>Ga0194121_10008515_pt1 | contig 12965 bp, 13 predicted proteins | sample TA2MahCa50mmetaG_FD_148609 | JGI IMG/M metagenome (GOLD analysis project Ga0194121, IMG submission 148609) | Freshwater microbial communities from Lake Tanganyika, Tanzania - TA2015020 Mahale Deep Cast 50m | ecosystem: Environmental > Aquatic > Freshwater > Lake | place: Tanzania: Lake... | reverse complement strand
ATGAAATGTCTACGGATATAAAATCTTTGGTGCTTGATTTTTTGTTCATCATGAACCGATCCACGTTCAGGCGGAGTGTTCCAAAGTGCGATCAAGGCGACAAAGAAGATGGTCCCGATGATGGCTCCAAGGATGGGAGCCGAGAGATTAACCACAAGCGATAGAACAATCATGCCGGCAACAATTCCGGCGGATCCGATGATATCGCGCATTGCAATAAATTTTCCCGCGAATTTTTTGGGAGCGGTGCAGAGTACATACGCATCCACCCCAGATTCGTATAATAACCATCCGGCAGCTGATCCAACCAATGTCACGATGTAGGTCCATGGGTGCAGTCCGAAGAAGAGAAAAAGGGCGCCGACGAAAAAGGCGAGCGTGCTCACCTTTAACAATCGTACGTATCCAAATCGATCCAATAAATACCCTCCAGGAACATCAAAAATAATTTGAACAAAAGAGGCGCCGCCAATCAACAACCCAATGAGCCAGACGGGAAAGATTTTTTCACCCAGCGTGGGAAGGAGTGTGTAATGCAACCCCGCGGCGAACTTAAAAAAGAACGCATACATCCACAGCGGAAGAAGGAACAATAAAACCTTCCAGTAACGCATACCGAGTGTTAGTATACCGTATCTATGTCCATTGAGCATGTGATGCCAAGACGGCGTGATGCGCCATCTTCCTCCGAAGAAGAAGCGAGAGTAGAGTTTCTTGGTCGGTTGGGCAATATTCGGAATAGAATTTTTGAACAAAGGGAAAGCGCACCGCCGCTCACAGAAGATGAGCTAGCAACAATAGACGCCGCTTTAGAGGTAAAATTTGATACCAGTTTTGATCCAACAGTGGATTTAGATGAAGTAGATCGATTGGAAGAACAAGATGTTTTGGGGAGCGCGTTTGTTGATCAAGCGATGGAGATCGCGGATGAGGGACATTTGCCTGTTGAAGATGTGGTAAGGGAATTGCAAAGTCTAGAGCGAGAAGCAAAAGAAAAAAAGCACGTGCGTCTGGCACAATATATCGAGCGAACAGTACATCTGTTTTTGAGACGGTATTATGGAGGTGTGGATATCAGGGCTAATTGATTTTTCGCCATAAACCATCGGCACTTTTTTTGATGATGGGGGCATGGGTATTTTTGTGTTCCCAATCCATCATCTCCATCAACCCCATTAACTCCCTGACCCAAAGAATATGTCTCTCGATGTCAGGGGGATTTCGTTCACCTAATTGACCGGACTCTGTCATGATGTATGGACAGCCAAGGCAAGCGAGGCGTTTGGGTTTTGAAAAAAACCCCGCGTGTTCAAACACGATGGGATCTGCAGAAACGATGTGATGAAATTTTTTTATGAACGCGTCGATCTCAGCAACCCCTGTTTCCCACGTCCAGATAAAAGGTTTGAGGTATTCATCTTTTGCCCCACCATGAAGATCGATCCAGGCATCTGCGTGATGGATAAAGTTTTTTGTGAGCCAATCGATGAGTTGTTCGCTTGCGGTTCCGTTGGCTCGACCCGGAAAAATATTTTTTGGATACTTTTTATCCATCGGATTGTGACTGCACCCGGCTTCAAATCCGGCGATATTCATCATCGGAATAACAATCAATCTACCGGCAAACGCGCGAGATGGAAATGCCTCAATCAATTGCGTTGCCGCCTCGATTCCTGCATACTCATCTCCATCCATACCCGCGGTAATCAAGAGCGTTTTTCCAGGCATTTTTCCCTGTAGATCGGTTACGGTTGGGAGCATGGGCGTATGATATCAGATCTTCATTTCTTGGCCTCGTCTGGACTGACTCGTCTAGGTGAGTTTCGTAAACAGCTGGAAAACTATCCAGAGCATTTTCCTGCCACTGCAAGAAAAATGGTTTTAGAGCAGGTGAAGCAATTAATGGAAGAATATAAACAAATACTCTCGGAACGAGTTACGGGTTACGAGTTACGGGTTACGAAGGAGAAATTGCGAGCCTTATCAAGCGTGAGTGCTGGACTCATCGCTTCGCTCGATTGGCAATCGCCATCATTTGAGCATTCGCGCCTGTCGCAAGCTGGGCGTCATACGGGAGCGATCGAGGGAACACGAACGGATTATAAACGTGATCAGCATCACGATGCGGCGGATTATGAGCGAACATTTGTTCAAGCGTATATTGATACGCATTTGCATCTCATGCCGCGTGCGTATGTGACGTCCAGCGGAATGGCGGCGTTTACGACCATTGTCGCGTCTTTACTTCCTGATATTGGGTCGGATGACAGGATCCTCGTGGGGGAGGGGAGTTATTTTGAGAATAAGCGTGTATTGAAACAATTTTTTGGAGAGCGAGTGAAATATGTTGATGAGATGGATCGTGAGCTCGTTATGCAAAAAGTAAAAGCGTTCCAGCCGAAAGCGATTTTTTTTGACACGCTCGGAAATGTTGAACACATTGTCATGCCTGATTTGGCGACAGTGATCCCATCGCTTTCAAAGATCGTGACTCAGCCAACCTATCTTGTTTTGGATAACAGCGTGTTGGCGACAAGCTTCCAACCATTAAAATATTTGCCGCATTTTTCTAAATTACGCTTAATCGTATTTGAAAGTTTAAATAAGTTTCATCAATATGGCTGGGATCGGGTCACGGGAGGAATCATTTGGACGGCCGCTCCCTGGCAGGATCGAATATTCGGAACGCGACTGCATTTAGGAACAAACATGCCGCAAGCGTCCGTGCTCGCCTTACCTGAACCAAATAGAAAATTACTTGATGAACGTATCGCGCGCATTCAGCACAATACGCAGGTACTCGGAACGACTCTCGATCACCAGATCCGATCATCGAATACGCCACTTTCCCATGCCGTCTATCCCGCGCGTGCACCTTATTTTACCCTTGTTTTTAAAAAAGAATACGCCAATGTGCCAACCTATCTCAAATTTGTGGATGCGGTGATGAAGGAAGCGCGTCGATCTAGTGTTGATCTAAATGCCGGGACGAGTTTTGGATTTGATATCACGCGTGTATATCTTACGGCGCGGCATGCAGACGAAGATGCAAAGCCGTTTATTCGTATTGCGCCAGGAACGGAATCTCCGGAGGAACTGGAACAAATCAAAAACGTGCTGATCAAAGCAATCAACACGTTTCTGAAATAGCGAACATTATTTTTTCGCCAACGTATTATAGACCATGGCAAAGAGCCAGCCCAGAACTCCCCCGATGATAAAATGTAGGACCGCCATCCAGATGGCGCCCCCAACACCGTAGGAAAATCCTGGATGCATCGGGCCCATGAGCATCGTCCAGGATTTTGCGCCCTCCATCCAAAGAGAGAGGAGCATGAGTAATACCCAGCCCCCGCCGCAGAAAATGCCGGAGGTGAGACCGAGCGCTTTTGCATCGAGCTTCATAAAAGAAAAGAAAATAATAAATGGAACCTTTATTATTATAACACCAACCCACTACTGTATAAAGATTTGGGTAAAATAGTACGAGCCATCTGTGCTGGTGGCAACCCCAATGCCGGATTGGGTATAGGCCCCGACGATATTTGCCAAGTGTCCCGGACTCTTGAGCCAGCCTTCCACGGCCGTGCTCGCTGGATCATCATAGCCGCCATTATAAGCCACGTTTTCTGCCGCTGAGGAAAAAGACAGATGTTTGCGTAATGTATGTACGCGGTCATTAAATCCATCATGTCCAAATGGGACTTTTCCATCCGCCATGTTTTTGCTGTGATCGCGCGAGACGTTTGCGACGGTGTCACTCCACGTCAGCACGGCTAATCCATTTGATGTGCGATGCTGATTGATCAAATCAAAGGCCTTGCGTTCAATACTCTCAAACGGATTGGTGATCACCGGGACACTTGCACCAAGAATGTTTTGCGCAATTTGTTCTGCCGCGTTCAATTCGTTTTGGGGTGAATAATCATTGGTTGTGGTAATGGGTTGTCCTATTTGGTAGTTGATAAAAAAGGCATCAGGAATATCGTGGACTTTGGAAGGCCAGTTTCCATAGAGCGTGGTTGCGGTTTGTTCAGAATCAATCCAGCGCAATATTCCATAACGCGAAACTGCATAGACTTTTGGATCTGTTTGGATTTTGACGAGAGAGCGTCCAGGGCGATAGGTTACGTTGCCCGCCAGAGGGAAACCGGCGAGCTCGACCGGAGAAACCGTGGAAACTCCGCCAAAGGTGTCGTACCAACTAAAGAACACTTTTTCGTTTGGAAACGCATAGCGTTTGCCGTCAATAATATAATAGACGGCACGGTTCTCTGAGCTCTTTATGAGTGAACCATTGGTAACAGCCGCACGCGTCGCCGGAGGAAAAGACCAAAGGAGCGAAAGCAGGCATATCCCTACAAACAATTGCTTCATAGGATATCAGCATACCGTATTTGCTAAAAAAAGTTATCTGCGCCATTGCAGAAGCTTGCCGGCCTTGATTTCTATTGGATGCGCGCGTCTGAGGGTGGCGATTTGGGATTTGGTGAGCAAGGGAATATGTTTGACATCAACGAGATATTCCGCGATGAACCAATTTTCTTTTTCATTGATCATCCAGTTTTGCTTGTCGAAGCGTGATAAATGTACAGGATTGGAATAACTGCGCAAGGTTTTAAATCCAGCATGATCAAAATATTCGTGAAAATACGACATGACAAGTTCGCGAATGGATCGATACACAGGCTCGCGGTAACACAGAACCGCATGATTGGTTTTTGAAACCGCGCCCCAACAGCCGTGTTGTTTAAATACCGCGACGACATGATCGAGGTCGTGAGGAACGCTCGTCAAATCAAGTAAGAGTGGGGGACGACGGTGCACGCGAAAGGCGAGGGCGGCGAGCATTGCGCCTTCAAGACAGTGGGCTCGTTTTTCTCGCATGACTGTTCGAGGGGATCGACAGGTATCATCCACCTGTTCATTGTCTGCTCGAAGAGAATCCAAATAATTCTGCACTTTGCGTGGAGTGTTTAATGTGCGTAGAAGCGTCAACTCTTTTTTTGTGAGCCCAAACATACAGCTTATGTACCATAATACCTCGTTCCATGAAAAACACCCGGGTCCAGGACCTGGCCCCATGTTCCCAGAAGTGGTCCCAGACCTGGTCCCGGACCTGGTCTGGAGTGGGAGAGGGTTGGTGTAGCGGGCTTGTCGAAGAGGGGAAAGTGATATATCCTCACGACACAATCCATCAAATAGGGGCGTCGTATAATGGTAGTACAACGGTCTCCAAAACCGTTAGCGTGGGTTCGATTCCCCCCGCCCCTGCCAGACAGAAAACACGGGACACGTTTCCGTGTTTTTTGCATCTGTGTAGCCGTTTTCGTCGAGTTCTAGCCGATCGCAATCGCGTTTGATCTGCGGAGCAATAGTAGAAAACTTTTCCCACACGTTTTTGCAATCAAAGGCCAGTATTCCGTCTTTCAACACAAAGTTCGAGCCAAGCGCGACGGCGGTGCTGCGCTTCAGCTCGTCATTCCCGTTTTCAAACCAGTCTTTGGCGTGCACCGCGAAGTCAAACACGTTCTCCACGCGCTCGCGCCAATTGTCAGCTCGTTGCTCGGTATCGCTCAGCTTTTCCTTGAGTTGTCGCTGTTCTTGGAGTAATCGTTCCTTTTGGTGCGCGTATTCCTCATTCGTAAGCAGATCGCCAAGACGCATGTCCGTGAGACGATCGATTTTGGCCTGAACCGCGTTGTAGGCATTTTGCAGAGATCGATAGGCCGACGTCCGATCGTCGCATTCGACGCGGTTCGTCTCTTTGAGCCAACGGATTGCCCAATTGGCGAACGCAGGCGGTACATGAATGCCGTTCAACACGTTCTGTACCTGAACTTCGAGGTCCTTGCCGACGATGAACTTCTGGTTGCACGCGACGGTCTTGTTCTTTTTGGTGCAATGATAATAGACGTAATGCCTACCAGATACTTTGGTCTTTTCCTCGGCTGTAACCATGCCGCCACATTCACCGCAACGAATGAGGCCGGTCAACGGAAATCGATGCTTTTGGGGCTTTGGCACAGGGTTTCCGAGGATTTTCTGCACGTCCCAAAACTCCTTTTCCGTAACCATGCGTTCGTGAGCTCCCGTGTATTTCCGTTCAGCGCCTTCGACCGTACGCTCGATCACGCCGCAATAGAATTTATTGCGGAACAAGTTGTACATCGCACCTTTGGAGATGGGTTTTCCTCCCGCTCGTTTGGTCTTTCGCGATCGAAAATTCCATTCGTTGTTCGCCTTGAGACGGATTTGCTCAACCGAATACGCGCCAGTGAGCGCCAAATCCCACATTTTCCGTACCAAATGGAACCGTTCCGGATCTGCAACGACGGTGTGGTCGTCGAGCTTGTTCATGTATCCCATGGGTGCGTTGCCCGGAAGCCAACCCATCTCGAGCTTGGTGCGGTTGCCGCGTTTCACGTTTTTGCCAAGATCGTCGATGTATTTCTGCGCCATGCCGAACTCGACGTACATCAGAATCGTGTTGTCCTCTTCGCGTGAATACGACTGGCCGGGCGTCATGATACGAAGCCCGTTGCTCTTGATGCACCAAATGATGCGCCCGCCATCCACCGGATTTCTGGCGAGACGGTCGAGCTTCCAGCAAATAACACCCGCGATCTGGCCGGATTCGGCCTGTTCCATGAGTTTGTTGAACACCGGCCGTCCCGGCGCTTTGGCTGACATGGATTCGCGCATGACCTTGAGTTCGCCGTAACCCAGCCGTGAGGCCAAGGCTTGGAGCTCGTTGATCTGGGAATCGATCGACAAAACCTGCCGATCTTCGGATTCCGTGGACTTTCGGGCGTAGATGACGAAATGTTTCATATTGTTGTGTTTCGTAGCTTCATTTGAGCTTTTCCTCAAGTTTTCGTCGGGCCTCGCCGGAAAGAATCGGCTGCGCGAAGCGATTGTTCAGACCACCAATCTTCCTCAAGAATTTTGCATACCGCTTCGTTGGACGGCCTTTCCAGAATTTGACGCGGATTTTCCGCTCCATCGCATCGAGCTGATCCGACCTCCTAAGAAACAGACCGTAGATTCCGAACGCGTGTGATCGTTTTTCCTGCTGGCTTTGATACGCGAGGTCGTTGCATTTGCGACAGGCGAAGTACGGACCCGTTGCATACAACACGGCAATTCGTCGCCGACACGGAATTCCGCTGCGCGAAGCCGGACAGATGAACCAATAACGGACACCGCCGTAGTTGCATGGCGTCGTGACCAGCTCGACGTCATATTCCAGCGGTTCTCCGGCGGCTTTGTAGGATAGGCGAAGGAGTCGACGGTTGTTTTCAGAAACGACTTGAAAACCGATGCTGCGTTCGCCATAAAATGAACGCCACCTCATGGTTCCGGAGCTGGAATAACGCTTCAGGAATTCCATCTTCCGCAATTGCGAAATCGGGAATGGGCAGGCAAACTCGCAGACATTTTTTGACATACGGTCGAAATCAATAGGACTTGGCAGGTTAAAAACCTAAAAACATACACATGGCCGGATTCACTTTGAAAATGTTCGGCTTCGCTGCAAAACCACGCGAACTCTTCGGCAATCGTGATGATCTTTTCCGGACGTCCGACCGTGCCGTTCTTCATATCCTGTACTTCCACGATGTCCAGCGCCCGCAACGTTTCAATCTCTTTAAGTGCAGTCGGATTGCTGCAACCCATCGCATCCTCAACCACACCCGTGTTGATCGTGCCTGCGTATTCGATGAGTGCATCCATGATTTTGATGCGGCTGTACGGCGCGGAATGAAGCGCGAGCTCGATGCATGGCCACAAATCCTCGCGTGCAAGTTGCGTCCGGCCGCATGCGAGCGCATGACCGCGAGCCAAGTTGTAGAAAAGCTGGTTGATGCGCGTAGCTTTCTCGATGGAAACCTCGGCATGATTTTGTTTGCCATCTTCGTCATCTCCCCAGACGCTCACGGTTCCGCGAAAGTGCGCGAGGAACTTGGCGCAACGTGAAATGATTTTTCGTAGTTCGCTCGGATCATTCTTCTTGTTCCAAGTGACACCGCCTTTAAACGTGTTCCAAAGTGTCAGGATGAGATTGCGCGTGACGATCCGACATTCGCGTTCCTTGAGCTTGAAGTCGTCTTGGATAAGCAGGTCGGCTAATTCCTCCTCGGTCTTGTCCGACATCCGCATGTTCAGGAAAAACAAACGGCTTCCAAGCGTGCCCATGAATTTCCAAACGCGAGGCGCGATTGGCGTTGAGCCGGCAAGAAACATGAAAGTATAATCGCCTTTGTATCCGCGTTTGCCGTGGACACCGGAGTCCGATTCGTAGCCCTCACCATCGAACACGCGTGTCATCACGCCGAGGTTCTTGAGCAGTATTTCCTGCCGTTCGGCGAAGATCGGCGCAAAGTCGCGCACCACGAGCGTGCGATGACGGATTCTCGGGAGCATGTCGATTTTGGCCAAGTCCTCTTGTTTGCGATTGGACGCATGAGAAACCAATGAGGAAGGCGTGAAGCTGTCTGTTGCATATACAAGTTCTTGGATTTCAGAAAAGAAATTGAGCGTAATGGTTTTACCTGCGCTTGGAACGTCGACATACACCAACCCGAAGGGATTGCGGATGTCTTTGATAAGCAGTTGCGCGATCACGGCCAGTCCGACTTCGCTGGCGGCAACGCACTCGGGAAATTGCGAACTCACGGTATTACGCCATGTGCCGATATCGGCTTCATGGTCAGGCTTCGGGAGCGTCGCATACCGTTCTCCGGCTTCCTCAATCTCTTTAGCGGTGCGGCTCGTTTTAATCAGCTCGCGAAAATCTTCAGCGGTCTTGCCGCCTTTGACGAAAAAATCCGTAACATCGCCATGTTCGCCAAGTTCATTCGGCAGTGAAACAAGTTTGGCGTGCGGAATGAGTTTGAGAACATTCAACGCACCTTTCCGTCCCGCTTCGTCCAGATCGTAAACTACGAATACCCCTGGAATATCAGCGAACAGTTTTACCCATTCTTCGGGAAACGTGCCCGCTCCGCCCGTGCTCGAGACGGCCGTGAAGCCGTGTGACCGCAAAATCAGGGCGTCCAGCTCGCCTTCGCAGATGATGGCCTCTTGTGCGCCTTTAAGCAGGCGGGCGCCAAACAGGGCCGCTTTGGCGCCTTTCGGATACAGGTACTTCGGCCCATCTTTTTCCGCGCCAGGCGGCTGGCGCAGCTTAGTAAAGAGTAAATCACCATCCGGTCCATGGATCGGAATCGTGAGACGCGAACCGTCCCAGCCCAGTTTGGATTGATTGATCACGTCTTCCGACAAGCCGCGCGAATCGGTAAGCCAAGATCGGATATTCGACGGCAACGCCCTGTGCCACGCCTCGATCTGCTCGTCGTTTAACGCTTGTTCGATTTCCTGAACCTTTTTCTTGAGCGTGGGTTTAATGTGGGTCAAGCCCATATCAACTTCACGGAATCCCAAAACGATCGGGTCATCGTCAAAATGTTCTGCGAGTTCGGAAACGTGGCCGTCCTCCAAACACTTGAAGCAGCGATATACGCCCAGCTGATGATTGATGGAGAGGTGGAATTCATTGCCACGGCTGTCGGCGTCGCAATCGTTAAACACGCAGGCGGTGAGGATCTGGTCGCCACGCGTAATGAACGGTAACCCTTTCATGGTAAGATACTGCTCGATACGATATTTCATAGTTGTTGGTTAGGCGTCCTGATTCAGAGGACGTCTTTTCGTTTGGATAAGAGAATGCACATGTGCGGAATTGGTTAAAAATTGGAAAGAGATACCTACGGTGGCGGTCCTGTATTCATCGGCTGTTTCTGGTACGGCTGGGGCGTGTAGGCGAAACGCGTGACTGCGAGCAACGCTTCGGCCTGTTCCTTGGCCGTTTCAAAATCCAAATCCTCGCCATAGGTTTGTTTCCATAGCTCGCGGAACTCCTGAATGGCGCGTTCCGGCAAACCCATATCAGGCCATGGAGTGGATCTGCGCTTTGAGCAATTTCACGGAACCGAAATAGCTCAAGGCGTCGACCGGAAGCTGGCCGGTCCAAAATCGTTGGATCGTCTGATCCAAGCTCGGATCCAATTCAAAGACGAACACGATGCGGCGCCCGTCCGTGGGTTCAAATCCGATCAGCTTGTATCCGCAGATGCGAAGCGCGGCTGCGAGTCCGAGATCGTGGGTCTCGTACGAATTTTTATGTTGCATAATGGCGCGGTTAGGTTTTGCGCCATCATGCGGGATGCCTGTTGTCTCAACGGTGAGCGGGTTCACTCAACAAAACAAAAAAGCCGCTCGGATGAGCGACGATTATTGTTGGTTCCGGTGCTATTTTGCGTTCCGTTCAATGAACTTGTTTTTGTAATCGATCTTGAAAAAATCGGAAATTCCAAACCTCGCCATTACCTTATCGTTAATTCGTCGGGCGGCGTCATAAATCGTCCGCCACTCGCGATCGACGAAATCGTCTATCATAGTGTCGATCTGTTCGCCGAATGGAAACTTGAATGCGATCAGCAAGAGTTCATGCTCAAATGTATTTTCGTCGAATTTTTCAACGACGGTGTTTCCGTGTCGAAAAAGCACGCCTTGATTAAAAACGAATTCACCGGAATCTTGTGAACCTTCAATCTCACTAGGCTTCCGGTCGCGTTCGTCGCTTGCGACACGCAAGCGATCGTACAAATCGTTGAAAACGTGTCTATACACTGAAATACGTTCAGCATCCAGCAGGTATGCCGTGCCGGATTGTTTGAGATAATCGAAAGCTGCTTGTGCTTCGGGTTGGATTTTGAAGTCAATGTCAGAATCTTGGGTCAACTCGAGCCTGTCCATAATCTGGTTCACTAACTTCATCAATGCGGCGAGATTCGTATTCGACAATTTTTCTGGATCAGTGAGCGCAACAGGTATTTGGACTTTTCTTGCTCGATCAAGCATAGGTTTCTTTAGTAGTAGATCAAAAGACGTATACGTCTGGTCATGGTCGTTGCGTGAGAGAACTTGCAGTGATCCTTCATGGATCAAGCTTTGAAGCGCATCCATCATCTGGTCTGGTTTGATGGGCGAAAATCTTCCATTGTCAGCAAAAATCCGTACACGCTCCGCCGCTCCAGCGTTGGCCGATCGTTCGATGATTTTTTCCAAAACGGATTCAAAAATCTGCTCATTTTGCATATTCATACTTCATTCAGCCAAATCCTAGCCCAAGGGGAGAGATTTTCAAAGGGAATCCGGTTATGTGTATCTTCCAGATGATACGCAAAAGGAGTAATATTGTTCGTATTGTAGATGATTTTTTATGGCTCAATTAGGAATCTTGATTATTGTAGGTATAATTTGGCTTGTATACAAAGCCTTTGAGGGCGCCTCCAAGGCATCCTCGACCTATAGTAATAACCAAAAATTCAATCAAGAAAGGCAATCAAAATACGCCGGTCGCTTTATAGATACGACAAAAAGTCTTTTTGAAAGAAACCTAGACATTATAGACAGCTTCGCGGTACAGCTCGATTCAGATTCTTATAGGTCTTATTACATCGAAAACAAAACCAGAGACTGTATCAATGAGATTTGTATCGCGGAAGGATCAAGCAGCATTCGACCCGAGAGTGCATATTTAAGTACATGGAAAACGCGAGCCCCTTCTAACTGGGTCGAGCTGTCAAACCAAATTGAAAAATACTTTTCCAAGAAAAAAGACGAGCTTAGAAAAATTGCGAGAGCAATTGATGATACGCGTAGTAAGTTACATAGGTTGGAGTTAGAAAAAATTAACCCCGCTGCTTTTAAAGAGCTGGTGAAGAAAAATGGAACCGGAGAAATAATGATAGCCGATCTTGAAGCCGTTCTCACCCCTAATGAGAAATCATGGATTGAAACTGAAAACGCTTTGATTAATTTGAATTCAGTGCCAAGCGCATTGCCGCTTTTCGAATCAGGCATAAAAACACACGACATTGAACGACTGAATAAAGAAATTTCTTTGTATAATGATACTTTGACTGCGGACATTGAAGTCCACGAACAAAATGCCAAATTCTTTTCCAGAATATTCGAAGGTTACAAAAAGAAAGAAAAAGACAGCGTTATTGATCGAATTAATTTTATCGTAAATGACATCAAGCTTCCCGCATCATTTCCAAAAATTTGGGAGGTCGACTTTGATCCGGCACAATCCATCGCAATTGTAGAAACTGGTTTGCCAGATGTGGTTCATAGCCAAATTTTAAAAGAAGTTCAGTTGAAATGCAGTATTTCAAAAAAACCAATAAATCAGAAAGAGGCGAAGGAGTTTATTCCGAATGTGCATCCGGCCGTAATTTTACGAGTTGCGTACGAGATTTTTGCCAACGATACAGAGGGGATCATTAAACTATTGGTGATTAATGGGTGGGTTGAATATGACGATCCAAAAACTGGCGTAAAAACAAAAACTTACACTGCATCTTTGGTTGCTGAAAGAGAGCAGATTCTGGTACTAAATTTAAAGAAACTCGATCCTTTGACAGCTTTTATCAATTTAAAAGGGAAGACGGCAGGCAAGTTAATTGACATTATTCCCGTAACTCCAATGATGTCATTAAACAAGAAGGATAAAAGATTTATTGAAACGAAAGAAGTCTTGGATAGACTTGGGGGTGAAACAAATTTGGCGGCTATGGATTGGCAAGATTTCGAAAGCTTGATAGCGGAATTGTTCGAAAAAGAATTTGCAGACAAGGGCGCAGAGGTGAAAGTTACTCAGGCGAGTCGTGACAGGGGCGTGGACGCTGTGGTTTTTGATCCTGATCCGATAAAAGGAGGAAAATTTATCATTCAGGCAAAGCGCTATACGAATACTGTCGATGTAAGCGCGGTACGGGATCTTTGTGCAGTAGTGAAAAAAGAGGGGGCGTCTAGAGGTATCCTAGTAACGACGAGTTCATATGGGGCCGATGCGTATACCTTCGCACAAAATGAACCGATCACCTTGCTTA
>Ga0194121_10008508_pt1 | contig 12970 bp, 12 predicted proteins | sample TA2MahCa50mmetaG_FD_148609 | JGI IMG/M metagenome (GOLD analysis project Ga0194121, IMG submission 148609) | Freshwater microbial communities from Lake Tanganyika, Tanzania - TA2015020 Mahale Deep Cast 50m | ecosystem: Environmental > Aquatic > Freshwater > Lake | place: Tanzania: Lake... | reverse complement strand
GTTCTTCGAGCGAGCCCAAGCGGCTCAGCAGTTGATCCCAACCGCCATCCAACTGTGATGCAGAAAGCATCTCGCCTATGAATCACAGACCGATTCCCAACGTCAACCTAAAGTTAGCGCCTATGAGTGGCGCGCCCCCGGCAAAGAGGAATTCAAGTCATGGCGAAGCCCAAGGTTCTCATCTCCGACGAGCTGTCGGCGCGGGCGGTGGAAATCTTCGCCGAGCGCGGCTGCGATGTCGACTTCAAGCCCGGGCTGAAGCAGGCCGAGCTGCGCGCCGTCATCGGCGGCTACGAGGGGCTGGCGATCCGCTCGGCGACCAAGGTCACGGCCGAGGTTCTGGCCGTCGCCAAGAAGCTCAAGGTGGTGGGCCGCGCCGGCATCGGCGTCGACAATGTCGACATCAAGTCGGCCACCGCGCACGGCGTCGTCGTCATGAACACGCCCTACGGCAACGCCATCACCACCGCCGAGCACGCCATCGCCCTGATGTTCGCCGTGGCGCGACAGATTCCCGACGCCAACACCTCGACCCAGGCCGGCAAGTGGGAAAAGAACCGCTTCATGGGCACCGAGCTAAGCTTCAAGACGCTGGGCCTGATCGGCTGCGGCAATATCGGCTCGATCGTCGCCGAGCGCGCCATCGGATTGAAGATGCGCGTCATGGCCTACGACCCGTTCCTGTCGGATCAGCGCGCCCAGGAACTGGGTGTCGAGAAGGCGACCCTCGACCAGGTGCTGGCCAAGGCCGACTTCATCACCGTGCACACGCCGCTCACCGAGCAGACCAAGAACATCCTCGGCCGCGCCAACCTGATGAAGACCAAGAAGGGCGTACGTCTCATCAACTGCGCGCGCGGCGGGCTGGTCGACGAGCTGGCGGTGCGCGATCTCCTGGTCTCGGGCCATATCGCGGCGGCGGGCTTCGACGTCTTCAGCGAGGAGCCGGCCAAGACCAACGTGTTGTTCGGTGCGCCCAACCTCGTCTGCACGCCGCATCTCGGCGCCTCGACGGTCGAGGCGCAGGAGAACGTGGCGCTGCAGGTCGCCGAGCAGATGGCGGACTATCTGCTGACCGGCGCCATCGTGAATTCGCTCAACATGCCCAACGTCACCGCCGAGGAGGCGCCGCGGCTCGCACCGTTCCTCGACCTTGCCGAGAAGCTCGGCTCGTTCGCCGGACAGCTCACCGACACCGACATCAAGGCGGTGTCGATCGAATATGAAGGGCAGGTGGCGGCGCTCAACGTCAAGCCGCTCAGCCAGGTGGCGCTGATGGGCGTGCTGCGCCCGCAGCTCGACTCGGTCAACATGGTCAACGCCCCGGTGATCGCCCGCGAGCGCGGCGTCGAGACGGCCGAGGTCAAGCACGAGCGGCCGAGCGACTACCAGTCGCTGATCCGGCTCACCGTCACGACCGACAAGTACACGCGCGCCGTCAGCGGCACGCTGTTCGGCGGCAGGCACCCTCGCATCGTCGACATCAAGGGCATCGAGATCGAGGCCGAGTTCGGCCCGCACATGCTCTACATCACCAACGACGACAAGCCGGGCTTCATCGGCCGCCTCGGCACGCTGCTCGGCGAAAGCAAGGTCAACATCGCGACCTTCCATCTCGGCCGCGACGCGCCCGGCGGCTCGGCGATCGCCCTGGTCCAGGTCGACCAGCCGATCTCACCCGAGCTTCTCGGCAAGATCGCCGCCCTCGAGGGCGTGGTGCAGGCCAAGCTTCTGGGCTTCTGACGAGCGCTCCGGAGATCGGAAGCAAAGTTTCCGGCAAATTGACATCAAGAGGACGGTTTGGTTGGCGACCTTGTCGATCACGCGCCGTCTCGTCGGCCCCCCGGCTCGACGGCAACCGCTTCGTTGGCTCAGTACGGGAGTTCCGCGAAACCCGCCGCGGTGATCTCGATGAACGACCGGTCGGCCAACGTCAGCCGGTAGGTCGTCTCTTCAGCCGTGTCCTTCTGCTCGAAGTCGCTGATGATCTCGCCCGTCGAGAAATCGGAAAGCACAATTCGTTCCACCTTCGTGAAGCAGAGCCTCATCCCGAACAATTCAGCGAGCGTCTCCAGATCTTCCTCCGACGTCGCAAAGTGACGGCCGATGTCCAGGTTCAAATGGTTCAGGTCGAGAGAGAGGCGATCGACCGACCACTTTCCGTGCTGTTGGCGCCAGCTCATTCGTCCACTCTCGGCTCGAAGACGATCTTGCGAGAGAATTTCGAATGGACGATGTCGTCGCATTCGTAACACAAGCTGCCGGGTTCGAAGTCCAACTTGAACTCCCGCCGCGGCGGTTCGGAACTGATGACTTTGATGTCGTAGGATCGCAACTGCGGCAGGGTATCGAGGATTTCCAGATTGGCCCGCTTCAGTCGCGCGCCGACCAAGGTGACCTGGATTTGCGTCCAAAGGCCGCGATCGCGATCCATCTTGGAAAACCACAGGATGACGAGCCGATCGGCGGTCGACACGATCCGCCCGCTCATCGCGAAGCCGCCAAGGTCGAGAGCGTCAGTCAACCGCCACCGGAGCCAAGGCAAGGAACCATCTCGACCCTAGGCCCATCGGGGCTGCCTGATCAGGCTTGGGCAGCGGCCGGTCTTGGTCGTCGACACGTTCACTCCCTTGTGGTGGCACCAGCATACGCATTCGCCCGGACGTCCGGTAGCCTCTGGTTCAAAGATACAGATCGGGATCACGTCGCCGGACATCTGCAGTTGACCCGGCCCTGGCGAGATCGTGCTGGTTGGCGGCGCATCGGAGGTCGCCGTCAATCCGACTGGTCAAGAAGCCGACAAGCCGAGCCTGCTCGCCGCCGGCCGCGGCTTGAAGGTGAGTGCCACTGCGACAGCGGCGAGACCGACCGTGAACGACCCGATATAGAGCCACGCGTAGCTCGCGTAGGTGTCGTAGGCCCAGCCGCCGAGCCACGGTCCCAGCGCCATGCCGACGCTCGCCAGCGCTGAGATCGCGCCGAACACCGTGCCCATGATGTGCGGCCCGAAATAGTCGCGCGCCAGGATGGCGTAGAGTGGCATCACGCCGCCGTAAGCGATGCCGAACACGACCGACAGGGCATAGAGCTCGCCGAGCTGGTCGACGAACAGGTAGGCGCCGGCGCCCAGTGCCTGCACCATCAGGCCGCCGACCAGCACCGGCTGGGCGCTCAGCCGGTCGGCCAGCACGCCGAGCAGCAGGCGGCCGCCCAGGCCCGACAGCCCGGCCAGGCTGTAGACGCTGACCGCCGCCATCGCCGGAATGCCGCAGCCGATCGCGAAGCTCACCATGTGGAAGATCGGCCCGGAGTGGGCGGCGCAGCAGGCGAAGTGGGCGAGCGCGAGGGCGGCGAATTGCGGGGTGCGCAGCGCCGCGCCGACGCTCATGCGGGTCGCGGCCGGCAGCGCCGCGACCGGCGTCGCAACGCCCGGCGCCGGCGGATCGGCGTCGAGCACGACCGGCGGCCGGCGGATCAGCAGCGCCGCCGGCACCAGCAGCAGCCAGGCGGTGATGCCGACCACCAGCATGGCCGGCCGCCACTCGTAGGTCGTGATCAGCCAGCGCGCGAACGGCGCCACGGTCAGCGGCCCCATCGCCGTGCCGGCGGAAACCAGCGCCACGGCGAGGCTGCGGTTGCGCTCGAACCACGTCGAGGTCACGGCCATCATCGGCGCATAGAAGGCGCCGGCCGCCACGCCGACGATGACGCCGAACAGGGTCTGGAACTCGAGCAGGCTCGCGGCGCGGCTCGCCAGCACCAGGCCGAGGCCGAGCAGCAGGCTGCCCAGCAGGACGACGATGCGCGTGCCATGGCGGTCGCTCAGCGCCCCCCATAAGAAAGTCGCGAGCCCCATGGCGATGAAGTCGACCGTCATGGCGGTCGAGATGCCGGTGCGCGACCAGCCGGTGTCGACTGCCATGGGCTGTAGGAACACGGCGAGCGAGAACATCGAGCCCATGCTGATGCCGGTCATCAAAGCGCCCGCGGCAACGATCACCCAGCCGTAGGCCGCGCCGGTCGCCCGTGTCATATGCGTTTCCTTCACGGGCCGGATCGTAGCGTCGTTCGCCCCGGGGAGCGCATGAGAAAAGTTCGGTCGCCTCCGCGCGCCCCGCATGTCTAGGTTGGCGCCTCGCACAATGGAGGACCGATCATGCCCCGCGTCAGCGAAATCGAGGAAGACGGCGGCGATCCGACGCTCAAGACGGTTTTCGACAAGCAGCGCGAGCTGTTCGGCGGCCTGCTCAATCCGACCAAGGTGATGGCGCACTGCCCGCCGATCCTGCGCGCCGCCGGCCTGCTCGGCCAGTCGATCGAGCAGTCCGGCCAACTGCCCAAGGGCCTGCCGCCGCTGGTCTATGTGCGGGTCGCCACCATCAACGGCTGTCCGTTTTGAATCGACATCAATTCCAGCCGTGTGCTGGAAAGCACCGAAGGCGGGCTGGACAAGCTCGCGGCCGTGACGACGTGGCGCGACAGCGCGCTGTTCAGCGAGGCCGAGCGGCTGGCTCTGGAATATGCCGAGCGCATCACCTACACCGACCAGACGGTCGATGACGCGCTGGTCGACAAGCTCAGGCGACACTACAGCGAGGCGCAGATCGTCGAGCTGACGGCGGCGATCGCCATGGAGAACTTCCGCTCGAAGTTCAATCCACCGCTCGGCATCGAGGCCCAGGGTTTCTGCGTCGTGCCGACCAAGCGCTGAGGACGGTTTCCGTGTAGAGTGGCGTCATGGCCCGAGAAGAGGCGATGACGACCCCTGGCTACGACTATGAGCAGATACCGCCGGGCTTCTACGACGAGATCCATCAGCGCAAGGCGGGGGTACGCTACGCCTGGCACGATCTGAAGTTCCGCGCCGTCGCCGCCCGGATCGGCCGGCCGCGGCGTCTGCTCGACGTGGGCTGCGGGCCCGGCACCTTCATCGGCAACTATCTGGACGGGGTCGACTGCCTGGGCGTCGATTTCAGCGCCGCGCAAGTGGGTTACGCCGGTCGCCGCTATGCCGGGCCGCGCCGTCGTTTCTCCACCGCGACGCTCGCCGAGCTTGCCGCCGCCGGCGAGCGTTTCGAGGCGATCACCATGATCGAGCTGATCGAGCATCTCGCGGCGGCCGATGCGCGCCGCCTGCTTGCCGCCGCCCGCCCGCTGCTCGTTGCCGACGGCGTGGTGGTGATCACCACGCCCAACTACCGCTCGCTTTGGCCGGTGATCGAATGGAGTGTCGATCGCCTCTCGCGCGTGCGCTACGAGCAGCAGCACATCAACAAGTATCGCCGCGCCCGGCTTGCCGCCGAGCTGGTCCAAGCCGGCTATCGCGACGTCGCGGTCACGACGGCCGTCGGCCTCGCACCCTTCGCCGCCGTGCTCGGCCTGCGGCTCGTCGAGCGCCTCGACGCCGTCGGGGCGCGCTACCGCCATTTCGGCCTGGGCAACCTCCTGCTGGCCGTGGCCCGGCCGTGACGACGCAGATCTCGGTGATCGTGCCGACCTACAACGAGGCGGCCAACATTGCACCGCTGTACGACGGCCTGGAGCGGGCGCTTGCCGGACGGCCCTGGGAGTTGGTCGTGGTCGACGACGACTCGCCCGACGGCACGGCCCAGGCCGTGCTCGCCCTGGCCGAGCGCCACGCCAACGTGCGCTGCCTGCAGCGCGTGCAGGAGCGCGGATTGTGCTCGGCCGTCCACTGGGGCGTGCAGGCCGCGCACGGCGAGCTGGTCGTGGTCATGGATGGCGACCTGCAGCACGATGCCGCGCTGGTGCCGCAGATGGTCGAGGCATTGGAGGCCGGCAGCGACATCGTCTCGGCCTCGCGCTTCCTTGCCGGGCAGGAGGTGAGGGGGCTGCCCACCGCGCGACGCCGGCGCCTGTCGAGCTACGGCAACCGGCTGACCAATCTGCTGCTCGGCCGCGCGCTCAGCGATCCGCTGACCGGCTTCTTCGCCACCTCGCGCCGGCTGTTTCTCGCGACGCTGCCGCGCCTGCAGGCCGACGGCTTCAAGATCTTCTTCGATCTCGCCTACCACAACCGCCAGGCCACGATCCGTGAGCTGCCCTTCGAGTTCGCCAGCCGCCGGCATGGCCAATCCAAGCTGCAGCTCTACGTCCTGTGGCTGCTCGCTTGCGACATCGCCGCCAAGCTCTCCGGCGGCGTGCTGCCGCCGCGGCTGATCAGCTTCGTCGGCGTCGGCCTGATCGGTTCGATCTTTCATTTCTCGGTGCTTTACAGCAGCATGGCGCTGGGTGCGGTGTTCTGGGTGGGCCAGGCGATCGCCACGGTGGTTGCCATGGTGTTCAACTTTTCGATCAACAACGTCTTGACCTACTCCGACGATCAGCTGCGCGGGGCGGCCTTCTACAAGGGCCTGCTGCTCTATGGCCTGATCGCCTCGCTCGGCATCGTCGCCAACGTCAGCACCGCCCATATCACCTACGAGCGGCTGCAGGGTCACACCTTCATCGCTGCCTGCACCGGCCTGGTGATCGACGTCATCTGGCGGTTCGCCGTGTCGAACCGGTTGATCTGGGGCCGCGCGTCGATCCTGTGGAAGCCGCGCTGGTGACGCGACTGCTCGATCGTCTGCGCTGGCGGTCGCTCGACCCGGCGGCCAATCTCCACCTCTGCGGCCTCGTGGTTCTCGCCGCTGCCGCCGCGCTGGTGATCGAGGCGGTCGTCCTGGCGGCGCGGCCGGCCTATGTGCTCGCCGCCGCGCCGACCGGCCTGCTGGCCCTGGCCCTCGTCTGGGCGATCGCCCGAGCCGAAGGTTCGGCGATCGAAGCGGCGATCGGCCGTTTTGCCGACGGTGTCGGGCTGGCGATCAGGCCGCGCGCCGCGAGCCTGCTCGGCGTCTGGCTCTACGCCGCCGGCCTGCTGGCGGCTGTGGCGGCCTACGGCTATCTGGCGCTGACGCCGAGCGGCGTCACGCGCCAGGACGTGATCGCCCAGTGGGGATTGCAGGACAAGCGCATCGTCGTCTTCGGTTACTTGGCGCTGATGGCCTTGGCGATCTTCCACTACGGCATGGTGCGACTGTTCTTCGCGCCGCCCGATGTCGAATGGCGAGCCAACAGGAACACGCCGCGGCGATCGCCCTGGGCGCGCCTGGCAGGCGCCGCGCTGGTTGCCGTCCTCGCCTATCTGTGGATCGGCGCGGCGGCCCTGCGTGACGTCGCTCCCGCCGCTGATGGCTCGGCACTCGCGCCGTTCTACGAATACCACTCGCTGGTCCATCTCGGCGCGCTCGAGCAGATCCGCCTCGGCGCGACGCCCTACCTCGAGGCACGCACCCAATACGGCCTGGGCAACCAGCTGCTGGTCTATGGGGTCACGCAGTGGCTCGGCTTCTCCAATCACGGCTTCTACGCCGCCGTCCTGCTGATCGACATGGTCTGCATCGTCGGCTTCTTCGTCGTCGTGCAGCAGTTGCTGGGCCTGCCCTGGGCGCTGGCCGGCTTGGCGGGATGGGCGTTGTGGCCGAGCCCGGTCGGTGTGCTGCATGTCGCGGGCTGGGCGATCCTGACGCGCTGGCTCGTCGTGCCCATCCTGGCGTTGTTGCTGGCGCGCCGGCTGCTCGCTGCAGCGCCGCAGCCGAGTGGCTGGATCGCCGCGGCGGCGATCGGCGCTCTCTGGGGGCTCGGCGGCTTCATGAGCCAGGAGAACCTGTCGGGCGGGCTGCTCGTGCTGCTGTTCTCCATTGGTCTCTACGGTCCGGCATCGGGGCAGCCGATGGCTGCCTTGCTGCGTTTCACCGGCACATTCCTGGTGGCCGGCATCGCCGCCTACCTGGTCGCCGTCGCGGCGACCGTAGGGTTCACGCATAGTTTCGATGTCCTGCACATGGCCGCAGCCCAATCGAGTCTGGTGATGGCCGGCGTCTCCAACTCGGTTTGGTCGGACAATGCGAGCCTCTCCCTTGCCATCGAAATCCTGCACGGCTGGTTCCAGGACTTCTTGATGATCGAAGGCGAGCCGCGCCCGATCCTGCAAACCTATGGCTTCGCCCTCCTGCTCATGGTCGTGATCGGCCTGGTGGCGCGCTTTCTCGGTCAGCGGTGGCGGCCGGGTGAGGCGCGGCAGGCGTCGTTCGCCTGGAAGTTCGCCGGTGTCGCGGTCGGCGCCGCGTCCCTGCATCTCTTCGCCCTGCTGCGCTCGGACCTCTCGCATCTTGCCGGCCCGTCGTTTCTGCTGCCGCTGCTGCTTCTGGCGCTGCCGGCCTTCGCCTGGCTCTGCCTGCGGCCGGGCCTTGGCCGCGGCCTGCTGTTGCTGCTGTCGGCCGTGCTGATCGTCGACGCGGTCGTGGTCGGCAGAACCGACCTTGCGCGCCGCATCGCGGCGGCCGGCGACGCCTGGTCCGATGGTCGCGCCGCTCTCGCCGTCTATCGCACCTTGCAAGACGCCAAGGATCGGCCGCTCGATCCCGCCGCGCGCTATTCGCCCGTGCCCGATCTGCAAGCTGCCTTTCGCCGTCATCCGTCGTTTGCCGAGCTGGAGGAGCTGAGCCGGCTGCTGCACGACCGGCTGGGCGGCCGGCCGGTCGAGCTGGTTCTGCCGACGCCGGACGATCCGATGGGCGACCCCGAGCTGCTCTACTTCTTCGGCGGCTTCCGCTCGGTGAGCGGCATCACCTCGCCGCGCGGCAGCCTGTGGCTGAAGCGCGACGAGGAGGACTGGATCGCCAAGCTCCTGAAAGCGCCGACCGCCTGCGTCTTCTTCGACACGCGCTCGCTCGGCAGCCGGCTTTATCGCGCATGGACCGACGCCACCAAGGGCGACGCCGCTGTCGTCACCCGGCCGATCGTCGGCCGGCGCGACTACGGCATTCTTTCCTGTCGGACTGCGCGGGGATCTTAGCCGACCTCAGCGCTCGAAGATCAGGCAGGTCGTCGTGGCGTGCGCCAGCAGGCGGCCGGCGGCGTCGACGAGGCGGCCTTCGGCCGTTCCGATGCGGCGCCCGCCCGAGACGACCGTGCCCTCGGCGCGCAGCAACCCGCTCTCCGGCGTGATCGGCCGCGTGAAGGAGATCTTGAATTCGAGCGTCGTCGAAGCGGAGCCCTTTTCCACCGTCGTCAGCACGGCGAGACCCATGCAGGTGTCGAGCAGCGTCGCCGAGAAGCCGCCATGGACGGTGCCGGCGGGATTGAGCAGGTCGGCGGTGGGCGTCGCCGTCACCACGACCCGGCCGAGCGCGGCCTCGACGATGTCGTAGCCCAGCGTGCGCGCCATGCTGTTGTGCGGCAGGGCGCCGCTCACCAGCTTCTGGACGAACTCGAGGCCGCTCAGGGCGGCCTGCTCGGCCGGCGGCACGACGCCGTAACGCTTGTCGATCATGGGCCTTGCTTAACCCATGTCGCGGATCCGGTGCTCGCGGAAAGCGGACCCGGTCACTCCATCTCGACCTTCAACTCCTTGAGCTTCTTGCCCCAGAAGGTGTGCTCGTCGACGACGAACTTGGTGAAGTCGGCGCGCGAGCGCTCCGGCGGCAGCTCCAGCCCATCCTTGGCCAGGGCGCCGGTGTATTTGGCATCCTTCATCGCCAGCGCCGTCTCCTTGTGGACGCGGTCGAGGATGGCGTCGGGCGTCTTGGGCGGCGCGAACAAGCCGTGCCAGCCGGTGACCGCGATGTCGACGCCTTGCTCCTTGAGTGTCGGCACATCGGGCAGCGAGCTCACCCGCTTCTCGCCGGTCACCGCGAGCGCCTTCAGCTTGCCGGCCTTGATCTGTCCGACCGCCGGCGGCAGCGAGGAGAAGTTCATGGTGATGATGCCGCTGATCACGTCCATCAGCGCCGGCCCGGTGCCCTTGTAGGGGGCGTGGGTCAGGTCGACGCCGGCCGCCTCGGCGAACAGCGCGCCCGCCAGATGGTTGTTGCCGCCGACGCCGGACGACGAATAGGTGAGCTTGCCCGGCTCCTTCTTGGCCAGCGCGATCAGCTCCTTGACGTTGTTCACGGGCACGCTGGGGTTGACCGCGAGCACGTACTGGTAGTCGGTCGTCTGGATGATCGGCACCAGACCCTTCAACGTGTCGATCGAGGATTTGAGCACGTGCGGGTTGGTCACGACGTTGGTGCCGACCGCATAGAACAGGGTGTAGCCGTCCGGCTTGGCATTGGACACGAAGCGCGCGCCGATCGCTCCCGCCGCGCCGCCCTTGTTGTCGACCAGGACCTGCTGGCCGAGCAGGGGCGTCATGAGATGGGCGAGCTCGCGCGCCACGATGTCGGCTCCGCCACCCGCGGCATAGCCGACCACGAAGGTGACCGGCTGGTTCGGCCAGGCGGCTTGCGCGCGCAAGCCCGACGGCAGGAGCAGGGCCGTCGCGCCGAGGGCCACGGTGCTGCGTCGAGTCATCGTATTCATTGTTTCCTCCGGGTGCCTACAGCTCGAGCAGGGGAGAGTAGCAAAGTATCGGATTGCCCCATAGCATCACCGGTAGGATGAAGGCCAATGGGAAGCCGAAGATGCGGCTCGCTCCGATCCTGTTCCTGCTCGCGTCGGTCGTTTCGGCCTGCCATCCGCCTTATCCAACCGGCGCCGACGACGAGCTGAAACCGTCGCCCGGCGGCCGGCTGACGGCGCGCTTCTTCGGCGTCAGCACCATCCTTCTCGACGACGGCAACACCGCCATCATCACCGACGGGTTCTTTTCGCGGCCGGGTATCGGGCGGCTGCTGTTCGGCGAGATCGCGCCCGATCCCGATCGGATCGGCTGGGCTCTGCAGAGGGGCGACGTGACCAAGCTGTCGGCGGTGCTCACGGTCCATTCGCATTACGACCACGCGATGGATGCGCCCGATGTCGCCCACCGATGGCAGGCCGTCGTGATCGGCTCGCCCTCGACGGCCAACATTGCGCTCGGCGAGGGATTTCCCGCAAGCTGCATCCGCCTGATCGAACACGATCGGCAGGAATTCACCATCGGCAGCTTCGGCGTGACCGCCTTCAGGTCCCTGCACTCGACCGGCGTGCCCGGCGGTGCGGCGGCCGAGGGGACGATCGACGCGCCGTTGCGTCCACCGGCCGGCCGCACCGACTACAAAGAAGGCGGCACCTTTTCGTTCCTGATCGACAATCGCAGATTTCGGATCATCGTCCACGCCAGCACCAACTACATCCCGGGCATGTATGCCGGCGTCGAAGCCGACGTCGTCTTCCTCGGCATCGCGACGCTGGGCAAGAAAAGCGAGGCATTCGCGAGCGCCTACTGGCGTGAGGTCGTGCAGACGACCAAAGCTAAGCTCGTCGTTCCGATCCATTGGGACGACTTCACCATCGCCCTCGACGACCGGCCGCTGCGGCCCGCACCCTATCCCCTCGAGGACTTCCCGCGGGCCATGGCCATGCTGCGTGCGCTGGCCGGCAAGGACGTCGCCCTTCGCTTCATGCCGCTCTATGCGCCGGTCGATATCGAGGCGGCGGCCGGCCTGCCGCCGCGCGCTCGGCACAACCCTCTTCCGGCGCCTAGTTCCTGCCCTTGACGTAGCAGCCGGCGCCGTCGCCGGCGAGCCGGCCCAGCACCGCGCCCGACACCAGGCCGGTGCCGCCGGGATAGTTGTGATAGAATAACCCGCCGACCAGCTCGCCCGCCGCGAACAGGCCCGGGATCGTCTGGCCGTCGGTGCTCTCGACCTCGCCCTGGTTGGTGATCTTGAGGCCGCCGAAGGTGAAGGTGAGGCCGCAGGTCACGCCATAGGCCTCGAACGGCGGCGTGTCGATGGTGTTGGCCCAATTGGTCTTGGGCACCGCGAGCCCGCGCGTGCCGCGGCCGTCCTTGATCGCCGGATTGAACGGCACTTCGGTCATGACGGCGGCGTTCCATTCCCTGATGGTCTCGAGGAACGCCTGGGCATCGACGCCCTCCAGCTTCTGCGCCAACTCCTCGATCGTGTCGGCGCGCACCTTGGTCATGCGCTTGATGCGGTACTCGTCGCGCAGCCGGTCGAGCACCTTGGCGTCGAAGATCTGCCACGCGAACTGCTGCGGCTGGGCGAGGATCACCGCGCCGTACTTGGCGTAGGTGTAGTTGCGGAAGTCGGCGCCCTCGTCGACGAAGCGCCGGCCCGTGGCGTTGACCATGATGCCGAGCGGATAGGAGTGCTTCTGGAAGTTGTCGCCGACCTCGAGGTCGCCGAACTCGGGCGCGTTCATGTCCCAGCCGACGGCATGGCCGCCCGACCAGTTGCCGTGCGGCTTGGCGCCGACCGCCAGCGCCATGGTGATGCCGGCCCCGGTGTTGAAGCGCGTGCCGCGCACCTTGGCGAGATCCCAGGTCGGGCCGAGATAGCGCGTGCGCATCTCGGCGTTGCTCTCGAAGCCGCCGCACGCCAGCACCACCGCCTTGGCGCCGATCCTGATCCGCCGGCCCTTGTGCTTAGCGACCACGCCGCGCACCACGCCGTCCTCCTCGATCAGCGACACCGCCGCCGTCTCGTAGTGGATCGGGATGCCGGCCTTGACCGCGGCCTTGTGCTCGAGATCGACCAGGCCCGGCCCGCCGCCCCACGCTTCGACGGCAAGCCCACCCCAGAATTTGTACTTGCCGTTCACCTTGAAGGCTTGGCGGCCGTAGGACGGCTGGAAGCGCACGCCCTTGGTCCGCATCCACTTCAAGGTGTCGAAGCTGCGGCCGATCAGGATGTCGGTGAGCTCCGGGTCGCAGCGATAGTTGGTGACGCGGCCCATGTCGTCCAAGAATTGCTCGGCCGAGTAGCTGCCGAAATCGACGTCGCGCTTTTCGTCGTCCGTGAGATCGTAGAGTTGCACCAGATCGTCGACACCGTGGAACACCACGCGCATGGCGCCGGCCGTATAGGTGCTGTTGCCGCCGCGTTCGGCTTCGGGGGCGGCCTCCAGCATGGCGACCGAAGCGCCGCTTTCGCGGGCGGCCAGCGCGGCGCATGCCGCCGCGTTGCCGGCGCCCACCACCAGCACATCGACTTGAAAGTCCCCCACAATGTCGGCC
>Ga0194121_10008504_pt1 | contig 12973 bp, 19 predicted proteins | sample TA2MahCa50mmetaG_FD_148609 | JGI IMG/M metagenome (GOLD analysis project Ga0194121, IMG submission 148609) | Freshwater microbial communities from Lake Tanganyika, Tanzania - TA2015020 Mahale Deep Cast 50m | ecosystem: Environmental > Aquatic > Freshwater > Lake | place: Tanzania: Lake... | reverse complement strand
CATTACCAATACGCCAGGTATTTTGACAAACACGGTTGCCGAGCATACATTTGCTCTCTTGCTTGCTATTGCGCACCGCGTAAGCGAGGCCGACCGTTTTACCAGAGCCGGCAAATATCAGGGCTGGGGGCCGCTTTTGCTTTTGGGCTCTGATGTTTCAGGAAAGACGCTTGGTATTGTGGGTCTTGGTCGCATCGGCGCGCGGGTTGCGCACCATGCCGTACGAGGATTTGGCATGAACATTGTTTATTTTGATGTAAAACGTGACGAGCAGTTTGAAAAAGATTATAACGCCGTATACAAACAAAGCGTTGATGAACTCTTGCCGGAAGCTGATTTTGTAAGCATTCACGTCCCGCTTTTGGATTCCACCCGTCACGTAATGAACGATGCTACGTTTAACCTTATGAAGCGCAACGCGTATCTTATCAATACGTCCCGAGGTCCCATTGTCGAAGAAGAGGCTCTGTTGCGGGCACTTCGTGCAAAAACCATTCAAGGAGCAGCGCTCGATGTTTTTGAACATGAACCAAAATTTGATCCGTTACTTGCAGAGTTAGACAACCTTATTTTGACACCCCATATCGCTTCAGCCACGGTGGAAACTCGCGAAAAAATGTCCCAAGTTGCGGCGCAAAACCTTATTGAAGCGCTTCAGGGGCATATCCCCCCAAATATTGTCCAGGCCCAATAAACCTGGTATACTACGCAAATGCAAAAACTAACCGCAGAAAAACGTACTGTCTTTGGAAAGAAAACGGCCCGGCTTCGCGAGCGGGGTATTTTGCCTGCGGTAGTATATGGCGGCCCAAAAAGCAAGCCGGAAGCGCTTTCGATTGATGCTCGCGAGTTTCAAAAAACATGGAAAAAAGCGGGAGAATCAACCGTTCTTGATTTGGTGATTGAAGGGGGTAAGGCAAAAAGCGTAATTATTCATGACGTGATGGTTGACCCCGTCAAATCAAGTCCGCTCCATGTTGATTTTTATGAAGTTTCAGAAGACCGAAAACTCAAGACTCACATTCCGCTGGTATTTATCGGCGAATCAAATGCCGTAAAATCACAGGGCGGCATTTTGGTAAAAGTAGTGCATGAAATCGAAGTTGAAGCATTCCCCAAAGATATTCCTCATGAAATCGAGGTAGATATCAGCGCGCTTGAGAATTTTTCAGATCATATTACTTTAGCAGATCTCACAATACCTGCTCGCGTAACCTTGTTTGGTGACCCCGCAGCTATTGTAGCGAAAGTAGACAAACCGCGAACCACCGAAGAACTTGAATCACTCAGTGCGGATACCAAGGTTGACCTCGAAGCTATCGAGGTTGAAAAGAAAGGCAAGCAAGAGGAGGCTGAAGCAGGTGAAGACGCAGCCAATGAGGCTTAGTCGAGCCATTTACTTTTTGATAGGTGCGGCAGCGGTGTTTTCTGTTGGCGTGGGTTTTGCATTGAGCCAGACAACGGCCGAGCAGGCGGTACAGCATCGCGAACAATTGCTCGCCGAACTCCGAAAGCTTGAAGAAGAAATGGCTGGCGTTCAGACGCTGATTGACGGCAAACGAACTGAGGCAGCGTCGTTGCAGCGCGATATTGCGATCATTGATGCGCAGATCAAAAAAGCCAAACTTGAAATTCGGGCCATTGATCTCACGATTCAGGCGCTTCAAGGAAAAATTGTAGCCAAAGAAGATTCGATTGATGCCATTGTCACAAAGGTAGACAAAGAAAAATTATCGCTTGCTGAATCAATCCGCAAATTGTGGGAGTATGAAGGCGTTTCCATGCTGGAAGCCATGCTCTCGTATGAGCGAATATCAGATTATTTGGGCGATGCCGAGTCGCTCGATGTAGTTCAGCGGGCGCTTCAGGATTCATTTCAAGAATTGCGTGCTACTAAGCAGGAAGAAGAAGCAGCGCGCGATGAATTTGTTGATCAAAAAACAGAGGCAAGCGAGCTGCGTGCCCTTGAGGTTATCGAACGCCAAAAGCTTGAGCAAAAAGAAAAAGAACGCCAAGACCTCTTGAAAGCAACCAAGGGACAGGAGGCGATCTATAAAACCCTGCTTTCGAGCCAGCAAAAAAATGCCGCTGCCATTCGGGCGCAACTCTTTGCGCTTCAAGGTTCGCCAAACATTTCGTTTGAAAAAGCAGTTGAGCTTGCCGAGCACGCGTCTGCAAGAACGGGCGTTCGCGTTGCCTTTGTGCTCGGTATTATTGCCCAAGAATCAGAGCTTGGAAAAAACATTGGCCAGTGCAATTTGACAGGGCAGCCTGACTCACGAAAATGGCAGGCTATCATGAAGCCGTCGCGCGATCATGCGCCGTATCTTCAAATCACCTCAAAGCTTGGCCTTGATCCAAACAGTATGCCACTTTCGTGTCCGCTTTCGGTAGGATATGGGGGCGCTATGGGGCCGGCACAATTTATTCCATCGACATGGATTTTGTATGAAGAAAAAATTGCAAACGCTACCGGTCACAATCCACCAAATCCGTGGAATCCCGAAGATGCCTTTATGGCTTCCGCAATTTATCTTTCAGAACTTGGTGCTTCAACTCGCGCCCGCGAGCGAGAAGCTGCTGCTCGGTACTTTGCAGGGGGCAATTGGCAAGGCCGCCTCGGGCAGACCTATGCAAGCCAGGTTTTGACGAAAGTTGAACGATATCAGCAGCAGATTGATATTATAAAATCGGTTGCAAGACAATAAGACTATTGTATCTATGAAAAAAGGACTATCGGTTGATGGTATTGGTATTCGTGTGCAAAAAACTCCCGGCAAAGGCCGAGGAGTCATTGCGCTTCGCAATTTTAAAAAAGGCGATATTATCGAGCGTGCGCCGGTTATTGTATTATCTGAAAAAGATAAAAAACTGATCGAAAAGACTGAACTCTTCAATCATTATTTTGATTGGGGCAGGGGTTCCAAAAAAGCGGCTATATCGCTTGGGTGGGGCTCTATTTATAATCACAGCTGGCAGCCAAACGCTGAATATATTCATGAAGAAAAAAATGAAACGCTCGTTTTTCGCGCTATTCGCCCCATCAAAAAAGGCGAAGAAATTTGCACAACCTACAATGGCGATGTCAAAGACATCAGCCCATACTTTTTCCGCAGAAAAGGGAAGTTGGTGCAACCCAAGTAATTTTTATTGAGGTTTCAAAAACGCTTTTACGATGAGATCAAGGTCGCCGTCCAAAATGCGATCCATGTTGTGCCACTTTTTGTTGATGCGATGATCGGTGATGCGGTCTTGCGGGAAGTTATACGTACGGATTTTTTCTGAACGGTCAGCGGTGCCAATTTGTTCTTTTCGTTCGCTTTGTACCGAGCCCGCAGCTCCCTCGTGTTCAAGTTCATAAAGTTTTGAGCGCAAAATTTCCATCGCTTTTTCTCTATTTGCCTGCTGCGAGCGCTCCGCGCGCGAACTGATGACAATGCCCGTTGGTTTATGGATAAGCCGTACTGCCGTTTCCACTTTGTTTACGTTCTGCCCGCCGGGGCCTCCGCCTCGCGAGAAGGTAAATTCGATATCAGTTGGCCGTATGTTTACTTCTTTTGGCTCCACTATGCGCAATACGGCAACTGACGCAGTTGAGGTGTGAATGCGCCCTGCTTTTTCGGTTTTAGGAACGCGCTGCACGCGGTGCACGCCGCGTTCATGCATCAATGCGTCATAGGCACCTTCGCCCGAGATTTCAAAAACAATTTCTTTTACCCCTCCAAGGTCATTTTGAGATTCAGATACCAGGCTGGTACGCCAGCTCTTTCGTGCGGCGTATCTTGTGTACATGAGGTAAAGGTCAGTAGCAAACAGGGCAGCTTCGTTGCCCCCCGCACCGGCACGGATTTCCATTATGACGCCCGTCATAGCTATTTGCGCACTCGCTTGTTTCTGGGTTTGATGACTTTTGCTTGCGCGCTTCGTTTCTTGAATTTATCAACGCGCCCTGCCGTATCAATGAGTTTTTCTTTTCCAGTATAAAACGGGTGGCACGCTGAACAGATCTCAATCTCGATAGTTTCTTTGGTTGAGCCAATTTCCATGACACGCCCGCAGGCGCACATGATTTTTGCCTTTGCAAAATAAGTTGGGTGAATTTCACTTTTCATACGAATATTCGCTATAGTACCAGCTTTGCGGGGCTTATGCAAGCGTGGTCCTTGCCATATTGTCTGCACCTAGCTATACTGGAGTCCATTATGCCAGAAACGGTTGTTTCGGAAAAAATTACCCTTGATCCGCGCGATACCGAGCTGGTACGTGCGGGAGTTCATTTTGGCTACGCAAAGCGCCGCAGGCACCCCCAAATGCGCAAATTTATTGCCGGCGTAAAAAACAATATTGAGATTTTTCAGCTTGAAAAAGTGCGCGAACACGTTGATCGCGCGCTTGGTTTTCTTGAAGAGCAGGGGAAACAAAATTCTCTCGTTCTCTGGGTGGGTACCAAGCCGGCTGCATCAAAAATTATTGCGGAAGTTGCAACCGCACTCGGCCACCCGTATGTAAACGGACGCTGGCTTGGCGGCACGCTCACCAATTTTAAAATCATTCGTGACCGTGTTCGCTACTGGCAAGATCTTGTAAGCAAACAAAAATCAGGCGAACTTGAAAAATATACCAAGCAGGAACAGCTCCGCATCTCAAAAGAAATCGAACGCCTCAAACGCGGCCTTGAAGGAATTTTGTCGCTCTCAGAACTTCCCAAGGTGATGTTTGTGGTAGACGCAGGGGAAGAGGTGATTGCCGTACGCGAAGCGCGCCTCAAAAAAATTTCTGTGGTAGCCCTCATTAATAGTGATTGTGATCCCACCAGTCTTAGCTATGCGATTCCTGGCAATGACAACGCATCAAAGAGCGTTGAATTTATAGTAAGCAAAGCAAAAGAAGCATATCTTCGAGGAAAAAAAGAGCATGGCGGAAATTAGCGCAGCACTCGTAAAAAATTTGCGCGACAAAACTGGCGCGTCGCTGATGCTGATCAAAAAAGCGCTTCAGGAAGCAGCTGGTGATGAATCAAAGGCGCTCGAGGTACTCAAAAAATTAGGCCACGAAAAAGCCGAAAAGAAAGAAGATCGAGAAACCCAGGCAGGACGCATTGAGGCATACATTCACGGAGGCCGAGTAGGAACGCTCATAGAACTCCGTTCAGAAACTGATTTTGTCTCGCGCAATGAAGAATTTATAAAACTCGCGCATGATATTGCTATCCATCTTGCAGCCATGAATCCGGCCTCTGTTGAAGAGCTTCTTGCACAGCCATTTGTAAAGGATGAATCCCAAACGATAGGCGATTTAGTCAAAAATGCTTCGGCTTCTTTCGGGGAACACGTTGAGATAAAGCGTTTTGCCCGGTACGAATTATAGGCGTATAATAGATCTATGATCCTGATCCTTTTAGGCGTTGTAGCGGTTTCGGTTCTCGGTATGTTGCTTCTTCCGCTCCGTCATCTTCGGCAAGTGCGTGAGCATCATATGAAGCTTGCAGCTGCACGTAGTGTGGTGCGTGCACCAGTTATTGGTATGATTGAGCGTGTTGATCGGTGGTATCGGGGGCAGGCGCGCGAATGGATGCTGAAAATAGCTGACCGTCTCTTAAAAATTTCAGAACGAACCCTCGGGCAGCTTGCAGGCCGGGCAAAATCGCTTCGCTTTATGATCCAAGAGCACTTTAAAGTCATTCCGCGCGAATCAATGTACTGGAAGCAGATCCAAACGTGGAAACGAGTAAACGAAACAGCGCCTGCCAAAGTATTTGCTGAAACGCGCCTTGGCGCAGACAGCGACGTTTCAAACCATCTCTACTAACTGCCACCTTAGCTCAGAGGCAGAGCAACGCTTTTGTAAAGCGAAGGTCCTCGGTTCGAATCCGAGAGGTGGCTCCATCTTTCGTCTTTTTGTGCGACGTGTTACAAAGAATCTATGAACGCGCGTATTGTGGGGCTCGATGAGTTTGAATCGCACCGCGCCGGTCTTGGCACCATTGTCGCGGTATCGGGCGGCTTTGACCCTATTCACCCTGGCCATATCAGCATGTTTCAGGAAGCAAAAAAACTGGGAGATACGCTTCTCGTGATTGTAAATGGTGATGCATTTTTACGTGCAAAAAAAGGAAAGCCGTTTCAAGATTTGCAAACCCGCTCGCACATCGTGAGCGCCATTTCGGGGGTTGATTTTGTCGTTCCTTTTGAGATTGAAAATGATCAAACTGTTTCTGTGGCGCTCGAAAAATTGCGCCCGCATATTTTTGCAAACGGGGGTGATCGCAAAGATCAATGCTCGATTCCCGAGTGGGATACCTGCGCAAGCCACCATATCCAACTTGTCCAAGAAGTGGGCGCAGAAAAAAAATGGTCTTCAAGCCGCTTTTTGAATGAGTGGAAAAAATCGTAGGACGTTAGAGTTCAAGAACTTTTGAAATTGACGTACACGCTTTTGCTGAGATTTCATGGGTAGCATGATATACTGACTAGCAGTGAAACACAAACCACTTGTTGTAATTCTCGGGGGAGGGCATGGCGGTGTCCGCGCCGCCCTTGATCTGTTGCGAGCAAAATGTGCGCGGGTTATTTTGATTGATCGCGAACGACACCACGCAACCCCCGCGTACTTGTATGAAATTGCAACGTTTTTCCGCAATGAAAAAAAAGAAACAAAACGAGAGCAAGAGCTTTTTTATAAGATGCTGTTGCGTTCTGTCACGATTCCGTACCATCTTATTTTTGAAGGATACAGGGAGATCAAGATAGAACAGGGAACGGCAACACGCATTGAACCCAAAGAAAATAAAGTTGTGATGAGTGATGGCCGTGTTGTGCATTACGAGTGGCTTATTGTAGCAACGGGGAGTACCACCAATTATTTCGATGTTCCGCATCTCAAAGACAATTCGTACGGGCTCAAAAGCATTCCTGAGGCATTCAATATCAGAAATAAAGTCGATGAACTGTTCTCGTCAGCGCCAAAACATAAAACTATCAATCTTGTAATCGGTGGTGGCGGCCCTACGGGGGTGGAATTTGCGGCAGAACTTGTGGGATATGCCAAAAAACTGGCCAAGCTTCACGCGCATCCCATTGGTAATTGGCATTGTACGATTGTAGAGCAAGAAAAAACGGTCCTTTCAAAGTTTTCTCGCGGAGTTAAGAGGCGAGCGCATCGTCGCCTGAGTCAGCTCGGCGTTTCGGTACTTACCGAAAGTAAAATTGTAGATGTGTGGCCCAATGTGCTCCAGCTTGATGGCAAAGAAAAAGTAAAAATTCCTTTTGATCTTTTGGTATGGACGGCGGGGGTTCAGGGTGCATGCAGCAGCGAAATATTATACGGCGCACATTTTGTAAAAAATAGCTGTGTGGTTGTCGATACAGCGCTTCGCGTGGCGCCCGAGGCAAATATTTTTACGATTGGAGATGGTGCAGCATCCGTGCATCCAAAAACGGGCGCGGCGCTACCTATGACAGCGCAAAAAGCTATCTGGGAAGGAGCCTATGTGGGCCGTTTGCTTATGCGGTTTATCAAAAATCCCAAAACAAAACTTCCTCCGTATAAGCCAAAGAAAGTACGATATGTCATTCCGGTAGGAGGGAAGTATGCAATTTTTGCGGGACGACATCTGGTGTTTGGCGGCAGAATTGCATGGCTTCTTAAATATGTTTTATTGGTGCGATATCTTTCATCGATTGTATCGCTCGGGTATGCGCTTCGCTATACGATGCGTCAAGCGCGAATCTTTGCCAAAAACGATTGACATACAAAACCGTTTTCCATAGTATACCTACATATGATTAAAGTAGGAGAAACAGCTCCGGACTTCAAACTCGAAGGGTACTTCGGGGGAAAGTTCAAGGAGTACAATAGTAAACAATATAAAGACAAGTGGCTTGTGGTCTTTTTTTATCCGCTTGATTTTACCTTTGTCTGCCCGACTGAAATAAGGCAGTTTTCAAAAATGTATGATGATTTCAAAAAACTCCGCGCCGATGTTGTGGGAGTATCGGTAGATTCAGTGCATTCGCACAAGGCGTGGGTTGAGGGACCTTTAGGAAAAATTAATTTTCCGCTCCTGTCTGACTTCCACAAGAAAATGAGCCGCGACTATGAAGTTTTGACCGAGGAAGACGGCACTGCCCAGCGGGGGACATTTATCGTTGATCCTTACGGCAAGATTCGCTACATGGTGATATCTGACGATGATGTAGGCCGTTCAGTAGAAGAGACCATCCGTGTGCTTCGTGCGCTCCAAACGGGCAAGTTGTGCCCCGTTGAATGGACACCTGGCAAAAAGACGCTAAACTAAAGATGAAGCTACGTTCTTGTACTAGCTCTTGACAAAATATCACCGAGTGTGATAGTGTCTTTCCAGAAAACAGATTCCGTAGGCTATTTGGCCGAGCGGAAAGGAGGACAACATGAGAACGATTCTGGGGATCTTGGCCATCGTGGCCACGCTGCTGCTCGCCGTCGGTATCGGACGCGCGGAAGAGACGCTGGTCCAGTGGGACGACGGAACGTCCGTCGTCCTGACGGACTCGAAGGCTTTCGGCTTCGACGAGCGGGGGATTCTCGATGCGGTCGTCAATCTCTCGAATCCGGCGGCGGACACTGCCATCCCGCAGTGCTATCGTACGCGCGCCGAGGCCGAGGCCGTGTGCCCGCAGTTCTTCACCTACGTGGACCAGAACTGGAGCTGCTTCTACTGCCGGCTCTGCGAGATCCGGAACGGCTTGGTCCTTTGCACGCCACGGGCGGCGGAGTACCTGCGTGGTTCCCGGCTCGCCGGCGGACAGGCCTCACCCGGAGCGGTTTCCAATCGGCGACGTCTCGCCCAAAACTAGAAGGCCAACAAGGCCCTCCCAACCGAACCCCCGATGCGCTCAAGCGCATCGGGGTTTTCGTTTGCCTGCTTTATTTATGAGAGCTTGACAAACACCGTATTTTTTGATATAGTGTTAGAGAATTCAAGCTCTCTCAAACTCTCTCCCAGAATGTTTCTCGGAGACTTCAAAGAAGAAAGGAAAGGAAAATGAAGCTCAGGAAAATGGTTTCGGATGTTCTCCTTGTTGCGATCGCCATCGCGGCAGTCGACGTCGCCTTCCTCGCGGCGACCGCGCGAGCGACGCCCAGTCTGTCGCTGTGGTACTCCTATGGCGAGTGCTTCAAGGTCGACCCGATCAAGAACGACTGGTACGCTCTCGAGCCCGCCTTCGGCAACTACATCATGTACACGAATACGTTCCTGCCTACGATCAACCACGGCTGTGAGCTTCAGAACGACGGTCAGCCCGTCGGCATCTGCTTGCCAGCCGCACTCGACCCCGCGCCCAGCGGCGACGCGAACGCGGAGCTGGAATATCCGTATCTCATGTACGACGTGAAGTGCGCAAAGGGCCGCGACGACGCCACGCTCGACGTCTCGTCGCTCTTCGGAACCGGCAGCATCAAGGTGCTCACTTCGAAGGCCAAGCATCAGATCCTCGTCCCGGCCGTCGCCTGGATCCCGTAACGCCGTCCTTCTTCATCCACCTCGAACGACCCCCGTTGGCACAAGCCGCGGGGGTCGATTCATTTGTGATTGACTTTTTTATTTGATCCATAGACAATGATCTATATGTCGAAATCGTGCGCTGATTGTTTTTATACGCTTTCTGAGCCAACGCGCCTTACGCTCATCAAAGAATTGCAGCGTGCAAGCTACAATGTGGCAGAATTAACCCGCCGCGCAAAGCGCACCCAACCCACGATTTCGCACCACCTCAAGCTTTTGGAAGAACTCGGTATGGTAACCAAGGAACATTATGGAAGGGAAACTCGTTATTCTTTTAATAAGAACTATCCCTGCAAGGGATGCGGTGTTTTTACGGCTCCTATTAAACTATGAAATCAATTGCTCCCAAGCGTATCTATCTTGATCATGCGGCCTCCACACCGCTTGATCCGCGTGTGCGAGATGCAATGATGCCGTATCTTGCAGAAGAATTTGGCAATCCGGGCGGGTTGTATCGCGAAGGGCGCCGGGCAAAAGATGCTCTCGAAGAGAGTCGCGCGCGTATTGCAAAAATTTTGAACTCGAGGCCAGCAGAAATTGTTTTTACGTCAGGCGGCACCGAAAGTGATGTATTGGCGCTTGCAGGTACGGCCCGCGCGCAACGCACAAAAGGAAATCACATTATTGCTACAACTATTGAGCATCATGCGGTTCTTGAAACACTTGAGGCGCTCGAGAAAGAGGGTTTTGAAGTGACGTATGTTGACGTTGAGCCGAACGGTATCGTTAATCCAAAAAATATTGAAGCTGCGATCCGCCCAGAAACTATTTTGGTGTCAGTAATGTATGCAAACAACGAAATAGGAACAATTCAACCGCTCCCCGAAATTGCAAAAATTCTTAAGGACCACAAGGGCATTCTTTTTCATACTGACGCGTGCCAGGCGTCCGAATATTTAAATCTTGATGTAGCAAAACTTGGCGTTCATCTCATGACGCTCAATGCAACCAAAGTATATGGCCCAAAGGGCGTTGGGCTATTGTATGTAAAAAGTGGAGTTGCGCTCAAGCCGTTATTGTACGGTGGCGCCCAAGAAGGCAAGCGTCGTGCAGGCACGGAAAATGTGGCTGGTATTGTGGGTTTTGCGCGCGCGCTTGAAATTGCAGAAGAACAAAAAGAAACTGAATCAAAGCGACTTATGGTACTGCGCGATGATTTTATTTCGCGACTTACCAAAGAAATTCCGCGCGTTATTTTGAACGGCGACCCGCTTTTGCGTTTGCCAAACAACATCAACGTTTCAATTCTTGATATAGAAGGGGAGGCAACAATATTGTATTTGGACAATGAAGGCATTGCATGCTCGACCGGTTCTGCCTGCACTTCCGAAAGTCTTGACCCGTCACACGTTATTTTGGCGCTTGGCAAGCCCTACGAGCACGCGCACGCATCAATCCGTTTTACGCTGGGGCGCGAAACAACCAAGTCCGATATTGATTTTGTGATGGAAAAATTGCCGCATATTGTTACTATTTTGCGAAAAATTTCTCCCGTGACGGTTGAAGAAAATGCAAAGAGCATGTCGCACCCCGAAGCATTTGCGGGCGAGGGTTTGCGGGTAAAAGCGAAATCAAAAAGTTATAAGTAATAAGTGTTCAGTGATGAGTGATCAGACAAACAATAAAAATCTTAAAGGTGCAAAAATTGATGTTATCAACCAATACACGGGTGAAAAATGGTATTATTCTGATGTTGTAAAAGAGCATTTTTTTAGTCCGCGCAATTTGCTGCTCGAGGAACCCACGAATGAAAATTTTGATGCATCAGGCATGGTGGGGTCTCCCGCCTGCGGTGACATGATGAACATGTGGGTCAAGGTTGATTCTGAGACTGAACGTATCAAAGACCTCAAATGGAAAACATTCGGGTGCGGATCGGCTATTGCCGCAACCAGCATGTTTTCAGTAATGCTCACAGAAAACGGCGGCATGACCATTGCCGACGCATTGAAGGTAAAGCCGCAACATATTATGATACGCTTAGGAGGCCTTCCAAACCGCAAGATTCATTGTTCAGTTCTTGCTGACAAGGCCTTTCAAAAAACGGCGAATGATTATTTTCGCAAAACCAATCAGCATTCGCGCATTGTGGTAGAAGGGGCCCGCGTCATTGATGAGCGTCTCAATATTACTGACAAAGATATTGAAGAAGCGGTGCTCGAAGGGGCGCAAACGCTTGCCGAAGTTCAGAAAAAATTGAAAGTAGGGGTTGGTATGGGTGAAGAGGCCATTGCCGATATCGAACAGCTTATTCGTTTTTATTCAGAAAAGTATTATGGTTAAAATTGTCCCGATGTTTCATTTGAATCATCAATTAAAGAAATCGGGATTCCGACTTTACGTCGGGACAAAAATCCTATGGTCAAGATAGCAAAAATTCACATTGATCGAGAAAAATGCATTGGCGCTGCATCGTGCGTGGCGATTGCGCCCGGCGTGTTTCAGCTCGATGCTGAAAATAAAGCAACGATTGTCGACGAAAAAGGAGCTGATGACGAAACAATTTTGCTCGCCGCACAGTCTTGTCCTACACAGGCGATTATATTATTCGATGAACAGGGAAACCAAATTTTTCCATGAGAAATCCAAAACCATTACCATACACAAAACTTGAGGGACTGAGCGAAAAGCAGCTTTCGGAGCATCATGATGTGCTCTATGCGGGCTACGTAAAAAAGATTGATGAAATCGAAGCAGGCATCAAAGACATTGATCTTACGCAGGCACATGCCACACTCAGCAAACTTCGATCATACAAGCTTGAAGAAACATTTGCCTTAAATGGCGTAAAACTCCACGAAGGATATTTCGACAACATGAAGCCGGGCGGGGAAGAATGTTTGGGCGCTATTCGTACTCTTATCGAGCGCGACTTTGGTTCGTATGATGCGTGGCTTGCAGAATTTAAGGCAATGGGCCTTGCGGCACGTGGGTGGGTGGTGCTTGCGTATGACCTTGATGAAAAGAAATTGAAAAATATTTTGTGCGACGCTCACAATCAGGGCGGCGTATGGAATTCGCTCGCGCTCTTCATTATGGACGTGTATGAGCATGCGTATTTTGTTGATTATGCAACCGCACGCAAAGCATACATTGAAGCGTTCTTCAAAAATATCAACTGGGCACATGTGAACTCACTCCTCGATAAATATGGAGTCAAAAATTAAAGAATTGCTGGATGCCAAGGTACGTCCCATGATCGCGCTTCATCGCGGCGAAATTGAATTTGTTTCCTACCAAGACAGGGTGGTAACCGTGCGCCTTTCGGGGACCTGCAAAGGCTGCCCGCTTTCAGAGCTCACGCTCAAGGGTGGGGTAGAGGTAATATTGCGTGACGAAATACCCGAAATCAAGGAAGTGATAGCAATTTCTTAATTTCTATCGTTATAAATTAAATATGGAAGATTTAACCAAGCATCAAATTGTATT
>Ga0194121_10008503_pt1 | contig 12973 bp, 8 predicted proteins | sample TA2MahCa50mmetaG_FD_148609 | JGI IMG/M metagenome (GOLD analysis project Ga0194121, IMG submission 148609) | Freshwater microbial communities from Lake Tanganyika, Tanzania - TA2015020 Mahale Deep Cast 50m | ecosystem: Environmental > Aquatic > Freshwater > Lake | place: Tanzania: Lake... | reverse complement strand
TACCAGGCGACGCGCATGCCGGCCTTGCCGCTCAAACCGTCGATATCGTCGCCGAAGATGACGTCGAGCTTGGCGAACACGGCGGTGCCGGCGCCGGGCGTAAAGAGATTGGCGCCGAGCGATACTTCTCCCCAGATGTCGTCATGGCCGTCCTCGAAGCGGAAAGTGGTGCCCGTCGAGGTGAGCGTCGCCTGATTGGCGTCCGAGAGTGCGCCCCACAGACTGCCGATAACGAACGGCTCGAGCACCGTGGTCCCCCAGATTGGCGTGGAGGTGCCGACCCTAAGGCCAAGGCGTCCGCGCCACGCCGCCTCGTCGTCGAAGGACACCGTATTGCCGGCGAGCGAGAAGCCGTCGATATCAGCCCAGGTCACGAGGATGGTGGCCAGAGGCTCGATGAACGGGCCGCCGGTGAACGAGCCGAAACGGTAGCCGCTGTCGGTGCGCAAGCCCACCGTGGTGACGTCGAGCGAGCTGGGGAAGCCAAGCGTTGCGGTCTCGAGTTCGAGCAGATGCACGTTGAGCAATGTGTCGACGAACAACCCGCCCTTGAGATAGGTGGCATAACCGCCGACCTGTCCGCCCGAGAAGTCGAAGGCGCGGCCGAGCTGGTCGTAGTCGAGATCGGCATTGACGAAGCCGCCCAGCATGCCGAACACCAGGATGTCGTTGGCCGAGAGGAAATCGCGCTTGCCGAGATCGAGACCCATCTGCCAATCGATGATGTCGAGCTCGCGGTCGAGATTGAATTGGTAGTTGCGGCCGAAGGCGGTCACGCTCTCGCTCTTGTCGCGATCGAGCCAGGCGCCGGCACCCCTTGCCCAGACCGCAGGCGTGAAGGCTGCCGGCGCGCCATCGGCCTGTGCGCCGGTCGGGTCATAGGCAATGGGCGCCACGCCGCCGTTCAGGAGCACGCGCAGATCGGCGGTGCGGTCGAGCCAGGTCGAAGAGCTGAGATACCAGATATCGTGCGCCGCGGTGACGATCTGCGGCAGCAGACGCGCGCCGGGGCCGGCGAAGTTCCTAAGCTCGAAGATGCCGCTTCCGGTCGGCTCAAAGAACATGTCGTAATTAAAAAAGCCGGTGTCGATCGGCTCAGGTAGATAGAAGGCGTCCTTCTTCACATTGCCGTTCACATACACGACCGGAATGCCCACGGTATTGAGCGAGCCCGGGCCGGGATTGGTGTTGTTGACCGCTACCGGCGTCCTGCCGCTGACATTGCCGTTGATGATCAGATTATCGGCGGTGGACCCCGGCGGTCCGAGAAAGGCGTCGACCGCAAGCCGCGAATTCCCGGAGGCGGCAAAGTTGAGGTCCCTGCCGCCCACCGTGTTGGAGACCTCGAACACGTCGCCGACCTGATTGTCCTGCAGCGTGATCCGGCCCTGGTTTTCGAAGCGGTCGAGATTGATGAAGGAACTGCGCTCGCGCTGGCCGGGATTGGTGGCGGCCAGGATGGTCGCGCCAGCCTCGTTGCGGAACAGATCGCTGCCGCCGAAGAAGTTGCTGGTGCGCTTGGTCTCGAACACGCCACCCGCCTGGTTGAGGAAGGTGTCGGCCTCATTCGTCATATTGACAAAGCCGGTGATGCGGCCGGTGTTAAAAATCTCAGCGGCTGCCCCGCGGCCGAGATTGAAAAATTGTCCTATTCCGCCCGCGTCGATGGCCAGAAGCGACGACGCCGAAACGTAACCCGAATTGACGATGGTTGTGGCGGTGTAGCTGAACGTTGCGATGCCCGCGGTGCCGCCGAACACCGACCCAGAATTTTCGATACCGATCGAATTGCCGGGAACTGGCGCCACCGCGGCAATGCCGAAGGTAAGTGTTGCTGGACCACCGCCGGACGCCACAACGTCGCCATGGTTGACGATATCAACGGAACTGCCCGGCCCAGCGGTGGCGCCGAGAAGGCCGAAGATAAATGATCCGGGAGTCGCGAAATTGCCGCCCTTCGCCGAAACATCTCCGTTGTTGACGATGCTGACCGGCGCGTTGGCACCGCTTGTGATCCCGCCAAGACCGAACACCTGGCCGGGCACACCGGTGCGGGCCGCGACATCGATGTCTCCCTCATTCACCAAATTGATGAAGCTGCCGGCGCCGTTGGTTATGGCGTAAACGCCGAGGGCCCTGGCGTTGCCAAGCCCCGTGATGTCGCCGCTATTCCGTATGTCGACGGAACTGTTATCGGCCTCTGTCGACGCATAGATGCCGCCGGCGCGGGCGAAGAAGCCGTTACCGGTCATCACCGCTATATCAGCGGCGTTGTCGATGTTGACCGAGCTGCCGGCTTGCTGCGTAATCGCGTAGATGCCCACGGCGAGGGCGAAGTCGCCATGGCCGGCGGTCGCAACGAGATCGCCGTGGTTCACAATGTCGATAGAGCTCTCGGCGCCAAAGGCACGCGCATAAATCCCGGTGACACGGGCACCAAATCCATCGCCGGCGGTTGTCACGATGCCGCCGGTGTTCACGATGTCGATGGGGCTGTTGTTAAAGCTCTTAGGGGTGCTGGCAAATGTTCGCGCTCCAATGCCGAATATAAAGAGGCCATCGCCATCGCCGGCGGTCGCCGTTATGTCACCCCTGTTGTAGACGTCGATAAGGCTACGACTACCGACGGTTTGTGCCCCTACGCCAAACACAATGAGGTTATTGCCCTGGCCGCCGGTCGCAGAGATCTCCCCGCGGTTCACGATAAAAATGGGACTATTAGTGCCCGTGTTGGCCTGTTGGCCGCCAGTGTAGGCTAGAATGCCGGCGGCATTGGCCTCGGGGGCAAGATTGCTGCCATTGCCGACCATCGCCGTGAGATCGCCGCGGTTTACGATACGAATCTCGCTGTTGTCGTAATAGGTCCTTCCCCATATGGCTTGCGAGCGAGCGGAGGCGCCATTGCCGGCGGTGACGTTTATCGGGCTGTCATGATTTGTTATTTCGATGGAACTGCCATTGCCGTTTGTACGCCCCAAAAGACCGCGGGCAACGGCATTTGCCCCATTGCCGGCGGTCGCCACGACATCACCCTGGTTTACGATCTCGATGGAACTGCCTGCCCCGGTAAAACCCACGATGCCGTAGGCGCGCGAATTGGCGGAATTACCGGCGATTGCCCTGATGTCCCCGTCGTTGAAGATATCGATGGGGCCGGTGGTGAAAGCGGCGTAAGGAGCTGCCGCAATACCGATGGCAAAATCGCCATTGCCGCCGGTCGAGATGGCTACGATGTCGCCATGATTCTCGATGTCGATCGGATTGCTGGCGTCGATTGTGAGCGCCAAAATGCCAATAGAAGGTTGTATGCCATTGCCGACGGTGACGTTGGTCCGGATGTCGCCGGCGTTCACGATATCGATGGGGCTATTAAGGCCAGTCGTGAACGCAAAAATGCCGATAGCAAAGAAGGGATCTGTGGAGTTCAGATTCCCGGTGTTGTCGACATCGATATAGAGACCGTTGCCGGCGGTTGACAGAGCGATCGCTAGGCCGGCTGGGTTGGTAATGTTGAAATCGTTGTCGCAGACGATCGCATCGGTGTTTGAATAGATATTGATCGGCCCGCCGGGGGGCTGAGGACACAAGACCACCGCCTCGGCCGGCGCCGGCGCAATCAGGCTACCGATCAGGAGCGTGGAAGCGAGAGCCGTGCCGAGCAGCAGCGATTTGCTATCTGCGCGAAGGAAAGGCGGAGGTCGGGGATGAGGTTTGCGCGGATATATAGCCCGCGCCCGCTTAAGGCTGCGCGGCAGCCGCCTGTTTTTCCGGTGGCCCGATGCCCGCAAAGTGCCCCCCAGACTTGCCTTCCGGGGCGAATCCAATTGTCCCGATGGCAAGACCCCTGAGCGCAAGTCTAGGGAATTACCGAGGCGAGGCTAGTGCAACTCGGCCACACTATGTTCGAATATGCACAAAGATTAGGCTAATCCCTGATCGATTGGACAACTTATGAGTGAAGCGCGGTTCAAACGGGTCTTGATGACCATCAGCCTCGTCCTGGCCGCCGGGGGACCAGCATTCGCGCAGGATGCCGGACTGTGTCTCTACACCGCCGAGCGCGTGCTGGACGGCGAGCCGGTCGAGGGCAAAGAGAAGCACGAAGCGCATGAGGCCTGCCTGCGGGCGCTGGCCGCCACCTCAAGCATCGTGCAGAAATATCAGCTGCAGGAAGCCGATTTTGCGATCATGGGCACCCGCCCCAAGGAATCGCCTTAGGTCGCGCGAGCTCCCACCGGCTGGACGATAATGGCGCCATTGTCGCCGCGGATGATCTCGTCGTCGGAAAGCTTGAAATTCTCCATGCGCATGGTGTGGAACCGGTCGAAATAGTCGTTGAGCGGTTTCTCGATCGATTTGTCGTAATCGGGACGCATCACATGGGTTGCGCCCTGCACCACCTTGACGATCTTGCCGTTCTTCACCACCAGCTCACCACCCTTGAACACATATTCCGGCGTGGCGAACATCGCTTCGCGGTCGGCCTTGTCTTCATAGACCGTGATATCGCCTGCCGCGCCGACACCCAGATGTCCGCGATCCTGCAGGCCGAGGCTGCGCGCGGGCCCGGCGCGGGTGAGAATGGCGATCTCGTCGAACGTGTATTCGCGGGTGAGTGACTTGAGCACTTCGGCCTGCACTTGCGCGTCCGGGTTGATCTTCTGCAATGCATCGTCGCGGAAGCTCTTGTCCATCAGCAGCCTGATCAGATGCGGATAGAAGAAGAACGGCGCGCCATTGGGATGATCGGTGGTGAGGAAGATGCGCCAGGGATCATCGAACATGAGGAAGGTCTCGAGCCCGATCACCCATTGCATGGCGTTGACGAAGCTCTTGTCGCGATAGCGGATCGGCACCACGCCGCAGCCCGCGTCGCATTCGATGTCCATGATCACCGGTTTTTTCGGGTGCGCGCTTCTCGAGATGGCGTATTGGCGCATCGAGTCGCCCGACGCCGTGCAGGTCTGGCCGAACAGGACCTGGCCCACATCGATCGAAACATTGGGATGCTTGGCGGCAAGTTCGCACAGACGCGCAGCGCCAGAGGAGAATTTCTTGTCGCCTTCCGTGCCGTAGCTCAGGAACTGCGTGTGCGTCATATGAATGCGCAAGCCCTCGGCGGCGCGGATGGTGGCGAGCGTCGACTCGATATTGCCGGGAATGCCGAGATTGCAGCCGTGAATATGTAGCGGGTGCACCACGCCGAGCTCTTCGAGCGCGCGGGCGAGCGTCAGGATGATCTGGCGCGGCGTCACGTGGTAATAGATGTGTTCCTCGTCGAGATCGAGCTTACGTTGGTTGAATTTGAAGGCGCTGATGCCGCCGGGATTGACCACCTTGACGGCGATCGCCTGGGCCGCGTGCATGGTCCAGGCGACATAATCCTTGATGGCCTTGAAGTCTGCCTTTGCCGCAAGCTGGCGTAGGAAGTAATCGTCGGAGCCGAGCATGACGAATGCGCCTTTGTCGACCATCGGCGTGTCGCCCATTTCCATATGCGCCTGGCGGGCATTGGCGGCGAGCATGGCCGGCTCGAAGCAGGCGGTGTAACCCATCTCGGCATAGCGGTAGCCGGTGACAAGTGTCGAGGGTACCGAACGGCCTGAGCCGGCGCGCGTCAATTTGGTGCGCGTGACGGGATCGCCCCGATGATCCTCGGGCAGGAGCGTGCGGGCGATGGTCATCTTGCCCCCGCCGATATGTGTATGCGGATCGATGGCGCCGGCCATCACCACGCGGCCGCTGACGTCATAAGTCTGATCGGGCCGCGCGTCGGGCTTGGGGCCGACGATCTTGCCGTTCTCAACATAAATATCGCGGACCGCACCGCTCACATTGTTGGCGGGGTCATAGATCCTGCCGCCGGTCAGCTTGATGAGCATTGCTAAACTCCTGACCTAAATTTCGGCTTCGATGGCGGCGAGGATATCGGCTGCACTGGGCAGAGACGACCGGCCGAGATCTTTAAGCGGCAGGGACACGACATTGTCGACGCGCAGCATCCGTCCGGCATGATCGACGCCGGGCGTACCAACGGGAATAAAGACCGCAGGCGTTTGCGCTAGTTTCAAGCCCGGCGTGCCGAGCACGATGGCGGGGATTTTCGTCTTGGGCGGTGCAAGACCCGGCGAGATTGACGCCAGCCATAGCAGAACGTCGCCCTCGCCGTCGGCCAGCATGCGAGCAATGGCGTAGCGATAGGGATCGTAGTCCGGCGCGCCACTCGCATAGCTCACGCGCAGGGGATAGCCGCTCTGCCAGGCGCACACGGCGGATGCGGTCACGCTGCCCTCGCCGCCGCCGAGCGAAAGACCGGCGAAGCGCGTGGTCTTATTGAGATCATTGACGAGGCCCGCGAACTGATCGATGGCAAACTCCGCGTGGGGATAATCGAGGCTCGGCGGGGCCCAGGCCACCACGCCGTATTTCGCAGCCTTGCAGCGCTCAGCCAGCGCATCGATATCGGCGAGCGGTACACCGGCGATCTTGCGCGACACGATGCGGAAGCCGCGAAGCCGCGCGCGCAGCGTCCCCACCACTTTGCCAGCGTCCTCGGGTTTGCAGGCAAGCGTGATCACCTCGCCCGCACGCGAGTCCTTGCCAAGCGCGCGATCGAGCCCTTTGCCGATGAATATTATGGTGCGCTTCTTCGCCGTCACGCCGAACATCGAGTCGGGCGGAATGGCGATGCGCTCGAAGAAGCGCGGATTGAACTTGGCGATGTCGCTGCCGGCGATGATGATGAGATCGGCGCGATTGCGTGTCTCGGTGAGCGTGGATGTCGTCCAGCCCGTGATCTGCATCACTTTGAGGTTGCGATAGAGCGCCTCGCTCAAGGCGTGGTCGACGATGCCGCCGCTTCGATCGGCAAGGGCCAAAACCGCGCGCATGCCTTCGACGTCGGTGGCTAGACCGCCGAAAAGCGGCAATGTGGCGTCGCCGATCATCCGTGCCGCTTCCGCGATCGCCTGTGAGAGCGCGACCGGCTTGCCCCTTATCGCCGGATTTGCCTTCGGCAGCTTACGCTCGAAGCCGGCGCGCGCTATGGCGCTGCCGTTCTTGACGACTTTAAGGCTCCCGCCCTGTCTCTCGACGACGAGATCGTCGCTGAGCATGCCGCAAAAGGGGTCAGGCACGTTGTTGTAAATCTCGGTAGGCGCGCGCGCGGCCTTGAGCGCGGTCGTATTCGTCATGCCGTTGAACCCTTATCTGGCGGGAAGGCGAAAGCGGGGAAAGAAAGCATGAGACGGGCGCGGAGACAACCGAGGAACGGCCTTTGCTTTCGCAGGAAATCGCTGTGCGGGGTGGCAACCATTCTCCCGATGAAGCGTTTATGTGGACAGGCCTTGGCGTGACGCCAATGGCCGTGATTTTCGCGAGCATTCCCTCCCTACGCGAACCCCCAAGGAGAAATCCCATGCGATTAGCAACCCTGACAAGCGTTCTGATCCTGACCACTGCCGGATACGCCTTCGCCGGCCCAGGCTCAGGCGAACCGCGCCAGCCGGCCGATCCGTCTTCTGGCCGTCCGGCCGCGATTCTGGACGATGCGAAATGCACCTCTGTATGGAGCCTGACCGAGAGAGAGGGTGACACCCTGTCGCAAGGTCAAGCCGCTCCCTTCATCGTGAATTTCACACTGGTCGATGCTGACGGCGACGGCAAGATCACCGAGGCCGAGTTCAAGGAAGGCTGCAAACAGGGCCTGGTGCAGGAAGCCGCCGCGTCGCAGCAACCGAGCGGTGAAATGGTGCCGCGTTCAGCGGAGCCCGTTCAGAACCTGCCGGAGTCCGGTGAGACAAGCGGCGATACCATGATGGCGCCGGAGTCTCCCCCGCAGTAAAGCCTGATTTTGCGACTTTTTAGCCCGGCCCTCGCGGCCGGGCTTTTTTATCGGCTTGCAAGGGTTGTCGAGACTCACCGGGCGTGAGAAGTTCGCGCCGGGGAGAGACTATCGATGCGCGCGACCCTTCTTGCTTACGGGCTGTTTGCACTTGTCTTGCTTCAGCCAAGCGCTTACCGCCAAAACTTCCACGAGCCGGTCGATGAAGACCGCGCCATCCCGCGCTACATCCTGCACAAGGACCACTGGGTATGCGTGGATCGCAATCCGCGGCAGTTAAATCGCCGGGACTCGGGACTGCTTGCCGAGGAAGATGTAATCCACCGGCAACGTCACGCTTTCTTGCCAGCTTCGGAAGCGAGGATCGCGGCATCCGGCAAGTCACGGGGAAGCGAGTCCGCCCCCACGGATTCGATGAGCTCATAATAGAGCGTCTTGTAGGTCAGGAAAACCGCGCCTTCGTTTTGCATTCTGACAATGGCGGCAGTGACATTGCGTGACGAGGAGAACAGCAGTTCCTCCATCACATAGACCTCATAACCGAGGCTCAAGAGGCCGAGACACGATTGCAGGACACAGACATCGGTCTCACATCCCGCAACGATCATCTGCTTCCGTCTCAAGCGCGCGAGATGCCTCTTGATCGTCTTCTCCTTGCAAAGGTCGAAGAAATCTTTTTCGAAAGTTTCGGCGCGACCGCCGAGATGCGTGGCGATCTCCCGGGGCAAGACACCCTTCTTCTCGATGGGCCGCTCCAAGGTGACGACAACCGGAATGTTGAAGTGATCGAACAGGCGGACCAGGTTTCGCGTGTTCGCGACGATCCCGGCACGGTGCCGCCTGTCCAGCTGCGCCAGAAAAAATTTCTGCACGTCGACGATCAGGCCGCAGCAACGGTCCGGGACAATGCGTTTCGCCATGGCCCTATTGTGTCACGGCCGGCGCACAATACAAAAAGACCTCCCCGCGAGGGGGAGGTCTTCCGTTAAATCCGCTAGTTTGGCTGCTAAGCCGCCTACCAGTACCAGTAAGGCGCCCAGTACCAATACCACGCGCCGCCTCTACGGCGACGTCTCCGCCTCCGGCCACGCCGTCTGCGGCGGCCGCGGCGTCTTTGCGCTTGTGCTGGCGTCGATGTCGTGGCCGTCGTGGCCACGGTCAGGCCGGTGATACCCACGGCGGTCGCGATATGCGTTCCGAGTGAGCTGACAGCGTAGATCACTACCAGGGCGATGGCGGCAAAGGTCGCGACGATGCCGCGCCTCAAGCCTCGACCTGCCGCGCATAGTCCGTGCAGAATCGTTTCTGTCCTGGTGTGGGTAGCTGATTTCATATCGTTCGCCTCCCCATGTCTTTCGTATGATGCGCTAAACGCGCTCTCGCTTGGCCGGTACAAGACGGTCGAGGAGAGAGTCAAACCGGGGGAATTATTACCGTTTTCCAAGACGATTCCAAGCCCCAAACTGCCGGTTATGGCCTATGGATAACGGCTGCGCGACGATGTAGGAACGGGCGGGCAACAGGCGTGTTCCGATTGCCCCCTCCAAGATGGAATTCCCTGAAATACCTAAGCAAGTCCCGCCGTTCCTGAAGAAGTTCGATGCCCAAAAAACACACCTATGTTCTCGGCATCAATGCCTACGACCATGACGTCAGCGCCTGCCTGTTGCGCGACGGCGAGATCGCCTTCGCCATCAGCAAGGAGCGCATCACGCGCCAGAAGCATGACACGGGCTTCTATCAGGAGGTCATCGATTATTGCCTGAGCGCCGAAGGCATCACCCTCGACGACGTCGAACTGGTCGTGCGCAATTGCTACGTCCTGCGGGTCGAAGACCTGGAAGAGCGCCTGGCCTATGAGGACGTACCCGAGTTCATGGATGAGGCGGAGCGTGCGCAGGCGGCGGTAAGCCCCCTACACCTCACGAAGTCGAATAAAGTCGTGACTCTCTCGCATCATCTCGCGCACGCTTACAGCGCGTTCGCCGCATCGCCCTTCGAGGAAGGCGTGGTGATGGTGGTCGACGGTGTCGGCAATTATTGCGCGGACATTCACGAATCCGGACAACTCACCGAAGGCATCAATCCTCTCGCGCGCGAGTCGGAGAGTTACTACCGGTTCAAGGGCACGAAACTCGAACCGTTGAAGAAGGTCTGGCTCGAACCGACGCGCGGGTTTCTCAGCGACGAGTTCTTCTTCATGCCCGGGCTCGGCGCCCTCTACAGCCGGGTCTCGAGTTACATCTTTGGCGACTGGAACAAATGCGGCGAGGTGATGGGGCTCGCCCCTTATGGACGTCCCAATGAATTCAAGCCGCTGCTTCAATTGAAAAACGGCGAGCTCGAAGTCCCCAATTGGACGGCGGAATTCAACCGGCCTTATCGCGATCAGAACTGGGAAGAGAGTTCCGACCTGGCGCATTGGGAAGACATGGCCTGGCGCATCCAGGACGACACCGAGAACGTGCTGATCGCCCGCGCCATCTGGCTGCGTGAAAAAACCGGCGCCAAGAATCTGTGCATCGCCGGCGGTGTCGGCCTGAATTGCGTCGCCAATGGCCGGCTCGTACGCGAAGCCGGCTACGAAACTATCTGGATCCAGCCGGCTTCCGGTGACGACGGCATCGCCATCGGCTGCGCTCTTTACGGCCATTGCGAGATTCTGAAACAGCCGCGCGGCTTCGTGATCGAGCACGCTTATTTCGGCCGTTCCTATAGCGATCAGGAGGTGCAGGACGCGGTAAGCCATGGCCTGATCGGGCTCGCCACGACCAAGACGAAAAGCGACAATATCTGTCGCGACGCCGCCAAACTTCTTGCCGAAGGCAATGTGCTCGGCTGGCTGCAGGGCCCTTCCGAATTCGGTCCGCGCGCACTTGGCAATCGCAGCATCCTCGCCGACCCGCGCGACGCCAAGATGAAGGACACGTTGAACAGCCGCGTCAAGCATCGACAGGCGTTCCGGCCCTTCGCGCCGATCGTACTCGCGGAGAGAGCGAGCGAGATTTTCGAAGGCGAGGAAGAATCGCCGTTCATGTTGCTGGCGAAGAACGTGCGGCCCGAATGGCGCGACAAGATCCCCGCAGTGGTGCATGTCGACGGCACGGCGCGCGTGCAGACCGTGCGGCATGACACGAATGAGCGTCTCTACCGTCTGCTCAAGGAGTTCGAGGCGCTGACCGGCGTTCCCGTGCTGGTCAACACGTCGTTCAACGTGAAAGGCGAGCCAATCGTGGAAACGCCGCTCGATGCGGTCCGCTGCTTCCTGTCCACGGGGATCGACCTTCTTGTCCTGAACGACCTGCTGGTCAGGAAAAACCTATTGCATTCAGTGCTTTCGCCGGTCTTGAAAATGTATGCGGAGACAACGGCGATCGTGCGCAAAGGCCTGGATGAGGAATAACTGCCGACAAGCCTTGGATAAATTGGCGATCACTGCTGGCCGCGCATCTTTCTGAACTTGGCCAACAGCGCGGCGTTCTCGTCTTCGAGGTCCTGGCGCGCCTTTTGGCGGACGGCCACCGTCTCCGCTCTGGTACTTGGCGTGAGGTGCGGCTCGAGAATCGTCCACCAGCCGTAATTGAGCTGCGACCATTCCTTGCCGCACATCATGGCGCGTAGCTCAGGGATATAGCCGTCGGTGACGAGCGAATTGAGCCGCTCCGGATCGCTGCCGAGAGCCGCGCACAGGAAGTTGTAGACCCGCTGCTGGATGACTTCGTGGTCGCTTGAGAAGTCCTCCATGGTCAGGTTCGGCCGCTTGCTGCCCATGGCGTCGAACAGCACGGCCGCGCCGAGGGCGGCATCTGGCCCGGTATCCTTGTCGTTGACGGTGAAGAACGTGCCGAAGCCGTCCGCCGAGTCCTCCTCCAAGCCGGTGAGCGGAAGGTTCAGCTGGTGGATGACGGCGTGACCGAGCTCGTGGCCGAGGATGAACTGGCTGCCCCACACATTGAGGATTTCGGCTGTGAAGTTCTCCTGCGCGATGACTTTCGGCACGCCCTTGTCGCGCAAAGCCCCGGGGAGGAACTCGGCGAGGACGTCATGGGTATCCTTGGAGAAGGCGGCCGGCCAGAAGATGCGGCGGCCATCCAACTCGGTGTTCGGGTCGTCGACGCCCTTGGGCAGTTCGTCGGTGACGACCACTTCGAGGTCATGGGGCAAGGCCACTGCCGCCGTCAGCCGCTCGGCCATGCGTTCGAACACGCCTGAGTCCCTGATCGTCTTGATTACATCCTTGTTCTCGGGTTGGATGGCATCGTCCTGATAGACGATCGTGACGCGTCCTTTGCCGGCGTCTTGCGCGGCGGGGGATGGCGCGTCGCCGCACACGGCCAATGAAACAAGGGAAAACGCAGCTGCCGTGAGCAGGCCCGTCTGCAGACCACGTGAAGTCATGCTCGGCTCATAAGATGAAGACTTAGGATTGGTTGCGGGGGTTGGATTTGAACCAACGACCTTCAGGTTATGAGTGGAAGTCAAGACATCCCGCAGGGTTGCGCAGATCTTCCTTTTATTGCGCATTTACAATGACTTAGTTGACTTCGCTCCCCTCACCGACCACGCTGGTTTGCGCAGGCGATCGCCGCGAAACGCACCCTCTTGCTTCCACAGTGCTTCCGGAAGTGGGGCCGGTGGATCGCCTGGAAGCAGACGACCATCGAGTTGGGATCGAGGCCCATGGCAAAACTCACAAAACGCATTGTCGACGCGGCCGAAATCAGGGGCGCCGAATACTTCATATGGGATGAGGAGCTTCCGGGCTTTGGCCTTCGCGTCCTACCCACCGGCCGCAAGCGTTACATCGTCCAGTATCGCGCCGGCCGGCGCTCGCGCAGGATCAGCCTTGGCCCCAGCGCCGTCCTGACCTGCGAGCAGGCCAGAACCCGCGCCATCGGGATCATCGCTGCAGCGAAGAACGGTGACGACCCGGCCGAAACACGAGATGCCGACCGGCAGGCAATCACCGTCAAGGAGCTCGCCGAACGCTTCGACAAGGAGCACATCGCGCTTAGGCTGAAGGAGAGCACGGCCAAGGGATACCGTCGGATGCTCGAGCGCGTGATCCTACCGTCTTTGGGAGCCCGGCGCGTCACCGAGGTCACCCGCGCCGATATCGCCAAGGTCCAT
>Ga0194121_10008502_pt1 | contig 12973 bp, 10 predicted proteins | sample TA2MahCa50mmetaG_FD_148609 | JGI IMG/M metagenome (GOLD analysis project Ga0194121, IMG submission 148609) | Freshwater microbial communities from Lake Tanganyika, Tanzania - TA2015020 Mahale Deep Cast 50m | ecosystem: Environmental > Aquatic > Freshwater > Lake | place: Tanzania: Lake... | reverse complement strand
TTCGCCGAGGCGACGGAGGCCTTCTTCTACCGCAACGATTTCTATCCCTTCGTCCGCGCCGAGTTGAAGGAGCACGATGCGACAATGCACGACGTGTTGGCTAAAATTTGGGAGGGGGCGAAAGAAGCGTTGACTGGCGAAAAGAGGAGCAACTAGATTTTCATCACCATCCAACGCCTCGCCGCAAAATCATGATAACACCACTCCGCCAAGCCTTGATCACCGCCGTGGTCGCCACCGTCGCGCTCTCTCGCCTCTCCTTGGCGGCTGCCGAGCAACCCGGCAGCAAACCCGCCGACCTGAGCAAGCCCGTCAAGGTCTTCATCCTGCTCGGCCAGTCCAACATGGTCGGCCTCGGCAAGGTGAAAGGCACCGACGGCTCGCTCGAATTCGCGGTGAAGGAAAAGAAGAAGTATCCTTATCTCATCCAGGATGACGGCAACTGGACCGTGCGGCAGGACGTCCGCTATGTCCAATACATGTCCGGCAAAGGCCCGCTCCGCAATGAATGGATGACCGTGACCGGCGGTAATCTCGGTCCGGAATACGGCATCGGGCACCTGCTCGGGAATTCGATTGATGCGCCCGTGATGATTCTCAAGTGCTGCATCGGCAACCGGGCTTTGGGCTGGGATCTCCTGCCTCCCGGCAGTGTGCGCTCGGAGTTCGTTGCCAAGGATAAGGCGGGTGTCGAGAAGAAGCTGGTCTATGCCGGCTACAAGGACAAACCCGAGTTCTGGGAGATGGATCCGGCCAAGGGCCTCAAGACCGAACCCGCGCCCTGGCTGGACAAGGCGGGCAAGCCGATCGCCTGGTATGCCGGCAAGCAGTGGGACGACGACACCGGCGACGCCAAGAAGGCCCTTGCCGACCTCGAAAAACATTATCCAGGAGCCAAAGGTTTTGAAGTCGCCGGCTTCTTCTTCTGGCAGGGTGAGCGGGATGCCGGCAACGCTGGTCACGCCGCGCATTACGAGAAGAACCTCGTGACCTTCATCAAGACGCTGCGAAAGGAATTCAACGCGCCGAACGCCAAGTTCGTGCTTGGCACCCTCGGCGAAGCCGTCAAAGGCAGCGCCACCGGACCCGGCGGCGATGTCCTCAACGCCCACCTTGCCGTGGATGGAAATTCCGGGAAACACCCCGAGTTCAAAGGTAACGTCGCCACCATCTACACCAACCCGATGGCGCAGGGCGGCAGCGGCAACGGCCACTACGGCGGCAAGGCCGAGGTTTACATGGATGTCGGTGAAGCCATGGGCAAAGCCATGGTCGCACTGCTCCAGGACAAATAGCCCGGTGCCCGGTTGTTTCCCGCAGGGCACAAGCGGGAACATCGGACCATCCGCCGCCCTGCCCTGATAGCCCATGAATCACCCCGAGAAAAAATACGACGCCATTGTGGTGGGCGGCGGTCACAACGGACTGGTGGCGGCAACCTACCTCGCCCGTGCTGGCAAAACCGTCCTCGTGCTTGAGGCATGCGCCGAGCCCGGGGGAGCAACGACCAGTGTCAAACCGTTCCCCGAATACGACGCGCGACTTTCGCGCTATTCCTATTTGGTGTCCCTGCTGCCCGACCAAATCGTGACGGATCTCGGCATCCGCTTCAGGACACTCGAACGTCCCGTCGCCTCCTACACGCCGTATCGTCGCGACGACCGAGAGGACGGACTCCTCGTAGCGGCGGAATGGGATGCAGCCACCGCCGACAGTTTCCGACGACTGACAGGTTCCGACCGTGAAGGCAAAGCCTGGCGCGAGTTCTACCGCGAAATTGCCGGACTGGCCCGACGCCTTGCGCCCACCATGCTGCAGCCGCTTAAGAGTGCGTCAAAACTCAAGGCCGAGCTGGGATTGCCCGAGGTCTGGCGCAGCCTGATGGAGGTGCCCATTGGCGACGTCATCCGCGAACGGTTCGGTGACGACCTCGTGCAGGGCGTGGTGCTGACTGATGCGCTGATCGGAACCTTCGTTTCCGCTGATGACCTGCAGGCTAACCGCTGCTTTCTCTATCACCTCATCGGCAACGGCACCGGTCAGTGGCGCGTGCCACAGGGTGGCATGGGATCGCTGGTGGCGGAACTGATCCGCGTTGCAACCGTCGCGGGCGTGGAAATCAAGCTCCACTCGAAAGTCACTGCCCTCGAAAGCGGCCCCGCAGGTATTCGTGTGGAAACCAGCTCGGGCACCAGATACGTCGCGAAGGATCTCCTCTTCGCCGCTGCGCCGCAGCATCTCGCGCGGTTGCGCGGGCGACCCGAGCCCCAATCCCTCGAAGGCTCACAACTGAAGATCAACATGCTCGTGACGCGCTTGCCGCGCCTCAAGTCGGGCGTAGACCCTCGTCTCGCCTTCGCCGGGACGTTCCATGTGAACGAAAGTTTCTCCCAGTTCGAAGCGGCTTACGCCCGCGCCCGTGGCGGTGAGATGCCCCTTCCCCTGCCGCTGGAGATGTATTGTCACACGTTGACCGATCCCACGATTTTGTCGCCCGAACTGGTCGCCAAAGGATTTCACACCCTGACGCTGTTCGGACTGCACACCCCCGCGAGTCTGTTCGATGCCGATCCCGCCGGAGCCAGGGCGTTGGCCGGGACGCGTGCCATTGCCAGCCTCAATCAATACCTCGTCGATCCTCTCGAATCCGTGCTCGCGCCCTGCCGCGATGGTTCGGCAGCCATCGAAGTGAAGTCGCCGCTCGATCTGGAGAAGGACATTTCCTTGCCGCGCGGGAACATCTTCCACCGCGATCTAGATTTCCCCTTCCTCGATGAGGACGACACGGCGGTCACGGACCGCCCGCGCTGGGGCGCAGAAACCGATGATCCGCACATTTATCTCGCTGGCGCGGGAGCCCGTCGCGGCGGCGGCGTCAGTGGGATAGCGGGCCACAATGCGGCGATGGCTGTCCTCGCAAACGCCTTGTCGGGGTCATCCGCGCAAAACCTTTCAGCGTGTGTGCAAACTGGTCTGGCAAAATCAACTTGCGGCGCGCGCCTCGATGCGGCCGCGCAGATTCGAACGTTGCCTCGTGCGCCGGCTCGGCCATTGAGAAACGCCAGTTCACCATTCGCGCTTCGACCCCGCTCATGAAACATCTCCTGACTGTGCTCGCCTTGATCGTCCTCCCGGCAATCGCCGCGGACAAAAAGCCGCTGCCCACTTCGCACACCACGCGGCATCTCGCGGGTTGGAGCGTCCGCGTGGACGACCGCTTGCTCCAAGGCGCCCACGCGACAGCGGGCACCCGGGCACTCGCGCTGCTCGAATCGCGCCTGGTCGCCATCACGTTTGTGGTGCCGGAAAAGGCGCTGGCCCGTCTGCGGACGGTCACCATCCAGTTGGACTACACCCACGGGGACATGGTCCCCATGCAGTATCATCCTGACGCCGGCTGGCTGAAAGCGAACGGCTACAGCGATAAGCTGGCCAAGTGCGTTCACATTCCGGACCTCGCGGATTTCCTCGAACCACAGGGCATCCACGGCCAGCCATGGGTCGTGCTGCACGAACTTGCGCATGCTTACCACGATCAGGTCATCGGCTCCGAAGACCCCCGCATCACCGCTGCGTGGAAGAAGTTTCGCGACAGCGGCAAATACAAGTCCGTCCTGCACGTCTCCGGCAGGATGCGCGAGCATTACGGCGTCACGCACAAAGCGGAATTCTTCGCTGAAATGACCGAGACCTACTTCGGCTCGAATGATTTTTATCCCTTCGTGGCGGGCGAACTGAAGCAGGTCGAGCCGGAAATCTTCGCCCTTTTAACCAAACTTTGGGGACCGCTTCCCGGAGCCACCCCGCAATGACACTTCACCGCCAGCTGTTGCGCGCAAGCGTCGCGCTCGCCGCCCTGTTGCTCGTGCTTCATCGCGGTGCCGGCCATCCCGTTCCGGAGAGAGCGGATTGGCTAATTTATCCCGGCGGCGACGGCCCGGGTAAAGGCAAGCACATCATCCTCATCGCAGCAGACCAAGAGTATCGCAGCGAGCAGTCCATGCCGATGCTGGCGAAAATTCTCAGCAAGCATCATGGCTTCGATTGCACCGTGCTTTTCTGTGTGAACGCGAGGGGCGAAGTGGATCCCACGATGCCCGTGTATCCCGAGCGTGGTAGAGAAGCGGAGTTCAAGGAACATCACATTCCCGGCCTCGAACATCTCGCTTCCGCCAACCTCGTCATTTTCTTCACGCGCCTGCTCACGCTGCCGAAGACCGAGCTGGAGCCCATCGTGAACTACGTGGACTCCGGCAAACCCATCATCGCGCTCCGCACCGCGAACCACGGCTTTCGCAGCCCGTTGCCTTATAAAATCGACGGCAAACAAGTTCGTTGGGGCGAGGACGTGCTGGGCGGCGCATTCATGAATCATCACGGCCGGTGGATGGCCGACTCCACGCGTGGCAAAATTGTCGAAGAGCAGAAAAACCATCCCGTGCTCACCGGCGTGACCGACATCTGGGGCAATTCTGATGTGTATCGCACTTACAAGACAGGCACGAGCCTCCCCGAAGGCTGCACCGCGCTCGTCTGGGGCCAACCACTCATGGGTCGCCAACCTGATGACCCGCCGAATGAAAAACTCGAACCGCTCCCCGTCGCGTGGGTAAAGTCATGGCAGACCAGCACCGGGAAAATCGCGCGAGTCTTTCACTCCACGATGGGTAGCGGCACTGATTTGAAGAATGTCGGCCTGCGCCGCCTGATCATTAATGCAGCCTACTGGTGCATAGGCAACGAGTCCGCAATTTCCGCCACTCGCAGCGTGGATATCGTCGGCGACTATCAACCACTCGGCAGCGGGTTCAATTATGAAAAGCTCGGTGTCAAGCCCCATCCCGTCTCGCATTACCGCTGAGATTGGTCTTACTCTCTCCCTTGTGAAACTCATTCAAACTCTTTGCCTTCTGGCGGCAGTAGCCTGCACCCACGCCCTCGCAGCCGATAAAAAGCCGCTCAAAATCTTCATCCTCGCCGGCCAGTCCAACATGCAGGGCCACGCCAAGGTCAGCACGTTCGAGCACATCGGCATGGATGACGCCACGAAGCCGATGCTCGCGCTGATGACCGGCGCGGGCGGCCAGCCGGCGGTCTGCGACCGCGTGTGGATTTCCGCGCTCGGTTGCGGCAAGGACGACCGCGAGGAGAAAACCGGCAAGCTCACGGCGGGCTTCGGCGCGTCGGCGGAAAAAATCGGGCCGGAGTTCACCTTCGGTCTCTACACGGAAAAAATCAGCGGCGGCCCCGTGCTGCTCATCAAGACCGCGTGGGGCGGCAAAAGCCTGAACACGGATTTCCGTTCGCCGTCCGCCGGGCCGTATGTGTTCAATGAAACGCAGCTCGCAAATTTTCAAAAGCAGGGGAAGGACGTTGCGGCGATGCAGGCGGAGAAGGCGAAGGCGACCGGTGTGTATTACCGCCTGATGATTGAGCACGTGAAGAAAGTGCTCGCGGACATCAAGCGCGTGGTGCCCGACTACGATCCGGCGCAGGGTTTCGAGCTCGCGGGCTTCGCGTGGGTGCAGGGCTGGAACGACATGGTGGACAGTGGGGTCTATCCGCGCCGCGACCAACCCGGCGGCTACGAGGCCTACAGCACGGTGCTCGCGCACTTCATCCGCGACGTGCGAAAGGAGTTAAACGCGCCGAAGCTCCCGTTCGCCATTGGCGTGATGGGCGTGGGCGGGCCGACGGCGGCTTACGGCCCGGACGAGCAGCGCTACAAGGCGACGCACCAGAATTTCCGCGACGCGATGGCCGCGCCGGCCAAGCTGCCGGAGTTTCAGGGCAACGTCGCCGCCGTGCTGATGGAGAAGTATTGGGACTTGGAGCTGAAGGCGGCCCGGAAGAAGGACGCCGATCTCAAGGAGCAGGCAAAAAAGCTGACGAAGGAAGGCAAGCTGAAGCCCGCTGAAGAAAAAGCCGCATTGGACAAACTTCGCGCCGGCGGCCTAACGGAGCGTGAACGCAAGATTCTCGAAGCAGGCGTATCGAACCTCGAATTTCACTATCTCGGCTCGGCCAAAATCCTCGGCGGTGTCGGCAAAGGGCTGGCCGAGGCGCTGGCGGAGCTCAATCAACTCAGAGTGGTGAAGTGACAAATTTCCGCTTCCTCATTCTGCTGGGCCTGGCGTCGGCTTCGCTTTCCTCTGTCGGCGCGGAGCCGCCGCACGTCCCGGGGTGGGTGCGCACTGCGAATGCCTCACCTGAAATCTCCGGCAAAGTGCTGCTCACCGAGTTGGGCTGCGGCGCGTGCCACGCGCCGGGCAATACGGCGCTCGCGGCCAAGCCGGCGCCGGATTTATCCGCTGTTGGCGCGCGCGTGGCGGGCGGACACTTGCGGAAGTTCATCGCGAGTCCGGCTGCCACGAAGCCCGGCACCACGATGCCCGATGTGCTTGGTCACTTGCCGGCAGCGGAACGCGCGGCGGCGGCGGACGCGCTCGCGCATTACCTCGCCACGCTCGGCAGCGCGCCCATGGCGTTCGCGAAGCCAGCGCCGGAGGCTGTCGAGCGCGGGCACAAGTTGTATCACTCGATTGGCTGCGTGGCGTGCCACTCGCCGGAATCGCCGCTGCCGGACTCGGTGCCGCTCGGGTCCTTGGAGGAGAAGTATTCCGTCGCGAGCCTTGCGAAATTCCTCGAAGACCCGCTCGCCGTGCGTGCCGGTGGCCGGATGCCGGACTTGAAGCTCGATCACTTCGAGGCGCAGGACATCGCCAGTTACCTGCTGCGCAAGCAAACTTCGTCCACCGCCACATTCCAGCCGGACGCCCAACTCGCCGCGCGGGGCAAGGCGCTCTTCGCGCAGCACCGTTGCGACGCCTGCCACGCGGTCGGCAGCGGACGCCCCACGCCTATCGCGTTGCCAACTCTGAGCAAAGTGAATCCCGAACGCGGTTGCCTTTCCGCGCGGTCGGGTGCGTGGCCGCAGTATTCGCTGTCCGACTCGCAGCGCACCGCCCTTCGTGCGGCGCTCTCGGCACAGGCGAAACCGCTGAACGCGGCGCAAAACATCGAGTTGACGCTCACCCGCATGAACTGCCTCGCCTGCCACCGACGCGGGGAACTCGGCGGCGTCCCGGCAAATCGCAACCCGCACTTCACCGGCAAGGATGAAAATCTCGGCGACCAAGGCCGTATCCCGCCGCCGCTCACGGGCGTGGGCGCGAAGTTGAAGCGCGACTGGCTGCGTGACGTGGTGGTCAACGGCGCGTCGGTGCGGCCATATGTGAACACGCGGATGCCGAAGTTCGGCGTGGCGAACACCGAGGTGCTGGCCGGCTGGTTGAAAGAGACCGACACACTGCCGGTTGCCGCGTTCACGCGCGTCGCGAAGACCGACAAGCCGCACGAGGTCGGCCGCGAGCTGGCGGGCAGCAAAGCCTTCAATTGTGTCGCCTGCCACACGTTCCGCGAGAAAAGTGCGGCGGCCATTCGTTCGCTGGACTTGATGAACCTGACCGAGCGGCTGGAGGAGAACTGGTTTCATCACTACATGGCAAACCCGCAGCGATTCTCGCCGCTCACGATCATGCCGGGCTTCTGGCCGGACGGAAAATCACCGCTGCCCGACTTGCTCGGCGGCGACCCCGGCAAACAGCGCGACGCGCTCTGGCAATACCTCGCGCGCGGTCCCGAGGCGGGCGAACCGCGCGGCCTTGTGCTGGAGCCGCTCATCGTCAGCGTCACGGACGAGGCTGTCATCATCCGCCGCGCGTTCCCTGGCATCGGCAAGCGCGGCATCGGCGTGGGCTATCCGGCGGGCATCAGCTTGTCTTTCGATGCCGGCCAGATGCGGCTTGGCTCGTTGTGGAGCGGCGGTTTCATCGAGGCTTCAGGCATCTGGCGGGGACAGGGCGCAGGGCAAGCGCACATCCTCGGCAAGGACACGGTGAACTTCCCGGCGGGCGTGGCGTTTGCCGTGCTCGAATCGCCCGGCAACACGTGGCCGACGAACGATGCGAAGCAGGCTGAGGGATTTGCGTTCAAGGGCCTCACGCTCGACGCGCAGCAACGCCCGACCTTCCGTTACGAGTTTGGTGAAACATCCGTGGAGGACACGTTCCTCGACGTGAAGGTCACCGATGCAAAGTCTCATTTTGTCCGCACGCTGAAGTTTCCGCACCGCCCGCCGCCACCCGGCCTGCACTTCCGTGTCGCGGCGGACAAGCAGATTGAAACGCGGGGAGAAAACGCCTTCGGCGTCGGCAAGGGCCTGCTGGTAAGACTACCCGCCGGTGCCATCGTGCGCGGCGTTGACGGCATGAAGGAGTTGCTGCTGCCCGTGCGCGGCTCGTTCTCCATCGAATATCACCTGACCGCCAAGCCATGAGACTGACACTGACATCGTGGGCGCTCATTCTCTGCCCGGTTGCCGCCTGCGCCCAAGATTTCGGCGACACTTGGGGCACCGCCGAGCGGGAGTCGGCTTATTACCGGCTGGTGAACATCCCGATGCCCGATGGGCGTTACGCGGAAGCGGGTTGCTTCACCACGCTGCCGGACGGACGCATCGCGGTCGGGACGCGGCGCGGGGAAATCCTGCTGCTCACGGGCGCGGACGACGAGCATCCGCGACCACGCGCCACAACGTTTGCCAGCGGGTTGGATGAGGTCTTCGGTCTCGCCTATCGCGAGGGCGCGTTCTACGCCACGCACGCCACCGAGGTCACGCGCATCACCGACACCGACCACGACGGTCGCGCGGACCGCTTCGATACCATCAGCGACAAGTGGGGCTTCGGGCACTATCACGAGTATGCGTTCGGCTCGCAGTTCGATGCGACAGGGAATCTCTACGTCGCTCTCGGGTTGTCCGAATCATACAACTCGAAGGCGCTGTTTCGCGGCTGGGCGCTGAAGATTTCACCCGACGGCAAGACGACACCGATTTGCAGCGGCCTGCGCAGCCCGCTCGGCGTCGGCCCGAACGAGCACGGTGAAATGTTCTACGTCGAGAGCCAGGGGCCGTGGAATGGCTCGTGTTCGCTCAAGCATCTCAAGCCCGGCGGCTTCATGGGCCACCCGGTCAGCTTCAACTGGTATCCGTTCGCGCCAAACATGGGCCCGGAGCCTGTGAAACCCAACACGCCGTCGCGCATGGAGACCGAGCGCAAGCGCGTGAAGGAGCTCGTGCCTTACGCCGTGGTGTTTCCCTACAAGAAAATGGGCCGCTCGATTTCCGCGTTCGAGGTGAACCGCTCCGGCGGGAAGTTCGGGCCGTTCGAGAATCAAATCTTCGTCGGCGACTACACGTTGAGCATCGTGATGCGCGCGACGACCGAGCTGGTGAACGGCGTGTGGCAGGGCGCGTGTTACCCGTTCCGCGAGGGCCTGGGCACGGGCATCCTCGCGGTCCATTTCACGCCGGGTGGCAAACTCCTCGCCGGCGGCACGAACCGCGGCTGGCCGGTGCGCGGCATGAAGGACAACCTGCTTCAACGCCTCGACTGGACGGGCAAGATGCCGTTCGAGATTCTCGACATTCGCGCGCAGCCGGATGGTTTCCTTGTGCGCTTCACCCGCCCCGTGGACGCCGCGTTCGCCGCGCGTCCCGCCAGCTACGTCCTAGAAACCTACACGCACATTTACCAGGGCGGCTACGGCAGCCCCGAAGTGGACCACACACGCCCGACCGTCACCGCCGCCGAAGTCGCGCCCGACGCGATGAGCGTGCGCCTCCGCGTGCGCGGCCTCGTGCAAGGGCACGTCCACGACTTCCACCTCCCCGCGCTGAAATCTCGCGACGGCGAGCCGCTGCTCCACGACCGGGCCTACTACACTTTGAACGAGATTCCGAAAAACTAAACCCTCATCTAAGCCGCAGCATGAAAATCGTCCGTATTCTCGCCTACCGCGTTGAACTTCCGTTGCACGAAACCACTTACAAGTGGAGCGGCGGCAAATCAGTCACGGTGTTTGATAGCACCATCGTGCGCGTCGAGACCGACACCGGCCTAGCCGGTCACGGCGAAGTTTGTCCGCTCGGCCCCTTCTACCTCCCAGCCTACGCCGACGGAGTTCGCGCCGGATTGCGCGAGTTGGGACCACATCTGATTGGCGATGATCCGCGGCAGTTGATGAAGCTCAATCGCAAGATGGATGCCGCACTCAAGGGCCATCCCTATGTGAAGAGCGGAATCGACATTGCGTGCTGGGACATCCTTGGTCAGGCAAGCGGTCTGCCCGTGTGCGAATTGCTCGGGGGCCGTTACGGCAAGGACGTTCATCTCTATCGCGCCATCTCACAGGAATCGCCCGAACATATGGCTGCGAAGGTCGCTGGCTATCGGTCTGAAGGTTACCATCGCTTTCAACTCAAGGTGGGTGGCGACCCGGACGTGGACATCGAGCGCATTCGCGCCGTGCGTGCCGTGCTCGCGTCCGGAGAGCGCCTCGTGGCTGACGCGAACACCGGCTGGACGCAGCACGAAGCCATCCGCGTAGCCAAGGCGGTGCGCGACGTGGACGTTTATATCGAGCAGCCGTGCCTAACCTACGAGGAATGCCTCGCGGTCCGCCGGCAGATTCCGCACCCGTTCGTGCTCGACGAAAACATCGACGATCTTGGCGTCCTACTCCGTGCGAAGGCCGACCTCGCGATGGACGTGGTGAATCTCAAGATCAGCAAGCTCGGCGGTCTCACGAAAATCAAACAAGCCCGCGACCTCTGCGTGAGCATGGGTATCGCGATGACGCTGGAGGATTCTTGGGGAAGCGATATCGCCACCGCCGCCATTGCGCATCTCGCGCACAGCACGCCTACGGAGTTTCTATTTACCACCACGGACTTCAACAGCTACGTCACCGTGAGCACTGCCGAAGGCGCGCCGCAGCGCGTTAATGGTCGCATGGGTGCCAGCGTAAAACCCGGCCTCGGAATTACGCCGAAGTTTGATGTGCTTGGCAAACCCGTGATTGTCGTAGACTGAATGACGTGATGACTTGCTACCCGAGGGCTAAGGGCCCTGCCGGTGCAGCGATTGAATGGCAGGGATGCGACGTGTTTATCTGCACAGTCTCTGAAGACCACCGGGTTAGAGCCTCGTGCTTGTCTCGACACTACTCGCGCAAACCAGATCACAAAAGGATCGTTGTACCTGCCAAAACACCGTGCCTAAGCCTGCGCAATGATTAAAGCGGCAGGCTGAAGAACTTTCGCTCGCTACTTTTTTTTCTTCGTGGCGGTGGGCGGGACCGCAGCCACGGTGCCGGTCTTAATGCTCGTGGCCATAAGTTTATCGCCGAGCTTGAATGTGGCGACGGTGGCATCTGCGCCGACTTTGAGTTCGGTGAGCTTTGCGGGTTTGCCAGAGTCGGTGATGACGGTGGTGTCGTCCACCGCGATGACCTTGCCGGCGACGGTGATGGTCTTGGCTTCCTTATCAACGGCAGTGATTTTGCCGTAAGTGCCAGCGTCTTTCGGGGCCTTCTTATCGGCGGCGGAAGCCTGGGTTGCCGTGTACGTTAGCGCGATGGCTCCAAGCAATGAGAGAAGAATGCGAATCATAAAGTGTTTTGGTAGCAGTTCTTGAAACATCTGGACGTGGCGAGCCAATGAAATGTTACGTTTTGTCCACGCCCTTTTGCCAGGCGGGCGGGTTGGACAATTTGTAAAGCATCTCACCGGCCTTCCGCACGAGCAGCACACCCTCGGCCTCGCGGCTGGCGTAGCTCTCGATGTCAATCGTCGCCGGGTCGCGGTAGCCCATGTTGATGCGCGCGCAGACCTCGCGCGGGATGCCGGTGGCGAGCGTGACCTTGATGCGGCATCGCTCGACGCCGTTCTCGAAGGTGCCGATGCCGCGCACGTGTGTGCTGTGCGCGAGCACGCCCCACGGGTGGTGCTTGAATTTGTCCCACTGCTTCAGGAAGTAATCGCGGCAATGGTAGCCGATGGCGTGCATCGTCTGGTTGTGCGTCACGCTCACCTCGGTGACGTGCGGAGCGTAGATGATGAGTTCGCCGCCGTCGGCCACGACCGGCTCCAGCTTATACATCGCCTTCCCAGCGGTCCAAACGTCCTCATACATCTTCGGCGCGCAGGAGAGGACGGTGTGGTAAGGCCGGTCGCGGAAGACAATGTGCTCCGCGCGCGAGACATCGGCGGCGGCGTCCCACGCGGCCTCCGGCGAGCCGATGAACAGGCCGGCGAGCGACTTGTCCGGGCGCACGACCATCGCCACGCAGAGCTTGCTGACCTTCACCATCGCGCCCACGCGGTCCACGACGCGGCGGACGGGCGTCCATTTGTTGCCGATGGTCATTGGGTTGGTCACGCACCCTCCGAGCCAGTGAAAGAAGTTCAATATCTCCGGCCCCGCCACGCCGGGAAACAGATACTTGTTGCCGCCGCTGAACCCGACGACCTCGTGGGGGAACACCGGGCCAATGATGACGACTTGGTCGTAGTCGAAGACGCGCTTGTTCACCTCCACCGGCACATCCAACTCGAACAGGCCGCCGGACAACTCCCGCGTGTCGGCCTTCGTGAGCGTGCCGACGTGGCGGAGCGCGGCGGGGTTGTCCCACTCGTGGTTGAAGAAGCGCACCGTGCCGTAGGTTGCCGCGCGCTCGGCCGCGGAGATTTCCAATCGGTCGCAAATCGCCGCCTCGCTCATGGGCTGATGCGTGCCCAGCGCGATGAGAATGTCGAGGTTCGCCGTGACCGCGCCGATTTGCCTGAACAGCGTCTGGAAGATCAGCCCCACGGGCGCGGTGCGCGTGGCGTCGGGCACGATGAGGAGGACCTTCCTGCCCTTGTAGTCCTTGGCCGGACAGGCCTGTGCGACAAGTTCGGTAACTTGCGCAGCGGAGACAGCGGAGCCTGTGAGAGCAGGAGAAGCGAGCAAGTTCATGACTTTAGGTCAGCCACGGATGAAACACGGATTGAACACCGACAGGCACGACACAAGAATGTTCTCCGTGTTTTGTCCGTGTTCAATCCGTGGCTGAAAATCAAATCGTC
>Ga0194121_10008491_pt1 | contig 12988 bp, 10 predicted proteins | sample TA2MahCa50mmetaG_FD_148609 | JGI IMG/M metagenome (GOLD analysis project Ga0194121, IMG submission 148609) | Freshwater microbial communities from Lake Tanganyika, Tanzania - TA2015020 Mahale Deep Cast 50m | ecosystem: Environmental > Aquatic > Freshwater > Lake | place: Tanzania: Lake... | reverse complement strand
CGTAGGCGATGACCCGCCGCATCGCCTATTCTTGCCGCCACCGATGGCCAAATCTCGTTCCACCGCCGCCGAGCCGCACCGCTTCATCTCGATCCGCGGCGCGCGCGAGCACAATCTCAAGAACGTCGATCTCGACCTGCCGCGCGACCGGCTGGTGGTGATCACCGGCCTGTCGGGCTCGGGCAAATCCTCGCTCGCCTTCGACACGATCTATGCCGAGGGCCAGCGGCGCTACGTCGAAAGCCTGTCGGCCTACGCCCGGCAATTCCTCGAACTGATGCAGAAGCCGGACGTCGATTCGATCGAAGGCCTGTCGCCCGCCATCTCGATCGAGCAGAAGACGACATCACGCAATCCACGCTCGACGGTCGGCACGGTCACGGAGATCTACGATTACCTGCGCTTGTTGTTCGCCCGCGTCGGCGTGCCCTATTCGCCGGCGACCGGCCTGCCGATCGAGAGTCAGACCGTGTCGCAGATGGTCGACCGAGTGAAGGCCATGCCGGACGGCACGCGGCTCTACCTGATGGCGCCGATCGTGCGTGGTCGCAAGGGCGAGTACCGCAAGGAGCTGCAGGAGCTGCAGAAGAAAGGTTTTCAGCGCGTCAAGGTCGACGGCAAGCTGTACGAGATCCCCGAAGCACCGGCACTCGACAAGAAGTACAAGCACGACATCGACGTGGTGGTCGACCGCATCGTCGTGCGGCCCGATCTCGGCAATCGGCTGGCCGATTCGATCGAGACGGCGCTTGGTCTGGCCGAGGGCTTGGCCGTGGCGGAGAACGCCGATACCGGCGAACGCACGGTGTTCTCGGCGCGCTTCGCCTGCCCGGTGTCGGGCTTCACGATCGAGGAGATCGAGCCGCGGCTGTTTTCGTTCAACGCCCCGCAAGGCGCCTGCCCAGCCTGTGACGGGCTGGGCGTGAAGATGTTCTTCGATCCGGAGATGGTGGTGCCCGATGAACGCCTGTCGCTCAGCGAAGGGGCGATCGCGCCGTGGGCGGATTCTTCGGGTCAATACTATCTGCAAACCCTCGAGAGCATCGCCAAGCACTTCAAGGTAAAGATGTCGACGCCGTGGCGCGACCTGCCCAAGAAAGTGCGCGACGCCGTCCTGTTCGGCAGTGGCGGCGAGTCGATCGCCATGCGCTACGACGACGGCATCCGGCAGTACCAGACGACCAAGCCATTCGAGGGCGTGGTTCCCAACCTCGACCGCCGCTGGAAGGAGACCGATTCATCCTGGGTACGCGAGGAACTGGAACGCTTCCAGCGTGAGAGCAAATGCGAGGCCTGCGACGGCGCCCGGCTGAAGCCCGAGGCCCTGGCGGTCAAGATCGGCGGTCTCAACATCAGCCAGGTCACCGAGTTCGCCATCGGCGAGGCGGTGAAATGGTTCCTCGAGCTCAACCCCAAACTCACCCCCAAGCAACGCGAGATCGCCGCCCGCATCCTGAAGGAGATCAACGAGCGGCTGGGCTTCCTCGACAATGTCGGCCTGAGCTACCTGACCTTGAACCGCACGTCCGGCACACTGTCGGGCGGCGAGAGCCAGCGCATCCGCCTGGCCTCGCAGATCGGCTCCGGTCTGACCGGCGTTCTCTATGTGCTCGACGAACCGTCGATCGGCCTGCATCAGCGCGACAACGACCGCCTGCTGAAGACCCTGACCCGGCTGCGCGACCTCGGCAACACGGTGCTTGTGGTCGAGCACGATGAAGACGCGATCCGCGCCGCCGATCATCTGGTCGACATGGGCCCGGGCGCCGGCGCCCATGGCGGCTCGGTGGTCGCCGAAGGCACGCCCGAGGACGTGATGCGCAACAGCGCAAGCCTGACCGGCCAGTACCTTTCGGGGTTTCGGCAGATCCCGGTGCCCAAGGTCCGGCGTCAGCCGGCAGGCCCCCCCAGCGGCAAGGGCGCCGGCCGGTGGCTGACGGTGAAGGGCGCGCGCGAGAACAACCTGCAGAACGTGACTGCGGCCATCCCGCTCGGCACGTTCACCTGCGTCACTGGCGTCTCGGGCAGCGGCAAGAGCACGTTGATCGTCGAGACGCTGTACAAGGCGTTGGCGCGACGGCTGAACGGCGCGCGCGAGCATCCGGGCGCGCATGACGGGCTCGAGGGCATCGGCCACCTCGACAAGATCGTCGATATCGACCAGTCGCCGATCGGCCGTACGCCGCGCTCCAACCCGGCGACCTATACCGGCGCCTTCTCGCCGATCCGCGATTGGTTTGCGCAGCTGCCCGAGTCGACGGAACGCGGCTACAAGCCCGGTCGCTTCTCCTTCAATGTCAAAGGCGGCCGCTGCGAGGCCTGCCAGGGCGATGGCGTCATCAAGATCGAGATGCACTTCTTGCCCGATGTCTACGTCCAATGCGACGTCTGCAAGGGTAAGCGCTACAATCGCGAGACGCTGGAGATCCATTTCCGCGGCAAGTCGATCGCCGATGTGCTGGAGATGACGGTCGACGAGGGCGTCGAGTTCTTCAAGGCCGTGCCAGTGATCCGCGACAAGCTCCTGACCTTGCAGCAGGTCGGCCTGGGCTACATCCATATCGGCCAGCAGGCGACCACGCTGTCCGGCGGCGAGGCGCAGCGCGTCAAGCTTGCCAAGGAGCTGTCACGACGGGCGACCGGCCGCACGCTCTACATTCTCGACGAACCGACCACCGGCCTGCATTTCGAGGACGTGCGCAAGCTCCTGGAGGTGCTGCACCGGCTGGTCGAGGGCGGTAACACGGTGGTGGTGATCGAGCACAATCTCGAAGTCATCAAGACCGCCGACTGGATTCTCGATCTCGGTCCCGGCGGCGGCGCCGGCGGCGGCCGCATCGTGGCCGAGGGTCCGCCCGAGGACGTCGTGAAAGTCGGCGAGAGCTACACCGGACAGTATCTCGCCCGCCACCTGCCGCGCAGTGCGGCCGCGAAGAAGCGGGCCTAAGCTTCGGTGATGGCCGTGACCCGGCCGCTTGTTTCCCAGCCCGCCACGACCAGCCGTCCGCTTGCCGCACACATTTCGACCGCCAGGCGCGTATATTCGTTGACGATCGGCGACACCGACCATTCGAGGTGCGGCGGGTGCCTGCCGCCGAAGGCATTCATCGCAGCGACGCGGCGGCGATTGTTCTCGGCTGGTGCGCCTTCGCCGCAGACCCGCGCTTCCCAGCCATCGAGTTGTTCGCGCCAGGCATTGGCAACCGCCCCACTGTCTCGATAGATCCGTGCCCCATATTCGTCGCGCTCGATCAACACGTGTTCGCCCGATCGACAGCCGGAGACGACGAACAGCACCGGCCGAGCGATCGGCGTAGACTGCAGAAGACGACATGCCTCGTCGAAAGTCCTGCAGGTTTCGAACGCGACCCGCAGCAGATGCTCGGGAGGCAAGCGTTCTTTGACCACGCAAAAAGCCTTCAGGGCATTCCAGCCATAGTCCAGCCAACGCAGTGACGCGATCGATGTAAGTCGACGCATTGGGGCCTGGTTGATCGACGCGGCGAAGCGTCCCGGCGCGACCGCCGTCAAGACGCCGGTGAAACCGGGCCATGTCACATTCAAGAAATCGCCGGCCTCGCCGCGCTGGCGTCCGATCTCGACCAGCTTGCCCAAGCCGTCGAAAGGCCAATCCAACGTGCGTCGAAGGATCGGCCCGCTCGGCGAGTCGTCGGCCAGCGCCGTACAGCCAAAGACATAGGCGCCGTGCAACAGCCATACGCCTGGTCGGCCGAGAATGTGCGCAACCTGCCGGACCTCCTCCCAGTACGGTGTTCTCGAACGGCGCAACCAATATCTGACCAGCGGATCGCCAAGGCGGACGGCGATCGTGCGCAAGCCAAAAGGCACGATGGCAAGGCAGGCCTCACGCAGCGCCAACGCCTGGTCGCGCCGCTGCGCGGCTTGGGCCGGCGGCCCACCATCACGCAGGTCGACGACGGGGATCGATTCCATAAAGTGAGTGTGCACTCATTTTATGGAATCGGTCAAGCGATGCGCCTTTCCCACGTGATCCGGCCCAAATCGTAGCCGAATTGGCGTTCGACGACGGCCGGCGTGGCGTCAGAGGCGTCGGCTTTGCGCGCCGCGACCCGCGCTTGCGCGACATCCTTCGCCACGTCGAGCCAGATGCCCTCGAATGGCACCCCGACCTCGACCGCCAGGGCCTCCGCCGCGGCGCGTTCGTCCGCGCGCGCGAACACCGCGTCGAGCACCACGCTGTGGCCGGCCCGCAAGGCGCGCTCGGCCCGCGCCAGGCACGCCGAGTAAACTCGAGCCGATGCTTCCGGCGTATAAGTTCCGGCCGGCATCCGGTCCTCCAACGCAACGCCCGCCCGCCGCTTGCGCTCGACGTCGCTGCGCACGACCACTGCTCCCGGTGCCCGGCCGACGTCAGGCGCGAGCTTCAGCGCCAGGGTGGTCTTGCCGCTGCCCGACAAGCCGCCGATCGCCAGCAGCCGTGGCGGCGCGGGCCGCAGGAAGGCCAGTGCCAGGCGTTGATAGGCACGCGCGATCTCGCTGGTCTTGCCGGCCACCGCCGCGCCCGACGCCTCGACGAAGGCACGGACGCAGGCGCGCCGCGACAGGAAGTGTGGCAGCAGCGCCAAGGCCTCTTCGTGCGAAGCCTGTGGCAGCTCGTCGATGCGCCACAGCCAATCGTTCAGCAGTCGGTTGGCGAGCGCGCGCAGGTCGCGATCGCAGAGGTCCATCAGCGCAAAAGCGAGGTCGTACAGGACATCGATGCTGGCGATGCGCTGGGAGAATTCGATGGCATCGAACGGAATCGGCTGGCCCTCGATCAGCACGATGTTGCGCAAGTGCAGGTCACCGTGGCAGCGCCGCACCGCGCCGGCACCGGCCCGTCGTGCCACCAGCTCGATGAACGGCTCCAGCGCGGCCGGAAGCGCCACCGCAAGCGCCTCGGTCGTCGCCTCATCCAACCTGTCGCCTTGCTCGCGCAATTGACGAATATCGGCGGCGACCGAGCGCCGATAGTCGTCGGGACCGGAAAAACCCGATACCGGCTCCAGCCGGTTGTGATAGGCAGCGACCCGCGCGCCGAGCGCCGCCATCAGCCCAGGCGTGAGCGAACCGCGCCCGGCCATGCGGTCGAGCAGTCCGTCCTCGTCGAAACGGCGCATGACGACCACCCAGTCGACGGCGTCCGGCCGCCACTCTCCGACCCCGCCCAACGCCAACGCTCCGTCCGCCGAACGATAAATCGCGGCAACGCCAAGATAGATCTCCGGCGCGAGTTTGTGATTGATCTCGATTTCGGCCCGGCACATGGCGGCGCGGATCGCGACTGTCGAGAAGTCCATGTAGGGGAACTTGACCGCCCGCTTCAATTTGTAGGCCCGATCGCCGGCAAGGAACACGACGGCGCCGTGCGTGTCGACACGCCGCTCCGGCGCCAGGTGCTTGGTCAGGAAATCGACGACCGCGCTCTGGTCCTCGACCACGAAGGATGGGTGGGCGGCCACGGCGGCGCGCTCAGGGATAGAGCGTGCGCGTCGTCCACGGCGCGTCGAGTGTCGATCGACGATACTCCAGCCGATCGTGCAGCCGGAACGCGCCATCCTGCCAGAACTCGATCAGCAGCGGCTGCAGGCGGAAGCCCGACCAATGCGATGGGCGGGGGACCTTGCCGACGACGTACCGGGCGGCGTACTCCGCCACGCGCTTCTCCAAGGCAAAGCGGCTCTCGAGGGCCTGCGACTGGTCGGACGCCCAGGCGCCGATCTGACTGCCGCGAGCCCGGGTGGCGAAGTAGGCGTCGGCCTCCTCGGACGTGGTCGGCGCGACCGGCCCTTCCAAACGCACCTGTCGACGCAACGATTTCCAATGGAACAGCAAGGCCGCTTTGGGATGCGCCAACAAGTGTTCACCCTTGCGGCTCTGCCGATTGGTGTAGAAGACGAAGCCCGACGAGTCGAAATCCTTGAGCAGGACCATGCGGACAGCCGGTGTGCCGTCCGGCCCGACCGTCGCCAGACTCATGGCCGACGGCTCGTTTGGCTCGCTCTTGGCCGCCTCTTCGTACCAGGCACCGAAGATATCGAGTGGATCAGCCTTCTCCGGGATCATGACCACAATATGGGGGGCTGTGGGCGGCGAGACCACCGGCATCTTGTCCCAATAGCCATCCCCCGCTAGAACCGATCCATGAACGCAGCCGCACAATTGATGGCCGGGAAGAAGGGCCTCGTCATGGGCGTCGCCAACGAGCGCTCGATCGCCTGGGGAATAGCCAAGGCCTGCCATGAGCAGGGCGCGGAGCTGGCGTTCACCTTCCAGGGCGAGGCCCTCGAACGGCGCGTGCGGCCGCTTGCCACCTCGATCGGCGCCAAGATCATCCTGCCTTGCGACGTCACCGATGCCGCGAGCATCGATGCGACGTTCGCCGAGGTCGCCAAGCAATGGGGCGGCCTGGATTTCGTGGTCCATGCCATCGCCTTCTCCAACAAGGACGAGCTGCGCGGCCGCTACCTCGACACCTCGCCCGAGAATTTCCAGCTCACCATGAACGTGAGCTGCTATTCGTTCACGGCGGTGGCGCAGCGCGCCGTGCCGCTGATGAAGAACGGCGGCAGCCTGCTCACCCTGACCTACTACGGCGCCGAGCGTGTCATCCCGCACTACAACGTCATGGGCGTCGCCAAGGCTGCCCTTGAAGCGAGCGTACGCTACCTGGCCGCCGATCTCGGCGAGCAGAAGATCCGGGTCAATGCCATCTCCGCCGGACCGATCAAGACGCTGGCGTTCGCCGGCATCAACGACGGCCGCTACATACTGAAGTGGAACGAACTCAACTCGCCGCTCAAGCGCAACATCACCCAGGAGGAAGTCGGCAACTCGGCCCTCTATCTCCTGTCCGACCTCGGAACCGGCATGACCGGCGAAGTGATGCACGTCGATGGCGGCTACCATGTCGTGGGCATGATCAAGACCTCGTCGGCCAAGCAGATCGCCGAACTGCTCGGCAATTTCGAGGGCGAGTAGGGCGGAGGCCGGCGGCCATGGCCGGCAGCAGCTTCGGCACCCTTTTCCGGTTCACCAGCTGGGGCGAGAGTCACGGGCCGGCGATCGGTTGCGTGGTCGACGGCACGCCGCCGCGCATCCCACTCGGCGAAGCCGATATCCAGGTCTGGATGGACAAGCGTCGGCCCGGACAGTCGCGCTTCGTCACGCAGCGCCAGGAGCCGGACACCGTCAGGATCCTTTCCGGCGTGTTCGAGGGCGTCACGACCGGCACGCCGATCGCCCTCCACATCGACAATGTCGACCAGCGGTCGCGCGACTATTCCGAGATCAAGGACAAGTTCCGCCCGTCCCATGCCGACTACACCTACTTCAAGAAGTACGGCGTGCGCGACTATCGTGGCGGCGGCCGCCAGTCGGCGCGCGAGACGGCGGTGCGCGTGGCGGCCGGCGCCATCGCGCGCAAGATCCTGGGCGACGGCGTCACGATCCGCGGCGCGGTGATCCAGCTCGGCCACCGCAAGATCGATCGCACCCAGTGGGACTGGGATGCTACCGCCGACAATCCGTTCTGGTGTCCCGACCGGCAGGCGGCGCAGGCTTGGGAAGGCTATCTCGACGACGTGCGCAAGCGCGGCAGCTCGGTCGGCGCGGTGATCGAGGTGGTGGCGTCGGGCATCCCCGTCGGCCTCGGCGATCCGGTCTACGACAAGCTCGACGCCGATCTCGCCAAGGCCCTGATGAGCATCAACGCGGTCAAAGGCGTGGAGATCGGCGACGGCTTCGCTACGGCAGCGATGAGCGGCGAGGAGAACGCCGACGAAATGCGCATGCAGGACGGCGTGCCGGTCTTCCTCAGCAACCACGCCGGCGGCATCCTGGGCGGCATATCGACTGGCCAGGACATCGTCTGCCGCCTGGTCGTCAAGCCGACCAGCTCGATCCTCGCCAATGTCCGCAGTGTCGACCGCTTCGGCAACGAGGTCGAGCTGCGCACCAAAGGCCGGCACGACCCCTGTGTCGGCATCCGCGCGACGCCGGTCGCCGAAGCGATGATGGCCGTGGTGCTGGCGGATCACTTGCTGCGCCACCGCGCGCAGTGCGGTTGAGGGGGCGGCAATGGCTGCCGCCCAGCCGCTCACGGCACGCTACGGCACGCTGCACAATGTCAGCATGGCGGCGGTCTCGTTGGGCATGATCGTGGCGGCGATCGTGCACTTCATCGACAACCCGGCCAACGCGCCGACGTTGTCGATGAACGATCAGCGCTTCGTGCTGTTCGCCATGCTGGCGATGGCGATGTTGTACTACGTCTTCCTCGGCGTCAGTCGGACACTCGACCGGCGGCCGCAGGTGATCATCGACCGCGACGGCATCCTGCTGGGCTTCGGGCGCAACCGACGGCTCGCCTGGGACGATATCGGCTGGGTGCGGCTGCGCCGCCTGGCCTTGCGCCCGCAGCTCGAGATCGGCCTGGCCGACCAGGCTTTCATCGATGCCAACCTTCGCCTGTCGATGTGGAGCTTCGACGACAGCCTGCGGCCTGTCCGCGGCCAGCCGACGACCGTGATGGTACGCGACAACGGGCTGGACACCGCCGCGTCGGCGATGCTTGACGCAGTCCGGACGTTTCGGCCGAATCTGGTCAAGTCCTGAAGAGCGGAACGGAGCCTCGTCATGCGGCGATACATCGTCGGCCTGCTCGCAACCGTCGGCGCCCTGACCGTGCTGTCGGTCGGCGGCCTGCTCGCTGTGCTGTTCTCCGGCTCGTTTGCCAGCAAGGAATTGCCGCCGTCGTTCGTGCTGTCGGTCGATCTGCGCCATGTGCCGCCGGAGGCGGCATCGACCGACTGGTGGCGCGCCGGCCTGTTCGGTGGTGGACGCGACATCGTCAGTACGCTGCAGCTCCTCTGGCAGGCGGCCGACGACCCGCGCGTGGCCGGCATGTTCGTCGATATCGGCGACGAGTCGGCGGGGCTCGGTCGTGTCCAGGAACTGCGCCAGGCGATCGCCCACTTCCGCGGCAAGGGCAAGTTCGCCGTGGGCTTCGCCACCTCGTTGGGCAGCGGCGGCACGCATCTCTCCGACTACTACCTCGCCTCCGCTCTGGAGCAGATATGGCTGCAGCCGAGCGGTGGCTTTGCGGTCGCCGGCCTCGCCATCGAAACGCCGTTCGTCAGGGATGGGCTCGAGCGGATCGGCGTGCGCATCGAGGGCGGTAAACGCGACGAGTACAAAAGCGCCCCCGACTCCTTTACCGCGATGGCCTATCCGGCGCCGGCCCGCGACAATCTGCAGCGATTGCTCGACAGTCTCTATGGTCAGTTCGTGGCCGACGTGGCGCGCGAGCGCAGTATCGAGCCGAGCAAGCTGCGACAGCTCATCGACTCTGTCCCGTTCGACGCCGAGAAGGCGCGCGAGGAGCGCCTGGTCGATCGGGTCGGCTATCGCAGCGACGCCCTGGACGACGTGCGGGTGCGCGTCGGAAGAGGACGCGAGCTGGTGTCGCTGTCCGACTATGCCGCCGATACGGTGCGGCCCAAGCCGCGCGGCGATGTGATCGCCCTTGTGCGCATCGCCGGAACGATCTTGTCGGGCGGTGTCGGCGGAAGCCCTTTGGAAGACGATGTCGCTGCCTCGTCCGAGGACGTCGTCGAGGCGCTGAGTTCTGCGGCGAGCGCCAAAGAGGTGCGGGCCATCGTGCTGCGCATCGATTCGCCCGGCGGGACCTATCCGGAAGCGGATGCCATCGCCGACGCCGTCGGGCGCGCCCGCTCGGCTGGAAAGCCGGTCATCGTGTCGATGGGCGACGTGGCGGCCTCGGGCGGCTACCTCGCCGCCTTGCGCGCCGACGTGATCGTCGCCCAGCCGACGACCATCACGGCGTCGATCGGGGTCTACAGCATCTGGCCCGTGACGTCCGATCTTCTTGCCTCCTTGGGCATCCGCATGGAGCGCCTCTCGGTCGGCGCCAATGCCGGCATGTATTCGGTCTTCCAGCCACCGACCGCAGCCCAACGCGCCGCCGTTTCGCGTGATCTCGACACGATATATGCCGACTTCACCCGCCAGGTCGGCGAAGCACGCAAACTCGACCCTCGCCGCCTCGATGCCGCGACCCGTGGCCGGGTGTTCTCGGGCGTCGATGCCCAGACCGCCGGTCTGGTCGACGAGCTGGGCGGCCTGCGGCTCGCCCTCAACATCGCCAAGGCCAAGGCCGGCATCGACGAAAGCCGCCAGGTCGAGTTGCGCGCCTTCCCGCCCGAGTCGGATCGCTGGCAAAAAATCGTCGATCGGCTGCTCCGCCTGGGCGGCCTCGACATGGCGCCACCGACCATGCGCGCGCCACTCGAGATACGCGATGCCCTGGCGAAGGTCGGCATCGGCCCGCGGCCCGGCAACGCGCGGTTGCCGCCGCTGCCGCCCTTGTGGCGGTAGGTCTGGCCTCAGCGTCGTTCCGCCAGCAGCGCCGAGACCGCCTGCCAGACCGTCCAGGCGTTGCGGATGTTGACGGCCGTGAACTCGACATGGCCGATGTCGTCGACCAGGAACAACGAAACGTCGGCGCCTGACGCGGCGGCGGCCAGATCCTGGCTTTCACTGTAGGGCACCATGGGATCGCCGCGGCCATGCACCAGGATCAGATGGCCGCGCAGCTTCGAGAGGTCGTGAAGCGCGAGGTTGAGACCGTCGATCTCGCGGCGGATGCCGCCGGGAAGCGCTGCGATCAATCGGCCCACCGCATCGGGATCGCGGTTCTCCATCAATGCCAGCACGGCCCGGCCCTGCGGGCCGAGGCCGGCGGCCAAGCGGGCGATGTCGGCCTCGCGATCGACGAAGCGCAGCCGCGCGATCTCTTCGAGCAGGCGGGCATCGGACAAGCTGTCGAGCCGGCCGGCATTGGCCAGGACGAACACCCAACGGCCATAGTTGTTGGGTTCGACGCGGAACTCGCGGCTATCGCCGCGCGGTCGAAAGACGCCGGTGGTGAGGAAGCGGATCACCGCTTCGCTGTCGCGATAGCCGCCGATGCCCACGACGAAGGCGACGCGCCCGGCGAGGTCGTCTTGGAGGGCGGCAATCACCGCCGGCGCCACGGCGTAGGAGATGGCGGCGACGCCGAGCGGCACGCCAGATCGAGTCCGGTCGAGGTAGCGCATCGCCTCGGCCACTCGATCGGCATCGCGACGCGACAGCGCCAGTCGCCGAACCTCGGGCAGCTCCGGAACCAGCACGGCGAAGCCCGCCCGGGCGAAGCTGCGCGCCAGAGCCTGCATCCTGGGCTCGTCGCGACCCAGCGCGGCGGCTCCCGGCACCAGCACCATCGCGGCGCGGACCTGCCCCGCCGGCAGATAAAGATCGCCTTCTCCGCCCGGCCAGTGCACGGTCGATTGGCGCGGTGGCGGCGTGACGTCCTGCCACAACGTCCCTTTTCCCGCGGCCGCGATGTCCCACATGATCAGCGCCGCCTCGACCCATGCCACCGGCCGGCCGATCGCGAAGGCCGCCGCCACCACCAGCACCAGCCCGACGGCGACCAGCCGAGCGACGCGCTTCATCCCGCCAACCGAACGCGCGCCAGGGTGTCGAGACCGCTTTCGCCGCGACGCAGCAACGCCAGCTCCTCGATTCGCCCATGCATCGGCAGATGCTGGCGTTCGACGATACGCGCCACCTGCTCGGCCTCGGCCGGGCGATCGAACAGGCCGAGCGTGACATGCGGCTCGAAAGCGTCACGGCCGGGCTCGGGATTCAGCACGTCGTGCAGCGCCACCAATTCGGCCGCCCCGTCGGCTGGTGCGGCATAGAGGTAGGCCGCCCGAGAGGGTGGCGCGAGATCGTGGCGGACCAGGCGATCCAGCAGGAACCAGAATGCTCGCCACGCCGACAGTTCGGCGAGCGCGGCGCCCAGGCGCTGCTCCTCGGCCACGGCAGCGCCGAACACCAGAGTGAAATGCGGGCCGATCAGATCGGCCTCGCGGGGATGATACTGCGCGCGCAACCGCCGCAGCGCGATGTCGTCGGCCTCCGCCAGCAACGGCCAGGCCACGACGTAGAGCATGTCAGCCGTAGCTCTTGGCCATGCCGAACGCCGGGTCCATCGCCGCACCGTAGGGCGGGAAGGGATAGCGCAGGCCGTTCTTGCCGAGGTGGCCCATGCCCTCGATGGCGCGCAGGAACTCGTCCGGCGGGCAGGCCATCAGCAGCTCGTCGTCGGCGACGCCGCCGTAGCGACGCTCGGCATAGCAGGGCAGCGACAGCGAGGTCTGACGCGTGGCCAGCGCCCGCCCCCAGGAGTCGGCGCACGCGCTCTCGCCGGTGACCGTGAAGTCGTAGCGGCGATAGCGATGGAACTGCAGACCGTTGATGAAATAGATCATCTGCCCCGGCGTGCCGTAGAAGAGGCAGATATCGGGCGGGTCGAGCCGGGCCGAGCGCAGCGGCGACACCACCAGCCCATTGTACTTGCCGTCGGGCACGCGCGGCATCTGCGCCTGATGCGCCGCTGACGCTTCCTTGTTGCCGAACCACACGCCGTTCATGTGGTCGCCCGACAAAAAGCCTTCGCCGGGATGGTTGAGCCCGACCACGCCGCCGCAATTGCCGCCGCGCGTATTGTCGACCGTGATGCCGAGCGTAAAGCCGTACCAGCGCGACTGCGTCACCATCTGGCACATGGTGAACTTGAAACCGTCGGTCGGCTTGCGCAGCCCCTGGATCTTGTCCATGTCGGCCGGATTCTCGAACAGCCGCATGCCGATCGGCTGGGTGCGGATGCGCAGCAGGTCGATCAGTTTCACCGCGGCATCGGCCAGCATCTTGCCGTCGATCTTCTCCGGCGGCGTCCACGGTGCGACTTTGTAACCGGGCGGCAGCGTCTGGACGTTCATCTTTTCCTCCGTCTGGCTTGGGTCGGCTAGGTGAGGTTCAGCCCACCATCGGCGATGACGATCTCGCCCGTAACGTAGTCGTTGGCGACCAATGCGGCCACCAGATCGGCGATATC
>Ga0194121_10008473_pt1 | contig 13009 bp, 8 predicted proteins | sample TA2MahCa50mmetaG_FD_148609 | JGI IMG/M metagenome (GOLD analysis project Ga0194121, IMG submission 148609) | Freshwater microbial communities from Lake Tanganyika, Tanzania - TA2015020 Mahale Deep Cast 50m | ecosystem: Environmental > Aquatic > Freshwater > Lake | place: Tanzania: Lake... | reverse complement strand
TTGCCCATCGTGCCGATTATGCTCTGGCCTATGCCAATCTTGCGGTGAGCTATGAGGCGCTGGGGAACACCAAAGACGCCATGAGCGCCTATCAGCAAGCCTGGCAACGTGACGCCAACCTGACTTTCGCCCGCGACAAACTCGAAGCCTTGCGGCAGCAGAAGCGGCGTTAAAGCGCTGGCCAACGTGACGCAACATGCAGGGGCTTCCCGCGTCGCTGTGCGGTCTTTCGCCCAGGCCCCCCTCAGCCAGGCGGGCAAGGTGATGCGCACGCACCACGCCGCGCAACAGACGCTACCCAGACGCGTAACTGCCCGGAAGCAGCAGATGCTCTGCCTGGTAGATGAAGGGAAGCGCCATCAGGAGATTGCAGCAGCGCTCTACCTCAGCGAAGGCATCGTGAAACTCCGTCTGCATCACATCTACAAAAAGCTGGGGCTGGACTCGCGTAGTGCCCTGCCCTGGATGCGCCGAAACATGCCCTCATCTAAAGACCTCCGCGAGCGTCTGGGCCGAGAGAAGGCGCGTACTCCAGTGGAGCAAGGTGTCAGCGTCTGCCGTGGTGACCCGGGTTGTCACGTCAGTGGGGAGAGGGCCAAAGCGGGTGTGCAAGAGCTGCAATAACATGGTGGCTTCGCCCTCGGCACGGCCCTCGGCACGGCCCTCGGCACGGCCCTCGGCACGGCTTTGCTCACGTAGCCGCCGGAGATAGGGCAAATCTAGCTCCGCTAACACGTCATCTTCTTCGAGTAGGCGCTCGACCATCGTGACCATCTCCTCGTTTGGTAATAATGCTAACAACGCCGTCAATAAATGCTGCCGCTGGGGCTCGGTCGCCTCCTGGCGCATACGCGCGACTACCGTGGTCAGGGTCGGTACGGGGTCCGCAAGATCTGTCTGCCCTATTAGCGCCAGCGGGGCGAGCCGTCCAGCCTGCAGCAGCACCTCAGCCGGCATCTCCCACAGCCGAATGACCCGATAGTGCCAGGCCAGGACCGGAGCGCCTGTGAGCCCCTGGACCTGGTGTAGACCCGTGTCATCGCGGCCCGCGCCCCGCCCAAGATAGAGCACCACGCTTTCCAGCGCCAGGCGATAGGTCGACGCCAGCCGGGGCATGTACTCTAGCATGCGCCATGACATCGGCGCATGACTACGCCGCCCTTGCCATTCGAGATGCAACAACATGTGACGTGCATCGGCTAGGTGCACATGGAAGACCTGGTCCACGCGGACCGTGGCAGCGGGGAGTTCACTCGGTAAAGGTACTGCTGCCTGGACCGGGAGCCCGAGCATCCAACTGGCAAAATCTACACTGAAGGCGTTCACCAGACGTTTGAGTAGACTGTCGGTTTCCGCCATATGACGTGGAATCCCTGCAAGAGCGGTAAGGTAAGCCTGGGCGTGGACCAAGTATATATTGAGCAGAGTATACCAGAGATCCGACGGCTATGCTTTGAGAAATGCCTGTACCCAACCCTCCGGAAATACCTGCCCGGCCGAGGGCAATGGAGAGCAGCACTCGTCAAGAAAATTTGGCTCTTTGCCAATTTTGAGGCCAGTGCTAACGTCTTGTCAATAGAGGGGGAAGGTGGATTCTTGACAACGACAGGATTCCTGGTCAAATTCTGGGAAAGCACCAGCCCAGCAAGAAGGAACCCTGCCATGGATTTCCATTGTATCGAGATGCTGCTCGCTCTGCCAGCATTCCAGGTGATCGGCTAGAAGCGATATCGTACTCGGTTTCCATCCACCGGATGTCCGGCAGCATACAGCATATGCGGTGGCCTGGCTCTCATGGGGAAGCCATCGCCTCTGGCAGTGCCTTCCCCATGGGCGTTACTGCACCACAAAACTCCCGGTTGCACTCCCCACAATGCCCTGCATACTCGCATCGCTGCGCACCTGATACGTGCCCACAGAGTCAGTGGACTTGAGCCGCAGCTTGGTCACCGCGGTACCGGTCGCATTGGTCGTGGCGTTCTGCGTGACCACGCTCCCGTTGGCCTTGGTGATCTTCACCACCACGCTAGCATTGGCCGTCGCGGCGCCATTCGCGCTCACTTTGGTGGTGAGCGTGACAGTCTTACCGCGAGCGTAGCTCGCTTTATCCGCGCTCAGCGTGACGGTGAGCCCGGACACGACAACGATGGTGGCTGAGGTGGAGGCTGTATAGCCGGTATTGGAGGCATTCGCGACTGCCAGGCCCATGGTATAAAACCCATCGGCCACTGCCGCCGGGACGGTCACTTGCACGGTCGCCGAAGCACTGGCTCCTGGCGCTAGCGTGAGGCTGGCTGGCGTGACCAGGGCACTCCAGCCACTGGGCACAGTCGCTTGCAAAGCGAAGGTTGACACCGCACAACTGGCGTTGTCCTTGTTGGTCATGGTGACGGTAAACGGGACTGTGCCACCAGGCTGCACCCACTGGCTCTGGGACGGTGTGACAGTGAGGGCAGGGTTCGCGGGCACACAGGGTAGGGGACCAAAACTCACGGCGACAGTCGCACCTGTGGCGGTGGCAGTCATCGGGGTAATGGTCACCGCAGCATTGGGGTCGATAAAACTCTGGCCGACAACGAGCGCCGGGTCTGACCAGGAGGCTGTGGCAGGTGTCATATCGAGCAGATAACTGCTGTTGCCGTCCGAGAGAGAACCGGTATGGATCACCACGCCGTTGAGGACATTGCTATTACTGGACAGAAAACTGTCAAAGCCAAGGGCCTGGCGGTATTCAACGTAGTACCAGACTTGTTGGCCAGTCGTGGCATCAGTCGATTTCAGAATGGCCAGTGCCTTCGGGCCTGTGCCAGCGGTTTCAAGCGGTTCAATGGGATAGACCCCATCTGTCTGCACGGTGGTAATCACCGGTGAGGAGCCGTAGTTCAGCCATCCCAGTCTTTCTTTATGAAACGCATTAAAATGCCCGGAAGCGGGATTGCCCATGGTGTCAATAGTATCGCCATAGTCACTGGCAGTACACGCAGTGCCCAGGACCGTACTCCCGCAATCCAGGGAATGCGCATGATACAGGCCGAAGTTATGACCCATTTCATGGCTCACGACTTTCAGCGTCAGGCTGCCGTTGATCCAGGCTTGCGACGGTTTGCCGCCGACCGACCCCAGGCCCCACCAGGTGCAGGCGTTTTGCGGGAAGGCATAGACATAGCGCGTATAGGCTGCCAGGTTCACACCCGCGGCCTGCGCTGCAGACTTCGCCTGGCTCGCCAGGGTACTGTAATCACACACGGTGTTGCTGAGTGCAATGGTATACCAGCCAACAACGGTGCCGGTCAGCGAGGTCTGCCCGTAGGAATTTTCCATATCGAAATTGCTGGTCTGTTGAAAGACCACGTTCTGGGCGGTTGCTACCGTGTAGGGTTGCGTCGCCTTGTCCGTGAAATTCACCAGGATGACGAGGGTATTCTGAGCCCCAAAGGTATTCGGCAGAGCCGCCGCCAGGGTTTGCACACTGCTACTGCCCGAAGTGAGAGCCAGGTTTTGTTGGAGGCGGATACCGGAGACGCGGACCCGCGTGCCGGTCTCTACCGCAGTGGGTGGCTCAGCGGCAAAGTGCAGGGCCAGGCGCTGTCCAGCTGGAGTGGTGAGGGCACAGAGAAACCGTTCGCCATCATAACGATCCTCGTGGAGTACTTCGAGGGTACCTTCGACTTCGGCCTCTTCCTCAACGAGTGCCCGCACCGCCGCTGGCAAGCCAGCACGTAGGTCCGCTGGGAAGGCGACACGTAACACTTCGCCCGGGTGTTCCTCCAGGAGCGTCATGAGGAGTTGGCGGCGCTCAGTAGCGAGTTTGAGGAGTGGGCCATGCAGCTGTTTCCGCGTGGCTGGCTGGGCCATCTGGTACTTCGTATGCAATGTCGCCAGTTCATGGGTCAGGCTTTCAGCCCGTGGATGCCGGCTTGGAATAGGGGCCTGAGGTGGCTGATGGGCCAAGCCAACGCTGGCCCAGAGCAGCAAGCCCAGGACGCTGAGCCAGAGAGGCGCCCCTCGTACACTGGCGCCAGGCAAGCGAGGGCGCCGCGGGCCCGGAGGGCAATCAGCGTGAGCGCGGGAACGGTGATCCATACGAAACTCCTCTGCGAGGGATGCTGTCCCTTGTCCTGGGAGTACACCTGTGCTCCCCTGTCTTCGGCAACCCGGCTGTCAGGCTCGATACCTGATCCGTGGCTTTGCGTCCCTGCTTTGCAGCAGGTTTGCCTGTCTCGGGACGAGGGATGGACGTGGGGACGTCCTTGATGAGCTTCAGGTCGGAAGTGCATGGATCAAACTTGACAAGATGTGTGCAATATCACATGTGTCGCGCGTCACTCTTCGCTCATCAACGCGCTGAGGAAATGGAGCGAGGGCAAATTTTCGCAAACAATCTTGAGGGTCGCCATGATCGGCACGGCCAGAATGGTTCCCACAATACCCCAGAGCCAGCCCCAGAACAGCAGCGCCAGCACTACCAGAAGTGGACTGAGATGCAGACTCCGTCCCATGAGACGCGGCTCAATGCACATGCCGAGGACAATATGAATGACCGTAACCCAGAGAACCAGCCAGAACGCTGGCATCAGCGTATCGAATTTTAAGATGGCGAGGAGCAGAGGCGGGATGGTAGCGAGCAGAGCCCCCACATGTGGGATGAAGTTCAACATAAAGGCCAGAGCGCCCCAGAGGACCGCGAAATCGATTTGTAAGAGCATCAAGGCGAGGTTGACCAGGACCCCGGTGACCAGGCTCAGGAGTGCTTTCGTGCCCAGGTAGGTCTGGACCTGACGCGTAATCCTGTGTAACACCAGCGTGAGTCGTTCTGCCTGTTCGGCGCCGAAGGCACGGTGGATCCGCTGGGGGAGACGTCGCTGGCCCAACAGGATAAAGACCATAAAGAGCAGTACCAGTAAGAGATGCCCAAGGAAGGTTACAAACGTGCCGGCGCTCGCGAGTAACGCACGCACCACCGAGGCGCTCGAGAATTCTTTGCTCAAATCAGACAGGTGCAGTGAGAGCGGGGCAACTTCCAGGCGGGCAGTCAGGGTCGCGAGCAGGGCGCGCAGTTTCGGCTCATACGTTGGATATTCTTTCACAAAAGATTGCGCGCTCGCATAAAACAGCATGCCCATTAACGCGAGGCAGACAAAGGTGACGAGCAAGGCGAAACAGACGGCCAGTGCCAGAGGAATACGGTAGTACGTCAAGAGCCGCACCAGCGGATCGAGCAAATAGGCGAGAAACAAAGCCACCATGAAGGGCAAAATAATACTGCTGGCGAGATATAACACGCCTCCGAGCATAATGATGACGAGAATGCCCAGAAAGACAACTATGAGCTGCTGTGCCCCAACATGCTGTGTCCGCATAGTAGGATATTGTACCACATGGTCGCAGCTTGGCACTATGGTGTCTGGAGGCGTCTACGCGGCCTCGCGAGCTGGCGCCACGAGATCAGGACAAGCCTGTTGTAAAGCGTGCTGGACCCGGCTGAGCTCTTCGGCCAGCTGGGCTAGCAGGGGCGGAGCGTGGTTGAGCGTTCCGGCACGCCCCAGGCCATGCAAGGTGGTACACAGGGCTGCCAGGCGGAGCGCGCCGACCGTACTGCTACTGGAAGTGAGCGTGTGGGCCGCCGCGGCGAACGTTGACGCATCCTGGGCCTGCAGGGCTGTCTGCATGCTGAGGAGGCGCTCGGCAGCATCGTCGAGGAATGACGTCAGCAGTGTGGCAATAAACATTGCCCCTTCGTCCTCTCCGATCTCCTGCAGGGCGTGAAACGTTGGCATATCGAGGGTTGCTGGGAGGTCTTTTGCACTACTACCTGGGGGGGAGTCTACGGCTGCTAGGCAGGCAACTGGCGTGTGTCTGGAGTGTGCTCCCCACTTTTCGACCATCTCTTGCAGAAGAGCGGCTTGAGTGGGTTTACTGATATAATCGTCCATGCCAGCCTGCAGACAGCGCTCGCGATCACCCGCCATGGCATTTGCCGTCATCGCGATAATGGGGATATGGCTTCCAGTGCTCATCTCGCGTGTACGTATGGCTGCCGTCGCAGCATACCCGTCCATTTCTGGCATTTGACAGTCCATAAACACGAGGTCGTACGCCAGACGTGCCAGGGCGTCCAACGCCTCTTGCCCATTGGCGACCGCATCGACACGACAGTTGAGCTTCTCAAGCATCAGGACGGCGACTTTCTGGTTGACGATGTTGTCCTCGGCGAGCAGCACGCGTATTTTGCCCTCCGCCCGCGCTTCAGCCAGATTATGCCGGGCAATCAAAGTCGCCGGTTGTGGGTCTGTGCTTGTACGCATAACGGCTACAAGTGTGTCATACAGCTGAGCCTGGCGGACTGGTTTCGTCAAATAGGCTGCGATGGCAGCCTCACGGGCGCTCTGCGCGTCGCCGCGCTGGCCCCAGGAGCTCAATAAAATGAGGCGGGACGAGGCCAGGGTGGGCTCGGCCTTAATCGCATGGGCGAGTTGGAGCCCATCCACGTCTGGCATTTGCATATCGAGAATCACCAGATCATAGGGACGGCCTTCCTGATACGCCGTCCGCAAGTACCCAAGAGCCTGCGGTGCATCGGCAACACAGGTAATCTCAATACCACATGCTTGGAGTTGTACCTCAAGCAAAGTGCGATTTGTTGCATTGTCATCTACTCCAAGGACGCGCAGGCCAACCAGATCAGGGGCATCCACAGGCAGTGAGACCTCTGGGGCGACGCTTAGCGTCGCACGGATCGTAAACCAGAACGTACTCCCCTGGCCGGGCGTACTTTCCACCCCGATGGTCCCATCCAGCATTTCCGCGAGACGTCGTGAAATCGCCAGGCCGAGTCCCGTCCCACCATACTTCCGCGTCGTTGAAGCATCTGCCTGCGTAAAAGCCTCAAACAGACGGCTCTGGATATCTGCTGGGATGCCGATACCAGTATCCGTGACTGTAAACCGTACCATCACGTGGGTCTCAGTGGTTTCCAGGCAGTGCGCTTGGACTACGACCTCCCCGTGATCGGTAAACTTTAGCGCATTCCCCACCAGGTTGGTGAGAATCTGGCGTAGACGACCCGGATCACTCGCAAGCCAGGCAGGGACACCAGGATGGACCAGACAGACGAGTTCAATACTTTTCGCGGTGGCCTGTTCCGCCAGGAGTTCGAGGACATCTTCGATAGCTGTCCGAAGGTGGAAATCGAGCACCTCGGTCTCCAGCTTCCCTGATTCGATCTTCGAGAAATCGAGGACATCGTTGATCACCGCTAAGAGCGCATCGCCACACCGCCGTACGGTCTCGGCGTACTCGCGTTGTTCATCGTCCAGTGGTGTATCCAGTAGTAGACCCGTCATGCCGATCACGCCATTCATCGGGGTACGAATCTCATGACTCATGGTCGCCAGGAAAGCACTCTTGGTCTGCGCTGCCATCTCCGCTGCCTCTTTGGCTTCCCAGAGAGCCTTTTCCGCCTGCTTGCGCTCCGTGATATCTACGACGGTGACCTGCGTGGCTTGACGTCCCTCCCAGGTGACCAGGCGTATGACACTCTCGACGGGCATGATCGTGCCATCCGCACGCACCATATCCGTTTCGTACCGACTGGGAACCGGCCGGCCTTGTACCCGGGCAGCGTGGTAACGGCGCAGGCGTGTGAGTTCGTGGGGACCATACCACGGCGCTATAGAAGGCATGGCCAGTAACACATCAGGAGCACTGTAGCCTAACATGCTAGCAAAGGCACTGTTGACGAAGATGGGCCGTCCACCATAATGGATATAAATACCCTGGACCGAACCTTCAATCAAATCGCGGAAGCGTTGCTCGCTCTCTGCGATCGATAGCTGCGCTTTACACGTTTCCAGGTGAGCCACACGCCGCTGCCACCAGGCCGCGCCCACTACCGCGAGCACACCGAGCGGCACGGCCAACGCCAGGCCCATCTGCCAGCCTTGCACGACGGTACTGGGCATGGTTTGCGCAATAGCCAATTCAAATGGCTGACCGTAGATCATAAAGGATCTTTGATAGGTAAAACGTGGCCACCATGAGAGATGGGCATTCCCAGTGACGAGAGGCTCGCGATGATAGGCCTGCCCCTTGACGTCCCCTGGCTGAAAGTGCGTGTGTCGCAGCGAGACCGCAGAGGTTGGCTGATCTTTGACGAGGTCAGCCATGAAGTGCCTCGCAATCGTGAGGGCAATGACACCCTGGAGTTGGTGCAAGCGGCTTTCGACACTCTGCGGCGCATAGCGTCCCTGATAGACAGCCTTGAGCAACAGAATGCTGGGTTCAGGCCCGAGCGCTGTGCTTGGTACGGAGGCCACGACAGCCCCGGAGACAATGGCACGACGCACGGGGGAATCCAGCAAGGGATCAGAGGCCATGTCATAACCAAGGAAACGGATGGACGACACCTCGAATGGATCGATGGAGCTCACCGGTAAGTAGAGGCGCCGTGGTTCCGCTGGTACCATGCGGCCTTCGGCATCGCGTTCGGTGATCGCTGGGATACTAAAACCCAGATCACTCATGGACTGTAAAAACGTTTGTACCTCCTGGGGTAAGGTCTTGCTCAAGAAGCTAATTGAGGTGATATAGGGATAGGCCCCGAGTAATTCCTGCGCGAAGGCGGAGAATTGCGCCTGGCTCACGTCATTACTCGCGTGATGCCAACCGGCCAGAGAGGTCAACACCGCTTCAAGACTACTCAAACGCTGTGAGAGCTCTTCATACACGAACGCTGCGTGCGCCGTGAAGTCACGCTCAGCCCGGATGACTGTCTCGCGGCCGACCAGGAAGAGTGAGACCGCGCACATAAGAAACGCCAGGAGACCACCTACAAGGCGTTCACGACAGCTAAAGACAGGTGGTTTCCCTGGCCGTGGCATGCTTAGTTGACCTTTTTGGCTTTCTGGAGGAATGCCTTGGGAATCGTCACGCCGCTGCTCGCAACCTGCAGCGGATTCATCCAGATGTCCCATTTACGATTGGGTACCACAGCAATGCTGGCCGGAGCGACGCCTTGGAGAATCTGCAAGGCCACTTTGGCGGCCCATTCGCCCTGCTCTTCAGGAATCTTCGTGAGCCCAAGCATCGCAAAGGGCATCATCCATTCGTGATTCGTGAGGGTGAGACGACGGCCATGGTTGGCAAGACTGCTCAGCACGGTGGCGTCCTGCCAGTCATTGATCCCCGAGTTGCTCCCGAGGATCAGAAAATCGTAATCCTGGGCTCGCTGAAATGCGGCGATCCACGCTTCTGTGGTCTCTGCAAGGCTGGCGTCCAGCTGAATACCCCGACGTTCCGCGACTTCCCGAAACCGCTGCAAGTTCTTCTGTTCTGTGGAGGTGCTCGCTCCCAGGTAAAAGGCCCGGCGGGGCTCTGGGAGTATGGATTTCGCTTGCTCGAACAACGGCTCGATAGGCGCGATTTCAATCATGCCCGTCGCATTCGTATAGGGCAGGCCATAGGGTTTCAGTGTCCAATTGATGCCGCAAAAGACAAAGGGGAGTGGATGGTCTTTGTAAAAAGGCATGAGAAGATACTGGGCGGCATCATCATCAGAGATAATCACGATATCCGGGTGCCATGACTCAATAAGGGCTTTTGCTTCGAGCGCTTTTTGGGCAATCTCATGGGGTTCTTTGAAATTTTTGGCGTCCATGTTAAATTGCTGAAGCTCACAATGGCCCTGCAAACTCGCCCGCAGGCCACGCTCGACACCATCAGACCAGGCATAGCCCTGGTGATACGATGAAACAAAGAGACATTTGGCGGCCCATGCTGGCGAGGACAGCACACAACAACTGAAGGCCAGGCACGCCCATCCCCACCCGCGCGCTAACCAGCGGTTGCGCATGTTATGGGCCTGAGTACGTATCGTCTGTGCGAAGCCCTGCTTCGCTCTGTTACGCCATGCGTCGCACCTGTCGTACATAAGCATCTCCTTGACATGTGGGCAAGCGGCATACGTATGGTCTGCCAGCAACGCACTCCAGTACGTCTGACATCCATGAAACTTGTCTTCTTATCGGTGGAGATTCAGCAATACTTAACGGTGCGTGACCGCGTTGCCTGTGTGCGTAGAGTACGGGCAAGGGTTATACGGACTGAGGGGGAGGATCACCAGGCCCTCTGCCCGCCTCTCGCAGGGGAGAGGGCGGCAGAGAGTGGCGGTCTCGCGGCGTAGCGTTTAGCGTTTCTGGTAAATCTGCACGCGGTGTCGATTGGTTTCTGGCACGTAAAGACGTTGCGCGTGGTCGAGCGTCACAGAGACAGGGCCCCAGAAATAGGGCTCGGTCTGTGAGGAGATGTGATAGGGAGTGTGCAGGTGCGGTGGCAAGTCAGGCGTGAGATTCGCCACGAGACGCATCTCCCATTCCTCAGGGTTGGAGGCAAAGTATTCTTCAGCCCATTTAGACAATGTCGCCTGCCCGCGCAACAGCAGTTGAAAGCTACCGTCAGGCCCGAGTACTTGCACGCGTTCATTGCCCCAGTCCGCCACATAGATATAGCCGTCCGGATCCACAGCGACCCCTGACGGTCGGTTGAATTGCCCCTCACCCTGGCCTGTCTCGCCAAACCGGGCGACAAAGCGTCCGTCCGGGGTAAATTTCTGGATCCGGTCGTTGCGCCAGTCCGCCACATAGACATACCCTTGCGTATCGACACAGATGCCCCAGGGCAGCATCAGTTGTCCGTCGCGCGTACCGGCTTCGCCCCAGTGCAAGAGATACTCGCCCGCCGCGGTGAATTTTTGTATACGGTGGTTGTGCTGATCCACGACATACACGTGATCTTCAGCATTAATGGCGATACCAGCAGGCCCATTGAGTGCCCCGGGGTTGCTCCCAGGCACCCCCCATTTCCCCAGAAACGTCCCGGTGGTATCAAACATCGAAATGCGATGATGATACTCATCGGTAATATAGAGACGATCCTGGCTGTCAAAGGCCATCGCGACCGGCCAGGCAAACTGGCCATCTCCTGTACCAAAGCCTTTGCCAAATTCACCCACATAGGCTTCGTCCAGGGTACAAATGCCCACACGGATGGCTGCCGCCCGTGCCGGGTCGCAGCGATTCAGGACAAAGATCCGCCCGTCTCGACTCACTGCTACATCGTACGGATTGGCAAAACCACGTCCATTGTAGCCATTATTCACAATGCCAATCGTTTTGACATACTGCAGGGTTAGGTCTGCAGTAGCGGTCTGTGTACTCACGTCTTCTCCCCCCTCAAGGCTGGCCAGAGACGCGACCAGCCCATGTCCATGCCCAGGGCTCAGGCGAGCTGAAATTCCCGCGTGGAGACAATCATCCGCAGCATATTGCCCACGCGTTGCTCAGCAGTATCTCCCGGCTGGTGCGTAGCGAGATGGAGGTCACCGTCTCGCGCTGCAAAGTCGATCAGGGCTGCCCGCGTTGGCGGGTCGACGTCCAGAGGCCCCAAGAGGTCGAGACACTGGTCCACCAGTTGGGTCGGGGTCAAAGGGCCGCCCGCTGTGGCCGCTAGACGGGTAATGATCGCACGCACTCCTGGATTCTGCACATTGCTGAGTTCACGCGCCATGAAGTTAATACGCTCCACCAGTGAGCCACTGTCAATCCACTCAGCGCCCTCATGCCAGCCTTCGACAGACGGCGGCTGTAGCAGGCCCTGCCCCATATAAAACGTTTGATCGGCGAGCTTGTGGGCTCCCAGGGTGGGCATACGATAGCTCCCTGCCAGGCGGATGGCGCCGACCAGGAGCTCGGCTGGACATTTGACACGGGCGTAACGCGCGTGTGCTGATTGGAAGTACGGCGAGTGGAAGAGCGTGCGCAGGACGGCACGAATCTCGTAGTCCGCGTCAAAGTACGTGCGCATCATCGCCTGGATGGCCTCTTCACCCTCGGCATCGATCTCATCTGCAGCAAAGAACTGGAATAACCTGGTGCTGATGAAGCGTGCGGTGGCCTCTTGCCGGACAATAATCCGAATAATGTCCTCACCGTTAAACGGACCCGTCTCACCGAGGAAGGTTTTATGGCCGTCGTCGTGATCATAATCCCGATATTGAAAGTGCCAGGCAATACGCCCATAAGGCCAGATCGAATCCTTGCTGGCGCGCACGGCCATATATTCGGCATTCGCGAGCGTCCAGCCCGTAAAGGCCCGGGAGCACTCTTTAATGTCCTGCTCGGTGTAATTGCCGATGCCCATCGCAAACAATTCGAGCAATTCACGCCCGTAGTTTTCGTTGATAGCACCTTTGTGATTGTTGTTATTGTCGAGCCAGAGCAGCATCGCTGGATCCTGGGAGAGCTCGACGAGCAGGGCGTCGAAGCGCCCCAGACCAAAGCGACGAAACATGTCGATCTGATTGAGGAGCGCCCGGGCTTGATTGAGCTTCGCGTACCCTGTGGCAAACAGGCTGTGCCAGAAGAGCGCAATTTTTTCCTCAAGCGGGCATGTGGTGGTGATCATGCGATACAACCAATTAGTGCCGGCAGCGTCGAGCTGGCGGAGCTCTGACTGGTCGACGTGATACCGCCGAATGAGGTCTTCTGGCATCGACTGCGCATCGCCGGGATACAGGAGCTGTTCAACCACCGCTTCATAGCCCTGGGCTACCGCGGCTTCGAGTTCATCACGCGTGGCGCCAAAGCCAGCACGCCGTAGTAAATGGGCCATGAGTGCCATGTCATGCTGTTGCATGGTCCCGCCTCCTTCTACACGAGACAATCAAATTGCTCGAACTGACCATTGACGATAGGCGCCGACTGCAGGCCCAGCCATTGCTCCAGGAGTGTCGCATAGGTGCACCGGAAATCGTTGTTAAAATGCAAATCCCCATTGAGCTGGTCTTCTAGCCGCAGAGACGGGTATTCGCCATAGAGACCACCACGGACCGTTTGCCCAATGAGAAAAGCCACTCCCCCAGAACCGTGGTCTGTGCCCGAGCCATTGTCGCGGATACGGCGTCCAAATTCCGAGAAAATGAGCAGCACCACGTTCTCTTCACGGCCATGCTCGC
>Ga0194121_10008472_pt1 | contig 13012 bp, 20 predicted proteins | sample TA2MahCa50mmetaG_FD_148609 | JGI IMG/M metagenome (GOLD analysis project Ga0194121, IMG submission 148609) | Freshwater microbial communities from Lake Tanganyika, Tanzania - TA2015020 Mahale Deep Cast 50m | ecosystem: Environmental > Aquatic > Freshwater > Lake | place: Tanzania: Lake... | reverse complement strand
ACAGGGTTTCGTGCGCGTGCGCATCGACGGCGCAGTGCATGAACTCGATGCGCTACCCAAGATCGCCCGAAACGTCAATCACACCATCGAACTGGTAGTGGATCGCATCAAGGTTCGGGAGGACGTCAAGCAGCGCCTGGCCGAGTCCTTCGAGACGGCACTGCGCCACGGTGAAGGGCGGGCACTCGCGCTCGACATGGATGGAGGCAAAACCCACCTGTTTTCCAGCCGCTTCGCCTGCCCGCAGTGTGACTACGCCCTGGCGGAACTGGAACCGCGCCTGTTCTCCTTCAACAACCCCATGGGTGCCTGCCCACGCTGCGACGGGCTAGGACACATTACCCGTTTTGACGCCGGGCGCGTGGTGGCGTTTCCGAATTTGAGTCTGACTTCCGGCGCCATCGCCGGGCGCGACCGCCGCAACCCCTTCTACCTGCTGATGCTGCAGTCACTTGCACGGCACTACGGCTTTGACCTGGAGCAGCCCTTCGACAGCCTGCCGGAAGCCCTCCGAACTGTCGTGCTGTACGGCTCCGGGCAGGAGAAGATTCGCTTCACCTACGCGGCCGACAAGGGCGGGCAGCAGATTCGTGAACATCCCTACGAAGGCATCATTCCCAATCTGGAGCGACGCTATCGCGAAGCGGAATCGGGCGCGGTGCGCGATGAGCTGGCGCGTTATCTGGCGTCGACGCCCTGTCCAGAGTGTGGCGGTGCACGGCTGCGGCGCGAAGCCCTGCACGTGCTCATCGGGTCACGCAATATTCATGAGATTGGGCAGTTGCCGCTGGCGACCCTGCGGGCGGAGTTGGCGGCGCTGCCGCTGACTGGGAGCAAACGCACGGTCGGCGAAAAGATCCTGCGCGAGATCGAGGCGCGCATCGGTTTTCTCAACGACGTTGGACTGGGCTACCTCACGCTGAACCGCACGGCAGACACTCTCTCCGGTGGCGAAGGGCAGCGCATCCGGCTGGCGAGTCAGATCGGCTCGGGGCTGACTGGCGTCATGTACGTGCTCGATGAACCGTCCATCGGTCTGCACCAGCGCGACAACGAACGACTTCTGCTCACGCTTTGTGGGCTGCGGGACCTGGGCAATACAGTGATTGTTGTGGAGCATGACCAGGACGCCATCGAACGCGCGGATTTCGTCGTCGATATGGGGCCGGGTGCGGGCGAGAGCGGGGGCCATGTGGTGGCCCAGGGGCGGCCAGCGGACATCGCCGCCCACCCGGAGTCGATCACAGGTCAGTTTCTGTCTGGCCGCAGACGCATTGCACCGCCGTTGCTGCCGATCCCGCGGGATCCTGCGCGGCAACTGGTGGTGCGTGGCGCCAGCGGCAACAACTTGAAGGGCGTGACGCTAAACATTCCGGTCGGGCTGTTCGTCTGCATGACCGGAGTGTCAGGATCTGGCAAGTCCACGTTGATCAATGACACGCTGTACAACGCCGTCGCGCGTCAACTCAACGGCAGCACAGTGGAGCCCGCGCCCCATACGGGGCTCGAGGGCATGGAGCACTTCGACAAGGTGGTCAATGTCGACCAAAGCCCCATAGGCCGTACGCCGCGCTCCAATCCTGCCACCTATACGGGCCTGTTCACGCCGATCCGCGAGTTGTTTGCCGGCGTTCCCGAATCCCGCCATCGCGGCTATGGGCCGGGGCGCTTTTCCTTCAACGTCAAAGGCGGGCGCTGCGAGGCCTGTCAGGGCGACGGTGTACTCAAGGTTGAGATGCACTTTCTGCCCGATGTCTACGTTGCCTGTGATACCTGCCAGGGGCGCCGCTACAACCGGGAAACCCTTGAGGTCCGATACCGCACAAAGAATATCCACGAAGTGCTCGACCTGACCGTTCTGCAAGCGCACGAGTTGTTTTCCTCGGTGCCGGCCCTGGCGCGGCGCCTACAGACGCTGGAGGACGTGGGGCTGGGTTATGTCCGCATCGGCCAAAGCGCCACCACCCTGTCGGGTGGCGAGGCGCAGCGGGTCAAGCTGGCGCTGGAACTGTCGCGCCGCGCCACCGGCCGCACGCTCTATATCCTGGATGAACCCACTACCGGGCTGCATTTTCACGATACCGATCTTCTGCTCAAGGTGCTGCACCGGCTGCGGGACGAAGGCAACACCATCGTGGTCATCGAGCACAACCTGGACGTGATCAAGACCGCAGATTGGGTGATCGACCTCGGTCCTGAAGGTGGCGATGCCGGCGGCCAGATCCTGGCGGAGGGGTCACCCGCGGACTTGGCGGCCAAGCAGGGCACCCACACTGGCCGATACCTGGCCAAAACCCTGTCATAGCTCACTTTGGATGCAAAACCCCAAAAGAAAGTGAATTGGACGCGCCCTGGCAACCGGGTTGGCGACGGCGCTGGCGCATCAGGACCACCCCGCCCTCATGAGTCACCTGGACGGCTTGGCCGTGAGACCCGACCTAGCGGCGCTGAACGTCCTCGATGCGGAAGGCCGGTCCGTGGCGGCGCTGGGAAGACCATCCAGGTCAGCCGATTTCGATAGCGACGCGCCTGGTAATGCATTTTCCGCCGCGCTGGCCGAGCGCTTCCCATCCGCCCTCCGGGTGCGCGTGCCGGTGCGCAATGCCAGCGAGGTGCTGGGCACCGTGATACTGGATGCCGACCTGGGCGCCCGCTGGCGCGCCCTGTACGTCGAACTGACCTGGATAGTGGCGGTTCTGATGGCAGCCCTCCTGCTGTGTGCCGGCATCGTCAACAGCGTTCAGCAACGCATCTGCGACCCGCTCCACAGCCTGGCGCGCAACTGCAAGGTCATCATCGAGGATCGCGACTACACCCTGCGGGCCTGGAAAACCGCGCGCGATGATTTCGGCACCATCGTCGATTGCGTCAACCATCTGCTCGACGAGATCCAACAGCGCGGGCGGGCCCTGATCGAAGCGCGTGGCGAGGTGGCCCAGGCGCTGGCGAAACGCGCGCCCGTTGCCCCCCAGTGCCAGCGCCGCCGCCCAACCACTATCGCGGTCAATTCCTGGCCAACATGTGTCACGAAATCCGCACACCCTTGAATCGTCTGCATCAACTCTCTGCCCAGATGAACACAGCGGACTTGGGTGGGAACCGGTGCGCGCAGCAGTACCACCCACGTTTGTGGAACTGGATCAGGGCCTGCCGCAGCAGGTCATCGAAATCTATCTGGATTCGGCGCCAGACCTGCTCGAGCAACTAGTCCAGGGCATCCGGCAGCGGACCTCGGAGCAAATTCTTGCGGCGGCCCACACGCTAGGCGTGTGCAGTGCGCGGGTGGGCGCCAACGAACTGGCGGAGCTGTGTAAGAAGGTGTCCGAGGTCACCCACGCCGTCGACACCCTACTGGTGGAAGAGAAGTAGGCCCCGACGCTGGCCAGATTCGGTGGTGACGAGTTCTCCTTGTTGCTGGCCGACCTCGCTGAGTTTCACGATGCCGCTCGCGTCGCTACGCGTTTACTGGAGGCCGTGCGCAGGCCCTTTGCCATCGGCGGACAGGAGATCTTTCTTTCCGCCAGTATCGGTGTGGCGATGTTTCCCGTCGATGGCGATGATCCAGAAACGCTCTTGCGCAATGCCGGCGCGGCGATGCATTTCGCCAAGAACCAAGGGCGCGACAGCTACCAGTTCTACAGCCGCAGCATGAACGCGAGTGCGCTGGAAAAACTGGCGATGGAAGGGCAATTGCGGCGAGCGTTGGATCGTCAGGAATTCATTCTGCACTACCAGCCAAAGGTGGATGTGGTAACCGGAGCGACACACGGCGTCGAAGCGCTGATGCGTTGGCGCCACCCGGATTTGGGTATGGCTCCGCCGAGCCAGTTCATTCCCATCGCCGAACAGACCGGCCTTATCATTCCCATCGGTGACTGGGTGTTGGGCGAGGCTTGCCGGCAAGCGCGCGAGTGGATGCAGCAGGGGCTGGCGCCCATGACGGTTTCGGTGAACATCGCCAGCCCACACTTCCGCGCCGACCCGGTGGCGTCGGTCATGCGTGCGCTAGACACGTCCGGACTCGATCCGAGCCTGCTCGAACTGGAGGTCACCGAAAGCATGCTGATGCAAAACATGGAAATCACGCTTGCCACCCTGGATCGTCTAAAGGAGATGGGACTGAAACTGTCGCTGGACGATTTCGGTACCGGGTACTCGTCGCTGAGCTATTTGAAGCGCCTCCCCTTGGATACCCTAAAGGTGGACCGCTCGTTCGTCAAGGATCTACCGGAAGATGGCGAAGATGCCGCAATCACCCAGGCCATCATCGCCATGGCTCATAGTCTGCATCTGTCGGTGGTTGCTGAGGGCGTGGAGACAGTAGAGCAACTGGCGTTCCTGCAGACCCACCATTGCGATGTGGTGCAGGGCTTCTTGTTCAGCAAACCCATCCCGCCTGATCAGATCCCTGGGTTTGTGCGAGCCCCGGCGCGTGAGTTACCCTTGGTGAACCATCTAAAGACGCGCTAAATGAAGAAGCCGGAACAAGTCCGGCTTCTGTCGATCGTGACGGGCAACTCGTGCTGCTAGGCGGGCGTCACCGCTTCCGCCGTCGGTGTTTCGGTATCGGGACGATCCATCAACAACACCATCGCCATCGGCGCGTTGTCTCCTTTGCGAAACCCACACTTGAGGATCTGCAGGTAGCCTCCGTCGCGCTTGGCATAGCGCGGACCGAGTTCATCGAATATCTTGGTGACCACATCGGGGTCGCGGGTGCGGGAAAAGGCCAGCCGGCGATTCGACAACGACGGCGACTTGCCCAGCGTAATCAGCGGTTCGGCGACGCGGCGCAGTTCCTTGGCCTTCGGTAGGGTGGTCTTGATGACCTCGTGCTTCAACAGCGAATTGGCCATATTGCGCAGCATCGCCAGGCGATGACTACTGGTACGATTGAGTTTTCTTAGGCCGTGTCCGTGCCGCATGATTACACTCCGTAGATGTCTTAGGCCGTGCGCTCAAGCGAGGCAGGGGGCCAGTTTTCCAGCTTCATTCCAAGCGTCAGTCCGCGCGAGGCCAAGACTTCCTTGATCTCGTTGAGGGACTTGCGGCCCAGGTTGGGCGTCTTCAACAGCTCTGTTTCCGTGCGCTGAATCAAATCGCCGATGTAATAGATGTTCTCCGCCTTGAGGCAATTGGCGGAACGCACCGTGAGTTCCAGGTCGTCTACCGGACGCAACAGGATAGGATCGATGGGCGGAGGCTTGACCTCTTCCATGCGTGTCGGCGTGCCTTCGAGTTCAGCAAAACTCGACAATTGATCCATCAATACACGGGCCGCCTGGCGAATGGCTTCCTTGGGCTCGATCACGCCGTTGGTTTCCACGTCCATGATGAGTTTGTCCATGTCGGTGCGCTGCTCGACGCGGGCGCTCTCGACCGCATAGCTCACGCGCAAGACGGGACTGAACGACGCATCCAGCAAAATGCTGCCGATGGTGCGATTCTCCTTGTCGATGTTGCGCGCGGTGGCGGGCACGTAGCCCCGTCCATGCTCGACCTTGATCTGCATCTCCAGCTTGCCGCCGGCCGCCAGATTGGCGATGACGTGATCGGGATTGACGATCTCGACGTCGTGGCTGCCCTCGATGTCCTTGGCGCAAACGGGGCCCTCGCCTTCCTTCTTGAGGTTGAGCAGCACTTCCTCGCGGTTATGCAGCTTGAGCACCAGGCCTTTCAGATTGAGCAAAAGATCGACGACGTCTTCCCGTACGCCATCCAGCGTCGAGTACTCGTGCAACACGCCAGTGATCTTGACCTCGGTGGGGGCGTAACCCGACATGGAGGAAAGCAGAATACGACGCAAGGCGTTGCCCAACGTGTGTCCGAAGCCACGTTCGAACGGTTCCATGGTCACTTTGGCATGGAACGGCCCAAGACTGGTTACATCGATGATGCGGGGCTTCAGAAGAGCGCTGCTTTGCATACCCTTATGTCCTCACGGTTGAGAAGAATGAGATACAAGTTGCGCCCGCCAGTTCGGCGGGCCTCGTCACGCGCAATTACTTGGAGTAAAGCTCGATCACCAGCGATTCGTTGATGGTGGACGGCAGTTCGGAGCGTTGCGGCTTGGCCTTGAAGGTGCCCTTAAGCGCCTTGGCATCCACTTCCAGCCACTCGGGAAACCCTCGCTGCTCGGCAGCCTCGGCAGCAGCCTTGATTCGCAACTGGGTCTTGGACTTTTCCGCCACTTCCACCAGGTCACCTTGGCGCACCTGGTAGGACGGAATATTCACACGCTTGCCGTTGACCAGCACGCTGTTATGCCGGATCACTTGGCGCGCCTCGGCGCGCGAGGCGCCAAACCCCATACGGTAGGCAACGGTGTCGAGGCGGCTTTCCAGCAGTTGCAGCAAGCTTTCGCCGGTTACGCCTTTCATGCGGTCGGCCTCGGCGTAGGTCTTGCGGAATTGCGCCTCCAGCACGCCGTAGATGCGGCGAATTTTCTGCTTCTCGCGCAATTGCGTGGCGTACCCCGACGCGCGGCCTTGTTTCTGGCCGTGTTGTCCCGGCGGATAGGCACGGCGCTCGACGGCGCACTTGTCGGTAAAGCACTTTTCCCCCTTGAGGAAAAGCTTCTCGCCCTCACGGCGGCACTGCTTGCACTTGGCGCCCAGATTTCTGGCCATGTTCGATATCCTGTACTAGATGCGCCGACGCTTGGGCGCGCGGCAACCGTTGTGCGGCACGGGCGTCACATCGGAGATGCTGGTGATCTTGAAGCCGACGGCGTTCAGGGCGCGCACGGCAGACTCGCGGCCGGGACCCGGCCCTTTGATACGTACTTCCAGATTCTTCACGCCGCACTCCTGTGCCGCCTTACCCGCAGCCTCGGCGGCGATCTGCGCGGCAAAGGGCGTGCTCTTACGTGAGCCCTTAAAGCCGGCGCTGCCGGAAGTCGACCAGGACAGAGCATTGCCCTGGCGATCGGTAATGGTGATGATAGTGTTGTTGAAGGAGGCGTGTACGAAGGCAATGCCTTCGGCGACGTTCTTCTTGACCTTCTTGCGTACTCTGGTAGCAGCCTTGGCCATGTATTAACCCTTGCCCGGCGTGGCGCCGGCTTTGATCGCCGCTTTACGCGGGCCTTTGCGCGTACGCGCGTTGGTACGAGTGCGCTGCCCGCGGGAGGGCAGCCCCTTGCGATGGCGCGAGCCGCGATAGCAGCCAAGGTCCATGAGCCGCTTGATGTTCATCGACACTTCGCGGCGCAAGTCGCCTTCCCCGGCGATCTTGCCAACCTGCTCGCGGATCTTGTCCAGTTCTCCCTCGGACAAGTCCTTGATCTTCTTGGACGGCAGCACGCCGCTCACATCGCATATGCGACGGGCCGTGGTGCGGCCAATACCGTAGATCGCGGTCAAGGCGATCTCCGCGTGCTGATGATTGGGAATGTTTACCCCTGCAATCCGAGCCATATTCGTTACGCTTCCGCTATGAATTCAACGCGTGTCAAACAACCACGCCTCAACCCTGCCGCTGCTTGTGGCGGGGGTCCTTGCAAATCACCCGCACCACCCGGTTGCGCCGGATGATCTTGCAGTTTCTACAGAGCTTCTTGACTGATGCTTGCACTCTCATTTTCTTGCCTCGCTCGCTACTTCTCTTTATCCGCCATCACACGCCTACTTGGCGCGGAACACGATACGCCCGCGGGTCAAATCGTAGGGCGTCAACTCAACCGTTACCTTGTCGCCCGACAGGATTCGAATGTAGCGCATTCTCATCTTGCCGGAGATGTGGCCTAACACTGTGTGGCCATTTTCCAGCTTTACTCGGAAGGTTGCATTGGGGAGGTTTTCCAGGATCTCACCCTGCAACTGAATAGTGTCTTCCTTCGACATGCTCCGCAATCACCTGGTGGGTAGCACACCGCCTTTAAAGTTGGCCTTCTTCAACAGGCTCTCATACTGGTGAGACATGATGTAGGCCTTGACCTGAGCCATGAAATCCATGGTCACCACCACGATGATCAACAAGGACGTGCCGCCGAAATAAAACGGCACGTTCCACTTAACGATCAAGAACTCCGGCAGCAGGCACACCAGCGTGACATACAGAGCCCCCGCCAGGGTCAAGCGCAGGATCACCCGCTCGACGTATTTAGCCGTCTGATCACCCGGTCGAATACCGGGAACGAAAGCGCCACTTTTCTTCAGATTCTCCGCCGTCTCCTTCGGGTTGAACACCAAGGCCGTGTAGAAGTAGCAGAAGAAAATGATGGTGGCAGCATACAGCATCACGTAGATCGGTTGCCCAGGCGTGAGATTCGCGCTGATGTCGCGCAGCCATACCGTGCGATCGCTGTTGCCGAACCAACCCGCCAAAGTGGCCGGGAACAGGATCAGACTGGAAGCGAAAATCGGCGGGATCACCCCCGACATGTTGAGCTTCAGGGGCAGGAAGGAACTCTGTCCACCGTAGATCTTCTTGCCGACCTGTCGCTTGGCGTAGTTCACCGGTATGCGCCGCTGCCCGCTCTCCACGAACACCACCAGATACGTGACGGCAATAGCGGTAATGAAGAGGAACAGCACCAGCAGGATCGAGAACGAACCCGTCCGGACCAACTCCAGCGAACCGCCTATTGCAGAGGGCAGTCCCGCCGCGATGCCGGCAAAGATGATCAGCGAAATGCCGTTGCCAATACCGCGTTCCGTGATCTGCTCACCCAGCCACATGAGGAACATGGTGCCGGTGACGAGAGTTACGACCGTGACAAAGCGGAACATCAAACCCGGATCGATCACCAGACCGCGTTGTCCCTCGAGTGCGATCGCGATGCCAAGTGCCTGAACGGTCGCCAGCACCACTGTGCCATAGCGCGTGTACTGGGTGATTTTCCGACGGCCGGACTCGCCCTCCTTGCGCAACTGCTCGAAAGGCCCATAGACCTGCGCCAGCAACTGCATGATGATGGACGCGGAGATGTACGGCATGATGCCCAGCGCAAAGATGGTGAAGCGCTCAAGCGCACCCCCGGAAAACATGTTGAACATGTCCAGAATGCCGCCTTCCTGCGCCTTGAACAGCTCGGCCAGTTGCACCGGGTCAATGCCCGGCACCGGCACATGCGCGCCAATACGGAAGACAATCAGGGCACCTAGCAGAAACAGCAGCCGACGCTTCAAATCAGAGAAGCGTCCGCCATCGCCGCGCGTGTTGCTTTCGTTGGCCAAACCTTATTCCTCGATCTTGCCGCCAGCGGCCTCAATGGCCGCTCGCGCGCCTTTGGTGACGGCCACACCCTTGAGGGTAACGGCACGCTCCAGTTTGCCCCGCAGAATCACCTTCGCCTTCTGTGCGATTTGGGGAACGATCCCCAGTTCCTGCAATTTGGCGAAATCCACCGCGGATTCGGTGATCCGCTGCAGATCGGAAAGGCGCACTTCAGCCCAGGCATCCCGCGCTAGGGAATTAAATCCGCGCTTGGGTACGCGCCGCTGCAAGGGCATCTGGCCACCCTCGAAGCCAACCTTGTGGAAACCGCCGGCGCGCGCCTTCTGGCCCTTGTGACCGCGGCTGGAGGTCTTGCCGTGTCCGCTGCCGACACCGCGCCCCAGGCGCTTGGATGCGCGCTTGGAGCCCTTACCGGGCTTGATGGTGTTCAAACGCATGTCAGCCCTCGCACTTCAGAAGGAACCGCACGGCGTTGATCATGCCCCGGTTCTCCGGGGTATCGATCACCTCGACGGTGTGATTGATGCGGCGCAGGCCCAACCCACGCACGGTGGCGCGATGCGACTCGCGCCGGCCATTGACGCTCTTTACGAGCGTCACTTTGATGGTCTTGCCATTACTGGTCATGGTTTACCCCGTGATTTCCTCAACGGTCTTGCCGCGCTTGGCCGCAACTTCCGACGGCGTGCTCATGTTTTCCAGCGCGTTCAAGGTGGCTCGCACCACGTTATAGGGATTGGTGGAACCGAAACACTTGGCCAGCACGTTCTGCATGCCCATGACTTCGAACACAGCCCGCATGGGTCCACCGGCGATGATCCCGGTACCGTCGGAGGCCGGCTGGATCAGCACTTTGGCCGAGCCATGATGGCCGATCAGGGTGTGCTGCACGGTGCCTTTCTTGAGACTGAACTTGGCCATCTTGCGGCGGGCTTGTTCCATGGCCTTCTGCACTGCCACCGGCACTTCACGCGCCTTGCCCTTGCCCATGCCGACGGCGCCATCGCCGTCACCGACCACGGTGAGGGCGGCAAAGCCCAGCAGCCGGCCGCCCTTGACCACTTTGGTCACGCGATTGACTGCCACCATTTTCTCGCGCAGTCCGTCGCCGCGCTCTTCGCCGCTTTGTTGCTGTTGACGTTTTTCTGCCATGGACTGTCCTTAGAACTTGAGGCCGTGCTCGCGCGCGGCATCCGCCAACGCTTTGACACGTCCGTGATAGCGGTAACCGGCGCGATCAAACGCGACGCTCTCGATGCCCTTCTCCTTGGCCTTCTCGGCAATACGCTTGCCTACCAGCACCGCAGCCTTGACGTTACCGCCATTCCTGACCTGGCTCTTGATGTCGGCATCCAGTGTCGATGCGCTCGCCAGCACCTTGGAGCCGGTGGCGTCGATCACTTGCGCATACATATGTACGTTGGAACGGTGCACGGTCAGGCGTACCGCCTTCTGCAGGGCAATTCTGACTCGCGTCTGGCGTGCGCGGCGTTCCCGCGCCTGTCTCTTGTCACTCATTTCGTTGCCTCAGTTCAACCTGTTCCGGTTACTTCTTCTTGGTCTCTTTGATGACCACGACTTCGTCGCTGTAACGCACACCCTTGCCCTTGTAGGGCTCGGGGCTGCGGTAGGCGCGAATTTCAGCTGCCACCTGTCCGACCGCCTGCTTGTCCACGCCCGACACGATGATCTCGGTCTGTGTGGGGGTCGCCACCTTTACGCCCTTGGGTACCTTGTGGCTCACCGGGTGGGAAAAACCCAGCGCAAGGTTCAGGGCATCGCCCTGGGCCTGAGCTCGGTAACCGACACCCACCAAGTTCAACTTGCGCTCAAACCCCTTGGTGACGCCGTGAACCATGTTGGCCACCACCGCGCGGGTGGTGCCCCACATGGCGCGTGCATGACCGCTGTCCTCGGTGGTCTCGACTTGCAGGTTGCCGCCGTCCTTGACCAGCTTTACGCCGCTGCCCAGTGCCCGCGAAATAGCCCCGAGCGGGCCTTTGACAGACACCGAATCCGCCGTGATGTTGACGTCCACCCCGCTGGGGATGACGATGGGTTGTTTACCTATTCTCGACATGTTCTCGCTCCTGGCCCGGTCGTCATCACGCCACGATGCAGATGACTTCACCACCGATGCCGCTGGAGCGGGCCTTCCGGTCGGTCATCACACCGCGCGAGGTTGAAACGATGGCCACGCCAAGGCCATTCATGACCTGTGGAATCTCTTTGCTGCCGCGATACACGCGCAGGCCGGGCTTGCTCACGCGCTCGATGCGCTCGATAACAGGACGCCCGGCGTAATACTTCAGCGCGATCTCCAGGATGGACTTGGCACCTTCGGCCTGTACCCGGTAGTCGTCGATATAGCCTTCGTCCTTCAACACCTGGGCAATGGCCGCCTTGACCTTGCTGGCGGGCATGGCCACCGATACCTTCTCGCCCGCTTGTGCATTGCGGATGCGGGTCAGCATATCGGAGATGGGATCACTCATGCTCATTAACTAATCTCCCTCAGCACATTGCGTGGTTACCAGCTGGCCTTGGTCAGGCCAGGAATCTCACCGCGCATGGCGATTTCCCTGAGTTTGTTGCGGCCCAGTCCAAACATGCGGAAGGTGCCCCGGGGACGGCCGGTCAGTACGCATCGATTGCGCAATCGATGCGGGCTGGCGTTGCGCGGCAGGCTTTCCAGCTTGGCGCGCGCCTCCATACGATCTTCGTCGGATGCCTTGGCGTTATTGATGACTTCGAGAAGCTGCGCGCGTTTGGCCGCGAATTTCTTCACGGTATCGCGACGCTTCGCCTCGCGGTTGATCAGGGCAAGTTTTGCCATGTCGACCTCAGTTTCGGAAAGGGAAGTGGAAGGCGGCGAGAAGCGCTTTGGCCTCTTCGTCGGTCTTGGCGCTCGTGGTGATGGTGATGTTCATGCCACGGATTGCGTCGATCTTGTCGTACTCGATCTCGGGAAAGATGATCTGCTCTTTCACGCCCATACTGAAGTTGCCGCGGCCATCGAAGGACCGCCCGGAGATACCACGAAAATCGCGGATCCGGGGGATGGCGATGGAAATCAGCCGGTCGAGGAATTCGTACATGCGCTGGCCGCGCAAGGTCACCATGCATCCCACCGGATAGCCTTCTCGCATCTTGAAGTTGGCGATGGACTTGCGGGACTTGGTGACCAGAGGCTTCTGACCGGCGATCTTCTGCATATCGCCGACGGCGTGATCCATGACTTTCTTGTCGCCGATCGCCTCGCCTACGCCCATGTTCAGGGTGATTTTCTGCAGACGGGGGACCTGCATGGTGGATTGGTACTTGAACTTGGTCGTCAACTCTCCAACGACAACCTTCTTGTAGTGCTCTGCTAGCCGCGCCATGGATGCCTGTCCTCTATGTGCGGTCGATCATTTCGCCGTTGGACTTGAAGAAGCGAACCTTCTTCCCGTCTTCGAGCGTCTTGATGCCCACGCGGTCCGCCTTTTGGGTGACGGGGTTGTAGATGGCGACATTGGAAATATGGATGGGCATTTCCTTGTCCGAGATGCCGCCCGTCGTGCCCTTCATGGGGTCGGGACGGGTGTGCTTCTTCACGCGGTTGATGCCTTCCACCAGGATGCGGTCGGTGGAACCCATCTTCAGCACGCTGCCGCGCTTGCCTTTGTCTTTGCCGGCCAGGACGATGACCTCGTCGCCGCGCTTAAGTTTGTTCATGGCGAGACTCCTTACAGGACCTCGGGCGCCAGCGAGACGATCTTCATAAATCGCTCGGTGCGCAGCTCACGGGTCACGGGCCCAAAGATACGGGTACCGATAGGCTCGAGCTTGT
>Ga0194121_10008471_pt1 | contig 13014 bp, 13 predicted proteins | sample TA2MahCa50mmetaG_FD_148609 | JGI IMG/M metagenome (GOLD analysis project Ga0194121, IMG submission 148609) | Freshwater microbial communities from Lake Tanganyika, Tanzania - TA2015020 Mahale Deep Cast 50m | ecosystem: Environmental > Aquatic > Freshwater > Lake | place: Tanzania: Lake... | reverse complement strand
GATCGCCTGAAGCGCCGGCCAATTTGCGTGAAGGTCCGCCAAGAGAAGGATGCGCATGAAGGCCTCGGCCACCCGACCACCGACACCTTGCCGGCGAGCGGTGGGAATATGAGGGTTCTATTCTCTGTTCCGAAGATAAGGGTATCTCGCGAACAGGCGAAAAGCCAACGATTTTGACAAAAACACTGCCCCCGAGGTATAATGTATCATGAATCGCATCGGGGTCTGCGATGTTTCCATTGCTGACGGTTCCTTCGCTGACACTTCAGGCCCTGATCGAGATTTGCGGAGCGCTCCATGGCTGACCGATCTCTACGGCGACTGCCGCTACGGCAACTGCTGGCAAGTTCCGACAAAGCAACCCGTGAGTTGGCCGAACTCGTGCACACGCACATGCTGCCGCGCGTGGTGGACTTTCGCGACCTGAGTCGGCCGGTGCGCCGCAAGAGCCACTATCCCACCGTAGTCGCGTTCATGAACGGCTTAAGGCGCATGGCGGAAGCCAACGATCAGCTTCAGGCGTTGATCGGATTGTTGCAAGAACATCTCGAAGCGATCCGCGAGCACGCCCATCGAGAGAAACTGTCGCGCTCCCGCTAAGAATACAGGCCTCGTGCCCAAACTCAGGCATCGACGGAACGGAAAAAACAGCACATTTTTCATTGACCTGGGCGTTAACATCCCTTAAACTGTTCGTCTGTATCCAATAAGCCCCTTTTTGCGCAACCCCCGTGCGAGAATTCCGATGCGACGATTTCTTCAGCTGACGTTGGCTTTGGCGGTCGCCCTTGTTGCGACTTGCTCCGTGAACGCCCAGGTCGTTGAGTTCTTGCCCGCGAACCCCGGTACACCGAAGAAGCCGTTCGCTGACGTGCCGACCACCCACCAACAGATCGGTGATGTCAAAGTTCGCTCCACGGACGGCAAATACATGCTGCAAACAATCGGCATCGACTCCGAAGGCCGCATTCTCGCACTCGCTGCGGCGCCGAAATCGTTCGGGCTCCCGCTCAAGGGTGTCAGCAGCGAAGTGCAAATCTACACGCCCGACGGAAAGCCCAGCGGCACGGTCAAGGTTGACTTCCACGCGAACTCCGTCGCCGGTGGACCCGACGGCAGCATCTACGTCGCCGGCGACGGCAAGGTCGCCAAGTTTGACGGCAAAGGAAAGCAAATTGCTGTCATGGATCTGCCGCATATGAAAGAACTTCTCGCTGATTCCGGCGGCATTCGCAAACGAGCCGAGGACCAGCTGAAAATGCAGCGCGATTCGTTCATGCAATCGACCAAGCAGTTCAAGGATCGCGTCAAGGTGCTCGAGGACAAAAAGGAAGAAGATCGCACCGACCTTGAGAAACGCCAGCTCACGCAGTTTCGGCAAATCCTCAAGTCGTACGAGCAAACCGAGAAGTACTACGCGTCTCTCAGCGTTGACAGCATCATTGCTCAGATGACCTCGCGCATTCGCACGATCAACGCCATTACGCTTTCGAGCCATGACGTTTTCATCGCCACCGGCGACACCAAGGGCTACGGCTACTCGATCTGGCGCATGGATCATCAGTTCAAGAACGCCAAGCAGGTCCTGAGCGGCATCGGCGGCTGCTGCGGACAGATGGACATTCAGACCAGCGGCAGCGATCTCTTGGTGGCTGAAAACACCAAGCATCGCTTCGCCCGCTACGACCGTGACGGCAAGCTGATCGGCGCCGCCGGCAAACGCGGCACGGGTAACGAACTCGAGTGCTTCGGCGGATGCTGCAACCCCATGAACGTCTGCGCCGCCTCCTCCGGCGACGTGTTCACGGCCGAATCCGAAGGCATCATTAAGCGATTCTCGTCTAAGGGCGATTTCCTCGGCGTCGTCGCCACGGCATCCATGACCGGCGGCTGCAAGAACGTCGCCTTCGCTGTCACCCGCGACGAATCGCGCATCTATTTCCTCGACCTGCCAGGCTCGCGCGTGCTGATCCTGGCAAAGAAATCGAAGTAACCCCTTCCCGTTTAGCGCTCGCGCCGCCCCGCGCGAGCGCTCGTCGTCAACGCCAAATATCCATCACGCGCTCGTCAAAGGCGAGCGGCTAAACATCAAGGTCCATGCCATGGCGATCCTACGTTTCCTAGTCGCGCTTGCCCTCATGGTCACAAGCGGTCCAGCCGCGATCGATCAAGAAAAAACCACGCTCACCGTCATCGTCATGGACCCGCTGGCGGCGCCGCTTTCGTGCCCCTGCGTCAAGGGATATGCTCAGCGCGACTACGAAAAGCTCGGCAAGCATCTGGAAAAACATCTGGGCCGGCCGGTCAAAGTTCATTTCTCCGAATCGCTGACCAACGCTCTGGAGAAAAAGACCGCTGGCAAAGCCGATCTCATCATCGGCAAGGAATCGGTGATTCGCCATCAGGCCAAAGCGAACAAGCTCGGCATCAGCCCCATTGCATCGCTCACGGGGAAAGACGGCAAGACGACCATGACCGGCCTCTTCGTCGTCGCCGCACAGGACAAAGCGCTGACGCCGCTCGATCTCAAGGGCTACCGCATGATCTTCGGCCCAGCCGACGCAGACGAGAAGCACACGGCCGCGCTTGCGGTATTGCGCGATCTCGAAGTCGCGGCGCCGAAGCAGCTAGAGACTTGCAACTCGTGTAGCGACGGTTCGTTGAAAATCCTCGATCTGCATAAAAAGGGGGTCAAGGCAGTCACCGTCATTTCAAGCTATGCCCAACCGCTCTTGGAAGGGTGTGGCACAATCAACAAAGGCGACCTGCGCGTCGTCGGCGAGACCGACACGGTGCCATTCGTCGTCGCGTTCATCAACTCGAGCGTCGCGTCGGCCGAGCGTACTGCCATCCAACAGGCGCTCTTTCAGGTCGGCACCGTGCCCGATCTCTGCACCGCAATCGAGACGAAGAGCGGCTTCGTTCCGTTCGGATCGGCAAAAAAAAAGTAGCAAACAGTAGACCTCACGCTCCGCGTGAGGAATCCGTCACGCAGAGCGTGACGCCTATCATCCCAAGCCAAGAGTGGACGGCCTGGCGCGGGCCAAAAGCGGACGGTCGCGTTCCGTGGCTGCCGGACAAACTAACCGCAAAACCGAAGATCATCTGGGAAAAGCGTCTCACCGCCAAAACACTCGGAGGTGTGGCGGCGACGCGTGAATTCGTCCTTTTCTCCGATCGCGAACTCAACGACACCGCCGACGTCTTCTACTGCCTCGATGCCAAGACCGGCAAAGATGTCTGGTCGCACACCTACCTTGCGCAAGGCAATCTCGACTACGGCAACGCGCCTCGCCAGACGCCACTCATTCACGGCGATCTCGTTTTCCTGGCCAGCGCTTTCGGACACCTGTTTTGCCTCGAACTCAAGACCGGCAAAGTGCTCTGGGACAAGGAACTGCGCGACGAGTTCAAGGCGGGCGACGCGCGCAAATGGGGCGTCTGCTCCAACCCGATCCTGGCCGACGGCAAGCTGATCGTCAACCCCGGCGGCAAGGATGCGTCCCTCGTCGCGCTCGAACCGAAGACCGGCAAGGTCCTCTGGAAGACGCCAGGAAAGCCGGCGGGCTATGGCAATTTCATCGTCGGCACGTTCGGCGGCGTGCGGCAAATCGTCGGCCATGACATCGATTCCCTCGGCGGCTGGGACGTCGCCACCGGCAAGCGTCTCTGGCAGGTCATGCCGCCGCGCCGCGGCGACTTCAACGTCCCGACGCCGATTCAAGTCGGTGAACAGCTTCTCGTCACCACCGAAAACAACGGCTCGCGCCTTTATCGTTTCAAACCGCAGGGGTTGATCGATCCGATGCCGCTTGCCGTCAGCCGGGAGGTGGCGCACGATACGCACAGCCCCGTCATCGTCGGCGCGCGACTCTTCGGCAGCCACGCGCGACTGCATTGCCTCGACTTGAACAACGACCTGAAATCGATCTGGCACAGTGACGATCCGGCATTCGACACCTACACGAGCATCGTCGCCAGCGCGGAGCGGCTGCTCGTCGTCACCCTGTTGGGCGACGTGATTTTGTTGGATGCCCGCAGCGACAAAATGATCGAGAAGGGACGATGGAAATTGTTCGAGGACGAGCAAGCCGGCTACGCGCATCCTGCCTTGGTAGGTTCGCGGCTGTATCTTCGCGGCAACATGTCGATCGTATGCATCGAATTGAATCCGTGACCGTCAGGGAGCGGTCGAGCGTGTCGCTCCCTGACGGTCGCGGCTCTGACCTCCCGGAACCCACAGCACATCGTCCTTGCCATCGTGATTGCAGACGCGTGCCATCACGAAGAGCAAATCCGAGAGCCGATTCAGGTAAACGATGACCTGTGGATTTATCTTGTCGATGTGGGCCAGCGCCACGACATCACGCTCGGCGCGCCGGCAGACGGTGCGGGCGACGTGGCACCACGCCGCCGCCGCCGTGCCGCCGGGCAGAACAAAGCTCTTAAGCGGCTGCAAGCGTTCATTGAGGCGATCGATTTCTCGCTCCAATCGCTCGGCTTGTTCGGCCGTCACGCGCAAGACCTGGCCGGGCCTTTCACCGTCGGTTGGAGGCAAACAGAGATCGGCGCCGACATCGAAGAGATCGTTCTGAATGCTGCGAAGAAGTGCCGCCATGTCGGCGTCGAGAGGCTGAAGTAACAAGACGCCGAGCACCGCGTTGAGTTCGTCGACGCTACCGTAGGCGGTCACGCGCGGATGGTCCTTGGCGACGCGGCTGCCGTCGCCGAGACCTGTGTCGCCGTGGTCGCCCGTCTTCGTGTAGATCTTTGAAAGGAAGACCATGCCGCCTCCATCCCACGGGCTTTCGCCCGTGGGCGTGACCGCTCACCACTCACCGCTTACTCCCCTCATCATACAATATCCGCCGAAGCACACGGCATTACTGAGGAAACGACATGTTCTCGATTTCGAAAATGGCAGCGGGGGTCCAACCGTCGGCAACGCTGGCCGCGGGAGCCAAGGCCAGACAACTGAAGACAGAGGGCAAGATCGTCTACGATTTCAGCCTGGGTGAGCCGGACTTCAATACGCCCAAGCACATCTGCGACGCCGCCTACAAAGCCATGCTTGACGGCCATACGCATTACACCGCCGCCGCCGGCATTCCGGAACTGCGCGGCGCCATCGCTCGCTGGTACAAACGGACCTACGGCTTCGAGTTCTCGCCCGAGCAGGTCATCGTATCCAACGGGGCCAAGCATTCGCTGCACAATGCGCTCGCGGCGACCGTCGGCCCAGGCGACGAGGTCATCATCCCGACTCCGTACTGGGTCAGCTACAGCGATCTTGTGCAGATGACGGGAGCGACGTACAAGCTCGTGCCGACGACCGAAGCGAGCGGATTCAAGATGACGGCAGCGCAGCTCAAAGCCGCGATCACTCCGCGCTCCAAGCTGGTAATGCTCAATTCGCCGGGCAACCCGACGGGTAGCGTTTACTCGCGGTCCGAGCTCGAAGCCATCGCCGACGTCGTCGTTGAAACCAAACTTGGCGTCATCAGCGATGAAATCTATGAGCAACTCGTCTTCGGGAATGCCAAGGCGACTTGTTTCGCGACGCTTCGGCCAGGCCTTGCTAACCAGGTCATCACGATCAGCGGCGTGAGTAAGAGTTACGCGATGACCGGCTGGCGCATGGGCTGGGCGATCGCTCCCATGCATGTGACCAAAGCAATGGGAAATGTGCAGAGCCAGGAGACGAGCAACCCGTCGAGCATTAGCCAATATGCGACCATCGCCGCCCTCGATGGCGATCAAGCGTGCGTCGAAGTGATGCGAAAGGAATTCGAGGCTCGCCGCGATCTCGTGTGCGGCCGGCTCAACGCGCTGCCCGGCATTCGCTGTCCGATCCCCGATGGCGCCTTCTACGCTTTCTTCAACATCGAAGCGTACTTCGGCAAAACGCTCAAGAGCAAGAAAATCACCGATAGCACCACCTTCTGCAGCGCCGCCCTGGAGACGGTGCACGTCAATCTCGTGCAGGGTTCCGCGTTCGGCGCCGAAGGATACGCACGCTTGTCGTTCGCCACGAGCCGGGAGCAGATCAACAAGGGAATCGACAAGCTTGCGGATTTTTTGCAAGGGTAAAGAAGCCCAGGGGTGAGCGCAGCGAACCGCTGGGATGGGAGTACATCAATGCCCATCTTGTTGCTCAACGAACAGGAAGTCCAAGAGCTCCTGACGATGGAGTTAGCGCTCGATGCCGTCGAGGCGGCATTGCGCAAGCAAGGTCTGGACGAAGCGCACAACATTCCGCGTTCGCGTTGCCAGACCGATCACGTCGTTCTGCACGCGATGTCAGCCGCCGCCAAGACGCTCGGCATTGCGGGGTACAAGACGTACACGACCTCGCGCAAAGGGACCTGTTTCCACGTTGGGCTCTTCGACGGAAAGACAGGCGAGCTGACGGCTCTGCTGCAAGCCGACTACCTCGGTCAGATGCGCACCGGAGCGGCCAGCGGCGTCGCCACCAAATTTCTCGCTCGGTCCGATGCGGCGACCGTCGGCATCTATGGCGCGGGCAAGCAGGCACGCACACAACTTCTCGCCGTCTGCAGAGTCCGCTCGATCAAGCACATCGCCGTCTATTCCCGCAACGAGGAGAACCGCCAACGCTTTTGTGCCGAGATGGCTCCGCTCTGCCAATGCCCGGTCGAGCCGGTGACAAGGCCCGAAGACGCCGCCAAGGGCAAAGACATCATCATCACCGCTACCACGAGCCGCGAGCCCGTTCTCTTCGGCGATTGGCTCTCGGACGGAACGCATCTGAACGTCATCGGCTCCAACTATCTGTCGAAATCGGAGGTCGATGTAAATGTCGTCCGGCGCTCGAAACCGATCTTCATTGACAGCCGCGATCAGGGACACCTGGAAGCCGGTGATTTTCGGCAAGCGCGCGATGAAGGCGTGCTCAACTGGGGCCAGGTGCGTGAGCTCGGCGAACTCGTCGCCGGGCGAGCGCCGGGTCGGCAGCACGTTTCCGATATCACGTTGTTCAAGTCGCTCGGGCTTGCACTCGAGGACATCGCCACCGCCGCTAAGGTCGTGGCCAAAGCGAAGGAAGCCAAGGTCGGTCGCTGGATCGACTGGTGAGTCGTTCGTTTCAGACACCACATGACTTGCACGGCATGGTGGATCGATGCGCTACCACAGCCTATTCGCGTTCGTTCTGCTTGCCACGACCGGCTGCGCGCTGCCCGCGGATGAATGGGGCATCGTCGACGCGGTTTGGAACACCTTTCCGTGGTGGAGCGTCGTTTGGCGGATCACGCTCTGGTCGATCGGCGGCGGCGTGGTCGGGCTGCTCGTCGGTATCCTGCTCACGCGGCAGTTGTCGAACTGGGGCGCCTACGCGCTGCCTTGGCCCAGCGTCACGTTTTGGCTGCAAGTGTTGCTCTACATTCTGAACATTCTCGCAATGCCCATTTTGTTCGGCGCCATCGGGTTCTTTGAAGGCGTGTATCGAGCCGCGGATGTCGCGCTGCGCTGGAGCGTGGTCGGTCAAAAATGGCTCCCGCCGGTCGCCGACGTCGGCGCCGACGCCATCGCGGCAGCCGACGCTTGGCTTGGTAACCGCGGCGACGCCTGGGACGCCATCCGCAAGAATCGGCGACCAGTCAACATAGTTCGACTCGTCGACGGCCTCGACAAGCTCGATGATGAGGTCGCCGAGCGCATTTCGGCAGCCGCGCGAAAAGATCTGCTCGAGCAGCAGCCCGATTGGAAGGACAGCAACACCGAACGCGCCGCGGACTGGATGCTCAAACAGCTCGTCCGCTATTTGCTGAATCGACAGTTACGAACCAAGCTTGCCGAATTCGGCGTTCAGGACGTCCTGGGCGAAATGCGAAAGAAAGCCCGTCAGGACGGCGGCGAGCACATGACGCACGCGCAGCTATCGACATTTCTCGTTGAAAATGTGATGATTCCCATGCTCCTCTACCCGGTCAAGCATTGGACGAGTGGATCGCAGTGGACAGCGATTGTCATTATCGTCGTTTGGTTTGCGATTCCACTTCTGCTGATTTGGCCGGTGCGTTGGCTCGCTTCTTCGCCAACGCAACCCGATGCCGGCACCACGAGCGGCGGGCCATCCTGACGATGCGGCCTGCTTCCGCGATGCTCATCCTTCTGGACTTGCGAACCTGGCCCGGCGGGTTAGAATGACCCTGCGTTCCGGTGAGCGTGGCATGAAGGCGCCAACTCTCATTACCCTCCGAGGCTCGCCGACGCGATGACACAACGACCTTCCCATGAGCTTTTCAACACGATTTGCGGCGACGATCGGCTTTGCGTTTGCATGCGCCTGCTTGGCCCAGGCGCAGGAAGAGAAGGACTACAGCAGCGAGGAGGATTCCAAGCTCAACCGCATCATCGAACGCTGGCTGCAGCAACATGAGACAGAACGCGAACATGTCCTGCGCGAAGCGTCGCGCGGCAAGAACGGGGAACTTAACGACGATTTCGACGACTGGTACGCCTCGCTCGGGGGCGATGCAAAAGGCTGGGACCGCACGCGCATTCAACGAAAGAACGCCGGCGAGATCTTCGACCGCATCGGCGAGCGTTTGAGACATGGCGGCCCGATCCTGACCCGTTCGCAGTTCATCGGCTATGCCCGCGAGCATTGGAAGAAAGACAAGTCGCCACCCTGGCGTCCGCCACAGGCGTTCGACACGGGTGCCGAAGCGGACCGGCTTTTCAAGCACTTGGACCGCGACCGCGATGGTGTGCTCGCCCAGAATGAGTTGTCTCCCGTGTTGCGCGCCAGCTTGAAACGCTGGGACAGCGACAACGATGGCCGGATCAATCTCAGTGAGTATCAGGTATTCTTCGCGTACCGCCTCGATCGGGTGTATCGATCATGGCAACAGCGGTCGGAAAAACCATTGCCTATCTTGACGATTATGGTTCCTGAAGAAGACCGTCCGCGTATCGCGCGTGCCGGCAACCTGCCGCCCGGTCTACCCGCTTGGTTCGAGCAGCTTGCCAGCGACGAGGACGGCCAGGTTGCACTTTTTCGAATGGCGTCGGGCGAAATGGTCGATCGATGAGTTCGAAAAACTGGACGGCAATGAAGACGGGTTTCTTGACATCAACGAGATTCTAAGACTGTTGGCCCAGACGGAACGCGATGGACGTCGCCCATACGCATACCTCTTGCACAAGCGCTACGAGCCGCCGGGCGTCAAAGTCGACAAGCGTTGAGGTCCGGCCTTGTTCCGCGAGGCATGTGTGTTAAACTAACCTCAATTCAGTGAACGTCTGCGCGACACAGCCCGAAAGTGAATCGGTTGCAGTCGCGGTTCTCCTACCTCAAGGGCGCAATGAAAAACGCGGCGACTGTTCTGTTGGCGCTTCTGGCCCTGCATGTGCCGTTGCATGCCCAAGAAAAACTCTCGGAGTTGCTGGTGGACCCGTGCGTCCACACGCTTCGCGGGCCCGGCGCCATACAGTCGCTGCTTGTCACCGGCAAGACGCTCGATGGCCGCTTGATCGACCTGACGCACAAGGCAAAGTACTCCACGGGGCAACCGAGCATCGTCGCCATTTCGCCGTTGGGAATTCTCCGGTCAATCAGCGATGGCGAGGCCGAGATCGCCGTGGCCGCCGGCGGCCTAAGAGCGAAAGTTCAGATCGACGTCGTGGGGGCGAGGGCAACTCGCGCTTTTCATTTCGAAAACGATGTCATGCCGATCCTGAGTCGCTATGGCTGCAATTCGTCGGGTTGCCATGGCAATTCGAGCGGACAAAACGGGTTCAAGTTGTCGGTGTTCGGCTTTGCCTCGGACCTCGACTACAACGCGCTGGTGAAGGAAGGGCGCGGCCGGCGCATCATGCCGACAGCACCGGAAGGAAGCCTGCTGTTGCGAAAGGCATCGGGCCAGATGCCACATGGCGGGGGCATTCGCATTCGAGCCGAGTCCGACGAGTATGAATTGTTGCGCGGCTGGGTTGCCGCCGGCGCCCCGATCGGCGATCCGAAAGCGCCCAAGGTCGTGTCGATACGCGTAGAACCCAAGGAACGCGTGATGACCGTGAAAGGAACGCAACAACTCCGCGTGACTGCGCGGTACGCCGACGGGCGAACGGTCGATGTGACCGCTCACGCACGATTTCAGGTCAACACCGAGGCGCTGGCGTTCGTCAGCGCCGAGGGGAACGTCCAGGTCACCGACACGCCCGGTGAAGTTGCCGTGATGGCCAGCTACGCCAATTGCGTCGACGTCTTTCGCGCCATCGTGCCCCGGCCGCAAGCGATCACGAACTACCCGGCGTTTCCCGAGTACAACTTCATCGACGGCCATGTCCTTCGCAAGCTCAAGAAGCTAAACATCGCGCCGTCGGATTTGTGCGACGACGGTGATTTTCTCCGGCGCGCGTATCTCGACATCATCGGAACACTCCCGTCGGCCGACGAGGCACATCGATTCCTCGGCGACAAACGAGCGCTTAAGCGGGAGTTGCTTGTCGACGACTTGCTCGAACGCCCCGAGTTCGCCGACTACTGGGCGCTGAAGTGGGCCGACCTTTTGCGCGTCGATCGCCAGGCGCTGGGGCACAAGAAAGCGTATGCATACTACCGCTGGATCCGCGAGAGCCTCGCCAAGAACAAGCCGTTCGATGAATTCGCGCGTGAATTGCTGACTGCGGAAGGTCCGCTGGAAGAGATGGGGCCGGCGAGCTTCTACAAGGTCGTGCCGAAACCGGGCGAAACCGCGAGCACGCTGACGCAAGTCCTGCTCGGCGTGCGTATCGCTTGTGCCGAGTGCCATCATCATCCGTACGACCGCTGGGGGCAGACGGATTACTTCGGCATGCAGGCGTTCTTCACGCCGTTGTCGCTGCGTCCATCCGCGCGCGGCGAAAGCTTGCAATCGCTCGGCGATCCGGTCACGAAGCATCCGCGTACAGGCGAGACCATACTGCCTCATGTGCTTGGGAGTTCCCCGGTCGCTAACGCTCCCGGCTCGGCCGAACGTCGCATGGTGCTTGCCGAGTGGATGACGTCACCGAAGAACCCGTGGTTTGCCCGCAACCTGGCGAACCGCGTGTGGGCGCACATGCTCGGCCGGGGGCTTGTCGAGCCGATCGACGATGTGCGCGACACGAATCCGCCGAGCAACCCGGAGTTGCTTGATGCTCTGGCGAACCAGGTGGTCGAAACGAAGTTCGATGTCAAGAAACTGATCCGCGCCATCGCGTTATCGCGCACGTACCAGCTCAGTTCCAAACCGAACGCGTCGAACGAAAAGGACGAAATGAACTATTCACGAGCGCTCTTTCGCCGAATCGAGGCCGAGGTGCTGCTCGACATGGTGAGCCAAACGCTCGGCGTGCCGGAGAAGTTCGGCGGCACGCCCCCAGGCACACGCGCCATTCAGTTGTGGGACAGCAAAGTGACGCACTACTTTCTGAAAATCTACGGACGCCCGCAGCGCCTCACGGCCTGCGAATGCGAGCGCGTCGTCGAACCGAGCGTGTCCCAGGTGCTGCATTTGCTCAATTCGCAAGAGATACACGACAAGCTAACACACGAGCGTGGCAACATCGCACGCTGGGTCCGCGACAAGAAGAGCGACACGGAGTTGGTCGAGGAGACTTATCTCACGTTCTACAGCCGGTTGCCTAGCGAGACCGAACGCAAGACGGGTGTCGAGTTCTTGGCGCGAAATGCAGGCGACTGTCGCCGGCAGGCCGCGGAGGATTTGGCGTGGACGTTGATGAACACGCTGGAGTTTGTGTTCAAGCGGTAACTTGTCGAGTCTTCGTTTAGCGTTCGCAGGGCGCCAGGCGAACGCTAAACGAAGAGGAAAATCACTTCGTCACCGTCGTCGTCGTCATCGTCGGCGGCTTCTGCAACGTCTGAAACACAACGCAATACCGCTTGGTCAACTTGATCAGCGTCTCGACTTGATCGGCCGGCGCGTCGGTGTCGAGGTGGATGTAGAGACGGATTTCCTTGAAGCCGATGTCGGCGTCCTTGGCGACGCCGAGCGTGCCGCGGAAATCGAGGTCGCCCTCGGCCCGGAGCGTGCCGCCGCGCACGTGGATGTTCATGGCCGTGGCGACGGCGGCGAGCGTTACGCCGGCGCAGCCGACGAGCGCTTCGAGCAGCATGTCGCCGGAGCAGGCGAATTCGCCGGTGCCGCCCGTTGACGGATGCAGTCCCGCCTCGATCGGTCCGCGCGCCGACTTGACGACGCACGTGACCTTATCTTGTCGCAACTCGCCTTCGACTTTCAGCGTCTGCAGCGCCGTCGCCGCCTGTTCCTTGTAACGTTCCTTGAGCGGCGCTTGCAGCGCCCGCAATTCTTCCGCTTTCATGTCAGGTTCCCTCGCGAGGTTGTGTAGGGTATCGTATAATTCGGTTGGTGAGTGGTGAGTGGTGAGCGGTGATTGAAGCCCAGGGGTGAGCGCCGCGAACCCATGGGATCGGAGGCAATCATGTCCTCGGTAGCCGGCAAGTTCCTGGTCGCGCGCCCCATGCTCAACGAGGGGTTCTTCGCGAATTCGGTCATCTTGATGCTGCAACACAACGGCGAGGGCGCCCTGGGACTGACGCTGAACCGGCCGGCTCAGGCGAAGGATCTGCCCTTCCCCATCTTCGTCGGCGGGCCGTGCAAGATGGACGGGCTCTTGATGATTCACGGCATGAAAGATTGGCTCAAACCCGACGACGAAACGGTCCCGGAGATTTGTCCCGGCGTATTCCTCGGCACGGCCGAGCAGTTCGAGAAGGCGACCAATGCCGAGGAGACGGAGGCCGGCAAGTTTCGCATCTTTACGGGCTACGCAGGTTGGGGACCGGGACAGCTCGAATCGGAAATGCAGCAAGACGCGTGGATCGTGATGCCGGCAAATGGCGAGCTCATCTTCGACACACCGACCGACGACCTGTGGGGACGCCTGGCCCCGCGCCGTCTACCGACGCCGAGCATGAATTGACCACTCTTCGATTATCGTTTAGCACTCGCATGGCCCCGCGCGAGCGCTAAGGCGACCGGCAAG
>Ga0194121_10008470_pt1 | contig 13014 bp, 13 predicted proteins | sample TA2MahCa50mmetaG_FD_148609 | JGI IMG/M metagenome (GOLD analysis project Ga0194121, IMG submission 148609) | Freshwater microbial communities from Lake Tanganyika, Tanzania - TA2015020 Mahale Deep Cast 50m | ecosystem: Environmental > Aquatic > Freshwater > Lake | place: Tanzania: Lake... | reverse complement strand
CCTCGTACGGGTGTCCGGCGTTGCGCTCCTCGAGCGAGGGCTCGCCGCGCGCCGTCCGGGCTACGCTGAGTACGTCCGTGAGGTCCCCGCGTTCATCCCGCGCCCGCCGCGCATGACGAGCGAGCGGCCATCAGCCGCGAAGGAGTAGCAACGATGGATATCGCAGTCACCGATCGTGTCGGCGGTCGACCGCGCGTAGAGACGAACGCAGCGATCGAGCCGGGCCGCGCTCGAGGCATCGCCCGCTGGAATGCCGCTCTCGCCGTCCTGCACTTCGCGCAGTTCCTGCTCATGCTCGCGGTCTCCCGCACTGAGGCAGCCTTCACCGCGTCGGTCACGTACGTCGTGCCGAGGCTGGAGGCAGGTCGCTTCGTCGGGCTCGACACGCGCGCAAGCCAGATCATCGACGTCCCGCTCGCGCACGTCGTCGCCAGCTTCTTCCTCATGTCCGCGCTCGCGCACTTCATGTTGCGCTGGCCGCTGCGCACGCGGTACGAGTCCTGGCTCAGCCGCGGCATGAATCCGGCCCGCTGGGTCGAGTACGCGTTCTCGTCGACGGTGATGATCCTCGCCATCGCCGAGCTGTCCTTCATCAAGGAGTTCTCGGCGCTCGTCGCCATCGCGGGCTGCAACGTCTCCATGAACCTGTTCGGGTGGAGCATGGAGGCCGCGAACGAAGGCCGGGCGCGCACCGATTGGAAGCACTTCCTCTTCGGCTGCGTGGCCGGGATCGTCCCGTGGATCGCCATCGGGGCGACTCTCGTCGCGTACGCGGCCCAGCCCGACGCCACGCCGATCCCGGCCTTCGTCTGGGCGATCTACGGGTCGCTGTTCGTCGCCTTCAACATCTTCGCGATCACCATGGTCCTGCAGTACGCGAAGATCGGCCGCTGGCGCGACTACCTCGCCGGCGAGAAGACCTACATGGTGATGAGCCTCGTGGCGAAGTCGCTGCTGGCCTGGCAGGTCTGGTCGGGCACCCTGCGGCCGATGTGAGCGCGGCTGTGGTGGATCGAGCGACGGCGGTCGATCGGGTTGGTCGGTGTCCGCGGGATCCCGGCGGAGGTTTGACCTTCGCCCGCACCGTTTCGAAGGCGGCGAGCGCGCGCGCCCGCGCCTCGGAGTGATCCAGCATGGGAGCGGCGGGAACAGCACGCGCCCACCGAGCACGGTAGACGCCGTCCGGGTCGAAGCGCTGCGCCTGCAGGTCCGGATTGAGCACGCGGAAGTACGGGGCGGCATCCGACCCACATCCTGCGACCCACTGCCACCCGAGCGTGTTGTTCGCGAGGTCGCCGTCGACGAGCGTGTCCCAGAACCATCGGGCACCCCGCCTCCAGTCCACCAGCAGATCCTTCACGAGGAAGGAGGCGGCGACCATCCGCGCACGGTTGTGCATCCATCCCGTCTCCCACAGCTGACGCATCCCGGCGTCGACCAGCGCGAAGCCGGTGCGGCCGCGTCGCCAGGCGTCGAACTCCGCTTCGTCCTCGCGCCACGGGAGCCGCGCGAACTCGGGGCGCAGGGGCTCGTCCGTGGTGCGGGGAAAGTGGACCAGAAGGTGATAGCCGAACTCGCGCCAGCCCAGCTGCCGTAGGAAAGCGTCCGCGCCGGGGCGGCGGCGCAGCGCGCGCCAGACCTGATGAGGCCCGACCTCCCCATGGTGGAGATGCGCGGACAGCTCGGAGGTCCCCTCGAGATCGACCCGGTCACGCCGCGCCTCGTACGCGGACACCCCCGCGTCCGCGAAGCGCCCCAGCGCTTTCCGCGCGGCCGTCTCGCCGGGCGTCCATCTTTGCGCGAGGCGTGCGGTCCACGCGGCGGCCGGAGCGATGGCCAAGCTCTCGACGGTGGCGCGGTCGGGCCAGATCGCCGGGGCGCGCAGCTCGGGCGGCGCGATCGCGGCGCCGAATTCGTCGGACACCGCCAAGCATGCTTGCCAGAAGGGCGTGAAGACCCGGTACGGCTGGCCGCCGCCGCGGACGATCGTCCCCGGCTCCGCGAGGAAGGCCGAGTTGATGACGATCGGGTCGAGCCCGTTGGAACGCAGCGCGGCGGCGACGGCGCGATCACGCGCGGCGAGCGCGGGCTCCGGACGCGCGCCCCACACCACGCGGTCCGCTCCCACCGACCGCGCGATCTCTATCAGGCCGGCCGCCGACGGCCCCCGGCGCACGACGAGACGCGAGCCGCGAGCACGCAGGTCGCGATCGAGCGAGGTGAGCGACCGCGCGAGCCACCACCGCGAGGCCTGACCCGGCGGCCATGCCCCATCCTCCTCGGGCGCCCACACGAAGACCGGGACGACGGCTCGGCCGCCTTGCGACGCCGCCGAGAGCACCGGGTTGTCCTCGATGCGCAAGTCGAGACGCAGCCACGCAAGAGCTGTCCCGCCGCTCACGAAGCTGCCTGGCGGGACGCGCGCGCTGCGATCCCATTGAGCAAGAGGGCGAAGGTGAGGCGATGGACGAGGTACAGCGCGTACCAGTAGGCAAGGCCGGTCACCCCTCGAGGGTCGAAGGTGGCGGTCGCGCGCACCCGCGACCGCGGCCCGACCGGAGTGACCGCCAGCTCGAGCCAGGCGCGACCCGGCAGGCGCATCTCGGCGCGAAGCAGCAGCCGCGCCTCCTCGACCGCCTCGACCCTCCAGAAGTCCACCACGTCGCCGACACGCAAGTGGTTCGGGTCCCGGCGTCCGCGTCGCATCCCCGGCCCGCCGACGAGGAGATCGACGAGGCCCCGCAGCCTCCAGATCCACGTCGCTGCGTACCAGCCGCTCTTGCCGCCCAGCGTCCTCACCGTCGCGCCCGCCACCGCGGCGGAGGCATCGACCTCCTGCTCGCTCGACATGACGAGGCGCGGCCCGAAGCGCATGCCGCCGAAGGGCGCGACCCCGCGAGAGGATGAGAGCGCGTCGCACCAGCGCGTTTCGGCGAACTCGCGGTCCTCGTTGGCGAGCGCCCGGGCGACCGCATCGGCGAGCCCGAGCGGGCGCACCGAGAAGGCACGCAGCGCCGAATCGTCGGTGACGACCGTCGCGTTGCGCAGCCCCTCGATGAGGTGCCGCCCAACGCGGGCGTACACCGGCGTGACCAACCCGAGCCACAGGCTGGACAGGCGAGGCGTCAGCACGGGCACCGAGATGAGCAGTCGCCGGAGCCCGCGCTGACGCGCGTACTCGCGGATGATCCCCCCGTATGAGGCGCGTTCCGCCCCTCCGATCTGATAGATGCGCGACCCACTGTCCGGCGGCGCGTCCCGCGCCGCCACCAGGTATGTCACGACGTCCTCGATCGCGATGGGTTGTGCTGGGGTGCCGACCCAGCGCGGGCAGATCATGATCGGCAGCCGCTCGGCGAGAGCGCGGAGAAGCTCGAAGGAGAGGCTGCCCGAGCCGATGATGACGGACGCGCGCAGTTCGATCACCGGCACTCCGCCGGCGCGCAGAACCTCGCCCGTCTCCTGGCGGCTCCGCAGATGATCTGAGAGCGCGGAATCGCCCTGATCGTCCCCCAGCCCGCCCAGGTAGACGATGCGCTTCACCCCGGCCGACCGCGCCGCGTCCGCGAAGGCCCGCGCGGCTGCGCGATCACGCTCGGCGAAGTCGCCCGGCGTGCCCATGGAGTGCACCAGGTAGTACGCGGTGTGCACTCCCGCGAACGCGGGCGGGAGCGTCGCGGGCTCCAGGCAGTCCCCGCCGACGACCTCGACGCCCTCCGGCACCCTGGCCCGCAGCACTTCCGGACGCCGGGCCAGCGCTCGCACCCGAGCGCCGCGCTCGTGCAGCGCGCGCACCAGCCGCGCCCCGACGTAGCCCGACGCGCCGGCGATGAGGATCACCGCGTCGTCCAGGGCCGTCGCGCCGGATGCCGCCCTCACGGCGTCCTCCGCAGCGCGATCTGGAGATCCTGGGTGATGCCCGTCGCGAAGCCCGCTTCGCTCTGCGCGAGGTAGTACTCCCACATTCGCACGAACCGCTCGTCGTAACCCAGGGCACGCACGTGCTCGCGCTGCACCATGAAGCGTTCGCGCCACTCGGCGAGCGTGCGGACGTAGTGCGGTCCGATGTCCGTGACCGATTCCACGACGAGACCGGTGCGCACCAGCGACCGCTCGATCGCGGCCAGCGATGGCAGCAGGCCCCCGGGGAAGATGTAGCGCTGGATCCAGTTCGCTCCGCGCCGCTGCGGCTCGTAGGCGCGATCGGGAACCGTGATCACCTGCAGCGCGATGCGGCCACCAGGCGCAAGCGCGCGATCCAGCGTGGAGAAGAACGTCTCGTAGTACTCCGCGCCGACGGCCTCGAGCATCTCGATCGACACGATCGCGTCGTACGTTCCCCTCACCTCGCGGTAGTCGACTAGCCGCGCGTCGACAAGCCTGGACAGGCCGGCCTCGGCAACGCGACGGGTGGCCAGCTCGTGCTGCGCGGCCGAGATGGTGATCGCGTCGACCCGGCAACCGTGTGCAGCGGCGGCATGAAGCGCGAATCCGCCCCAGCCGCAGCCGATCTCGAGGACCCGGCTCCCCGGACCGATTCCCGCGAGCCGCGCCACGCGGGCGTACTTCTCCTGCTGCGCCTCCTCGAGCGTGGCATCCGCCGACGGGAACACGGCGGACGAGTAGGTCATCTGCGGGTCCAGGAACAGGGCGTAGAAGTCGTTGCCCAGGTCGTAGTGGGCGCCGATGTTCGCTCGGCTCCCGGCGACGCTGTTGCGCCGGCGCATGTGGCGGAGCCGATCCAAGGCGCGGGCGGGGAGGCGAAGCCAGCCGTGCGCCAACCCGAGAGCAGCGCGGTTGCGCACCGCAAGCCGGAGCAGACCGACAAGGTCGGAGCTCGTCCAAAGGCCCTCGACGTACGCCTCGCCGAACCCCACTTCCCCGCGCAGCAGCAGCCTCTCGAAAGCCGCCTCTCCGCAGACCGTGATCGTCGCCTGGTCGCCCGCGACTCTCCCCTCGAACACCCGCTCACGCCCGCCCGGGAGCACCACCCGCAGAGTCCCGATCTCCCAGCGACGACCGGCGGCGAGCACCGCCTCGCGCGCGATCGCGCTTCTCATGCGGACTTGCGGTACCGCAGGAACGGGACGCCGGCCGTCCACAGGCGCAGGGCGTGCAGGTGGATCAGCGCGATGGTCTGCAACGTGATGAGGGGATGGCGCAGCACCGCCCGCAGCAGCGTTCCCTGCGTGAGCGGCCGTCGACGAAGGCGGAAGCCGGCCCACAGCGTGAGCACATCCGCATCGCCGCATCGCTCGCGCTCCTGGATGGACACGACGAGCCCGCCGGCGTCCTCGAGGATGTGGAACCGGTAGGTCGCGTCCATCCCGATGAACGGGGACACGTACATGCGCTTGCGGGCGCTGGCCGCGAACGCGGCTCCCGCCCCCGGCTCCGGCCGGAGCGTGTACACACACCGGTCGCCGTGCGTGTTGCCGACCTCCGCGAGGACGACGCGAAGGGTCCCCGCGGCGTCGCGGCAGAGATAGAAGGACACGGGATTGAACAGGTAGCCGAGCACGCGAGCGTTGGTCACCAGCGCGATCTGCCAGCCCGCCGCGTCGAATCCTTCGCGCGCGAGGTGCTCGCGCGCACCGGCCGCCAGGCCTACCCGGTCGGACCCCAGATGGTCGCGGGCGTGGACGGAGAGCAGGCCCGACCGCTCGAAGCGCAGCAGCGGAACCGCGCGCCCCACGGCGTCGAGCTCGTCGAGATCGAGCGCCAGGTAGTAGACGTGGTGGGTGAGAGCGTAATCGCGCGGGCGGACGCGGTGGTGCCGCACCGTACCGACCAGCAGACTCGACCTCACGCCGCGCGCTCCGCCAAGGCGCCGCACACCAAGCGCGCCGCGGCCACGCCCGACCGGCAACCGTCCTCGTGGAACCCATAGCCCAGGTGGGCGCCCGCGTACCAGATGCGGCCTTCGCCCTGGATGCGCTCGACCGCCCGCTGAGCCGCCAGCGTGTCCGAACCGTAGGCCGGATGCGCCCAGGAGAACTCGTATCGCACGAGCCGTGGATCGACGTGCGCGGGATTCACCGAGACGAGGATCCGCTCATCGCCGGGAAGTGACTGCAGCCGCGTGAGGTCGTACGTCATCGTGAGCCTGTCCGCACGCGCATCGCACGAATCGATCCGCACGTTCCACGAGGCTCGCGCACCCGCGAGCCGCGGCAGCACCGGCCCCGCGTCGGTGTGCAGCACGACACGATTGGTCGTGTAGTGAAACGCGGCGAGCGCGCGCCGCGCGGCGTGCGAAGGGTTGCTCAGGAGCCCCAGCGCGGTGTCGGCGTGGGTCGCAAGGACGATCCCTTCGTAGCGCCGCACCGCGCCACCCTCCAGCAGCAGATCCACGGCGCTCTCGTGCGCCGAGCGCACCCCGACGACGGCCGTGCCGAGCCGGACGGCTCCCCGCGGCAGCCGCGCGAGGGCACGCGAAACGTACTCGCGCGACCCGCCGACCACCGTGCGCCAGCGCAGGGCTCGGTCGAAGCCGATGAGCCCATGGTGGTCGAGGAAGCGCAACAGGTAGAGCAGCGGAAATCGGCGCACCTCCGTGGGCGAGGTGGACCACACGGCGGCCGCCAGCGGAAGAAGGAAATGCCCGGCCAGGCGGGATGCGGCCGGCCGCGCCTGGAGATACGCGCCGAGCGTACCGTCGTCGCCAACGCCTGCGGCGAGGAAGCGCCGGGCATCGGCGAAGAACGCGCGGATCTCGAGGAGCAGTCGCCACTGCCCGGGATCGAGCAGCCTGCGCCGCTGTGCGAAGAAACCCGTCGCGCCGCGCGTGCTGTACTCAAGCCCACATCCGGCACAGCGGCAGCCGAAGGACATGTCGGACGGCCTGGTCGCGACCCCCAGCTCGGCGAGCATCGGCGAGAACGTCGGGTAGGTCGCGTCGTTGTAGACGATGAAGCCGACGTCGACCGGCACGCTGCCGGCCGAAGTGGACACCTCCACCGTGTGGGCATGCCCCCCGGCGACCGGCTCCCGCTCATAGAGGGTGACCTCGTGATCCGGCGCGAGCGCCAGCGCTGCGCTGATCCCGGCGATGCCCGACCCGACGACCGCGATCTTCACCGCTGCCCCTCGCCAGGAAGCCGGGGCGGCTGCGGAAGGAAGGTCGGAACCGTGCGCGCGTAGGGTCCCCAGAACACGTCGGCGATCGAGGCGTCGCGCAGCCGCAGGCTGAGCTGCCACAGCGCGATCGCGGCCACGGCCAGCGAGAGGGTGGTCGCGAGGGATTCGGGAAGCGGGCGGCTCACCTCGATCGGGCCCGGACCGGCGCTTACAGGCCGAGCCGCGTGACGGCCAGCGTCGCGATCGCGCCGACGGCGGCCCCGAGCACCGCACCCCAGGTCAGATCAACAATGGTCACGATCCATGGCCAGCCGCGCAGAGTCGCCTGGTTGGTGAGGTCGTAGGTCGCATAGGCCACAAGGCCGAACGCGGCCCCCCGGATCGCTCCGGTCAGCGGCGACCCCGACTCGACGCCGGGCGCGACCGCGAAGAACGCGAGACCGGCGGCGTAGATGAGGTAGAACGCGCCTGCCGCCATCCAGTCCACGCGCTCGGCCATGAGCGCCCCGAGGTGTTGGCGGTAGAAGGTTCGGGCGACGACGCCGAGCCAGACCGCGTCGAGCGCCGTCATCGCGAGGATCGTCACGATCAGGACGCTCACGCGGCACCTCCCACGCGCGCGGACCTCGGTCGCAGCGCCACGGTCGCCGCAATGGAGATCGCGATCGCCGCCGCGGCTCCGAGGCTGAGCAGGGCGAACGGCGGATACGCGCTCTGCTGCTTGGCGAAGATGCCGACCAGGGCCCACACCCCGACCGCGCCGAAGGCGGCGTCCCGCAGCCGCACCACCATGATGAGGTTGAGCGCCGCGGCGACCAGGACCATCAGCGCGGCCCAGGCCTCCGGCGCGAAGGGCGCTCCGCTCCACCCGGCAGACAGCAGCACGACCGCGGTGTTCGGGATCGTCGCGACCGAGATCCACCCCTGGTACACGCTGAGCGGCGCTCGGACCAGCCAGGTGTCGCGGCGGCTCGGCGGCTCCACCTGAGCGACCGCGTCGAGGCGCGCGCGCATCGCCTTGAGCGAGACGAGGATCGTGAGCATGAGGACGAGGGACACCGGGTACGCGCCGTAGTGCCAGGCGAGGATCCACAGCGCGTTCGCCGCGAAGTTCACCGGCAGCCAAATACCGAGGGCACCCAAGCGGATGGAGCGGCGTCCGGCGGGCGTCAACGCGTAGCCGACGAGCCCGGTGACCCCCAGGTAGATCAGCCCCCAGATGGCGAAGACGTAACCGGCCGGAGCGAACACGAGCGGAAAGGAGTCCGAGATGAGGGCCGTGGTTCGGCCGTTGATCGGAAGTGCGTTCGCGAGCGTGTTGAGCACGAGCATGACCACGAGCAGCAGCGCATTGATCGTCGCCAGGCGCAGGGTCATCGTGCGACCTCCACAGATTTCTGGGCATCGCGAGCACGTGCGGGAAGACGAAGCGCGGTCATCCGGCCCTCGCCGCACCGAGGTAGGTGCCGAGACCCTCTTCGAGTGGCGTGAGCCGGCGTGGCATCCGCGCCAGCAGGGGCCCCACGTCGACCGTCGCGGGCTGGTTGACGAAGTCCACGGCTCCCGGCGTGAGGGGCGGCGCGGGGAGGAGTTGCAGCGGCCACGCGGCGAGCTTGAGCAGGGGCGCGGGCGCGGGAAGGAGCGGCCTGCGCAGGCCGGCGACGCGAAGGGCCACGCGGATGATCTCGCGCATGGTGAGCGTCTGGGGCCCGCCGACTTCGAACACGCCACCGACCGCCGCGGGGTCGCGAAGCGCGTCCGCGGCGAGCCTCGCCACGTCGGAGACGAACACGGGCGCGAGCGCTTGGCGCCCGTCGCCGGTCAGCGGCACGAAGGGCAGGATGCGCGCGAACGAGAGGAAGCGATTCAGCGCCACGTCATCGGGCCCGTACACCCACGTCGGCCGCACGATCGTGTATTCCAGGCCCGAGGCCCGCACGGCGTCCTCCGCCCGCCACTTCGCGCGGAACCAGTGTCGCTTCGCGTCGGGTGCGGCGCCCGCGCCGGAGACGTACAGGACTCGCCGGACGCCCGCGCGGCGCGCCTCCGCCATGAGCCGCTCCGTCCCGGCCGCGTCGACCGCCTCGAAGGTATGGCCGCGGCGCGGGTTCTCCATCGGGGAGTTCGGGAATGCGAGGCTGACAAGCAGCGCGTCCGCACCATCCAGGACTCCGCGCAGGGAGCCGTCGTCGCGCACGTCGGCCCTCGCCACGGAGACCCCATCCGGTAGCTCGGCGCGCGCGCGCGCGGTCGAGCGGCTGAGGACGGTGACCCGCTCGCCGCGCCGATGCAGCTCCCGGGCGATCTCCCCGCCAACGAAGCCAGTCCCTCCCGCGACGACGACACGCAGCGGATCGTTGCGGGGGACGACCGCGGGAAGCAAGCGCTCGACGGCCCGGCGACGGTAGTCGAACAGCGAGAGCAGCCTCCGGCGGACCAGCCCGCGAGCCAGCTCGCCGACGAATCCGAATGGCAGGTCGTAGTCGACGCGATCGGTGACGCGGGTGGCGGGAGCCCCACCGATCTGCTCGTCGGAGAACTCGTGCAGGTGGACCCAGGATGCGTAGGGGCCCTCGCGCTGCGCGTCGACGAAGCGGCTGGCCGGTTCGTACTCGGTGATCTCGCTCACCCAGCGGACGGGCAACCCCGCAAAGGGGCGCACGCGGTAGGACAGCCGCAGGCCGCGGCGCATCTCCACGTCGCCGCTGCGCAGGGCGAAGCCCATGTCGGCCGGAGTGATGCGTCCGAGGTTCTCCGGGCGGCAGAAGAAGTCGAAGACCTGCTCCCGCGGCAGCGGGACAACCTGGGAAACTTCGAGGCGATGGCTCACGTTCCTCCTCCTCCGCCGGACGCTCCCGAAGCCGACCGCGACGGGAGGGAGCCTCGCGACGGAACGGGGTCCAGCATGGGCGCTGGCGTCCGGTTTGTCAATAGTTCGTCCAGAGATTGTCCGATCATTGTATAGTGCTGGGGTGGCGGGGACGGTCGCGGTCCTGCGCATCGGGGCGCTCGCACAGCGAACCGGCGTTTCACCCGAGCTGCTCCGAGCATGGGAGCGTCGCTATCGGCTGCTCCGGCCGGTGCGCAGCTCGGGCGGCTTTCGCCTGTACGGCCCAGGGGACGAGTCGCGCGTCCTGCGGATGAAAGAGCTCATCCGCGATGGGGTCGGTGCGGCCCAGGCGGCCCGGATCGCCGCGGGCACGTCGAGGGATCCCCTGCCCCTTTCCTCGAGCGCGCTGGACGCCGCCGCGCGCCGGTTCGACAGGGCCCTGCGTTCGTACGAGGAGCGCGCGATCCATGCGGAGATCGACGGGCTCATCGCCTCGCTCGGGCTCGAGCGCGCTCTGGAGGTCGCGATCTTCCCGGCCCTCTCGCGAGTCGGTGAAGGCTGGGCGCAAGGCGAGATCACCGTGGCGCAGGAGCACGTCGCCGCGAACGCGATCCGCGCGCGGCTTCTGGCCGAAGCCAGAGGCTGGGAGCGCGGGCCGGGGCCGCGCGCTCTCCTGGCCTGCGCGCCGGGCGAGCAGCACGAGCTCGGGCTGATCGCCTTCGGGGCGGTCCTGCACCGCCGCGGCTGGCGGATCGCGTATCTCGGCCAGGACACGCCGATCGAGGACGTCGAGGCGGCAGCCCAGGCGGTCGACCCGGCGCTGGTGGTCGTCTTCGCGATCGACTCGCGACTCCTCGACAAGGTGCGACGCAAGATCACACGTGCCGCGAAGGCGTTCCCCCTCGCCGTCGCCGGCGCCGGCGCGACATCCTCGTTCGCTCACCGGGTCGGGGCGCGGATCCTTTCGGGCGGCCCCGTTCGGGCGGCGCTCGAGATCGCGGCCGGCCGGCGGCAGCCCGGAGATCCTGCGCGACGGTGAGGCGAAGGATCGCCGCGATCGCGGGGATCGCGCTCGCGCTCGGAGCGAGCGGCCTTCTCGGCTGGGCGCTCCTGGCATCAGGCCCGACCGCCGCGGGGCTGGAGGCCCTGCGCTCAGACGAGCACGTGCGCGTGGAGACCGGGCGCTGGATCACTTTCACGCCCGCGTCGGGCGGATCACCGGCGTCCGGCTTGGTGGTGTACCCCGGCGGCCGCGTTGATGCCCGCGGCTACGCGCCGCTGGCGCGCCGCATCTCGGAGCGCGGCCATCTGGTCGTGATCGTCCCGGTGCGCCTGAACCTCGCGATCCTCGAGTCCGACGCGGCGAACGCCGTGATGAGGGCCCACCCCGAGATCCGACACTGGGCGGTCGGCGGGCACTCCCTCGGCGGGGTCGCCGCTTCGCTCTACGCCGCCGCCCACCCGGGCGAGGTCGAGGGGCTTGTCCTGTGGGCGTCGTACCCGCCCAACGACGCGCTGCGCACGAGCAGCGTGCGGGTGCTCTCGGTGTGCGGCTCCCGCGACGCGGCTCTCGACGGCGTTCGGCAGGCCCGCCCGCTGCTCCCCGACGACACGCGCTACGTGGTCATCGAGGGAGGGGACCATCCGCAGTTCGGAGCCTACGACGCGCCGCCCGAGCTGCGGACGGCGCTGATCGGCGCCGAGTCCCAGTGGGATCTCGCCGCACGGGCCACGGCGGAGCTGCTCGCATCGCTCGCATCGCGCAGCCGCGCGCCCTGACGGCGCAGGCCACGCCCGCGTCCAGCCTGACTGCGAGCGTCCCCGCCGATCGGACGTCAGTGCACGTGGGAGCGCGCGTTGCGCAGGTGCTCGATCGCGAGAGCGAGGAGCTGCGAGAGCGCGGTGGGCGACGAGGCCGCGCGCTCGTCGCCGGCCGCCGGGCCGGCGCGGGGGGCGGCCAGGCTCTCCCGGAGAAAGTCGACCATTTCGCCCCACGCCTGGGCCTGGGCGCCGCCCGCCTGGACCCCCGCCGCGTCGACCACGAACCCGTGCGGCTGACCGTCGTACACGGTCACCCGGCCCGGGACCCCGGCGGCCTGGAGTCCAGCCCGGAAGGCATCGACCCGATCCACGGGTATCGAGGCGTCGGCGCCGCCGAAGATGCCGAGGACAGGGCCCCTGATCACCCTCAACTTCTCCGCGTCGGTCTCGGGGTTGCCGTAGAAGACCACCGTCGCCGCGACGGAGGGGTCGTGCAGCGTGTAGAGAAGAGCGGTTCGGCCGCCGTAGCAGAATCCAACGATGGCCACGCGGGACGGGTCCGCGCCCGGCTGGGCCTTCGCCCATCGCACCACCGCATCGATGTCGCGGTTCACGACCTCCGGCTTCGCCATGACCGTCTGGTAGATCGCGCGCGGGATCCATGAAGTGGTCGATCCGCGGAACGTGTCCGGCGCCACCACGAGATACCCCTCGCGCGCCAGCAGGTCCGCCTTGCCGGTGATCGAGCCGTTCAGGCCGTAGAACTCGTGGATCATCACCACGAGCGGGCGCGGACCGGTCTGGGTCGGCCGCGCGACGTACGCGCGCAGGGTCGGGCCGTCCTGCGACCCGGGCACCTCCACGTTGGTGACGTCCAGGATCCGGTTTGCCCCTATCGCGTAGTCGACCGCCACGGAGAGGCCGACCACGAGCGCGAGGCCAAGAACGACGGCGCCGACCCAGATCGCGGCCGATCGAACGAGTCGCACGGTACCCCTCCGCATTTCGTTTGCGAGCACGCGCTGCAGCTAGTCTCGCCGCTTCCTGTGGCGCGGCGCTGGCGGCTCCCTCGGCGCGGGCTTGCTGGAGGTTCCCGCACTCGAAACTGATGAAGTGGCGTGGCCGCCGTTCCGGCCAACGAGGACGCGCGCGTCGCGGCCGCCCGGACTGGAGCGGTCGTGTTCGGCTTCGTGATCGTCGGCCTCGTGACCACTCCCCCACTCCCATTCCCGTCGGCGATGCGGGCTCTTGGAGCGGCGCCCCGATCGTGCCTAGCGAAAGGTTTGCCCTGCGACAACCTTCGGTTTGGTGTTCAGCCAGGCGCGGTCCTTCGTCATCCCGCC
>Ga0194121_10008469_pt1 | contig 13014 bp, 12 predicted proteins | sample TA2MahCa50mmetaG_FD_148609 | JGI IMG/M metagenome (GOLD analysis project Ga0194121, IMG submission 148609) | Freshwater microbial communities from Lake Tanganyika, Tanzania - TA2015020 Mahale Deep Cast 50m | ecosystem: Environmental > Aquatic > Freshwater > Lake | place: Tanzania: Lake... | reverse complement strand
TGGCGGCGTGGGTCGCGGTGCGCCGACGGCGGGCGCGGCCGGCGGTGGTGGCCGCTGCGATCGACCCGCGCGATCGGGCGCTGCTGCGGGCGCGCTGGCCGGACGAGCGGGCCGCACGCCGACGACACTGCTTCGCGCTGCACGGCTGGTTGCGCGCGGAATTGGCGGAGCGCGCGCCGGCGACCGCGTGGGCGTGGGTGGCGCGCGAGCTGCTGGCGCGGCCCGATGCGCTCGCCTTCGCCGCGGAGCGGCGGCGGGAGCTCGGCGCGCTGCTGACCGAACTCGAATGCGCGATGTACTCGGCCACCGGCGTCGATGCCGCCTCGCCGGACCTTGGTGCACGCCTGGCGGCGCTGCTGCCGGAGCGCGCGCCATGAGCGGCTCGGCGGTCGGCAGCCCGTGGGTGATCGGCGCGGCAGTGCTGCTGCTGCTGGCGGTCGAGGCGTGGCGACGCCGCCGGCGCGCGCCGCCGGGGCTCGCGTTCGCCGACGTCGCGTGGCTCGAGGGGTTGCCACGGAGCGGGCGCGACCGGCTGGCGCGCGCGCTGCCATGGTGGCGGCGCGGGCTGATCTTGCTGGTGGGGTGGACGCTGGCCGATCCGGTGCTGGCAAGGCGTGCCGCGGAGGAGGAGACGCGCGGCATCGACGTGCTGGTGGCGCTCGACCAGTCGTCGTCGATGACGGTGGTGCTGCCCGGCGCTTTCGCGAGTCGCCGGTTCGATGCGGCGCTCGCGGCGATCGAGCGGTTCGCTGCCGGTCGGAGCGGCGACCGCATCGGCCTGACGGCCTTCGCCAAGTACCCGCGGTTGCGCTGTCCGCTGACGTGGGACCACGCGCTGTTCCGCGAGCAGTTGGCGACGACGGCGACGATTCACGAGATGAGCGAGGACCTGACCGCGATCGGCGTGGCGCTGGCCGATGGCGCGACCCGGCTCGAGGGCGGAGCGGCGACGCGCGTGCTGGTGCTCGTCACCGACGGCGCGAACAACTCCGGCTCGATCGAACCGCGCGAGGGGGCGGCGCTTTGCCGCGCCGCCGGCGTGCGCGTCTATGCGATCGCGCTCGGCGGTGGGGAGGAATTCGGCAGCGGCCGGCCGGCGCCTGACCACGCGTTGCTGCGCGAACTCGCCGGCAGCACCGGCGGCGTCGCGTTCCAGGCGACCGACGAGGCGGGGCTCGCGGCGGCCTGGCGGACGATCGATGCACTCGAGCGCACGCCGATCGTCCGGCGCGATGGGATCGTGATCGAACCGCTGGCGACGGCGGGCGTGCTGGCGCTGCTGCTCGTGCTGCTGCTCGGCGCTGCGGCGGCGCGCGTCGCCGTACGGAGCCTGCCATGAGCTTCGCGGCGCCGGGTTTCGCCGTCGCCGCCGTGCTGCTGCTACTGCTGGCGGCGTGGCGCGCGCGCACGCGGGTCACGCGGCTCGAGGCCGCGGCGGCGGTCCTGCTGCTGCTGGCCGTGGCGCGGCCGCAGCCGCCTGAGCCGGCCGCGCTGCGCACGGCGCCGCCGCCGCTGGTCGCGGTGCTCGACGCCTCGCGCAGCATGCAGGCGGCCGATCCGCCGCCGAGTCGCTTCGCGGTCGCCTGCGAGCGGATCGCGGAACGGATGCGCCGCGAGCCGGGACGGCGCATCGGCGTGGTCGCCTTCGCCGGCGCGGCGTGGCAGGCGGTGCCGCCGACGGCGGATCACGCCGCGGCGCTGGCGCTGCTCGCGGAGATCGACCCGGAGCGGATCGCCGTGCAGGGGAGCGAGGTCGCCAAGGCGCTGGAGCTCGCGTTCGACGCACTGCCCGACGGCGGCGATCTGCTGCTGCTGAGCGATGGAGAGTGGGACGGTGCCGCACCGGAACCGCTGCGGGAATCGGCGGCGAAGCGCGGAATCCGGTTCGAGGCGGCGGCGTTCGGCTCGCCGCAGCCGGTGGACCTGCCGCCGTCGCCGGAAGCGGCGGCCGGCGCGGAAGCGCTTGGACAGACCAGCATCGCGGCGCCGGAGCGGATGGCGCGGCTGGCGGCGCCGGTGACCCCGCTTGCCGCGGCGGCAGCGCCGGAGCGGCCGATCGGGCTGGTGCCGGCGCTGATTGCGCTGGCGCTGCTGGCATTGCTCGCCGCGCACGGATTCGCGGGAGCGGAGCGATGAGGCGGGCCGGGCGACGTGCGGCGCTCGGGTGCGTGCTGCCGCTGGCGGTGCTGCTGGCGGCGCCAGCGGCGCCGGGAGAAGGAGCCGCCGGCGGCGAGCGCGAGGCGGACGCGCGGCAGGCGCTGGCGGCGGCAGTGGCGCAGGCCGATGCGGGGGCGCTCGAGGTGGCTTCGGCGGCGTTCGCGCAGCTGGCGGAGCATGGCGATGCCGCCATTGCGCTGCCGGCGTCCTTCAACCTCGCGCGTACGCGGTTCGAGCGCGCGGTCCGGCGCACGCTGCCGGCAGCGCCCGCGAAGCGGGAGAAGAGTGCGACGATCGCCGACGTCCGCGCGCTGCTCGCGCGGATGCGCGACGAACTCGAATCGGCGCGCGCGGAGTTGCTGCGAGTGATCGTGGCAGCGCCGGACGACGGCGAGGCGCTGGCGTCGTGCGACGTGGTGGTCGAGCGACTGCGGACCGTGCTCGCGCGCGACGCCGAGTGGGCGGCGGCGGCCGAAGCGGCCCTGCGCCGCGGCGGCGCCAACGGCCCGCTCAAGCCGGGCCCGGCAGCGGCGCGGGCGGCGGCGGGGGCGCCAGGCGAGAAGGGGGGCAAGGCGGATGGCGCGGGGGATGGGCTGCCGCCGCCGCCGAACGCTGCGGTGCCGGCGCCGGTGAATGGGGCGAGCGCCACGGAACTCGAAGACGTGCGCAAGCGCCTCGACCAATCGCACGCCGATCGGGCGGAACAGGAGCGGCGGCGGGCGGCGGCGCAGCGCGGGCGCGAAGCGCCGCCGCGCCAGTGACGCCGGCGTGCGTCGGGCGCGCCGACCGGCGGCGGGACCGCAGGAAGGCGCTAGTTTTCGTCAGCCGGGGGCGAGGCGGCGTGGGAGCGGTCGATGGCGAGCCGACGATGGTGGGTGCGGTTGGCGGTCTTTGGGCTCGCCGCAGTGCTGGTCGGCGGCGACGGATCGACCGCCGCTCCCGGTCCCGGCGAGGAGATCGAGGCGGGATTCACCACGCGGCGAGCGCGCTCGTTGCTCGAGTTCGCGCTCCCGCCGCCGCGCAAGATCACCGAACTGCGCTGGACCGGCGATTGGAATGCGGCATTGCTCGAGGCGGAGCGACGCAACGTCCCGATCGTCGCGGTGCTTTCGGATGACGCGAGCGCCGGATTCCAGACGGTGACCAAGTTCGTCTACTCGAAGCCGGAGTTCGCCGCGTTCTCGCACGACGTGGTGCTGGTGGCGGCGTACGGCGGCGGCAAGCACGGCGCGACCAAGCGCATGGTGGACGGCGAGGAGGTCGAGTGGTGCCCGCTGTTCGATGTTCCGTGCGATGACCATCGCGCCAGCGAGGTGCTGGTCCGCAACACGTTCGCGCAGCGCGAGTTCTGGAATCCGCTGCACGTCTTCGTGTCCTGCTCCGGCATCGAGCTGACCCGGGCCGAGGGGCACGAGCTGCGCTTCGACCGGCTGGAGGAGGAACTCAAGCTCGCGACGCGCGAGCGGCAGGGCGCGTGGCTCTCGTACCGCGCCTGGCGCGAACTGCTCGAACGGGTCGCCGCGCTGCTGGCCACGCGGCAGAAACGCGGCGTCGCGGCCGTGCACCTCGAACTCGGCAAGTGGGTGGCGGCCGAGAAGAAGGCTGTCGCCGACCCGAAGCTGCCGCGCACGCTGCACACGCCGGCGATGGTCGCCTGGGTGGAGCAGTTGCGCGAGGCGCTGCTCGAGGAGGCGGAGGGACGGATCGAGGACGCGGTCGATGCGGCGCGGGCGGGCCAGGTCACCGCGGCGCGCCGACTGCTCGGGGCGATCGCCCGCGAGGCGAAGGGGCTGCCGCCGGAGAAGTCGGCGCAGGCGGCGCTCGCGAAGCTCCCGGCCGGCGACCCGGAAAAGCGCAAGGGCGGCTGAACGCCGCCCTTGCCGTGGCTCGCTCGTCCGTTCGCCGGCCGGCGGATCAACCGCCGGCGGGTGTCCCCGTGGTCGGTTTGGCGTCGTCGCTCTTCGGCGCCGCGTCCTTGGCCGGCGCGTCCTTGGCCGGCGCGACCGGGTTCGCGGCGAGGCGCTTGGCGTTCTCCTCCTTCGCCGCACGCATCGCCTTGACCAGCGCCGGCACGCCCTCCTTGATCGCCTTCGGATCGGTGAAGGTCGCGATCAGCTGGCCGGTCGAGTCGAGGAACAGGAGCTGCACCTTGCGCTGCTCGGGCTTCGCCATGGTCTTCGCAAAGAACTCGGTGACCGGCTCGCGGCCCTTCAGCTTGCGCAGGATCTCGTGGTCGCCGATGCAGACCTTCTCGCAGATGAAGTCGCGCGACTCCTTCACCACTTCCTTGTCCTTGAACAGCGCGTTCTCGAGCTTGTCGCTGTAGTCGTAGTTCGTGCCTTCGTAGATATGGCCGTCGAAGACGTAGACGAGGATCGGCTTGCCGTTGATCGGCGTCGTGCCGTTCCACGCGAAGTTGCCGTCGGAGCCGGGCGTGAAGGCGTCGGCGCCGCTGCCACTGCCGTCACCGCTGCCGGTGGACGATCGGCGCTTGCGCATTCCGCCGCCGCCACCGCGGATGCCGCCGCCGGTACCGACGCTGCCGGTGCCGCCGCTGGTGCCACCCACGTTGCCGCCCGATGCACCGGATCCGCCGGATCCGCAGTTCGGACCTCAGCCGAAGCCGAGCGTGTCAGGTGCGAGCGCGAGGCAGGCGCCGATCAGCAACACTCCGAGCTTCAGGCCATGGGTCCACTTCATGACGAAGGCTCCAATGAAGATCGAGAGGAGTTTGGAGGCGACGGGATCGTGGTGTCCGAGCGAGTGGCTCGATTTCTAGCGCCATGCCGCCGCGCGCGTGCGGCCGGGTTGTCACGACCGGCAGCGGCGAATGGGTCGGCACGGGCGGGACGTCGACAGGAGTGGTGCTGCAAGCGCACCGCGGCGGCGTTCGGCCGGCGTCAGCCGTCGGCTGGCGCTGACTCCCGGCGGGGCAGACCGGCGAAGCCGCCGGCGGCCTCCAGCCATTGCTCGATCCGCCGGTCGAGCGCGGCTTCGTCACCCGAGTTGTCGAGCACGACGTCGGCGACCGCGCGCTTGCGCGAAGGCGGCCACTGCGTGGCGTCGCGACGGAGCAATTCCGCCGCATCCCAGCCCCGCACCCGGCCGGCGCGAGTCAACCGCCCGGCGTCAGGTGTGTCGACGAACAGCAGCAGGTCGCACCGGCCGGCAAAAGGACTCGACTCGAGCAACAGGGGCACGTCCAGCACCACCGCCGACAGCGACCGGTCGGTCCGGGCGGTCGCGAGCGCCTGCTCGATCTGTGCGCGCACCCGCGGATGGATCAGCCCCTCGAGATGGCGACGATGTTCCGCGTCCCCGAAGACCAGGCGGGCGACGGCGCGACGATCGAGGTCGGGCGGATCGTGCGCGGAGCTCCCGGCCAGGGCGATGGCCCGGCCGTGCCGCTCGATCAGTGCGCGCCGGACCGCAGGGTCGGCGAACGCCTCGTGCGCGAGGGCGTCGGCGTCGATGACCCGCGCGCCACGGGCCGCGAGCAGGCGCGCGACCGTGCTCTTGCCGCCGGCGATGCCGCCCAGCAGGCCGAGCACGACCGGACGCGGCGTCGGTTCGCGTTCCATCGTTGCCCTCGCCGGTGCCACGGCCGCCGTCCGCTGTGCTGCGGCCCGCGGTGCCCGCGGGGCGTCATGCTTGACACCCCCGCGCGAGCGCCCTTTAATCCCGCCCTTTCGCATCGGCCGCCCGATCCTACGTTGCGGTAACGGTTTGCGTGCGATCGGCGGGCGTGGCGAGAGGCGGGCCCTCCTGCTGGGGGAAGTGCCGTGGTCGGCGAGGCTGCCGTGGCAGCGTTGCCGGTCGGCGGAACTCCTCCTAGAGGCAGCCCCGGTTCCGAGCGGCAGGTTCGCCTCCGCAGCCGGTACCGCGCCGTCGTCGCGAGCCGTTCTCGCGCGACGACGGCGGCCGAAGCGGACACTCTTCCTCACTGACAGACGCGCCGTTCCTGAACAGCTGGAGCTCCTGAATGAACCGCCAGATCCGCGGGGCCGCGACCGTGAGCGTCGTGTGGGTGATCGTCCTGCTCGCACTCCTGCTGTTCTCGGGCGGCGGCATCTACGTGTACGCGTCCGAACAGACGAGGAACGAGAACGCGGTGAAGGCCGCGCAGCTCGAGGCGGCGCAGAAGGAAGCGCGCTACCAGGCCGCCGCGCAGAAAGTGCGCGAGCTGTCGGAGCAGGTCGGCTTCCGCGATGACAGCGACAACCTCTCCGAATCGCGTCCCGCCGAGATCGCCGAGCGGCTGAAGAGCCTGCGCGAGAATCACTCGGCGTTCCTCGGTCCTGACGCCAGCACGACGTCGCGCATGATCGAGCGGCTCGACACGCGCGTCGGCGAGCTGAACCGCGAACTGGCCGAGGCCAAGCAGCAGGCGGCCGCCGCCGAGACCTCGCGCTCCGCGACCGACAAGAGCATGCGCGATCTGACGACGGCCAAGGACGCCGCTTACGCCGAACTGCAGAAGACGCTGCAGGTCGAACGCGATCGCAACAGCCAGCAGGAGGCGGCCGACAAGGCGCGCGCCGACGACCTGAATGGCCGCCTCAATGCGCACGAGGCGAAGGCGCGCGCCGAGAAGGAAGAGATCGAGGCGCAGGCTGCTGCGCTGCAGGAGGAAGTGAAGAAGCGCGACGGCCGCATCGCCGAGCTGGCGAAGCGGGTCGAGACCATCCGCCTGCCGGACGAGCCGGACGGGTCGGTCGTCGCGGTGAGCACCGCATCGACGTGCTACATCGACCTCGGCGCCAAGCAACTGCTGCGGCGCGGGACGCGGTTCAAGGTGTTCAGCTACGGCAAGAACGGCGCCATGCACGAGAAGGGCATGGTCGAGGTGACCTCGGTGCAGGATGCGATGGCCGAGTGCACCGTGGTCGATCTGAAGGACCGGTTCGACCCGATCTCCCGCGGCGACAAGATCGCGGCGCCGAACTACGACCCGGAGATGCCGCGCGAGTTCGTCCTGCTCGGCACTTTCCCGAGCGGCTACTCGCGCGCCATGGTGGCCGATCGGCTCCGTTCGCTCGGTGCGAAGGTGGCGGACAAGGTCGGTCCGGCGACCGACTTCCTGATCATGGGCGACAGTGGCGCAGCCGCTGGCGCCGAGGGCGACGCGAGCGAGGACGGCGGTGAAGAGGGTGGCGAGAGCGGTGGCGGCGAGGCTTCGGCCGACCTGCAGCTGGCGCAGCTCTTCCGCGTGCAGATCGTCCCGGTCCGCGAGATCCTCGAGTACCTCAAGTACGAGTGACCGCCCGTCCTGACGACGTCCGGATGACGTTCGGGGAGCACCTCGAAGAGCTCCGCGGACGGCTGATGAAGGGAGTCCTCGCGTTCGCGGTGGCATTTGCCGCCGCGTTCGCGTTTCAGGACCAGTTGCTCCGTTTCTTCCAGCGTCCCTACGAGGCGGCGCGCGCATCGGTCAACGCCGAGCTGCTCGGCCGCTGGAAGGAGCGCCCGCCCGCGGAGTGGGAGCAGGCGGTCTCGGCGTTGCTCGATCTCCTCACCGCGAAGGCGGTAGTGGCCGAGCCGGAACTGGTCCGCGTGCGCCAACTCGTCGAGCGGGAGACGCTGGAAGCGGCGCCGAAGCTCGGGCCGCTCCAGTCGATCGGCATGCTCGAGGGCTTCAACGCCTACATGCTGGTCTGCCTGATCGCGGCCGGAGTGGTCTCGGCGCCGATCCTGCTCTGGCAGCTCTGGCGCTTCGTCGCCGAGGGGCTGTACGACACCGAACAGCGGCTGGTGCTCAAGGTGCTGCCGGTCTCGCTGCTGCTCTTCTTCGTCGGCGTCAGCTTCGGCTACGGCGTGATGGCCGAGATGTCGGTCCGTTTCCTGATCGGCTACGGCGACATCGAGATGCTGCGGCCGCAGGTCTCGATCGGTTCCTACCTCGGGATCCTGCTGCTCCTGCTGGTCGTGATGGGACTCACGTTCCAGATCCCGCTGGTGATGACCGTACTGGCAGCGACCGGGCTGGTCGGTGCCGACTTCTATCGCGGCAAGCGCCGCCACTTCGTCCTGGTCATCGTGATCGTCGCCGCGATCATCACGCCGCCCGATTACGTGTCGCAGATGCTGGTCGCCGGGCCGATGTGGCTCCTGTTCGAGATCGGGGTCGGTCTGGCCGCGAGCGCCGGGAAGCGGCGCGCGGCGCGGGGAGCGGACGCGTGAGCGCGCCGGACGGCGGCGACCCGCGCGCGACCCGCGCGGCGCTGGTCGCCACCGGCGAGGAGCTGGTGCGCGGCGGCGTCAGCGACGGCAACAGCGCCTGGCTCGCGCGGCGATTGCGGTCGTTCGGCTTCGCGGTCTCCTCGATCCGCGTGGTCGGCGACGGCGAGGCGGCGATCGCGCGCGCCGTCGGCGAGGCGATCGCCGAAGCGGCCGTGGTGGTGGTGGGCGGCGGGCTTGGTCCGACCGAGGACGATCGCACGCGCCACGCGCTGGCGGTGGTCGCCGGAGTCGCGCTGACGGAGGATCCGGCGGCTGCGCAACAGGTCGCCGAGTGGTTCATCGCGCGGGCGCGGCAGCCGTCGGCGAGCAATCGGCGGCAGGCGCTGCTCCCGGCCGGCGCGGAACCGCTGCGCAACCCGCGCGGATCGGCGCCCGGGATCGCGCTGGCGGTCGGCGGGGCGACGCTGTTCGCGTTGCCGGGCGTTCCCGCCGAGCTTCGGGCGATGTTCGACGCGGAGGTCGCGCCGCGCCTGCGCGCGATCGGCGCCGCGGCGCCCTGGCATGAGCGGTGGTTGCAGGTGGTCGGCCTGCCCGAGTCGGTGGTGGGGGAGCGCGTCGCCGAGTGGATGGCGCGGACGGGTCCGCCGTACGTCTCGGACAACGTGCGCTACGGCGTCGTCACGTTGTGCGTCAGCGATCGCGACGATGCGGCGGGCCGGGAGCGCGCCGCTGCCTGCATCGCGGCGATGCGTGCCACGCTGGGCGACCACTGTTACGCCGAGGGCGAGGAGTCGCTCGCGGAGCACGTGATTCGGCGCCTGCGCGCGGCGTCCGCGACCGTCGCCCTGGCCGAATCATGCACCGGAGGACTGGTCGCTGCGGCGTTGACCGAAGTCGCCGGTGCTTCACACGCCCTGGTCGAGGCGGCCGTGACTTACTGCGACGCGGCGAAGAGCCGGGCGCTCGGCGTCCCGCCGGAGCTGCTGGCGACCGCCGGCGCGGTGAGTCCGGCGGTCGCATGCGCGATGGCGGAGGGCGTTCGAAGGGTGAGCGGGGCGAGCTTCGGCCTCGCCACCACCGGCATCGCCGGACCCGACGGCGGCACCGAGAAGACGCCGGTCGGGACGGTCCACCTGGCGGTGGCCGGGCCGGCCGGGACGCGCCAGGTCGTCCGGCGCTATCCCGGCGATCGCGCGATGGTGCGGCAGTTCGCCTTGCATGGCGCACTCGACCTGCTGCGGCGCGCACTGCCCTGAGCGGACTCGCTGGTGCGCGCGTTGTCGGCCACGCCGCGGCCTGCCATGATCTGCCCCCCGCAGCGGCGAATCCCCGATGGTGTAATCGGTAGCACACGGGACTTTGAATCCTTCAGTCCAGGTTCGAGTCCTGGTCGGGGAACCATTCAGCTCGCCCCGCGGGGGCGGACGGGCGCACGAATTGACCGCTCCCGGCGCCGCGGGTAAGAGCTTTCGCCCTTTTTCCCCGGAGTTCGACCATCCCGCCCCCCGAGACGCCGACCGGCCAGTTGCCGTCGAGCGCCGCCGCGTCCAGCGCGGCTGCCGGCGGCCCCGTGTCGCCGCTGGCGGTCGTCGTGCTGGCGGGCGGTCAGGGCAAGCGGCTCGGCAGCGACCTGCCGAAGGTGCTGGCCTCCCTCTGCGGGACGCCGGCGCTCGGGTACGTGCTCGAGGCGACGGCGCCGTTGGCCGCGGCACGGACGATCGTGGTCGCCTGCCATCGCAAGGAACTGGTCGCCGACTACCTGGCGCGGCGGTTCGTCGGCGTCGAGTGGATCGATCAGCGCGAACCGCGCGGGACGGGCCACGCGGTGTTGGCGACGGCCACCCCGCTGGCCGGCTTCACCGGCGACGTGCTGGTGCTGTTCGGCGACTCCCCGTTGGTGCGCAGCGAGACGCTGGCGGCTCTGGTGGCGCAGCATCGAGCGCATGGCGTCGCCTGCACGATGGCGCCGGCGCGACTCGACGATCCGACCGGCTACGGCCGCGTCCTCCGTTCCGCCGACGGCGCGCTCGACCGCATCGTCGAGGAGAAGGACGCCGACGCGGCCATCCGCGCGATCCGCGAAGTGCATTGCGGCATCGCGATCTTCCGCGCCGCGCCGCTGTTCGCCGCGCTGCGGCAGGTGACCACGGCGAACGTGCAGGGCGAGTACTACCTCACCGATGCCTACCGCCTGCTGCGCGAGGCCGGGCAGCGGATCGAACTCCGCCCGCTCGACGACGCCGAGGAGGCGGCCGGCTTCAACACGCCGCAGGACCTCCTCGACTGCCGGCAGCGGATGCGGCGGCGGATCCTCGCCCGGCACCAGGCGAACGGCGTCGAGATCGAGGACCCGGCCAGCGCGTTCATCGACCACGACGTGCGCATCGGGCCGCGGACGCGGATCCTGCCCTTCACCGTGATCCGCGCCGGCGTGACCATCGGCGCCGGCTGCGAGGTCGGGCCGTTCACCCAGTTGCGCGCCGGGACGGTGCTCGAGGATGGCGCCGAGGTCGGCAATTTCGTCGAGGTGAAGGCGAGCCGGCTCGGCCCCCACGTGAAGGCGAAGCACCTGACCTACCTCGGCGACGCGACCGTCGGGGCTGGCACCAACGTCGGCGCCGGGACGATCACGGCCAACTACGATGGCAAGGCCAAGCACCCGACGACGATCGGCGCGGGCGCGTTCATCGGCAGCGGCACGGTGCTGATCGCCCCGGTCGAGGTGGGGGACGGTGCGGTGACCGGCGCCGGTGCGATCGTGACGCGGAACACGAAGGTGCCGGCGGGGGCGACGGTGGTCGGCATGCCGGCGCGGCCGGTGCGGGCGAAGTCGGGGACTCCGCCGTCAGGCGGAGTGCAGGGAGGGGCGACGTGACGCGGGACAAGATCACGCTGCTGGCTGGGAATGCGCATCCGCAACTGGCGCGCGCCATCGCGGAGTCGATCGGCATCGACCTGTGCAAGGTGACCGTCGGGCGATTCCCCGACGGCGAGATCGACGTCAAGATCTACGACGACCTGCGCGGTTCGGACGTCTTCATCCTGCAGCCGACCAGTCCGCCGGTGAACGACCATCTGATCGAGCTCCTGCTGCTGCTCGACACCTGCCGCCGCGCGAGCGCGGGGCGGATGACCGCCGTGATCCCCTACTTCGGCTACGCGCGAAAGGATCGCAAGGACGAGGGGCGCGTACCGATCTCGGCCAAGCTCGTCGCCAACATGATCTCGACCGCCGGCGCGGATCGCGTGCTGACCATCGACCTCCACGCCGCGCAGATCCAGGGCTTCTTCGACCTGCCGGTCGACCACCTCTACGCCAAGCCGGTGCTGATCGACTACTTCAGGAGCCTCGATCCGAAGGATCCGGTGATCGTCGCCCCCGACATGGGCGGGCTCAAGCGGGCGCGCGCCTATGCCGAGTCTCTCGGCGCCCAGGTCGCGATCGTCGACAAGCGGCGGATCTCGGCCGACAAGGTCGACTGGGAGCACATCATCGGCGAGGTCAACGGCAAGGACGCGCTGATCATCGACGACATGATCGCCACCGGCGGCTCGATGGTGCAGGCGGTGCGCATCGTCAAGGAGCACGGGGCGCGGCGGGTCTACGTGGGCGCAACGCACGCGGTATTCTGCGGCGACGCGGTCCACAAGCTGGCCCACTGCGGTGCCGACGGGATCGTGATCACCGACACGGTGCCGGTGCACGAGCCGCTGCCCGAGCGCTTCCAGTACCGGTCGGTGGCGCCGCTGCTCGCGCGGGCGATCCTGGCCATCCACCAGAGCAACTCGGTGAGCGCTTTGTTCGACAAGGTCTGACCCGGAACGATCATCCAGCGGGACGCGGCGCCGCGCGAAGCGACGCCCACCGTCCGCAAGAAGTCCCGAGACTCGAAGCCGAGACTCGAAGCACGGAGCGATTCGATGCAGACGCATGAACTGAAGGCCGACCGTCGTGAAGGCGTCGGCAGCCGCAGCAGCCGCGGGCTGCGCAACGATGGCCGCATCCCGGCGGTGCTGTGCGGCAAGGGAACCGAGTCGCTCGCGCTGCACGTCAGCGCCAAGGACTTCGAGGACCTGCGCAAGAAGCGCGCCCGCATCGTCATGCTGCAGCTCGACGGCATGAGCAACGCGGCGGTCGTGCACGAGGTCGCCTGGGACACGATGTCGCAGGAACCCCTGCACGTCGATTTCCAGCGCATCAACATGAACGAGAAGATCGAGATCGAGGTCTCGATCAAGGTGCGTGGCCCGTCGAAGGGCGAGGCGGCCGGCGGCATCCTCCTGGTGCAGTCGGATGCGGTGAAGGTGCGCTGCCTGCCGCTCGAGACCCCGGAGTCGATCGAGGTCGACGTCCGCGCGCTCGACCTGCACGGCACGGTGCACATCCGCGACCTGAAGCTCCCGCCGGGAGTCGAGGCGGCGGAAGAGGCGAGCCACCTCGTCCTGTCGATCGTCGAGAAGGTCGAGACGGCGGCGCCGGTGGCGGTCGAGGCTGCAGCGACGACCGCGGAGCCCGAGGTGATCGCGAAGGCGCCGAAGAAGGACGAGGCGGGCGACGCCCCGGCGGCAGCGCCGGCCAAGGACGCGAAGAAGCCCGAGAAGAAGTGATTCCGGCGTCCGCCGCACGCGCCGGTCAGGCGGCGCGCGGCGGCGGCGCGGGCCACGACGCGAGCGCTG
>Ga0194121_10008462_pt1 | contig 13017 bp, 15 predicted proteins | sample TA2MahCa50mmetaG_FD_148609 | JGI IMG/M metagenome (GOLD analysis project Ga0194121, IMG submission 148609) | Freshwater microbial communities from Lake Tanganyika, Tanzania - TA2015020 Mahale Deep Cast 50m | ecosystem: Environmental > Aquatic > Freshwater > Lake | place: Tanzania: Lake... | reverse complement strand
TCGCCGGACAACCCACTGCTGCGTCTTCCGAACGTCATCGTCACGCCGCATGCGCTCTGCTGGACAGACGAGTGCTTCCGCGAGAACGGGCGGTCGGCGATCCGAAGCCTCCTGGCGATCGCTCGCGGCGAGATCCCGACAGTCGGCGTCGTCAATCGGGTCGCCCTCGACCATCCGCGCTTCGCACGACGCCTGGCTGCGCGCGCCGGAGGACACATCCATGCCCTTGCGCCCTAATCCAGTCAAGGAGTCGATCGCCCGCCGCGGGCGATCGATCGGCACCATGGTGTTCGAGTTCTTCACGCCGTCGATGCCTGCTCTCCTGGCGACGACCGGCGCCGAGTTCGCGATCTACGATATGGAGCATTCCGGCGCCTCGGTCGAGACGATACGGACGGTGCTGGCCGCGTCGCGCGGCCCCTTGCCCGTGCCACTGGTCCGGGTGCCCGCCACCGAGTACCACTTCCTGGCCCGCGTGCTCGACTCAGGCGCGCTCGGACTGACGGTGCCCATGGTCGAGTCGAAGAGTCAGGCGGAGGCGATCGTCGAGTCGACGACATACCCGCCCCACGGAAGGCGGGGCGCGGCCTTCGGTTTCGCGCACGATGACTACGAGCGCGGTGATCTGACCGAGAAAGTGGGTGCGCTCAACGCGCGCCGACTTCTGATCGCCCAGATCGAATCGGAACGGGGCCTGGCCCACCTTGAAGAGATCGCTGCCGTTCCGGGGATCGACGTCCTCTGGGTCGGGCACTTCGACCTCACGAACTTCCTCGGCATACCCCGGGCAGTTCGACCACCCGGAGTTCCTCGGCGCGATGGATCAGGTGGTTCGCGTGGCGACGGCGCACAGCGAGACAGCCGGCATCAATGCCGACGACGTGGCGACCTGCGAGCGATGGCTCCGCCTCGGCTACAGGATCATCGCGTACTCAGGCGATTTTCGCCTGCTGACGGCCGGACTGCGCGATGGGATCGCAAGGGTTCGCGCCCTCGGTTAGAGCAGGCGGGAGTCCGCGCGAGATCCAACCTCCCGACACCACGCGTACCAGCGGCGGCAGGAGAGGACACAGGGTTGCCCGCCCGGGGGCCGCGACTCCCATAATCGTGGGCGATGAAGCGACTCAGCCGCCGAGCCCTTCTCGCCTCGCTTGCCGGCCTGCCCGTCCTAGCGGCGTGCCGCGCGGAGTATCCGGATGCGCCGGTCCCGGTCGCGAAAGGCATCGCCAGCATCGCGACGCCCACGCCCTCGGAACCCCGGCCGGTCCGCATCGGCCGCCCGGACCTTGATCTCTTCGCGTTCTGGTCGACTCGCTTCCAGAACCTCAATCATCGCCTCAATCCGGAGAGGAACGTCAAGCTGACGACGGCCGCGATCGGGGTGGGCGCACCCACTGCGATGGACCTGCCCGCGGCCTACGCGCAGGCGCTCGGTGCCCTCTCCGGTTCCGAGGTGCCCGATCTGGTGATGAGCGGGCCCGAAGAGATCAACGCGTTGAGCGCGCTGACTAGAGCCGGAGTTCTTCACGATCTCGGTCCGATCCTCAAGGCCGAATCGTGGTTCCGCTCCGGTGACTTCCACAGCAACTTGCTCCGCGCGGGACTTGCCCAGGGGAAGCAGTCCGCGATACCCCTCTCAGTGGGCGCCGAGGTAATGGCCTACAGCAAGAGACGCTTCGACGAGGCGGGGTTGGAGCCGCCTCCCGCCGGGTGGCGTTGGGACACCCTTGTCGGGATCGCGAAGACTTTGACCCGCCCCGCAAGCGGTGATACGCCGCCGCGGTGGGGACTGCACATCGGGCGGGCCTCACCGACCTTCGTCTCGCTGGCATGGCAGCACGGCGCCGAGGTCGTCGCCGAGGATGGCGCCCGGATCCGCCTCGACGAGCCAGGCACCATCCAGGCGATCGAACTGCTACGCGACTTCGTCCACACACACAAGATCGCGGCGCCGCCCGATGCGACGGCACAACTCTGGAACCGGATGTTCCGCGGCCTCTCCTCCGGGGAGAGCGCGATGGGCAGTTTCGTCGCGGGCGGCGCGGTGTTCTGGCGCGGTTTTGGCGACATACAGGTCACCGAACTACCCACCACCGAACGCCGCGTGATCTTGGGCACGACGCCGCTCCTCATCGGAATCCCCGCGAAGGCGCCCGACCTCAAGCACTCCCTCAATGCGCTGCGCGCGATGGTTGAAGCAAGTCCGGACGGCATGTTTCTGCCGCCGGTCAAGGGAACGCGGGACATTCGGCGGACTGATAGCCTGATGCTGGACAGCGAGGCCAGCGCGTACGTGAGCGCGCTGGATCAGGTCCGATTTCTCTCCGCGGATACGCCACTCCACGCGTACCCTGCGATCGAGGCGGAGTTCCTCTTCCCGGTGCTGCGCGGCGAGCGAAAGACCGCCGAGGCCGCGCAGTCGGCCCAGAAGATTCTCGACGCGATGATGAAGCCAGCCGGCTGACCCTGGGGCCGCGTCGGGACGGCCCTCAGGAATCCCCCCAAAGCCGATCAGCCGAGCGCGGCGATGTCCCGGGCGAGTTCCTCGGCGTGGCCGTCGGGCGTCACGTTCGGATACACCTTGCGGATGGTGCCTTCGCGATCGATGAGGAAGGTCATTCGTCGGACCCCCATCGTGCTCGTGCCATCGGGCCGGCGTCTCTCGCCCCAGACGCCGTAGGCGTCGATCACGGCGCGGCCCACGTCGGCGATGAGCGGGAAGCCGAGGTCGTACTTCGTCGCGAAGGCGCTCTGCGCGTCGAGATCGTCGGCGGAGACTCCCACCACCGCGGCCCCGAGTCGCGTGAGATCTGCTTTCGCATCGCGAAAGCCGCATGACTCGCGCGTGCACCCTGGCGTATCGGCCCTCGGATAGAAGTACAGGATCAGGTGTGACTTGCCCGCGTAGTCGGCCAGCGAGATCGGCCCCGACGTGGCGGTCCCCGCGAACTGCGGCGCGCGCTCGCCCTCCACGGGTACCCGTGTTTCAGACATAGAATGTACCTCCCGGGTGCAGTCTAATCGGCAGCCGAGGCCGGGCGAACAGCCTCGTCATTCCGAATCACGATCGGTCGCCCGAGCGCACGCTCGAGAACCTGACGCTTGCGAGAGCCGCCGCAGATGCACTCTTCGGTGTGCTCCGGCCCACCGCTCGCTGTGATCTCGAATCGCCCATTCACGATCCCGGCGGTCACCCGCTGGACCGACGAAGCGTGGGGCCGGTCGAGGCCGTCAGCAACACGCAGCAGCCCGGCGAGCCAGATCACGATCTGCCGCTCTCCGGGCTCGAGGCGACTGAATCGCCGATGCCGGACGCGCGGACCGCCCTTCCGATGGTAGCGCGCCAGCAGCGCGATGAGGTGGACGTCTCTCTCCGTAAATGGGGCGCCGAGGTTGGCGCGGATGACTCGTGCCGACACCTTATGGTGGCGCGCGGGATTGGTGGGGAAGCCCACGTCGTGGAGCAGCGCCGCGACCTCGAGCAGCCGGCGCTCGCGCGGTCCCAGGCCGTGGTGATCGCGCAGCGCTTCGAACAACTGGCGGGCCAGACGCTGCACCTGGGCGGTGTGGGCTGGCGCCCAGGCGGTGATCGTCGCGACCCGTGCCACTGCCTCGGCCTCGGCGATGGTGAGGTCGGACGCCAGGTGTCGCGGCATCACGCCGCCGCCGCCGCCTGGTCGGCAAGGCGCCGCGCGATCAGGCTTGCGCCGACGATGCCTGCGTCATCGGCCAGCGCTGAGGGCACGACGAGGATGTGCGCCGTGGCCGCGTACATGGGGTGCAGCTTGACCCGCTCGTTCACACGATCGACGATCGTCGCCCCGAATGCCTCGATCAGACCGCCGCCCATCACGACCCGTTCGGGGTTGACCACGTTGGCAAGGGAAGCAATTCCGAGCGCAAGGTAATCGATGGCCCGGTCGACCGCGGCGACCACAACGCGATCCCCACTCCTGTACGCGGAGGCGAGATCGGCGCTGCGGGCGTTCTCGGCACCGCCCTTGACCTTGCTCAGTGAGGACCTGTGACCGCTCTTGATTGCGCGACTGATGCGTCGGACTATGGCGGTGCGACTGCCTAACGATTCCAGATGACCCGTGCCGCCGCAATTGCAGCGCGCGCCGCCCGCCTTGAGCGTCATATGCCCGATCTCACCAGCGGTGTTCGTCGCTCCGCGCACGATCTGACCGTCGATGATGATGCCTCCGCCGATACCGGTGCCCGGCCAGAGACCAAGCATGTGGCGTGCCCCCGCTCCTGCGCCCGCGGCGTGTTCGGCCATCACCGCCACCCGTACGTCGTTATCGACCACGACCGGGATAGCCAGTCGTCGGCGCAACTCATCTCGCACGCCGATGTCCTTCCATCCCGGAATATTCACCGCGACGGCAACAACGCCGCTCTCTAAAGAGACGGGGCCAGGTACCCCCACGCCGAGGGCGCCGACCTCGTTCAGGGCCACGCCACAGTCGCGAGCCACCCGCTGCACCGCATCGGCGATGCGATCGAGGACGTCGACGCCGCCCTTGCCGGTCGAACGCTTCACCCGCGCCACGATCCTTCCCTCCGGCGACACGAGAGCGGCGAGGATCTTCGTACCTCCGAGATCCACCGCGGCGACGTGCCCCGTGCCCGCCAACGCTGGATAGACGCGCTCTTCCACCGGTTCCTCCCTCTCACCATGCCGCGAGCGTCGCGTCGATCGCGTCGAGCGCACGCTCGATCGCCCGCAGATCCTTACGCCGCCCGCGCGACGCCCTAATATCCAGCCCGTCGAGACAGCGAAACGCATCGCGCAGCATCGCCGATCGCTGATGCGGATGCGGATGCGCATCGCTCGCGGTGTCGTTGATGGTATCGGTGATCTCAGCGAGCCGGCCCAGAACTCGCAACGTGTATTGCGCCGCCGACTCCTCGAAGTCGGCGCGCACTCCGGCAAGGCGCTGAACGAGGAGGCGTCGCGCACTCTCGACGTCATCCCGCGCCGCGCTCACGGTGCGATCGCACTCAGCGTGGCGCCGAGTTTGGCCTCGATCCGCGCGCGCAGGTCGTTGGAGACCGACCGGACAGTGCGGTTGCCATTTACAACTTCGAAGCCGTAGCGCTCCTGCAACTGCTTGAACTGCGCCCCCATCAGGGTCTGATACTTCACAAAGCTATCGAGCATATCGCTAGCGAGGCCGATATCCATGCCCGATTCCCAGTAGTCCAGGGCACCGCTCTTCTGAAGGTTTCTCTCGATGAGAATGCGGGGCGAAACGCGTAGGTAGTACACCGCGTCAGGCACGAGCGCCATGCCGTAGAGGCGCTCCAGATAGCCCGAATCAGCGCCCCGCACGATGTCGCGCGCCATAAGCGTATAGATGTACCGATCGGCAAGGACGATGTAGCCCGCGCGCAGCGCCGGCACAATGACGTGCTCGAGTTGATCCGCGAAGTCGGCAGCGTAGAAGAGGCTCATCGTCAGGTGACCGAGCGTGTGTCCCTCCTTCGCCGCGCTCAGTTCTCGGGCGACGAGGGTGGAGCGACGAAGCCCAACCTCGGCGACCGCATGGCCGCGGCGCTCGAGCCAGTCCTTCAGAAGGCGGATCTGCGTCGAGCGACCTGAGCCATCGGCACCCTCCAGCGCAACGAGGATGCCTCCCAGGCCGGAGATTGAGACGCCAGGCAGCCCCGCGCCATAGAACCGATCAGGCATTCGTCCCGCCGCGACGCGCTTAGCGGTCCAGATCCAACCGGGCGACGATGGAGCGCATCTGCTGTTGCTGCGCTTCGATCGACCGGGTCGCATCCATCCGCGTGAACCGGTACTCGATGGCGAGCCGCTCGTACTCGTCCCGGATCCGCCCCTGGAACAGGCGGAAGCTCTCGGCCGGGTCGGTTGAGAGACCGAGATCCATCCCCGCCTCATGGAACTTCAGGAGGGGCCGGCCCGCCATGATCCTCCCTATCGCAGTGGCCAGCGGAACATCGAAAAAGAAGGTGATGTCGGGTACGGTAGCGAACGAATAGAGGTTGCGCACCCACTCCCGATCGCAGCCGCGCACGGCATCGCGCGCCAGTGCGGTGAATGCATACCGGTCGCACAGAACGACGTACCCCGCTCGAAGGAGAGGGACGATGTGCCGCTCGTATCGATGCGCGAAGTCGGTCGCGTGGACCAGAGAGAACGTCGTGGGGGTCAATGATTGCTGCTTCTTGCCCCTCCTGGTCGCTCCCTTGACGATCATCGCCGAGTTCCACTCGGTGAACGACACGCGGACGTTCTGTAGCTCAAGCCAGCGTCGCAGGAGATAGATCTGCGTCGACTTGCCCGATCCATCGAGCCCCTCGACCGCGATCAGCTTTCCCCGGTAGTCGTGGCGCTTGAGGGCGGCAAAATCGATGCTGGCTGACGGCGAAGGCAGCATCGCGACCATTCAGTTGGTTCCCTCCAATTGACGGCGCAGTGTGCCCGCTCGCGGCACCCGTGTCCAGAGGGAACGAGCCGATTCGAGCGACGTCTGCTGACGCAATCGGCGCGCGCCGATCGCGCGAGCGAGGGCACCGCATTCAGCGGCGCGATCGGGTATCTCCGCGAGTCGCTGGATCTCGTGCACGAGCGTGGCGATCGCGATCTCGTCGTCGTGATGGCTGCCGAGCGCGTCCTGCATCGCTGTGGCGATCTCGCGGACAGCGAGGAGACGATCACCGAAGAAGGGCGTCGCGAACTCAGCGATGTACCGCAGCCGCTTGAATGCCACGCGCGCCCCGTGCAGGCCGATCGGGTCGCCCTCGGCGTCCAGATAGCTGCGCCGCGCCTTCCGAAGCGAGCGACCGATCAGGCGCGGAGCGATGCGTGCCGCGGACGGCCCCGTGTCCGTTGCACCGTACGCGCCGCTGGCGAACGTCGCGATCCGCTCGACGAGACCGCCACCGATGAGGTCGCGCAGGCGCCCTCGGGCGGGCGCGACCGCCAGAGACCAATCGACGATCAGTCGCTCAATCGCTGGCCGATCGCCTGGCCGATGTACCGCATCCATCGCCAGGTCGGCCTGGGCGACATCTTGGTCGCGTACGTCGCCGAGCGAGGAGGCCAGAGCGCGGAGATCGGCATCGAAACCTGCGAGCAGTGACTCATCGATGAAGGACACCAGCGGCTCGCGAAGTAGCCGCAGCGCGGACCGAAGGCGGCGCGAGGCCACGCGCATCCGATGCACGTACTTGGGGTCACTCCCGATCAGTGCTCCCTGCTCCTCCGCGGCGATCCGCCCCGCTTGTTCAGTGACGATGTCCCAGGCCCAGGCCGCAGCGGTGGGCGGTGCGCTCCGTGCGGACATGGCGCGAATCGTAGGTCACGACCTGCGTTGATTCACTCGGGCGCAAACACTCGCAACACCAGCACCGGCGACGCGCGGCGCGTGGGGGACCGGTTCAGGGGCGCGGGCGGGGCGCGGAGGCGACAATCGCGACTCGCGGTATTTCGGATGACGCGTGGCGCTCGATGGAGAAGCCTGTCCCGTAAATCGTCTCGATCGTCGCCTCGGTGAGAACCGCCTGGGGCGTACCGTCCGTGATGAGGCGACCGGCATGGAGAACCATCAGCCGCGGGAAATACAGCGCCGCCAGAGCCAGATCGTGGAGGACTGTCACGATCGTGATGCCCTCGGCGCCGGCGCGGGTCACCAGATCCTCCATCAGCGCCCGCTGATGGCCGAGATCGAGGTGGGCGGTTGGTTCGTCGAGCAGGAGCACCCGCGGCCCCGGCGTCGTGCTGATCTGAGCGAACGCGAGCGCCAGAAGCGCCCGCCGTCGCTCGCCTCCCGAGAGCGACGCGAACGGCTGATGCAAGAACGGACCCAGCCCGAGGAGGTCGATTGCCCGGCGGACCACGCCCGGACCCTCTGGGTCGCCGCCGAGCGCCGACCTGTGCGGCGATCGACCAAGATCCACGATCTCCTCGACCGTGTAGTCGAACGGGACCGAGACGTCCTGCGGCACGAGCGCGATCGAACGCGCGCGCACCCGCGGCGGAAAGTCGCCCAACCGCGTTCCGCCCCACGTCACCGATCCAGACCGCGGCGCAATGATGCCCGCGAGTATGCCGAGCAACGTGCTCTTCCCCGCTCCATTTGCACCCACGATCGCGACCGTTTCCCCGACCTCGACGCCTACGTCGATGTCGCGAAGGACCACCCGATCGCCGAAACAGTGGCCGACGCCCCGCGCGCACAGTCTCATCCGATTGCTCCGACAAAGCCTCGCCGCGCACGCAGGAGGTAGAGGAACCAGGGACCGCCGACGAGCGCGGTGATCACGGAGAGAGGAATCTCCGCGGGAGGCAGGAGCGTGCGCGCGGCGAGGTCCGCGAGCACGACGAAGGCGGCCCCGGCCGGAGCATTGGCGATCAGTAGTGGGAGATGTCGCGGTCCGACGATCAGCCGCATGATGTGGGGCACGACCAGCCCGACGAAGCCAATCAGTCCCGCCAGGGTCACCGCCGCGCCGGCCAACAGTGCGATGCCCACGATCGCTTCGACCCGCTGACGCTGGATTGCGATCCCCAACTGGGCGGCGCTCTCCTCCCCCAGGGCGAGCGCATCGAGGCCAGCCGCCTGTCGCAGAGCGACCACGATGCCGAGACCGAGTGGCGGAACCGCGGCCGCGATCGGTCCCCATCCGAGAACCTGAACGCCGCCCCCCATCCAGGACCAGACTCGGGCGAGCCGCGTCAGGTGCGGATCACCCATGAAAAGGAGTGCAGTCGTGAGCGCGCCGAGGATCGCGCTCATCGCGAGTCCGGCAAGGAGAATGGTGAGGGGATCGACTCGGCCTCTCCGACTCGCGAGTGCGTACACGATCGCGATCGTGATCAGGCCGCCGAACGCCCCCACCCAGGAGAGATACGACATCGCCTGGTTGAGGTGCAGGGGCGTCGCGAAGGCGAGAAACGCCGTGACCGCGAACCCGGCGCCACCCGACATCCCCAGGATGTACGGCTCGGCAAGCGGATTGCGGAAGAGCCCCTGCGTCAGCACTCCGGCGAGTGCCAGAGCAGCGCCCACCAATCCCGCCGCGACGACGCGTGGCAGCCGGATCTCCCAGACAATCGCGGCGAGCGTCGGATCCGCCATCGCCACGGCAACGCCAAACCGAGCCAGAACGATCTCAAGGATCGTCAGCGGGGCCACGGAAACCGCCCCCGAGGCCGCGGCGAGCGCGATGAGAACGCAAAGGAACGCCGTCGCGATCGTCGTCGTCGCGCGAGGCGAGGTCCGACGAAGTGCGCTCACGGAGATCGTCAGGCCTTGCCGGGCCCGTGGAGCACGTCCGCGAGTTGTTCAAGCGCCTCGGCCACGCGAGGCCCCGGCCGAGAGAGGCGCACGCCATCGATGACACGCACATCACCTCGCTGTACGGCGGCCACCGCGGCCCAGCCGGGTCGAGCGCGGAACGCCTGCGCGGCATCCCCGCTCGCGAACCCCACCACGATGATCTGTGGGGCCTTCGCCACGATCGCCTCAAGTGAGACCTGAGGAAACGCCGAGGGCGCATCGGACATGACGTTGATGCCGCCGGCGATCCGCACCATTTCATCGATGTAGCTTCCCGGTCCCACGGTGTACGGGCGAGCGGGGTCGCTTCCGTCAACCTCGTAATACACCCTGGGCCGGGTCACATTCGCGGTGCGCAGGCGCACGCTCTCGATCCGTCCTCGCACGCGCTCGGCGAGGGCGGACGCCTCGCGCTCGGTTCCGGTCGCGCGCCCGAGAAGGGTGAAGTTATCGAGCGTTCCGCTCAGGTCCTTGTATTCGAGGACGAGCACGGGCACGCGGAGCGGCTCGAGGAGGGTAACCAGATCGGGGCTGCGACCCATCATGATCACCAGGTCTGGTCGCAGCGCCGTGATGACCTCGAGGTTCGGCTTCAGATCGCCCACCTTGGGGAGGTCCTTCGCGGCGGCTGGGACGTCGCTGAAGTTGTCCACTCCCACGATCCGATCGCCCGCCCCGATCGCGAATAGCGTCTCGGTGTTCGAGGGCAGATAGGAGATGATGCGCGCGGGTGGGGCGAGCAGCGTGACCGACCGCCCCAGACCGTCGGTGAGCGTACGCGGCCAGCCGAGGGAAGTGGGTGACGGAGGTGCCACTGTCGGAGGGATTGCAGTGGCGGTGGGTGGCACGGCCGTCGCCGTGGGGGTAACAGCCGGCGACGCGCTGGTCGCGGTCGGCACCATCGCCGCACTTGGTGCGAGACCGATCGCCGGCGCAGCCGTCGGCGTGGGTGCGGTCTGGCACGCGGTAAGAAGGAGCATCAGGAACAGGATAAGAACTCGCATCATCCACCTCACTCGGGTTCGACAGGCGGGTCAGAGCTCCGGTGAGAGGGGAGACCCGGGGAACCCGGAAGGTGGGCCGATCGCTCGGCGGGCCACGGTGCCTCTCTCTCGAAGGACGCCGACCGAGACGAAGGTGGGCATTCTGGCTCGCGGACCTCACGGCCCGACCACAGTTGCGGGACAGCGCCGGAATCACACCGGACTTCCCCCGTTCAAGCGGCCGCCCTTCGGCAACCGTTCTTCGTCCGCTATCGCTTTGTCGGAGCGGAGGGTAGCACACTGGCTGATATCCTCTGCGTCGTGCGTGCGGTCGTCGCGGGCGGTGCCGGATTCATTGGCTCGCACCTGTGCGCCAGGCTCCTCGCGGATGGCCTCGAGGTCGTCGCGCTCGACAACCTTCTTACGGGGGATAGACGGAACCTCGTGGCGCTCCAGGGGCGCGCGGGCTTCACTCTGATCGAAACCGACATCACGCGACCACTGCCCGACATCGACAACGTCGATCTCGTTTTTCATCTGGCGAGTCCGGCGAGCCCGCCCGGCTACATGCGCTACCCGATCGAGACCGCGCTGGCGAACAGCCAGGGGAGCCATCGTCTCCTCGAATTGGCCGAACGCCACCGCGCGCGGTACCTCATGGCATCGACGTCCGAGGCCTACGGCGATCCGCTGGAACACCCGCAGCGCGAGAGCTACTGGGGAAACGTCGACCCCGTGGGTGAACGTGCGTGTTACGACGAGTCGAAGCGCTATGCCGAAATGATCGCGATGGTCTACCACCACACCCGCGATGTCGACACGCGCGTCGTTCGGATCTTCAACACGTACGGCCCGCACTCAGACCCGGAAGACGGGCGGATCATTCCCCAGTTCGTGAGTCAGGCCTTGCGCGCGGAACCGATCACGGTCCATGGCGACGGGTCGCAAACCCGCTCATTCTGCTTCGTCTCCGATCTCATCGAGGGCCTGATGCGTGCGATGCTCCGAGGGCGCACGCGCGGCCAGGTTATCAACCTGGGGAATCCCGATGAACGCTCGGTCCTCGAGATCGCACGCATCATCGCTCGGATCGCGGACACGGGCGCGCCGATCATCCACGTCGATCAGGCGCGGGTAGGCGATCCGCGTCGGCGCTGCCCTGACATCGGCCGCGCCACGGCACTACTGGAATGGGAACCGCGCGTGGGCCTCGAGGTTGGCCTGCGCCACACGGTCGACTGGTTTCGGGAGCGTCTGGCCGTCCCCGCACCGATCGGAGGTTAGATATGTCGCTCGACCCACAGGCGCGCGCAGTACTCGAGGCGGCCGCCGCGCTCGGCCAGCCCCCGCTCGAGGAGACCACCCCCGAGGAGGCCCGGCGCAACTTCATCCTGCGGCGCCAGAGCGCCGCCGCTGCGCCGCGACCCGTCCGCGAGGTGAGTGACGGGACTGTTCCCGGGCCAGCAGGTGACATCCCGATTCGGGTGTATCGCCCGGCGGAGGGAGTACTCCCCGCCCTCGTCTACTTCCACGGCGGAGGCTGGGTGATTGGCAACCTCGATACGCACGATGGGACGTGCCGGGATCTCGCTGCCGCATCCGGCTGCGCGGTGATCTCGGTCGACTACCGGCTCGCGCCGGAGCATCCGTTCCCCGCTCCGCTCGATGACTGCTTCGCGGCGACCGCGTGGGTCGGCGCCAACGCCAACGGCCTGAAGATCGACCCGCGGCGCATCGCGGTCGGCGGCGATAGCGCCGGGGGCCATCTCGCCGCGGGCGTCGCACAGATGGCGCGCGACCAGAGCGGACCTAGCCTCGCCTATCAGTTGCTCATCTATCCAGTGACCGACCGGGACTTCACGACCGCCTCGTACGTTGCCAACGCCGAGGGCTTCGGCTTGACCAGGACGGGGATGCAGTGGTTCTGGAACCACTTCGTCCCGCAGCACCGTTCCCATGAACCGTACGCGTCACCGCTCAGGGCGCCCGACCTGCGCGGCCTACCCCGCACCCACGTCATCACGGCGGAGTACGACGTGCTACGCGACGATGGGCGCCAGTATGCGGAGAGGTTGCGCGCCGCCGGCGTGCGCACGCAGTACGATGATCACCCCGGCCTCGTGCACGGGTTCTTCGGCATGGCCGGGCAAATCGACCGCGCAGCGACCATCGTTCGCGAGGCGGGGCAGTTGCTGGGCGAGGCGCTACGGACGGCGTGATAGCGGCGCGCTGGCGCCGCTATCTCATCACCGGTTCCACCGGCATCGGCGCCGCGACCGCGCGCCTGCTCGCATCGGGCGGTCAGCGCGTCTTCGTGATCTCGCGGACTTCCGCCCACGTCGCGGCGCTGGTGGACGATCTCGCGCATGCCGGCGGTGACGCGTCTGGGACGGCCGCGGATCTCCAAATCGAGCAGGAGGCGGTCGCCGCCGTCCGGGACGCGCACGCATGGCTCGGACGGATCGACGGTGTCTTCAATGTCGCGGGCATGAGTGGCCGCCGCTTTGGCGACGGCCCGCTGCACGAGGTCACCCTCTCAGGATGGGACATCACACTGGGGTCCAATCTGACGAGCATGTTCCTCGTCTGTCGAAAGACGCTCGGCATCCTGGTCGCCCAGGCTCCGGACGAAGACGGTGCGCGCGGTGCGATCCTCAACATGGGCAGCGTCCTTGCCGCTCATCCGTCTTCGCCACAGTTTGCGACCCACGCCTACGCGG
>Ga0194121_10008460_pt1 | contig 13019 bp, 17 predicted proteins | sample TA2MahCa50mmetaG_FD_148609 | JGI IMG/M metagenome (GOLD analysis project Ga0194121, IMG submission 148609) | Freshwater microbial communities from Lake Tanganyika, Tanzania - TA2015020 Mahale Deep Cast 50m | ecosystem: Environmental > Aquatic > Freshwater > Lake | place: Tanzania: Lake... | reverse complement strand
GATATAGCCGTCGGGATCACGGACGTAGAACTCGCGCCCGTACGGCATGGCCCGAAGACTCACTGAGATGCTTGCGCCGAAAGCTGCGAGTTCTAAGGCAAGCGCCTCGGCATCAACCACGCCGAAGGAGCGTAGGCAACATAAAGGCCCTTATCGGCGCTCGGCAACCGTCGGTGCCCCGTCCGCGTTCATGTTGGCCTTGGTACAGACGATCAATCCCAGGCCCGTATCCGGCTCGAGGCCGAAGCGGTCGAGCATCTCCTCCGCGCTGTGGCGGACGGGAAGCTCGAGTGGATCCTGTCCGAGGTGGTTCAGTTCGAGATCACCCGCTGCCCCGACGACGACCGCCGAACGGTCCTCGGGCTGGTCTGCCAGGCGGCGACGGAACGGGTGGCCCTTGCCGACCACACGACCTCGCGAGCGCAGCAGTTACGCTCGCAGGGTCTCAGAGACATTGACGCTCTCCACCTCGCCGTGGCCGAGGCGGCTGCCGTGGAGGCGTTGCTCACGACGGACGACGACTTCATCCGGACAGCGCGAAACCTCCAGCCCCCGTCGGCCGTCCGCGTGGAAAATCCGGTAATCTTTGAGACGGAGGTGATCGGATGAGTGACGAGGTGAGGCTGCTGACCCTCCCGGAGCTCAGGAGGCGCGGTTTCGAGGTCCTGGTGCAGGCGCTCGGTGCGGCAAACGCCCTCCGGTTCCTGCATCTCTACGCGCCGGGGCAAGGCGACTACACGCGGGAGCGAGATCGGTGGCTGAGCGGACTGACTATCGAGCAGATCCAGGAGGAGGATCCGTCTTTTGCGAACGCGCGGTGAGATTTGATTCCGCACAGTTCCGGTGCTCGTCGATGCAGAGGATCAGGTTTGACAGGCGACTCGGCCGGCCCTACCTCCGCGTTAGATCGGGCACTGACTTACGACCACACGGCTTTCGGGATCGGAAGCCCCTGCAGGTCGCCTTCCGACAGCCCCTCATCGACGCTGATCCCGAGGTGGCCGAGGAACCAGTAGACCTGCCGAACATGCTGCGCGGCGTGCCAGGTGGTGCGCTCCATGAGCTCGTGCGCGGTCTGCTCACCGTAGTACGTGCTGACGCGTCCGTCACACCAACCCGGACTCGCGCAGAAGGCGGCCAGCCGACCTCGGACACGCGCACCGTACTCCGCAATCGCCGTGCCGTCCCGCATTTCCGGCGGCGCCTCCTCGAGCAGCCATGCCTCCGGAAACTGGCCCTGCTCTCGGCAGTCCGCGAAGCCCGCGCTCAGGCGGAACACATGGAAGGCAAGCTGACGGAGTGTCCGATCGCGATCCGGAGCCTTCGTCTCGAGCTGCTCCTCCGACACCGCGCGAACAGCCCTTTGATTCGCCGCGAGGACGCGATCGAGCCGGCACCAAAGCTCCTCGGGTTTCAGGCGTGGGCCTTCCACGTACCGGACACCGACCAGTTCGGCGAGCGCTTTCGGGTTCCATCCGTGCACGAACTGGTCTCCGACAATGGTGGCAGGAAAGATCGGGATCCCCAGGCGTTCGAGGTCTGCCATCGCCGACGGATTGACCTCGACGTCGATCCCCTCGTACGAGACGCCCCATGACGAAAGCAACTCTTTCGTCTTGGCGCAGGAGCTTCACCCCGGCTTGTAGTACACACGCGGCGTCATTCGATGCCTCCTTGCCGAGCGCCGCGCGGCGCTCGGCACGATTCCGGCGCTATTCGCGTCTGGCCTCGATGCCCTCTCCGCGCAGCGTGGGATCGAGGACGTCCCGGGCGCCGTCGCCGAGGAGGTTCAACCCGAGGACGGTGCCCATGATGGCCAGGCCGGAGAGCCCCGAGATCCACGGCGCGTTCTGCATGAAGGACCGTCCATCGCTGATGACGGCGCCCCAGGTGGGCGCGGGCGGCTGGACGCCGAGGCCGAGGAAGCTGAGCGAAGCCTCGATGAGGATTGCGTCCGCCGCGCTGACCGTGCTCATCACGATGACGGGTGCCAGGCAGTTGGGCATGACATGCCGCCACAGGATCCGTAGCCGCGGAATCCCGAGCGCCTCCGCCGCCAAGACGAACTCGCGCTCCCTCACACTGAGCACGACGGAGCGCTGTAACCTCGCGAACCTCGGCAGGAAGGCGACGGCGACCGCGAGGATCACGTTGACCAGGCTCGAGCCGAGGGCCGCCATCACCGCGAGCGCGAGGAGTATTGCCGGAAAAGCCAGCAGCACGTCGATGACACGCATCACGAGGTCGTCCAGGCGCCCACCAATGTAGCCTGAGACCAGGCCGATGAGCGCCCCGCCCAGCGCCGCTACCGTGACGACGATCGCGGCGACGAGGAGGGAGATCCGCGTCCCCCATGTGACGCGGCTGAAGACGTCCCGGCCGAAGTCGTCGGTCCCGAAGACGTGCTCCCAGTTCGGCGGTTGGAGCCGCGCTCGCAGATTGTTGGCGATGGGATCGTACGGCGCGATGACAGGCGCGGCCGCGGCGACGACCAGCACGGCGAGCATGATGACGACACCGACGCGCAGGGAAACGCTGCGCCGGAAGGTCCACCGCAGCGCACGCAACGTGCCGGCCTCCCCCGCGGCTGTCTCGTGGGTGCCGATGCCGGGGGTGAGGCGCGCGCTCAGGCCGTGCTCGGCTGTGGCGTTCATGCTCACAGCCGCACTCGAGGGTCAACGGTCGCGTAAAGAAGATCGACGAGCATGTTGACCAGGAGGATGCTCGTGGCGAAGACGACGACCACCGCCTGCACCTGCGGGTAGTCCCGCTGATAGATCGCGGAGACGAGCAAGCTCCCCATCCCGGGCCGCGCGAACACCGCCTCGACCAGGATCGTCCCGCCGAGCTGGACGCCGAAGTTGATGGCCAGGATCGTGAGGATCGGCAGGGCAGCATTCCGCAGGGCGTGCTTTCCGATCACCAAGCCCTCTCTCAACCCCTTCGCTCGCGCCGTCCTGACGTAGTCCTGACGGATCACCTCGAGCGTCGCGGAGCGCGTCATGCGCGTCACCATGGCGCCCATAGACAGTCCCAGAGCGAGCGCGGGCAGCGCGAGATGCCAGAGCCGACTGCCGAGGCCCCCGTCGCCGCCGGCGCCCATCGTCGGGGTCCAGCCCAGGAGGAACGAGAACACGAAGAGGAGCACGAGGCTCAGCCAGAACACCGGCATGGACATGCCGCCGAGTGCGAGGATCATCGTGACGTAATCGAGTGGCCGGTTGCGGCGGACTGCCGCCAGGACGCCGGCCGGAACGCCGACCAGCATGGAGACCACTGTCCCGGCGAGGGCGAGCTCGATGGTGTAGCCGAACACCGAGCGCATCTCGAAGAATGCCGGGCGGTACGTCACCAGCGAGTTGCCAAAGTCGCCGCCGAGCGCCCGGGTCACGAACGACAGGTACTGACTATACAGAGGACGATCCAGCCCGAGCTGGCGACGCAGGGCCGCGATGCTTTCCTTCGTGGCGTAGTCACCGAGGATCACCTGCGCCGGATCGCCGGGAATCAGCCGCATGAGCAGAAAGGCCACCGTGACGGCGCCGAGGACGCTCACCGCCAGCAGGAGCACCCGGCGCAGGAGAAACCGTCGCACCCCGCCCTCGCCCGCGCCCGCCTACCGCTCCAGCGACACCCAGTACAGCCAGATGGTGAACTGGGGATCCGGCTGGAAGCCCTTCACGTCGTTCCGGACGGCCGCAAAGAGGACGTCGTCGTAGAGCGGGATGACGGGCACGTCCTCGCGGATCTTCTCCTGCACGCGCCGATACAGGGCGAGTCGCTTCCCTCGATCGAGCTCCGTCTGTGCGCTTTCGAGGAGGTCGTCGATCGCCCGGTAGCGTGCGGTGTTGAGCCCAGGCGGGAAGCTTGCGGAGTGCAGCAGGGTCCAGAGCGGCGCGTCCGCATCCGCCGGTCCCGTCACCCCGGTCATCACGGCCGCCGGTGTCCCGGCGCCGCGCGCAGCCAGGTAGGCGGCGCGCTCGAGCACCTGCACGCTCGTGTCGATCCCGACGCGCCGCAGGTCATCGGCCAAGACGACGGCGATCTTGTCATACGGCTGCAGGCCGAGCGTCGTGAACGTGAACTTGAACCCGTTGGGATACCCGGCCTCCTTCAAGAGCGCCCGGGCCCGGTCGGGATCGTGGGGGTACTCGGTGAGGTCTTTGGCGTTCTCGGGGAAGCTCGTCGTCAGCACCCAGTGCGGCTGACCCTTGAGCCCGGTGAAGAAGCTCTCGCGCAGCGCTTTCAGATTGAGCGCGTGCGCCATCGCTCGCCGAACCTCGACCCTCGAAAAGGGCTCGAACGTTTGGTTGAGCACCATGTTGATGGTGTGGTTGGCGGTCCGACGGTGCACGGTGATGCCAGAAACCTTCGAAAGGCGGCCGATGACCTCCGCGTTCTGCAGGGCATAGAAGACGTCGATCTCGCCTCGCTGCAGGGCGATCTCCGCGGTCGTCTCCTCGGGGATGACGCGCAGGATCACGCGGTCGATCTTGGGCGCCCCCGCGAAGTACTCCTTGTTGGCCACCAGCACGACCTGATTCTTGGGCGCCCAGCTCTCGAAGACGAACGGCCCGGTGCCGATCGGGTTCGTGGCGTACTGATCCCCGAGCTTCTCCATCGCCTTACGGCTGATGATGAACCCCTGGTTGTACGCCGCCACCTTGTTCAGGAAGCCGGGGTACTTGCTCTTCAGGCGGATCCGGACGGTCTGCGGGGCCACCACCTCGACGATCTCGATGAGCTTGAACTCGCCCTTGTACCGCGAGCCGGCCTTCGGATCGAGGACGCGGTCGTACGAGAACTTCACGTCATCGGCGGTGAGCTCGCCGTAGCCCTTGTGCCACTTCACGCCCTTCTTCAGGTGGAACGTGTAAGTCTTCCCGTCCGGTGAGAGCTCCCACCGCTCGGCGAGGTCCGGGACGATCGACCCGTCCTTCTCGTAGGCGTACCGCACCAGGCCGTTGTAGATCTGGTTCGCCAGCGTCTGATTCTCGATGTTGAAAATCTTGGCGGGGTCGACGCCAGAGATGTCGGCGCCCAGCCGAACCCGCAAGAGCCGTTCGGCAGCGTGGCCCGGAACCGCCGCCAACGCGACGGTCGCCAACAGCGTCACCACGATCGTCAACGTAGCCTTCCATGGCTTGAACATCTGGAGCTCCTCCTCAGGTCGACTGCAGGTGGGTCAGCACGTCGTCCACGTCCATCACATCCCCGTACTTCGCGTCCATGTCGAAGAGGTTCACGACGTGCGAGAGCGGGACACGATCGGCGACGCACTGACGAGGGATGATGACGCGAAATCCGGCCGAGACGGCGTCGATGACGGTCGCCCGCACACAGCCGCTTGTGGAGTTGCCGGTCACGACGACGGTGTCCACTTCGCAGCGCGTGAGATACGAATGCAGGTTGGTGCCGGAGAACCCACTGGGGAACCGCTTCTCGAGGACCAGTTCGCCGGACCGCGGCGCCAGATCCGGCACGATCTGGGCTTCCTTCGAGCCGGGCCGCAGCACTTCCAGCGACGGGACTTTTTTCACGAACCAGCCCCCGTCGCGAAACTGCTCCTCGCTGTACACCACCGTCGTGTGGACGACCGGCAGCCGCTTCGCGCGCGCTACGTCGAGGAGACGCCGGATGTTCGTGATCTCGGCATCCATCGCGATGCCCATCGGCGAGACCGACGGATCGGCACACCCGTGGTTGCAGTCGATGATCAGCAGCGCCGGGCGCCGTCCGAATCCGACCCGGGCCCCGAACCCGATCGTGGCGTAGAACTTTTCGGCCTCTGCCAGAGCCAGCTTGCTCGCGTCCATGTCATCCTCCTGCGCAGCTGAAAAATCTCCCGCGCGTACGTGGTCCTACGACGTGTACTTCTCCCCAAGAGCCATCTGGGCATCGATGCCGATGAGCCGCCCGAACGCAGCGAACGACATGTATCGGTTGTCCAGGGGCTGGACCCTGTCACCCGACCGCAGGTTCGCGAGGAAGTCCTGGATCGCCCGGGCGGCGACGAAGAGCGTGTCGACGGGCAGCAGGATCACTGCGTAGCCGAGTTCCCGGAGACGGGCGAACGGCAGCAGCGGTGAGCGCCCGCCCGGCGCGTAATTGAACAGGAGTGGAGTGTCGAACGTCCGCGCGATCTGCTCGATCTGAGCCTCGGTCGTCGGCGCCTCGATGAAGAGCAGATCCGCACCGGCCTTCACGGCCGCCTCGCCGCGCCGCAAGGCATCGTCGAACCCGCTGACGGCGATCGCATCGGTCCTGGCAATGATCATGAGGTCGGCGTCCTGCCGCGCCTCGACAGCCGCACGGATCTTCCCGGCGAACTCGTTCGCAGCGACGACTGTCTTGCCCGCGAGATGCCCGCAGCGCTTCGGGAGTTGCTGATCTTCCAGGTGCAACGCGGCCACACCCGCCGCTTCATAGAGCTGGACGGTGCGCCGGACGTTGAGCGCATTGCCGTAGCCCGTGTCGGCGTCGGCGATCACCGGAATCGACACCGCCGTCGCCAGGTTGCGAGCCTGATCCGCCATCTCACCCAGGCCGGCGAACCCCATGTCCGGCAGTCCGAGCCGCGAAGCCGACGCCCCGTAGCCGGTCATGTACACCACCGGGAACCCGGCTGCCTCGACGAGCTTGGCCGACACGCCGTCGTAGGCGCCGGGGACGACGAGCCCGCTCCGACGCTCGACGCGCTCGCGCAGGACGCGGCGACGGCTCATCGCACGCGTTCCGTTTGGTACCGTTCGCGTTTCCTCATTCCGGCTCCCTCCTACAGGACCACTTCGGCTGCGATCCGGGCCTCCTCGAGCTGCGCCGGTGCGAACTCCATGTCCGTCCGCATCACGCGCGGCAACGCCTTCAGGTCATCGGGGATACGGTCCCAGACGCGCACGCTCACAACCACGAGCGCGTAGGCGCGTCCGATCGCGAGACGTCGCAGACCGCGAACACCAGGGAAGGCGCGCCCTTCGAAACGGATGTCTGACCGGTTAAAGCGTCGTCGATAGTCGTCGAGCATGAGGCCCGCCCTCGCGCGGTCTGCCACCTCGAAGATGAGCAACAGGCGAGCCCTCGGTGGAAGTTGCTCGATGCGCTCGGCCATCGCTCGCGAATAAGAAAGGCCGATCGGAATCACGGGGATGCCCTTGGGCCCGGCGAGCGCAAGCACCTGACTGTGCCGATAGTAGTTCGTCAGGATCTTCCCCGGAGGCGGGTCGTCTTTAAGCATTGCCCGCAGCTCCCCTAGCGATCGGCCGTCGACGTGGATGGACCACGCGCGACTGATGGCGGCCGCGCGCTCGCCGGCCACGTCGTCCGTCGCATCGATGTACACGAGGGGCGGGGCGGCCCGCTCGATCTCCTGCGCTCGGGCAATGAGAAGCCGTGCGAAGCTGGACAGTACGAGCCCTTCCTTCTCGACGCGGGTCAACACGTCACTGACGATGGCGTCGTAGCGCTCGACGAGGGCCTGGGCGCCCTGATAGGTCAGCCGCTCGTTGATCTGCATGCCCTTGCCATGCCAGGCGGTGACGATTCCCTGCCCGGCCAGCTCCGCGTAGGCCCGACGGATGACGGCGGCGGTGACACCGAGGCTCTTCTCGAGATCCCGGATCGAGGGCAGCATCTCGCCGGCCCGCAGCGTGCCGGTGAGCAGTGCCACCTTCACCTGTTCCACGAGCTGCCGATGCGGCGGCACCTCGCTGGCCCGAGAGATCGTGAACTCAATCATCGTTGGCCTCAGGTCGGCGCCCAGTGTGCTTCAATCCGCACAACTGTGCTGATTGGCGCACACCCTGCTACGGGATCCTCATCGAGTCAAGGCCGATTCGCGGGGCCGGGGGGCCGTGGAGGCGTTTGGGCTACCCTGTCAGCGCGCTAGCGGATGATGAGCGTCTACGAAAAGCAAGCCTGAATAACGCCGCGTATGCGTTTACGCAAGTGCATCAGGCTAGGCGGCTAGAGGCTGGCCATTCAACTCAGAATCTCGCCCTTCACGAACTGATTGAGCGTGTCGAGCGCGATCGCGCCAAGACGCGGACCACAATCCGTAGCGCTGGCGCCCTGACGCCTGAGTGTGATGCGGCGCAAGTGCCCGCCATTGCTGACTCGGGCCGATAGTGCAGCCTATGCGCGCCCCACTTCGCCCCGGCGACGCGCTCGAGCCGCTCGACCTCGCCCCGGCGACGCGCTCGAGCCGCTCGACCTCGCCCCGGCGACGCGCTCGAGCCGCTCGACCTCGCCCCGGCGACGCGCTCGAGCCGCTCGACCTACATCGATCCCCCCATAAAAGACTTCGCGCGGCGAGCGATGCGAACCAACGTCCCGGGAGTCGCCGAAGGCTGCCGTTCCGGGGTTCCTGCGCGGGAGCTCGCGCGGTGATCCGCCTGGACGCAGGCGAAGCCGCACGGGTGCCGCCCGATCCGTTCGTCGAGCTCCTGGCCGATCTGCTCGTGCTGAAGTTCCTGAAGGCGCGCGCGGTTGCGACGCCTACGGCCAAATCCCCCTCGGGAGTCGACCGTGGACGCGACGCCGAGGACCGCGCGTGAGGCTGCCGCCGTACGCCGAGTACTATGGCGTCACCCGCGCCTGGTGCCAGGCGTGCGGCGAGAGCCACGCGCCCGCGCTGCCGACGTGCGCGGCAGTAGCACTGATGCGACAGGAGCAGCCAGCGCCGGCCGTCACCGCGACCGCCGTAGCAGCGATGCGCCAGCTCGACCCGCCCGCTCCGCTCCCCGCGCCCGCTCCGCTCCCCGCGGTGTCCCGGTCTCGCCTTCGGGGCCGGCCGATCCGGTTCACCCCCGCGGGGATGGCGGGGGGGATGGGCCTTGACCGAGCTTCAGGCCGGGGCTGCGCGTCGCGATCGAGGCGGCCGTCCACGAGGAACTGCACGTCGCGCTCGGAGGAGCCTTTTGGTGGGCAAAGCCGCCCCGGGGGGGCACGGGCGCCGGCCGAGCTTCAGGTCGGGGCTGTCCCGGTTTCACGTGGACGTCGCCCAAAGGCGCCTCTCGCCGCCGGGGTCACGTCTGCACTCGGAGGGCGGCCATGCTGATCCGCGTGCTGCAGGCGACGCGCGCGAGCCTCGCCATGCCCGTGTGCGTCGGCCCGGAGGCCCAGGAGCTGGCGAAGGAGCGCCGGGGGATGCTCCGGTGAGCCGGCCGTTCCGCAGCGTCACGCACGGCACGTGCGTCCTGAATGGCGAGCACCCGCCCGGGTCGAAGTACGCGGCCGAGTGTCCGGCGCTCCGACGGCTGCGGAGCGGTGCGAAATCCCCCGCCAATACCCTGATAGCCGAGACGCCGCCAACACCCTCCGAGAACGACGAAAAGACGCATACTTCCGGGGATGGTTTCGCACCGTTGGCAGCGGCACAGAGACGGCTCGGACGGCCAGGGCGCCCGGCCACGGGCGAAAGCCGCTGGGCGCGACGTCGGCGCCGCCTCGCCGTCCGGTAATCCCCGCACGACCGTTGACAGCCTGATACCTGATAGGTAACAATGTCTCCCGAGCGATTCGCGATGAGACTGAAGCGGCTGCGCGAAGCACGGGGTCTGACGCAGGAGGCGCTGGCCGAGAAGATCGGCGTCAGCCGCGCGTACCTCGCCCGGCTCGAGATGGGCCGGCACGATCCGCCGCTCAGCCGGCTGCGGGCGATCGCGAAGGCGCTCCGCGTGAAGGTGTCGCGACTGATCGAGTAGCAGGACGCGAAACGGCCCGGCGTCGGCGGGAACCGACCCGGGCCACGGCCCATCACCATCCGATGAGGAGAGCGACGATGAGCAAGCCCAAGGTATCACCGCCGGACGCCGCACAGAAGCAGACTGTCTCGCTCAACGACGTCACGATCACCATCCAGCGCCCCAAGATCTTCCACGGAGAGCCCGCCCCCGCAGAGGTCACGTTCGACGGTGTGCGCCTCGCCGAGATCCTCCGGTGGATCGCGCTCGAGCGCCCCCGGCGACCCGCCTCGCTGAGGCGTGGCTTCGGCGCCAGCTCTCGACGTTGAAGGGCGAGTGATGTACGGCGCGCTGGACGACATCAAGGACGAGGCCGCGCGCGAAGCGCTGCGGCGCTACCTCCCCGCGCTGTCCAAGCGCACGGGCACCCGCTGGACGGTCGCGCGGGTCTCAGCCAGCCCGCGCTACCGCGCAAGGCTGTTCGGCGTGCAGGCGACCGTACGGTTCCGGCCGGAGCGCAGACGGTGGGAGATGGCTGGTGTGCTGAACGGTGGCGTGTGGAGGCTCATCAAGCTGACCACTGGCGTAGACCCGAGCGCCCGGTCGCGAGAGGCGAAGAAGAAGGCGGATTGAGAGGAAACGGAGAGGAGGCGAACGATGAGCGAAGGGCAAACCGCCTTGGCCGCTCGTCTTGACACTGTGGAGCGCGAAACGCGTGCTCTCCGCCGGACGCTCTGGCTGGTTCTCCTCATGATCGGTTTCGCTGCTCTAGCGTCCTGCCAGACGCGCGTCGTGCAGCCAGCTCCGAAGGCGGCGCGGTATGCGCTCACGGCAGCAGCAAAGGGGATGCTATTCCGTCTCGATACTGTCACCGGAGAGGTTCAGGCGTTCGTGGTCGGCCGCGAGGAAGACCTCAGAACCGTCGAGCGGTTTGGCACCCTGCGATTTCTTGAGCTGAGCACCCTACCCGGCTACGCGGACGACTCGACTAGCCGTGAGGTTAAGAAATGATAGCCGCCATCTACGCCCGCAAGTCCACCGACGATTCCGACCGAAACGAAGAGGCGCGCTCGACGACGCGCCAGGTGGAGCGCGCGACGGAGTACGCGACCGCGAACGGCTGGACCGTGGACCCGCGCTACGTCTACGTCGACGAGGCCGTGAGCGGTGCGGAGTGGAAGCACCGCGCCGGCTTCAATGCCTTACTCGACGCGCTGGAGCCACGTCCGCCGTTCGGCATCCTGATCGTCTCCGAGCTCTCACGAATCGGCCGCGACACCGCGCGGACGCCGGCCGCGATCCTCCAGATCGAAGAGGCCGGCGTAACCATCCACGGGTACCTGAGCCGCGCGTTGATCACGATGGTCGATGAGCCTGGCGAGATGTCGACCGTGCTCAACTCCATGCTCGCCAGTTTCGAGCGGCGTCGAGCGAAGGAACGAACCCTCGACGCGCTCCACAAGCGATTCAAAGCGGGCGCGGTGACCGGCGGGCGCGTGTTCGGCTACACGAACTACCGCAACGGCGACGGCTACGTGCATCGCGCGCTCGCCCAGGACGAGGCCGAGACGATCCGCCGCGTCTTCACGCTCTACGCGAACGGTCAAGGGCTAACGAGGATCGCGAAGGCGCTGACCGAGGAAGGCACCCCCTCGCCGCGCGGAAGCGCGCGCGGACGCTGGCGCGGTTCGACCGTGCGCGAGATCCTCTACCGCGACCTGTACCGCGGCGTCATCACGTGGAACCGAACGCAGAAGATCTATCGCAAGGGCAAGAAAAGCCGGCGTCGACGTGATCCTCGCGAGTGGCTGACGATCCCCGCCCCCGAACTCCGCATCATCGACGACGACCTATGGAACGCCGCGCACGCCCGGCTCGCCGCGGCCGGCGGCTGGTTCGCGCGCATGCGCACGGGCGGCAAGCTGCTCGGCCGTCCGTCGTTCACCGACTCAGAGCACCTGCTCACCGGCTTCACGACGTGCGCGGTGTGCGGCGGCTCCATCGTGACCGAGGGGCGACGCCACGGCTCGCCGGGCAAACGGCACGTCGTGCGCTTCTACGGCTGCACCACCAACCGGCGCAGCGGCCCCGCGGCGTGCGCCAACCGGACGGTGCTGCGACAGGAGATCTTCGAGACCGCCGTGCTCGACGACATCGCGCGCAAGCTCAACGACCGCGTCGAGAGTGCGATCGACCTGGCGCTGGCGCGGCTGCGCGCGGGCCGCGACGAGCACACCGAGCGGCGCGGCCAGCTCGAGCGCGAGCTCGCCCAGGTCGACCAGCGCATTCAGCGAGGCCTCGACGCCATCCTCGACGGGGTCGGCATCGCGGAGGAGATCCACGCACGACTGCGCGCGGAGAAGACCCGTAAGGCGACGCTCGCGGCCGAGCTCGAGCGGCTCCGCGGCCTGGAGGCGATGGCCGACGTTGACACGCCAGCGATGCGCGCGCAGCTCGTGTCCTACGCCGAGGACGTGCGGGCGCTCCTCGCGCAGGACAAGGCCACGCCGCTCATCCGGCAGGCGCTCCGGAAGGTGCTCGACGGGAAGATCGTCGCGGAGCCGACCACGATCGACGGCCGGCCGGCGTACCGCTACCGCGGCCGGCTCACCGTCGAGGGAATGCTGAGCGGAGAGGCGGTCGCACTCGCGCGGAGTTGGTGGCCCCAACGGGATTCGAACCCGTGTTTGAGCGGGGTCACGTTTTCGCCAGTACGCTCGCAGAGTTGTACGACATCGCAGCCGGTCAGTGCTTGCCGTTACTAAAACACGCATCCATTGCCGTGGGCGACCCGTCGATTTGACACCGCAACCTCCACGTCTCTAGAATCCCGCCCCTCGGATGCGTTGCTGAACGGGCTCACCGTTCAAAAGGAGGAGCCACCGGATGAAGCTACCGTGTCGCTTTCCCTCCTCGTGCGGGGCTCACGCCGCAACGGTACGGGGCGAGGTTCGGGCCGCCTGTCCGCGTCGGCCACACGCCGTCCGATCGCTGCTGATTGTAACGGCCCTTCCCCGGATCATGATTCCCGAAGCCGTCCACGACGACGTTCCAGATTGGTCGGAAACCCACCACGGAGGAAGCGCCGATGATCGTTGCCGGCATCTACGTGCGGAAGTCAACCGACGACTCCGACCGGAACGATGAAGCGCGCTCGACCGTTGAAGGTGATCGCGCCGCGCCGGGCCGGAAGGTCCCACGGGCTTAGAGCAGGAAGGAGCGTAGGACAGACAAAGGCCCAGTTGACGGAACGTCCGTTCTCGGAAGTCCCCCCAGCCCGGTCCCGCCACCTCTGCTGCCCCCTCCGCCCCCGTGATCACGATGCTCCGATCTGGCTGA
>Ga0194121_10008455_pt1 | contig 13021 bp, 7 predicted proteins | sample TA2MahCa50mmetaG_FD_148609 | JGI IMG/M metagenome (GOLD analysis project Ga0194121, IMG submission 148609) | Freshwater microbial communities from Lake Tanganyika, Tanzania - TA2015020 Mahale Deep Cast 50m | ecosystem: Environmental > Aquatic > Freshwater > Lake | place: Tanzania: Lake... | reverse complement strand
GGCGTCGACCGGCGGCGGCCGCGCCGCGGCAGGCGCTGCGCCGGACGCCACAGTGCCGCCCCGCTCGACGACGATCGCGGGTGCCGAGACGCTCAATCGGCCCAGCCACCACGACCCCACCAGACCGACGGCAATGGCTACCGCGGCGGCGACCTTTCGCGCCGCGCCGCTGCTGCCGCCAAGAGTCGGTCGGTCCGCTGCCATTCGTCGCCCCTGCAACCGCTGCAAGCCATTGTGGCGCGCTCGGTTGGTTGCGCCAAGACCCAGCCCGGATTCCGTCGCTGCGAAACGTCCGCCAGACACGACAGCGCGGCGAGCCCGCCGGCGTCACATGGCTTAGGGGGACATACCTCCGGCACGACCGCGCGCCGAGTGCGCGCTTGACAACCACGGTCGCGTTCTAGCAGCCTAGGCCCGACATCGCCGGAGCAGGGGCCGTCGCGGTTGCGGTCCCTGCACGCGGTCGCTGCGTGCGACCGGCATCCCCCACTTCCGCCGCGGAACCAGCGTGCGCATGGGCAAGCCCCTCGTCATCGTCGAGTCGCCGGCCAAGGCGAAGACCATCGCCAAGTTCCTCGGCCGCGATTGGATGGTCGAGGCGTCGGTCGGGCACGTCCGCGACCTGCCCTCGAGCGCCGCCGAGATCGCTCCGGCGATCAAGAAGGAGCCGTGGGCCCGGCTCGGTGTCGACATCGAATCCGGCTATGTCCCCCACTACGTCGTACCGGCCGACAAGAAGGGGCGGATCCGCGAGCTCAAGGCGCGCCTCAAGGAGGCGAGCACCCTCTACCTCGCGACCGACGAGGACCGGGAGGGCGAGGCGATCAGCTGGCACCTGCTCGAACTGCTGGCGCCCAAGGTGCCGGTGAAGCGGATGGTGTTCCACGAGATCACCAAGGCCGCGATCGCCGCCGCCCTCGACCACTGCCGCGAGGTCGACACGGCGCTGGTCGATGCCCAGGAAGCGCGCCGCATCCTCGACCGCCTCTATGGGTACGAGGTGAGCCCGATCCTCTGGCGCAAGATCGCGCCGCGCCTCTCCGCCGGGCGGGTGCAGAGCGTCGCCACGCGGCTGATCGTCGAGCGGGAGCGCGAGCGGATGGCGTTCCGCTCGGCCGGCTGGTGGGACGCCAGCGTCACCCTCGAGCGCGACGCCGTCGCTTTCCCCGCACAGGTGGTCGCGCTCGACGGCCGCACCCTCGCGCAGGGGCGCGATTTCGGCGCCGACGGCAAGTTGCTCCCTGGACGCACCGTCCTGCAACTCGACGCGGCGGCCGCCGGACGGCTCGCCGACGGGCTCAAGGGCTCGGCCCCGATCGCGCGCAAGATCGAGCCCAAGGATTACTCGTCTTCGCCGAAGGCGCCCTTCACCACCTCGACCCTGCAGCAGGAGGCGGGGCGAAAGCTCGGCATGAGCGCCAAGCGCGCGATGCAGGCCGCGCAGCGGCTCTACGAGAACGGCTTCATCACCTACATGCGCACCGACAGCGTCGCGCTGTCGACACAGGCGATCAACGCCGCCCGCGTGCTGGTCAACCACCGCTATGGCGGCGAGTACCTGCCGCGCACGCCGCGCCTGTTCGAGGGCAAGTCGCGCAACGCGCAGGAGGCGCACGAGGCGATCCGGCCGGCCGGCGAGTCGTTCCGCGATCCCGACGAGGTGGCGCGCGAGGTGAACGAGGACGAGGCGCGCCTCTACGACCTGGTCTGGAAGCGGACCGTGGCGTCGCAGATGGTCGATGCGCGGCTGCGCAGCGTCGCTGCGACCTTCACCGCAGCGCTCACCGGCGGCGGCACCGCCGAGCTGGTCGCACGCGGCCGGACCATCCTGTTCGACGGCTACCTGCGCGCGTACGTGGAAGGGCGCGACGAGCACGACGCCCAGACCGGCGATCCCGACGATGCGGTGCTCCCGCCGATGAACGTCGGCGACGAGTCGCGGGTGATCGGCGCGCAACCGGCGATGCATGCGACCAAGCCGCCGGCGCGCTTCACCGAGGCAGGCCTGGTGCAGCGTCTCGAGGAACTCGGCGTCGGCCGGCCCTCGACCTACGCCAGCATCATCGGGACGATCGTCGATCGCGAATACGTCGTGAAGCGCGGCGCCGCGCTGGTGCCGACGCCGATCGCGTTCGCGGTGGTCAACGTCATGCTGGCGCTCGATCCGACGCTGGTCGACTACGGCTTCACGGCCGAGATGGAGAACGAGCTCGACGCCATCGCCCGCGGCGAGGTGAAACGGAACGACTTCCTCGAGCGCTTCTACAAGGGCGGCAAGCCGGGCCTGAAGGCGCTGGTCACGAATCGCGCCAATGCGATCGACCCGCGTGCCTGCGGCACCATCCCGCTCGGCATGCATGACGGCCAGCAGATCGCGCTGCGCGTCGGCCGGTTCGGCCCCTACCTCGAGCACGGCGAACGGCGGGCACCGGTTCCGGACGGGTTGGCGCCCGACGAACTGTCGGTCGAGAAGGCGCTCGAGCTGCTGGCGACCGCGAGCCAGGCGGAGCAGCCGATCGGCCAGTCCGCCGATGGCCAGCCGGTCTACCTGCGCACCGGCCGCTTCGGACCGTACGTGCAGCTCGGCGACGATCCCGGCGAGGAGGGACCGAAGCCGCGGCGCGCCTCGCTGCTCAAGTCGATGGATCCGCGCCGGGTGACCCTCGCCGATGCGCTGAAGGTGCTGTCGCTGCCGCGCCAGGTCGGCAGCGACGTCGACGGCCATCCGATCACCGCGGCCCTCGGCCGCTTCGGCCCGTACCTTGCCAAGGCCATCCCCGGCGCCGAGAAGCCCGACTACCGCAACCTGAAGGACGAGGAGCAGCTCTTCGCCATCACCGAGGCGGAGGCGCGCGCCATCTATGCCCAGCCGAAGGGGATGCGGCGCGGCCGCGGCGGCGGCGCGATGGCGGCGCCGCTGCGTGAACTCGGCAAGGACCCGGAGAGCGGCGAGCCGATCGTCATTCGCGAGGGGCGCTACGGCCCGTACTGCAGCGACGGCACGACGCACGCGTCGCTGCCGAAGGGCGGCACGATCGAGGCGTTCACCTTCGCCGAGGCGGTGTCGATGCTGGCGGAGAAGCGCGCGGCCGGACCGCGCCCGAAGCGGCGTGGCGCGAAGTCCGGCGGCAGCGCCAGGCGACGCAAGGCACCGGCGCGGCGCTGAGGCGCGGCGGCGGGATCAGCGGCCGACGATGTCGAGTTGCAGGCCGTTGGTGAGCGAGATTCCCTTCGGGGCGCCGGCGTCGACCAGCAGCACCTGAGCGAAGACGGCGAGGTCCACCTCTTCGGTCACGTCGACGCCGTCGAGGGGGAGCGTGCCGGCGCCAGGAGTACCGAACGGCCCGCCGAGCAGCACCGGCACCGTGGCGATCAGCAGGCCGAAGTCGACCAGTCCCGTGCCCTGGAACAAGGGGAACGACGCTGCCTCGCCGGCGACGATGAGCAGTCCGGGCGCGAAGCCGATGCCATCCGTGATCGCGACCGAGTACCCCGCATCGCCATTGCCGCGGCCGCCGGTTCCGGCAAGCCTCGGCACGTAGCCGCCGGAGCCCGCCAGTCCGCTGCCGTACTCGGTGAACCTGACTTCCGGCGTGGCGTGGGCGAACACGTCGCGGACGCCGCCAGCGTCACCGGAGGTCAGGGTCGTCGCCGTGCTCTCGAAAATGGCGACGTAGCCGTCGTTGCAGATCTGCGGGTTGTTGCAGGCCGCGTCCGCCTCGGTGCCGTCGACCGCGATGCTGATCCGGTAGATCAGGCCGCGGTCGCGCTCGACCACGAAGACGTCGGCCACGCCGTTGGCGTCACCGGGCACCAGGGCCGTCGCTTCGCTCGCGAAGCAGATCAGGTTGCCGTCGGTGGAGACCGACGCCTCGACACTGTCGAGGTCGACTTCGTTGCCGGCGTCATCGACGCTGATGCGCACCGTCGTGGCGGTGGCCCGATCATGCAGGAAGACGTCGCTGTCGCGGTTGGTGTCGCCGGCGACGAGGTTGTCCGCGACGCTGTCGAAGACAACCACGCTGCCGTCGCCGGAGATCTCGGGGTCGCCCGAGTTGTCGTTGCCGCCATGGCCCGCGTTGGCGACGCTGACGCGAGTGGTCGTGCTGCTGGCGCGGTCGTGGACGAAGCAGTCCGAGCGATTGTTGCCGTCGCCGGAGACGAGGTTGGCCGCGGCGCTGGCGAAGCTGACCAGCAGGCCGTCGTGGGTCAGGGTGGCGCGCAGCGACTTGCCGTTGCCTTCGACGCCGGCCGAGCTCACCGAAACTCGCGTGGTCGTCGCGGCGGCGACTTCGCGGACGAAGATGTCCTGGAACGTGTTCTTGTCGTTGAACACCAGGTTCCTCGCCAAGCTGGCGAAAGCGACCGTGTCACCGTCCCAGTCGACCCACGGGCCGCTGCTGTCGCCGTCACCCTGCGCACCGGCGGTCGAGACGCTGACCAGCACGGTGGTGCCCGCCATCAGATCGCGCAGGAAGACGTCCTGCTTGCCGTTCACGTCGCCGACGACCAGGTCGCTCGCCGAGCTGACGAACGCACAGAAGAGGCCGTCACCGGAAAGAGCGGGTGCGCTGCTGGCGCCGTTGCCCGGAAGACCGGACAGGTTCGCGCTCACCAGTGTCAGTTCACCGGTCGCGCGATTGCGGACGAACACGTCGCTGGTACCGTTCCCGTCGACCGGGAGCAGGTCGCTCGCAAGGCTGGAGAAGGCGACGAGCTCCCCATTCCCGGAGAGCGAGCGGCTGGTGCTGGCGCCGTTCGCTTCGCCGCCATCGCTGGCGCGCGAGACTGAAGCGACCCCTTGGCCAGCGGCGGACGCGCCGACCGCGAGGTGGGCGAGGAGGACGGCAGTGGCAACGGATCGCGGTTGGCAGGGGTGGGCAGGAATCGCAGTCACCTCCGGTGAAGTCGCGCGACGGACCGCTGGCGACGTGGTCAAACTCTATAGCCTACGCTTGGGAACCGCTGATCTCTAAAACAAACTTCGGTTCCAGGCGCCGCTCATCCGTCGGAAACGTCGGGGTAATCCACTGCCGCGCGCCCTCCGCCGCCGGCGTGTTACGAAGAGACCCGCCATGGTCCGACGCACCACCCGGCCGCGCTGCGCCTGCTGCGGCCTGATCGATGCGCGCTGTCTCTGCCGCGAGCTGCCGCGCTGTCGGTTGCCGTGGCGGTTGCTCATCGTGCAGCACGGCAAGGAGGCCGGGAAGCCGACCAACACCGCGCGCCTGCTCGCCGCCACGGTCGACGGCGCGCGGTTGACGCCGTTCGCGACTCGCGACCAACCATGGGATTCCGCGCGGCTCGCCGCCGGCGACGCTCCTCGCTTCCTGCTCCACCCATTGGCGACGGCGGTCGTCCTTGACCGCGCGACAGTGGCCGCGCTGGCAGCGCGTGGCGGCACCCTGGTCATGGTCGATGGCAGCTGGCGCCAGGCCGGTCGGATGATCCGACGCGGCGGTCTCGACGCGCTGCCGAGCTACCGGCTGCCGGTCGGACCGCCGTCGCGCTGGACGGTGCGACGCGCACCCGGAGAGGGGCTCGTCTCCACCTTCGAGGCGGTGGTTCGCCTCGCCGCATTGCTCGACGATCCGCGGCCCCACGCCGTCCTCGAGGCGACGTTCCAGCGGTTGCTGGCAGCGCAGACCGCGGTGTCGCTTCCGCTCGCTTGACTTCGTCCGCGGCGCGGCCTAGTCCCTGACCCTTCGTCGTACCTTCACCACCCCTCGGAGCCGTGATCCTCCATGTCCGTCCTCTCGCTCGTCCGCACCGCCCTCGTCACCGCCGCGTTGGCGGTGCCGGCCTTCGGTCAGGTCCAGGCGTTCGGCGGCGATGCGCCGCGCGCCGCCGCGACGCGCATGCTCTTCGGCCCGAACTTCACGCCCCAGGGGATGCTCTGCATCCAGTACGGTGCGCCGGGGTGGAAGGCCGAGTACGACGCGCAGTTCGACCAGATCAAGGGCCAGAACCTGCGTCTCGGCAAGGACTTCTGGACCACCTTTAACACCTCGTGCGCGCTGACGATCGGTGGCGTCGAAGTCGCAGCCGGCGCCTACTACCTCGGGCTGAAGTGCGACGCCGAGGGCAAGTTCAGCCTGCTGCTGCTCGACGCGAAGACCGCCGACGCGGGCAAGCAGGCGCCGTGGACCGGCGCGACCTGGACGCCGGCCTACACCTGCCCGCTGACCAAGACGGCCACCGAGACCGAGGCGGCCGTGATGAAGATGAGCCTTGCGGGCAACGGCCAGGTCGCCCACGAGATGACGTTCACCCTGAACTGGGGCAAGCACCAGCTCGCCGCGCCGATCGTGGCCAAGATCGCCGCGACCTGAGCGCGGCGGACCCGTTCCTCGGCATGAACTTCGGCGGGCGGGTCGCTGCCTGCTCGGCGGATCGCGTTTCCACCCCCCTCAAGGACAGGAGGTTTCGATGATTTCCTCGTGGTTGCGCCGGCTGGCGACCGTGGTCGGCGCCGTGGCGCTGCTCTCGGCTCCGGCGATGGCGCAGAAGATGGGCAGCACCAACCGGAACGCGCCGGCCATCCGGCAGACGTACACGGTCGGCAATCAGTCGATCGAGCTCGGCTACACCGCCATCACCTGGGCCACCGGGCAGTGGGCGGCGGCGCTGAAGGACGAGGCGAGCCGCGGCGAGTGGCGCGCGCGGATCAACGATTCGGCGCCGAAGTCGCCGCTCGGCTCGCTCAAGTTGACCACGGCGCTGAACATCGGCGGCGTCAAGGTCGACCCGGGCGCCTGGAAGGTCGGGTTCACATTGAATGACGAATTCGCCTGGCAGATCACCCTGATCGGCGAGGGCGGCGCCACGCTGCAGGTGCCGCTGGCGCTGAAGGAGGTCGATGAGTCCCAGAAGCGGCTCATGCTGGCGCTGGCGGCGGGAGACGAGGACGGGACGGCGAAGATCGTCGTCGCCTTCGGCAACTCGCGCTGCAATCTCGTGCTGGCGCCGGCGAAGTAACCGCCGGTCGACCGCGGCGAAGATCGGGTCCTCCACGCCGACCCCGGTGACGGGAACGTCGCCGGGGTCGGCTCGTGTCCGGGCGGAATGCGGCCGGAGACAGCGCCGCCGCGTTCACCCGGTGCTGACCGGATGCGATAGGCTCTGCGGCGCCGTTCCGGCTGCCGCGTCCGCGCGGTGGCCGCCACCCGAGGAGCGTCCCGTGACCCGATCGCGCCCCCTGGCCGGCGACCGTCCGTTCCGAGGCTTCGGCGCGCACACCCTGCTGGCCGCGCTGGCCGGCGTCGCTGTCGGCGCGCCGCTCGCGCCACCGGCCGGCGCCCAGGCGGCACCCGTGCGCCACCATCTGGCGGAGCTCGATCTGTCGCACCCGGCGACGCGCCTTGCGGCCGAGTCGCTTGGCTTGGCGCTCGACTGCGGCGCGCGCGTGCGCGGCGGGCTCGCCGAGGTGGTGGTCACCGAACGCGACGTCGACCAGTTGCGTCGGCTCGGCGCGGCCTTCACCGTACGGCAGCGCGATCTCGCCGAGTTCTACGCCGAGCGGCTGCGTCAGGGCGGCGGCGGCAAGTCGGGCGGCTCGCGCGGCAGCGGCATCGACTGGGATGGCGGCGCGATGGGCGGCTACTTCACGCTAGCCGAGATGGAGACGCTGCTCGACCAGATCACCGCGCTCAACCCGGCGATCGCGTCGGCGAAGTACTCGCTCGGACAGAGCGTCGAGGGACGCGAGATCTGGGCGGTCAAGGTCAGCGACAACGTCGCCGTCGACGAAGCGGAGCCGGAAGCGCGCTTCGACTCGCTCCACCATGCGCGCGAACCGGTGTCGCTGCACATGGGGCTCTATTTCCTCGATTGGCTGGTGAGCGGCTACGGCAGCGATCCGCTGGCCACCCACCTGGTCAACGAGCGCGAGATCTGGATCGTGCCGTGCGTCAATCCGGACGGCTACGAATGGAACCGCTCGACCCACCCGGGCGGCGGCGGGCTGTGGCGCAAGAACCGGCGCGACAACGGCGACGGCACCTTCGGCGTCGACCTGAATCGCAACTACTCCTACCAGTGGGGCTATGACAACTCGGGCTCGAGCGGCAAGACGAGCAGCGAGACCTATCGCGGACCGTCGCCGGCGTCGGAGCCCGAGACGCAGGCGATGGAGGCGTTCATCTCCTCGCGCGACTTCCGGACCGCGATCTCGGCGCACACCTATTCCGACCTCTGGCTCTTCCCATGGGGCTACCAGTGCGTCGACCCGCCGAACCGCCACGAGTTCGACGGCATCGCGCGGGCCTACGTGAAGGAGAACGGCTACCGCGAGGGCACCATCTGCCAGGAGCTCTACTCGGCCAACGGCGACACGGTCGACTACGACCTCGGCGTGCACGGCATCTGGTCGGGGACGTGCGAGATCGGCGGCTCGGGCGACGGCTTCTGGCCGCCGGTCGACCGGATCGTGCCGCTGCTCGACGAGAACCTCGCCGGATGGGCCCGGATCGCGCTGTATGCGGGCGCCGGGCTCGAGAGCGACGACTGGAACTGGCAGCCGGCGCTGACCGACGGCGACGAGTGGCTCGAGCCCGGCGAGGAGTACCAGCTGGCGGTGACGCTGGACAACGTCGGCACGCTGGCGACCGTCGGCAGCGCGACGCTGTCGCTCCAGAGCAGCCATCCCGACCTGCAGGTGGTGGCCGGTTTCCACGACTTCGGCGCGATCGCCGCATTCGGACAGGTCGACAACCTCGCGGCGCCGCTCCTGCTGCGCGTCGCCGCGACGGCGGCGGCCGGCACCGAGGTCACCGTCACCGCCGACCTCGCGTACGACGGCTACGTCGAGACGCGGGAGTTCGCGTTCGTGCTCGGGGAGGCGGTCGTCTTCGACCAGGACGACGTCGAGGGCGACCTCGGCTGGCGCACCGGCCTGCCGGGTGATACCGCAACGACCGGTCGGTTCGAGATCGCCGATCCGCAACAGACGACCTCCGGCGGACAGACGGCGCAACCGGCCGACGACCACAGCGCCGTCGGCACGCTATGCGCGGTGACCGACGGACGAGCTGGCAGCGGCGCCGGCAGTTACGACGTCGATGGCGGCCGCACAGCGGTCGAGAGTCCCGAATTCGACCTCACCGACGTGCGGGTGCCGCGGGTGAGCTACTGGCGCTGGGTGACCGACCTCACCACCGGCGACGACGATTTCGTGGTCGAGCTGACCGGCGACGGCGGACTGACCTGGCAGGAGGTCGAGCGCGTGCGCGGCAACGACAACCAGTGGCGGCGCGTGGAGTTCGATCCGGCGCAGTTCGTCGCGCCGAGCGACCGGATGCGGCTGCGCTTCACCGCGGCAGACGATCCGAACAACTCGCTGTGCGAGGCGCTGATCGACGACCTCGAGTTCCGCGCGTTCCCGAGCGGGCGCCTCGAGCTGTGGCGCTACGGCAGCGCGATCCAGGGCGGCCAGGTGCGGCTCCACGTGCAGGGCGTTGCCAACCTGCCCTTCACGCTCTACGCCGCCCAGGGCGGCGCGGCGATCCCGCTGAAGAAGTTCGGGCTGCTCGAACTCGATCCGGCGTCGCTGGTGGCGCTGCTCACCGCCTCGAGCGGCCCGACCGGGCGCTACACGCTCTACGGCGACATACCGGTCGACCCGACCCTCATCGGCGTCGAAGTGCACGTGCAGGCTCTGGCGCTCGACCCGGCCGGCGCCTACCTGACCAACGCCTTCGATCTGGCGATCGAGTGACCCGGCGCGGGCGGAACCGCGTCCCGGCCGCACTCGGGTGGTGGCCGCCGGACGGACGGTCCGTCAGACGGAGGCGAGGAACTCGCGGAACGCCCGGCGCAGGTCGAACGTGCTGGCGAAGCCGAGCTCCTTCCACGGCTCGGCGACCTTGTTGCCGGAATAGACACGTTTCAGCCAATCGATGTAGGTGGCGAGTCCCTTCTCGCCGGTCCGGTGGATGACGAAGAAGGTGAACGCCGTGGCCTGGGCGTAGAAGAGCCCGCGCTGGGTCATCGGCACCTCGGTCAACGTGTGCTTCAGCTTGAAGGTCCCCATCGAGCCGTCCGCCAGCTCGGAGTGGAAGCGCGCGGAATCGAGCCCGAGGAAGAACTGCATGTCGAGCAGCAGCTCGGGGTTGACCTGCGCCACCGCCGCCGTCTTGTCGATCGGCTCCACCGTCACGTCGTCGAACGCCGCGCCGACCCGCCCGATCTCGAGGGCCTGGCTGGCGACGAACTCGGCGAACCCCTCCACCATCCAGTAGCTGCCGGCGTCGGGCCCGCGCGTCGCGCGCAGCCAGCGCACGTCGGTGTAGTGGTGGGTCAGCTCGTGGGCGAAGACCTCCTCGAGCGAGTGCTGGACCGGGTCGCTCTTCCGGTCGCCCATCTCGGAATAGAAACGGCTGATCGAGTCGTTGGGCGAGTAGCAGCCGCCCGACCAGACCGGCGGCGTGATCGAGTCGGCCAGGTATTCGGCGCGCGTCTTGTAGAGCCGCACCTCGAGCAGCGTCTTCGGCGACTGCCCGGCCGGGCTCGGTCCGAGCAGCGTCTGCAGCGCCCGGATGGTCGCTTCGCCGCGCATCAGCAAGGGCCCCACCACCCGCGGATCGAGCTCGCGCGAGATCAGCCGGATGTTGCGCGTCTCGAGGACGATCGCGTCCTGCTGGAACTTCGTCACCGACAGCCGCCGCGCCAGCGAATCCTCGATCACCGCGTAGCGACCGCCCGACGGGAGCAGCGCATCGGCCCAGCGCAGCCAGTCGTCGATGGTCGCGACGAGATCGGCCTTCTGCGGGAAGTCGGCGGCGATCCAGTCCTCGACGATCTCGCGGTCGGCATTCTCCGGATCGAGCTCGATCGCCCGCGCCACCAGCACGCTGGCGGCGACGAACGACTTCTGTGCGGCGCACCAGCGCGCGCCGGCGCGGAACGCCTTGACGCTGGTCTCGCGCACGTCGGCCTCGGCCTCGGCGCACGCCTTCTTCGCCGCCGCCGCCGCGCCGCCCTTCGCCGCGTCCTTTCCCGCCAGCGCCGCCGCCAGCGCATCGGCCCGCTCCACGTCCAGGCCGAACCGCCGCGCCTCCTCCAGCAACCGGCGCCCTGCCTCGAACAGCTTGGCATCGCGCAGCTTCTCGATCACCGGCAGCAGCGCCGCGGCATGCCGTGGCGCCAGCACGTCGCGGAACGCGCGATAGAACGGCATCTCCTCCCCGAGGCGGCGCACCGACTTGCCGTCATCGACCGCCGCGACCCATTCTGCTGCGTACTCCTGCGCCCCGCCGGCGCCCTCGAGCCGCCAGCGCCCGTCCGGGAGCTCGCTCGGTCGTCCGGCGACGAAGATGCCGTCGCTGCGGATCAGCCCCGGCTCCTTGCCGGGCACCGCCGTGGGCGTCGCCGACGGAATGCGCGGCCGCGCACCGCCCGCCGCCGTGGCGTCCGCCGCGCGCGCCAGCCCGACCAGCGCCCCGCCGCGCGTGCGCACCACCGCCAGCTCCGCGCCGACCGGCACCAGCGCACCCTCCGGTTCGAGTTCCGGCAGGCACCAGAGCACCTTCTTGCGCGCCGGCTCGAGCGCCCAGTTGCCGACGAACAGCACGTCGCGCGCGAACGACGGCGCGCCGACCCGCGCCCCCTTCGGGAAGTCGCTCCGCTCGACCAGCAGCCGCAGCGTGTCGGTGGACGCGTCGTACTCGACCAGTTGATCGCGCAGGTCGAATCCGTAGAGCTTGCTGCCGTTCACGGCCGGCGGATCGCGCCAGGCCAGCGCCTTCATCCCGTCCTTGCGCAGCAGGCCGCCCGGCTGACCTCCGCCGAACCAGACGCACCACTCGGGCCCGGTCCGGCCCTGCACGCCGACCAGCACCGCCTCCGCCGCCGCGTCGGCACCGAGCCCGCTCGCGCTTCCCGCCACCTCGGCGCTGCCCGCCTTCGCGCTGACCCCGCTGCCGGAGAGCGCGTGGCGCAGCAGCTGCAGCGAGCCCCCCTTCGGGTCCGCCGCCAGCACCGCGAGCGCGGCGCCCCCCGCTGCCAGCGCCGGTCGCCCGAGCCCCTTGGCCGCCAGCGGGGACGCCTTGCCGCTGGTCGCGTCGAGGAGGAGCACGCCGCCGCCGGGCTTGGCCGCCACCAGCGTGCCGCCGCCGTGGCTGGCGACCGATGCGAACGGTCCGGCCACGCTCTTCTGCGCCTCGAACTTCTCGCCGGCGAGCCGGAAGACGTGCAGCGCCTTCTCTTCCTGCAGCAGCACCAGACCGTCGGCCGCGAGCAACGCCATCGGCTCGATCGAGCCGTCGAGCGCCAGGCGCGCCAGCTCCTTGCCGGTCGCGGCGTCGACCGCCACGAGGTGCGCCGCGCCCTCCTGCCGGATCGCGGCGATCACCCGATCCTGCAGCACGACCGGGCCCGCCAGCACCTGCTCGGCGGCGATCCGCCACGCCTCGCGCGGCGGGGTCGCCAGCGGGGCGACGTCGGCGCACGAACCCGCGGCGGCGCTGGCCCACGGCTGGTTCCATTCCCGGACGGCCCCCTGCGCGGCGAGCGGCGGCGGAGCCAGCGGCAGCGCCACCCCGAACCCGACAGCGGCGAGCAGCGAAACGATCGGCAGATTCATCGTTCACCTCGACATCGGCACGGAAGGCGCCGCAGCCGGCCCCAGCATGGGGCCGCCCGGCACCAAGCTCAACGTCCGCCGCGACCGTGATCGGACAGCCAGCGGCGAATCGCCTCGAACTGCGCCGGAAGGTCGCCACCGTACAGGTCGGTGAAGGGCGACTTGCCGTCGTCGCCGGCGTAGTTCGGCATCTTGGACGACGGTTCGACCCGCATCGGATTCGCCATCCAGCGCCGGAAGTAGTCGGGCCGGATCCGCTCGTGGGCGCGGTCGAGGTTGGGCGTGCCGAACTCGAAGCGCGAGCGCGCCTTCTCGGACCCGATGTCGTGGCAGGCGACGCAGGAGAAGCCCTGCACCGGATCGAACAGCAGCCGCTGCGCCGCGGCGGTCTGCGCCGCGTCAGCCGGCGCCGGCTCCGGCCCGCTCGGCGCGACGCCGTCG
>Ga0194121_10008454_pt1 | contig 13022 bp, 11 predicted proteins | sample TA2MahCa50mmetaG_FD_148609 | JGI IMG/M metagenome (GOLD analysis project Ga0194121, IMG submission 148609) | Freshwater microbial communities from Lake Tanganyika, Tanzania - TA2015020 Mahale Deep Cast 50m | ecosystem: Environmental > Aquatic > Freshwater > Lake | place: Tanzania: Lake... | reverse complement strand
GGTGAGGTATCCGCAGCCGGCAGCGGCGCCTGACCGAGGGTCAACCCGAGCGCCCCGAGCCAGAACCAGCATCGCTTCCAACATCCCGCTGCGTAGGGCGGCAAATCGGCCAGTGCGGGCGGCGGTGACGCTGAGGTGCGGATTGTTTTCATGTTTACCTCATCGAGGCCGAGGCTGCGGTCAGGCGGCGTGGCTGGTCCGATGCGTAATTGATATAAGCCGTTAAACCAAGCGTGACAATTTTCTTATTTCACGCTTGATCCTTGAACACAAGCGGTTGCTCGAGCCCAGTCAATCAACGGCACCACCTAGCAAATCCGATTGTGGAGTTTTGATAGAAAGAGGACTGACGTGCGGGCAAGGAGCCGTTAGCATTGTGCCATGAACTTGTTGGAAGTCCGTAACTTGAAGGTCCACTTCCCGGTCAAACACGGGGTCTTCAGCCGCGTGAATGCGTGGGTGAAGGCCGTGGATGACGTGAGCCTCACCGTTGCGCCGGGCGAGACCGTCGGCCTCGTGGGTGAGAGCGGCTGCGGCAAGACCACGTTGGGCCGCGCCATCATCCGCCTGCTGGAGCCAACGGGCGGCAGCGTCACTTTTGAAAACGAGGACATTACCACGCTGGACGGCGCGGCCTTGCGCGAGCGGCGGCGGCGGTTCCAGATGATTTTCCAAGACCCGGTCGGTTCGTTGAACCCGCGCATGACCGTCGGGCAGATCATCGGCGAGGCGCTGGACATCCACGGCCTCGCGGCGGACGAGCAGGCGCGCGCGGTGCGCATTGGCAAGCTGCTGGAGGACGTGGGCCTGAACCCGCAGCACGCGCAGCGTTACCCGCATGAGTTTAGCGGCGGCCAGCGGCAGCGCATCGGCATTGCGCGTGCGCTCGCCGTCGAGCCGAAATTGATCGTCTGCGACGAGCCAGTCAGCGCGCTCGACGTGTCCGTGCAAGCGCAAATCATCAACCTCCTCCAGGACCTTCAGCGCGAGCACGGGCTGGCTTACCTCTTCATCGCGCACGACCTCGCGGTGGTCGAGCACATCAGCCATCGCGTGGTGGTCATGTATCTCGGCAAGATCGTTGAGACCGCTGCGTCGAAGGCCGTCGTCACCCAGCCGAAGCATCCCTACACGCAGGCTTTGCTCTCTGCCGTGCCCGTGGTGGACCCGGACTCGAAGCGGCAGCGCATCGTCCTGCCTGGGGATGTGCCTTCGCCCATCAACCCGCCGAGCGGCTGCCCCTTCCATCCGCGTTGTCCTGTGGCTGAGGCGCGCTGCAAGACGGAAGTGCCAGCGGTTCGTGAAATTGCGGCAGGTCATTTTGCGGCGTGCCACCTGGCGAAGTGAGTGGAGAAGCAGTGTTCAGTAATCAGTTTTCAGTGTTCAGTCGGAATATCGCATTCGGAGCACTCCACTGATTACTGAACACTAAATACTCCGCCCCAAAGGGCGTCAGACCCACCATGTCCGTCTCCGCCCCCAAACTCGTCCAGCCTTGGCGAATGACGCGCCGCGAGCTGGTGCGGGCGGGCGCGCTGGTCATTTGGACCGGTGAGTTCGGCCGCACGCCGCGCGTGGGCCAGCGCAGCAGCGACGCGGACGCCGGCGCGGATGGACGGGACCACTGGGGAGGATGCTTCACGAGCGTGCTGGCGGGCGCGGGCGTGAAGGGCGGCTTCGCCTACGGGAAGAGCGACCGACAGGCAGCCTTCCCCGCGGAGAACCCGGTCGCGCCGCGCGACCTCATCGCCACCGTCCATCACCTGCTCGGCGTGCCAGAGGAGCAGATGGTGATGGATAGTGGCGGGAGACCGCAATTCGTGCGGCCAGGGCGGGCGATTGGAGAGCTGCTAATCTGATGGGCCGGTGCTTTCCGGCTCGCCCAGCTTGCGTTGGCGGCGCATCCTGAAACCTACATGGCATCGCTGCGAACCCTATTGGTGCTGGGCCGCATCTCGAACCTACCCTCCGTTTGGACCAATTGCCTCGCCGGCTGGTTGCTGGCGGGAGGCGGCGACTGGGCGCGCTTTGCTTGGCTGTGCGCGGGCGCGACATTTGTCTACGTCGGCGGGATGTTCCTCAACGACGCCTGCGACGCGGCGTTCGACACGCAGCACCGGCGTGAGCGGCCCATTCCCGCAGGGGCCATTTCTCGTCAGGCTGTCGGGGGCTGGAGCGCGCTCTTGCTGGTGGCGGGCACGGGGATGCTCGGCTGGCTTGGCCGCGAACCGGCCATCCTCGCGCTCCAACTGCTCGCGTGCGTGGTGCTCTATGATGTGTTCCACAAGCAACTGGACTGGTCTCCGGTGCTGATGGCAGCGTGCCGTTTTTTCCTCGTGCTCACGGCGGCGGCAAGCGGTGCGCAAGGCGTGGACGGGCTGGCAATCTGGAGTGCGGCCGTCCTAGCTTGCTACATCATCGGGCTGAGTTACCTCGCTCGCCGCGAGAGCGCGCCCGGGCTGATCCGTTACTGGCCGCTGGGGTTGCTCGCCGCTCCGCTGGTGCTGGCATTCATCGTCAACGACGGCTTTTTTCGCGAGAAGGCGATGGTGGCCTCAGCGATGGTCGCGCTGTGGGTGCTGCGCTGCCTGCGGCCAACGTTCTGGCAGTCACCACCGAACATCGGCAAGACCGTCTCCGGCCTGCTCGCGGGCATCTGCCTCGTGGATCTGCTCGCCGTCGCGGATCAGCCGCCGCAGGTGGGCGTGTGTTTCTTCGCGTGCTTCGGGCTGGCATTGCTCTGCCAGCGATTCGTGCCGGCGACGTGAGGAGTGCGCTTGCGGGCGGTGTCGGAAATCCCTTAGTTTGGGGGCGTGTTTGTCCCTCGAATCATTGGCATCCTTAGTCTGCTGGCGTGGTCGGCCGCGCCCGGTGTTTTACACGCTCAGGGTGTGCTGCACCCTGGGCTTGTCGCCACCGCGAGCGATGGTCAGTGCACGGTGAAATTCGCCTTACCCACGCCAAACTTCACCCTGCTCGAGACCGAATCCATCCATCCTGCGCTCAAACCTAAATTCAAGGTCGAGTGGAACGGCGTGCTTAAACTGGCACGCAGCGGACGTCATACGCTCTTGGCCAACGCCAAGGTGTTTGTGGACGGGAAGGAAATCCAAGGCCAGCCCACGTCGCTCGAAGCCGGCGAACGCGCACTCCGAATCGAGTTCACCCGCAAGCCCGGCGCAACCGCGCGCCTGCAACTGCAATGGGAATCCGAGCACTTCCCTCGCGAACCTGTGCCGCACACCGCGCTCGGCAATCGCGAAGTGAACTGGACCGCTTCCCTCCGCGAGCAGCTCGTCGTGAACGGCCCCACGCCCGCGCCCTTACAGGAGTTCCATCGGCTCGCGCGACAGCTCAAGTGTAACGATTGCCATGAGCTTTACACCGCGCCCACCCGCGCGTTCACCGCCACCACCGAGATGCCGCCGCCGCTTACCGACGCGGGCAACAAGCTCCGCGAAAGCTGGCTCACGCAAGTGCTCGTCAACAACAAGCGCGTGCGCCCGTGGATGAAACTCGGGCCCGAGCACGGCGGCGAAGCGGCGCGTCCGCTGGTGAAGCTCTTCGCGCAGCAGGCTGGCGCGGAACTCGGCGAGGGCGCGACTGTCGCACAGCCCTCGCCCGCGCAAGTAGCAGAGGGCCTGAAGTTGTTTGGCAAGGGCGAAGGTGGGCTGGGCTGCATCAACTGCCACGACTTTGCTGGGCATCGGTCCGCCGGCGATTTGCGTGGTCCCGACATGACCGAGATGCATGCGCGCGTGCGCACGGACTGGCTACTGCGGTGGCTCCGCGATCCCGGCCGGATGCAGCCGGGCACGGCGATGCCCGCGTTTTTCAGCGACCTCGCAGCGGACCAGGCGCACGTGAAGATGGCCGCCATCGCGCGCGGGCTGGCGGCGGGCAAATCGCTGCCGCTGCCGGAGGGTTTGCTGGACAGTCCATTGGATTACCGGCTCGTCGTGCGCGATGAGCCAGTCGTTTTTCGCACGTTCATCGCGGACTCCAGCACGCGGAGCATCGCGGTCGGTCTGCCGGGCGGCGTGAGCTACGTCTTCGATGCGGAGCAATGCCGCGTGCGCTACGCGTGGAGCGGCGAGTTTCTGGATGTTGCCAAGGTCTGGACCGGGCGCGGCGGTGGTCAAGCGGCGGTCTTGGGAAAGAAGTTTTTTACCGCGCCCCTGGGCCACCCGTTGCGTGTTGGCAGCCCGGACAGCGAAGCGACGGTGAAGTTTCGCGGCTATCGGTTGGTGGAGAAATTCCCAGAGTTCGACTTCGAGGTGAACGGTGTGCCGGTGCGCCAGCGCGTGCGGAAGGCCGGTGCGGAGCGACTCGAATGGGAATTCGAGCTGGGTGAGACCCGCGAGCCAGTTTGGTGGATGGCGAGCAAGGGCGTCACCACGACCTTTGCTGGTAACATCGGCGAACGGGAAAATGAACGGCTGCGGTTGGCTCCCGGCACACGACGCTTCGTCGTCTCGGTGTCGAACCCATGATGCCCAAACGTGCCAAGGATGGTTCCGGTTTAAAATCCCATGAGTGAACCCCTCCTTGAGGCGGCGCGTAACTTGAGCGCAACCGTTGGACGGCTGAGGTTCAAGCCGCCGGTGGCATACGTTTACAACCCGCTGAGTTACGCGTGGGCCGCACACGAGTTGTTCCTCCGCAAGTTCGGCGGCGGACGCAAGCGCGTTTTGTTCCTGGGGATGAACCCCGGACCGTTTGGCATGGCCCAGACAGGCGTTCCGTTTGGCGAGGTGGCGGCGGTGCGCGACTGGATGGGCATCTACACGCTCATCGCACAGCCAAAGCACGCGCATCCCAAGCGGCTCATTGAGGGCTTCGCGTGTCCGCGCTCAGAGGTGAGCGGGCGGCGGCTGTGGGGGCTGTTCGCCACGAAGTTCGGCACGCCAGAAAATTTTTTTGCCGAACACTTTGTCGTGAACTTTTGCCCCTTGGCATTCATGGACGAAGGTGGCCGCAACCTCACGCCGGACAAGCTCGGCGCGGCGGAGACGGCGGAGCTCTTTGCCGCGTGCAACGAGCACTTGCGGCAAGTCTTGGCCGCCACGCGCGCCGAGTGGGTCATCGGCGTGGGTGACTTTGCCGAGAAACGGGCGCGCGAGGCGCTGGGCGAGAGCGGCGTGCGCTTGGGCCGCATCCTGCATCCCAGCCCGGCCAGCCCGGCGGCGAACAAAGACTGGGCTGGCACAGCGACGCGGCAGTTGCGGGAACTGGGCATGTGGTGACGGCGCGTCGCGCTTGCCAGCGCGCCGTGGTTCTTGTCAGGTTGCGTCCATGCAAGCCCAGCCGCCCTTGGATTCAGCCACTCCCGCCTTCAACCTCATCGAGCCGCCCGTGCGCGATGGACTCACGCGCCGGGACGCCTTGCGCTCGGCCTTCGCCGCCGCCGGAGCCGCCACGGTGATCGGCGGAAGCACGACCGCCGCACAACCCGCCGCCAAGCCCGACTCGCGCCGCGCCTCCCCCAAGCGCTACGCGATGAAGAAGTCGATCAACCTCTGGGCCCTCCCGTATCCCGACCGCATGAACCTGCGCGAATGCCTCCAACTCGCGAAGGACGCGGGCTTCGACGGTATCGAGCTGAACTACGATCTCGACAACGATCTCTCGCCCAAGGCCGGCACGAAGGAGTTTCAGGCCATCCGCCGCATGGCTGACCAGATTGGCATCCAGATCAGCGGCCTGTGCTCGTTCCTCTTCTGGCCTTACCCGCTCACGAGCAATGATCCCGCAAAGCGCGCGCGCGGCCTCGAACTCGCCGGCAAGATTGCGCAGGCCGCGAGTGACCTTGGCGTAGAGAACGTTCTCGTCGTCCCCGGCGCGGTGCACATCCCGTGGCGCACCGACCACGAGCCGGTGCGCAATGACATCTGTGAGCAGCGGGCGAAGGAAGCCATCGCCCAGCTCGCCAAGACCGCCGCGAAGCAGAAGGTCTATCTCAACATGGAAAACATCTTCTTCAATGGCTTCCTGATGACCCCGATGGAGATGAACGCGTTCGTGGACCATTTCGGCAACGAGCGCGTGCGCGTCCACTACGACACGGGCAACATCGCGATGTTTCAGCACGCCGAGCACTGGGTGCCGGTGCTGGGCAAGCGCATCCAAAACATCCACCTCAAGGAGTTCACCAAGAAAGGCACGGACTTCTCGCTGGAAACCTTCCGCCCGCTGCTCGACGGCACGACCAACTGGCCCGCGCTGCTGGAGGAGCTGGACAAGATCAACTACCGGGGCTTCCTGACCTTCGAGTATTTCCATCCGTATCCACACTATCCCGAAGCCCTCGTCTGGCAGACCAGCGATTCGCTCGACCGGATTTTGGGAAGAAAGGCCTGAACCACCATGGCCCACTCCACTTTCAAAGTCGGCGAGCTCACCGCCGTCATCGGTGATAACGCGGCGCATGAGAAGCATCGCGCTGGTTACAACGGGGTTTGGAGCCTCCAGCACAACACGGCCAGCACCCGCAGCATCTTCGTGCCCGAGGTGGCAGGGCTGAACTACGAACACATCGTCAACGGCGAGGAGCCGCCCGATATGAAGGTCTTCTTCGAGCCGCGCAACGCGCCGATGACCTTCAAGCCGCTCTCCGACAGCGAGGCCGAGCTGCACCAGCCGCCCACAACCACGTTCCACGTCGAGAGCTGGACGCGCTTCCAGCTCGTGGCACCGCACTACCTCGACATGACGTTCCGCTGCGTGGCGCATCAGCACGTCTTCCCGCGCGGCTACCTGGCGTTGTTCTGGGCGAGCTACATGAACGCGCCGATGGACAAGTCCATGTATTTCCTCGGCGGCCTGGAGAACCAGCCGCAGCCGCTGTGGTCGCAGCTCTGCACGCAGTTCCACAATCGCGACAGCACAGTGCGCCAGCGCCACGACAAGCTGGACCTCTCCTTCGCGCCGGGCCGCGACGCCCTCTACAAAAGCCTCTCCACCTTCCGGTTCGACACGCCGCTGTTCTACGGGCACTTCGACGACCTGATGTGGCTCGTCATGTTCGACCGCACGGATGGCATCCGGCTCACGCATTCACCCAGTGGCGGTGGTGGGAATGCGGCACTCAAGACGACGAACCCGGCGTGGGACTTTCAGTTCATCGTGCCCAAGCCCGAGCTGATGAAGGAATACGGTTTCAAAGTCCGCACCGTCCTGCGCCCGCGCTGCTCGCGGGATGAGTTGCTGGAGGAATATCGGAAATGGAAGGAAGCCAAATGAGTGCCTGCGAATCACGCGCATGGACGCAAGTGCCGGAGTGCCGCCCAGCAAGCCCACGGCGTCTTGGACGGCGGTGGGCGCAACGGTGTCTGCTTGGCTTGGCATTCGTCATGTTGGCGGGCAACTCCGCCTTTGCCGCCCCGCTCGTCTTGCCGCTGAACACCTGGGTGAAGCTCTCGCCGCTCACGAACTCGCCCCCGTCCCCGCGCCTTGGCTATGAGGGCGCCTGTGTTTGGGACTCAAAGCACCAGGTGATGATCCGCTACGGTGGTCATAATCAGGGCGGCGGCGGCGAGCAGCATTCCGAGATTTGGACCTTTGACCCGCGCACGGCCAAGTGGATGTTGAAGGAACCGAACGTCCAGCCCCCGGGCATCTGTTGCGGGCAGCAAAATGTTTTCGACCCCGTGCAGGGCCGTTACCTGCGCTTCCCGTCGTTCAGCGGCAGCCATGGCTGGCAGTGGTGGCGGGAAATTTATCTGAACGACTCCTCCGTCTGGAGCTACGACCTCGCGGAAAACAAGTGGCGCAACCTCCGCCCCATTCCCACCGCCCAGCCCAAGCCGCTGCGCTGCGCAACGTGGGACGACTTCAAGAGCGTCGTCGTGCTCTTCGGCGGGGAGACGAGCAACGAGGGCACGTTGGTGTATGACTCGCATTTGAACGCTTGGACGCACCAGAAGCCCTCGCCCCAGCCCGAGTTCCGCAGCGGCGGGAACATGGCTTACGACGCCGCGCGCCGGCGGCACATCCTCTTCGGCGCGCAGTTCAACAACGACCCGCACACCTGGGCCTACAGCCTCGCGGACAACCGCTGGACCAGCCTTCAGCCCGCGCAGCTCCCGCCCACCGACAAGAACGACGCCGTGCTCGCCTACGACTCGGTGAACCAGATCGTACTCGTGCTCGTGCGCGTGGCCGAGGGCAAGGAAGAGAACGCCAAGGCGCGCTTGGAGACGTGGATGTTCGATACGGGTGCCAATCAGTGGACCAAGCTCAATCCGCCACGCGAGCCGGACGTGTCCGGCAGCCGTGCGCGAAACCTGGCCTACGCGCCGGAGTTGAACGCGTTCCTGTTGGAAAACCGCACCCATCCGCCCAGCGGTCCGGCGGAGCAGCAGGTGTGGGCCTTGCGCCTCGGTGGCACTCGAACTGGGGAGGCCCCATCCACCTTGAAACTCAAAGAGAGCCTTCCCGCGTCGGCTCCAGCCCGGCCTCGCCTCGTCGAAGACATCACGGTCTCGGTGGTGGCTGCGGATCGTGTCGAACTGGCTTGGAAGCAGTCCACCGAACCCGGCGTCGTGGGCTACCATGTCGAGCGCGCGGCCGTGGAGGTCGCCACGGAAGACCAGCTTCACCGCCTGAAGCGCCAGACCGCGCCGCTGGCGGAGCCGAGCGTCGGAGCCATCACCAAGGTCGGGCCGTTCCAGCGGATTACGCACACGCCGGTGAAGCCGCCCAGTTACACGGACACGGCGGTGGATCTGCAGCAGCCCCAGCCGCTCCGGGACACGCCGCTGTTCGAACGCAAGTTCAACGCCGAGCAGTTCGACCCGGCCGGCAAGCCGTATCGCTTCGCAGTCTTTGCTTACCGCGTCCTCGCCGTGACGGATCGCGGCGCGGAGAGCGGCGCTTCGGCGGCGGAGTTCACGATTCCCTCGCCCGTGCAATGGTTGTTCGCGAAGGAGGCCAGCACGACGTGTCACCTCAAGTGGGCGGCGAATGCGGAGAAGTCCCTGCGCGGCTACCGCGTGTATCGCATGAACGGCCGCTACGACAAGGACCCTATCCCGCGCCTTACGCCGGAGCCGGTAGCAGCGACGATGTTTACCGACCCGGAGGCGGGGAAGAACGCCCGGCGCTACTACGTCGTGGCCGTGGACGCGCTCGGGCAGGAGGGCTTTCCCAGTTCACCGGTGTGGTTCGAGCGCGAGTGGAAGCCGTTCTACATGCCCTTCACCGGCGAATGGCATCAGTGAGGCGCGGGCCAGCGACTAGCAGCCCGTAAATGACTTTAGCGGCGCTCTGTAAGCGCCGAACGAACGGCCAAAAGCGGCCCAAACTCGGCGGTCACAGACCGCTGCTACAGCGGCTGCAGGCCTGCGCAATGTAAAACTCGCGCGCCGGGGTGGTGAATCGTTTCCCGCCGACACCGGGCTGTCGCTTGACATTCCTCGGAGGAAAACATTGACTCCAAATGTGCTGAAACGGTTCCCGTGCCGCTCCAGGCCGTGACGTATGAAACCCCAGTTCACTCCCGCCCTCCGGCGCGCCGCCGCTTTCACCCTCATCGAACTGCTCGTCGTCATCGCCATCATCGCTATCTTAGCTGGGCTGCTATTGCCTTCGCTCGGCAAGGCTAAGGAACTCACCAAGCGCGTCGCTTGCCTGAACAACCAGAAGCAGATCCTGGTCGCCTCGCTGGTGTACGAGCAGGATTACCCAACGTGGTTCTACTACACCGGGTCCGTGGCGGATGATCGCGGTCCGGTGTCGCTCTATCCCCGCTACATCCCGAACACGAAGGCGTTCCTCTGTCCAAACACTAAGAACATCATCCGGCCGACTACGTTCGCCACAGCGGCGGGCTGGACCGCGTTTTTGCAGGACTTGATCACGACCTCGGCCGGCAACCGGGAAAGCCAGGCGGGCGGCCATAGCTACGAGTATTGGCTGTATTACCAGAACGCGCCGCGCGCCAACGTCCGCAAACAGCCCAACGACGGCATGCCGCCCACCGAGGTCATCCTGATCGTGGACGCGGACGACGCACTGGGCGCGCCCGCCCCGGCCAACATCAACAACTTTCCTGACTCCGTGAACAACCACGGCCGCGCCGGCTGGAACTGGGGTTTCGTGGACGGCCATGCGGAGTGGATAAATCGCGTGCGCACCGCGCCGGGCCTGGCCGCCAGCCTGATGGCCACCAACGCCGCCATGGTGCCTTGACCGCCTTGATGTATCACCGGGGACGCGTCGCTAATTCTCCCGTCACCCGCTAGCGGCAGTCTGCGTCTGCCACGCCATGACTAAACGATTGCTCCGCTCGTTCGCTCTGCTGCTGCTCCTGCTCGCTTGCCTCCGCCTCGGGGCCGCGCCCAAGCCCAACGTCCTCTTCATCGCCGTGGACGACATGAGCAACAGCCTCGGCTGCTACGGCCATCCGCTCGTCAAATCGCCGCACCTTGACCGGCTCGCGAAGTCCGGCGTGCGCTTCGACCGCGCCTACACGCAGTTCCCGCTCTGCTCGCCCAGCCGCACCTCGCTCATGACCGGCCTACGCCCGGACACCACGCAGGTGTATGACTTGCAGAAGCATTTTCGCTCGGTGCTGCCCGCGGTCGTGACCATCCCGCAGATGTTCATGCAGAACGGCTACTTCGCTGCGCGCGTCGGAAAGATTTACCACTACGGCAACCCCGGCCAAATCGGCACGCCCGGCCTCGACGACCCGCCGTCGTGGAACCTCGCGCTCAACCCGCGCGGCCGCGACAAGGACGAGGAGGACCAGCTCACCAACCACACGCCTAAGCGCGGCCTCGGCAGTTCACTGTCCTTCATGAAGGCCGACGGCACCGACGAAGAGCAAACCGACGGCAAGGTGGCCACCGAGGTCATCAAGCTGCTGGAGGCGAACAAGGACAAGCCCTTCTTCATCGCCGCCGGCTTCTACCGGCCGCACTGCCCCTACATCGCACCGAAGAAATACTTCGACCTTTACCCACTGGATAAAATCACCATGCCCGCCGGCCCATTCCCCGAGGCGAAGGCCGCGCCTGCCGCGTCGCTCGCGTCCGTCACGCCTTGGCCGTGGTTCGGCACCACGGAGACGCAATCGCGCGAGGCCAAGCAAGCTTACTACGCCACCATTTCCTTCGTGGACGCGCAGGTCGGACACCTGCTCGACGCGCTGGACCGCCTCAAACTCGCCGACAACACCATCGTCGTTTTCTGGAGCGACCACGGCTATCACGAGGGCGAACACGGACTGTGGATGAAGCAAAGCCTCTGGGAAGGTTCCGCCCGCGCGCCGCTGCTCATCCGCGCGCCCGGCGCGAAAGGCAATGGCGGTGCCAGCCCACGCACCGTTGAATTCGTGGACATTTACCCGACGCTCGCAGATCTCGCTGGCCTCAAGCCGCCAAAGAACTTGGCCGGTACGAGCCTCAAGCCATTGCTTGAAAATCCCAACGCGCCGTGGACAAAACCCGCCTTCACCCAAGTCTGGCGCGGCAGCTTCCCCGGCCACAGCGTCCGCACCGAACGCTGGCGCTACACCGAGTGGGACAACGGCCAGCAGGGCGCGCAGCTCTTCGACATGGTCAACGACCCGCAGGAGTTGAAGAACCTCGCCGCCGACCCAAACCATGCGACCACGGTGCAGGAACTGAAGGCGCTAACCGCGAAGAACTGGGCAAACGAATACCGGCCAGCCGGCGGAAAGGCTGGAAAGAAGGTCGAGAATAACTGACCGTACCCTTGCGCATGAGAACTGAGCGACTGCTGCTGATCGCCTCCGTCGGGTTGAATCTGGGTCTGGCTTTCGCCCTCTACCAGCAACGGTTGAGCTATCGTGCGCTCGGTGAGGCCTTGGCACTGGAAGGCAGCACGCTTCGGCAACTCAAGCGAGCGCATGAGGAATTGCTCAGCAAACCTTCGCTCGCCCCCAACTCCGCAGCCGCCGCCGATCAACTTGAAATCGCCCGGCTCCGCAATGAAGTGACGCGGCTGCGCGGCGATTTACGCACCGCCTCGGTGGCCACCAACACACCCGCACCGCGCCGCCCCTTGCCCGTCGCGCCCGTGGCCCCAACTGCGCCAGCCCCCGGCATTCGCCAGCTTGCAGCAAAAGTCTCCGTGCAGCTTCCGCTTGGCCAAACACTGGCGATGGGCGGCTGGCCCGGCGAGCGCCCGGGCGAGCGGATTATCAGCTTCATGACCCCATCCACGGATGCTACTTCGCCCGGCACGATCTCGGTGCAATCACATCTAATCACCGTTCCAGACCAGCTGCTGGACCGGCTGGGCTTGCAGGACTTACGGACCGCCGAGCACTCCAGCCAAGGCGCAGCGGCGCTGGATCCGGCGCGCTTGGCTGCCTTGCTGAAATACGCCGAAGGGGAAAATGGCGTGACTGTCCTCAGCGCGCCGGCGCTGGATCCGGCGCGCTTGGCCGCTTTGCTAAAATACGCCGAAGGGGAAAATGGCGTGACTGTCCTTAGCGCGCCGCGGATCACCACCATCAATGGCCAAGCCGCGACAATTTCCGTCACGCAGCCGCAGGCAAATGGCACGCAAACTGGCCCAGTCATCAGCCTCACGCCCACGCTGGATGGCACCGGCGCGAATGTCCGCCTGGATGTGAATCTGGACTTGAAGCTCGCGCAACCCTAGCCGCGCGAATCAAGTCACTTCACCAATGGCTTCAGGGCGGCGGTGACCTCCGGCACGTTCGTTTCGTTAAGTGACTGCTCGGCGAAGCGCGCTTTCACCTTCGTACCGTCGGTCACGATAGTCGTCACGAACGCACGGTCGTTGATGGCCCACGCGTTCGGGCCGTCCTTGCCCTCCGCGTAAAACGCGAAAGTTGTGGCCTCCAACTTGATGGATTGCTGCACCTTGGGCAGATACTCGCGGGTTTTGTCCACGTCGTCCGTAAGCCACACGGCGACGACGTGCGTGTTCTTGCCCAACTCAGTGAGCGCCTTATCGAGGTTCTTGAGGTAGCGGCCGATGGGCCGATCGAACTTATCCCCGCGCACGAAAACATAAACGGTGGG
>Ga0194121_10008453_pt1 | contig 13025 bp, 9 predicted proteins | sample TA2MahCa50mmetaG_FD_148609 | JGI IMG/M metagenome (GOLD analysis project Ga0194121, IMG submission 148609) | Freshwater microbial communities from Lake Tanganyika, Tanzania - TA2015020 Mahale Deep Cast 50m | ecosystem: Environmental > Aquatic > Freshwater > Lake | place: Tanzania: Lake... | reverse complement strand
CTGCCAATTTCCGACATTGATATCTTGAGAAATCATCGCCCCAAAATCCGGATACACTTTTGATTCAGCACCATCTTCCTTAGTAAGTAGCATTCCGTTCTTCTGTTGTTCGTTTCTTTGATAGACGCTTCGTAGCATCAATGGCCACATACGGCAGTCCGTGGCCGGGAACTGCCTGTGATGCTATCCGCATAGCTGCCATTAGAGATAAGAAATTGCTTCCCTTCCGCACCGCACAACGATCGCTCCTGCGGCCGGAGGCTGATGTGCGGGGTGTTGTTGGCCGACGCCAAAGTTCCCCCGAAAGAGTTGACACTTCGGGCCAACAGCTCGGATGTGAGAAGTGGCGACGCCAGGATCGAGGAAGGTCGCGCGCGGCTCGCTGTAAACATTAGCCGAACAACCGCTCCTGGCCGATAGCGGCGGTCCGCCATAGAGCGATCCCGGAGGCTCACGAACTGAGCCGCCCGAGCCGGGCAGGATCATGGCAGTATCCCGAATTGCTGGCGCGACGGCGACGCGCGTTAAAGGGGGTGTGCATGCAGCAGATCATGGCGCGGATCCGGGCATTCCGCGACGAGCGGGACTGGATGCAGTTCCACGATCCGAAGAACCTCGCGGTGTCGATAGCCATAGAGGCGGCGGAACTGCTGGAGCATTTCCAGTGGAAGAACAAGGCCGAGTCCGAGCGCCACGCCGTTGAGAACAAGGAGGCGGTGGCGGAGGAAGTCGCGGACGTGGCGATCTACCTGCTCGAGCTTGCCGACAACCTCGGCATAGACCTCGAGAAGGCGATACTCGCGAAGCTCGACCGCAACGCCGAGAAGTACCCCGTCGAGAAGGCGCGGGGCGTCGCTACGAAGTACACGAAGCTTTAGCTATGCGGCTCTACGAGGGGTCGATCGGCGAGTTCCGGGACGACGTCGCGCATAACTTGCTCGCGGACAAGCTGGCTAGCGCATTCGACGGCTACTATCGACGGCCCCCGTCCAAGGGCGAAGTTGGAGCGTGGCAGCAATCGCTCAACTTCCTGAAGAACTCTTTCGAGATCGCCGAGCTGGAAGAGCAGCGGGTGATCGTGGAGTATGAGCTGCCCTACTCGTCTAGGCGCATCGACGTGCTGCTTTTCGGCCGCAGCGCGGCTGGGGACGATGGCATTGTACTGATCGAGCTCAAGCAGTGGTCTAACGATGGAGTCGCGGACGCGGACGCCGATGGTAATGTGAAGGTGAGGTTCCAGCAGGGCGTGAAGGAGGTGGCGCACCCGTCGTGGCAGGTGGAGGGTTACCACTACGATCTGCAGGACTTTCTGCACGTTTTCCAGGACGAGCTGGCGCCGGAGCTGAGCTCGTGCGCGTATTGCCACAACTATGCGCGGCTCAAGGAGCCGAAGGTCCTCTTCGCGAAAAAGTTCGAGGCAGGCCTGGAAAAATTCCCGGTGTTCGCCAAGGAGGATGTCGAAAAGCTGGGGCAGTACCTCCAGCAGCGGATCTCGGGCGGGCCGGGTCTCGAGGTTTTCAACCGCTTCATCCGCAGCACCGTCAGGCCGTCGAAGAAGCTCCTAGAGCACACCGGGGACATGATCAACAAGCGGCAGATCTTCACGCTTATCGACGACCAGATCGCGGCCTACAACGCAATCATGCACAAGGCAAAGCAGCTCGCGAAGTCTCAGCAGAAGTCCGTCGTCATCGTCAAGGGCGGCCCGGGCACCGGGAAGTCGGTGATCGCGTTGGAAGTGATGGGCGAGCTGCTACGGATGAAGAAAACCGTGGTTCACGCGACGGGGTCGTCTGCGTTCACCAACACGCTGCGCAAGATTGTCGGTTCGAGGGCTAAGGGGCTCTTCAAGTTCTTCAATAGCTTCGTTGATGCACCGGAAGAGGCCTTCGACGTCCTGGTTGCCGACGAGGCCCACCGTATCCGTGAGAATAGCAATAGCCGGTACACGCCGAGAGCCAAGCGAGCCAAGGTATCGCAAATTGACGAGCTGCTAAGGATTGCACGGCTCAGCGTATTCTTCATCGACGAGAAGCAGATTGTGCGCCCGAATGAAGTAGGCAGCATCCAACTCATCCGAGAAGGCGCGACGAGGTTTGGGGTAAAGCCGGAGGACATCGCAGAATTTGAGCTTCAGACGCAGTTCCGCTGTTCTGGGTCGGATGCTTATCTCCAATGGCTTGATAACTTGCTTGGTATCCGGCCAGCGGAGGCGCCCCGCTTCGACAACAGGATGGAGTTCCGCATCTTCGGGAGCCCAGCGGCCATGATGGAGGAAGTGCGCGCGAGGAACCGCGAGAATAGGAACTGCGCCCGAATCGTTGCCGGCTTCTGCTGGCCCTGGAACGACCCACGCCCAGACGGCACGCTCGTCGACGACGTTGCCATCGGCGACTTCCACATGCCTTGGGAGAGGAAGGACCAGTTTTGGAAGTGGGCAACTGACGATTCCGGCATGGAGCAGGTCGGCACCGTGTACACAGCCCAGGGCTTCGAGTTCGACTATATCGCTGTCATCTTCGGAAACGACCTGGTCTACGACCTGGCGGCGGAAGAGTGGAGCGCGGTTCCTCAGTGCTCGCACGACACCCAAGTGAAGCGCAAGAACCCGCAGCTTGGGAAGCATCTCGCGAGCGTGTACCGCGTGCTGCTCTCGCGCGCCCACAAGGGTGTGTACGTGTATTTCATGGACAGGGGCACCGAACGTTTCTTTAGAAGCCAGGTCGAGGCAGCCAGCACGATTCAGCGCGCCGCTGAGGTCACTCGGATTCCGGAACCGGCTGCGAGCCTTATCCACAAGGAGGCCGAGGGGCGCTACAGAATTTTCCGCTTGGACGATCCGAGAGAGAAAGTACAGGCGTACAGGACCCTCCTGCCGGTCTACTCGCTTCGCGCAGCAGCCGGCTATTTCGGCGCCGGTACACACGTGGAACCGGAGGGCTGGGTCGATGCCTCCGGGATTGGGCGACTCGACGAGAAGATGTTCGTCGCCCGCGTCGTGGGCCGCTCGATGGAGCCCGCCATCAGGGACGGCGATCTCTGCGTCTTTCGTTCGAATCCGTCCGGTAGCCGTCAAGGCAAGGTCGTGCTTATTCAGTACCGCGGGCCATCGGATCCTGAGACCGGTGGTGCGTTTACGGTCAAGCGCTACCAATCGAAGAAGCTTGTGCAGGAGGACGGCACTTGGCAGCACGAGGAAATCACGCTGGAGCCACTCAATACGGAATTCCAGCCGATCGTCCTCACGGCAAAGGAAGAGGGCGACGTCATGCTCGCGGCTGAGTTCGTGGCTACATTGCGCTGATGCTCGCGCGCGAGTGCCCGTTCTGCGCGCTTGCCGCCGAGCGCATTGTGAGGCAGGGCGATCTCTGCCTTGCCTTCCGCGATGGCTATCCGGTATCTCCTGGTCATACGCTGGTCATTCCGAAGCGCCACGTTGCGTCGTTCTTCCAGGTAACGTGGAAGGAGCGGGAGGAGCTTCTCGCGCTGTTGGACTGGTGCCGGAGCGACCTGGCGGAACGTCACAGGCCGGACGGCTTTAACGTCGGTGTAAATGACGGTGTGGCGGCCGGCCAAACGGTAATGCATCTCCACATACACCTAATTCCCCGTTACGCCGGCGACAAGGCGGACCCACGGGGAGGTGTGCGTTGGCTCTTCCCGGATAAGGCGGACTATTGGTCACACAGATAACGCCGACGGCGCAGACTCAACTCGAATTTTTGGGGAATCTGCAGCGGATTCTCAATGAGGGCTCGTTCGTGGCCACTTACAAGTACGCGCTCATCCGCGTGCTCGCGGACTTAAGCATCGAACGAACCGCAGTCGCAGACGGAAGCCTCCCATTGCAACTCGAGGAGCTGGCTGAGCGTTTTATCGAGGTCTATTGGCGCCAGGCAGCCCCATTCAGGCCACGGCGGACATTAGTGCAGGCCACGGGCAACCAGGCTTCACTACTGACTCGGCTTATAGCGATTCGGGAAACGGTTGCGAAGTTATCCGACGCACGGCGCATGCCGCGCTGGCGGTCGCTCGTGCGCGCGACGAAAACGTTACTCCTAGAGCAGCCTCTGTGGCGATTGCAGCGTGTCGGCAATGAGCTGCTCGAGTGCTTCTACGCTAACCGGCTTGATGATGGTGCAATTCGCCTCAAGCCTGGCGTGGCCGCGTGCTTTAAAGCGCAGTTTCCGGTGGTCCAGGCCTTGGTCCAGCTCGCGTGGCTGCGCATGGTGCAGCAACTGCCGATCAATCGGGAATTGATTGGGCAAGGGGGCGACGTTGCGGAGTTTCTCTTCGGAGCGGATCGCAGCGCGCTCGCGCGGCTCTCTGGCGGCTTGATGGGGATTCAGGCCGGGAATTGTTTCTATTGCAACCGGCGTATTTCCGACACCGGCCACGTCGATCACTTTGTTCCCTGGGTTCGCTATCCGCGTGATTTGGGCCATAACTTCGTTCTTGCGCATGACGCGTGCAACAGCCGAAAGGGAGAGCTCTTGGCGGGCGTCCCGCATCTGGACCGCTGGCTGGAGAGAAACACAGATCGACGGGCAGAGCTTCAGCAGATTTTTTCCGAGGCACGCATGCTGCACGACGCAGAAACAAGTAAGCATGTAGCTGCGTGGTCCTACGAGCAGGTGGAACGGGCAGCTGGGCTCGTATGGCTAGGAGGCGAGCGTTTCGAGCACCTTGGCCGAGAATGGCGATCGCGATTCGCGATGGCGACCTGATGCTTGATGGTCTCTACGATCGCCTTATCGACGAGCGGCTTTCCGCGGAACTCGCGTCGCTCATCCCGAACCGAGCGAGCATCGAGGCGCTCCCAGCCGAAGGACGCTCAGCGCGGCTCGCAGAGGCCTTTGTCAAGATCCTGGCCGGGATCCTCGACAGCGTAGAGTCAGACGAAGCGGGCACGCTGCGGGAGCAGGCGCAGATGGCGGTAATTGCCGGGCTTCTGGGGATGCTGCGCCAGCAGTATCGAGCCAGCGACCTTTCGAACTGGCCGACACCGCTCAGTACCCTCCGCTCGATTCACCGCCAGTCGGCCCCATTCGTCCCGCCCGCAACGGGGGTGCTTCGCCCCTGGCTCTTCACCGTAGGCCGCGCGGATCCGTCGCTGCTAGCCGATCTGCGTGCGGAGTTCGACTCGGCGGACGAGGTGGACATTCTGGTCTCGTTCATCAAGTGGAGCGGGGTGCGAAAGCTCATGGTCCGGTTCGAGGCCGGAGGCGTCACCGGCGCCGACGGGGTGCCGCGCCGGCAGGTGCGGATTCTCACGACGACGTACATGGGTGCAACGGAGGCGCGCCCACCTCAGCGGCGAAATACCGCCGTTTTGACTACTTAAGGAAGAATGAGATCAGGAAAAAGGTTCGCGAGCGATACGAGCGTGGCGACATTCTTGGAGCGAACCGCGAGCCCATCCGCAACAGGGGCAATGCGGCGAACGCGTTTTATCTTGATCTACCTGAAGAGGACAGGCATCTCTGGTCGAAGCGGGGCGATACGGAGGACATGATGGACTCGCGCGGCATGACGGACCTGAGACGCGCGCTGACAGGTGCCAAGCGGCCTCGTCCACCAGGAAGATGATCAGGGATAAGAATTTCCTTCGCTTCCGCGCCGCACAACAATCGCTCCTGGGGCCGGCCAGACGTGGTGCGGGACTACCTGCGTATCAGGCTTGGCGGGCGTGAGCACGAGGTCTTCATGTGCGTCTGGCTGGACGCTCAGCATCGAGTCATCCAGTGCGAGGAGATCTTCCGCGGTACCCTCACCCAGACTGCCGTGTACCCACGGCAAATCCTGAAGGCGGCGCTCGCGGTAAACGCGGCGGCAGTGATCCTCGCCCACAATCACCCTTCGGGGGGGGGGGGCCAAGCCCAGCAGGGGCGACGAGCCACTTACCAGGAACTTGGTCGAGGCCCTGGTGCTTAAGGATGTGCGGGTCCTCGATCACTTCGTAGTTGCCGGAGCAAGCGCGATGTCGTTTGCTGAGGCTGGATTGCTGTAGGCAAAAGGTCGCGACCTCCGAGGGTGCCTTCAGAGCAGCAGGCACCCGTCGGGAATGACTTAAGTATCTGTTACATATACTGTTTTATAGATCCCCCGGAAGGCGGCGCCAGCGCTGGCCCATGGCGGCGGTTGTATTTTCTTACCGCGCCGGCTATCTTAGCTGTAAGCAGAAGAGATTCGGCTAACAGGGCTCCAAACGGGGTCCTTTGCAAAGCGACGGATCGACGCGAGAGGCCAACCTCCTCTGCCCAAGGCGCCGACCGGCTACCGGTCGGCATGGGCAACGCACTTGTACTTTTGGAGGCTGGCCATGCAAGTTTCCATTCCGGCGCAGAACGCCGTGTTTCAGCAGCACCGTCCCCCGCTGTCCAGTTGGGGCGAGAACTTCGCGACGAGTCTCAAGGCAGCTGAGAAATACGGGCGCAAGTTCGCCCAGTTCAACCCCTCCCTCGAACGCAGCGAATGCGAGCAGGTTGCACGCATCGCCCTGTGGTCGGCCAAGCGGTCGTTCGACGCGACGCGCGGGCGGCTTTTTTCCCGATACGCCAAGGTGTGCGTGAAACACGCTTTGTGGGATTACTCCACGGAATGCATCGCACACCGTGATCGGCACGTCTCGACCAGGCAGGGCGGCGAAGACGAAGAGGCGCTCGAGCAAGACGGCATAGGCGTCTCGCCGTTCGATGCCCGTGCCCTGACCGAGCCGGAAGTGGCTCAGATGGCCTCCCAGATCATGCAGTGCGTCGACAAGCGCGGCGCCCAGCATTTGCAGGTTTTTTCGGAATTGATCCAGGGACGCACGCAAGGTGAAATCGGCCGGGCACTCGGGGTCACGCAGCAACGCGTAGCTCGAGTAAAAGCCGAACTTGTAGCACTACTGGAGAACACGGGCATCCGGGGCTAAACCAAAACCGAGGCGGCGGCGCTACGGGACCCCGCCATCACCTCGGTTACATCAAGCGGTCCCGGCCGGTCGGCTCCTAATGCGAGCTGGCCTAAAAAAGGAGCAACATCATGAAAGATGCAATCGTTGGCGGGCTTCAGGCCCTTGAAGTGGGTGGCAACACGAACGACCACGTGTCTACGGACACAACGGGCAACAAACCGCTGAAGGAGAAGATCGTGAAGAAGACGCAGTTCGACATTGACAGCACCGAGAGTCAGACGCGGTACGTCACGGAGCAGAAAGCGAAAGGCGATCGCCTCGGTCTCGTCTTCGCAAAAGCGTTCCTTTACGGGATGAGGGATATCGGCTACAAGACCCCCGGTTGGGCCTTCTGCGAAATGGTCGACAACTCGCTGCAGGCGGGCGCCACCACGGTGGAAGTCCGGTTCGGATTCCTGCCCGCGAACAAGACCCGCGCGAAACCCGACATGTACGCGGTCGTAGACAACGGCGGGGGCATGATTCCCGAGATGATCAGCTACGCCGTGCGGTGGGGCGGGTCCGATCGCGTGAATAACCGCCATGGCTTCGGTCGGTACGGCTTTGGCCTGCCGAGTTCCGCCGTCAGCATGGCCTGTCGCTACACTGTCTACTCGAAGACCAGCGACTCGCCGGTGTGGTACGCGGTGACAGTCGACCTGGACAAGCTCGCCGATGCCTCCGGAGACATGAAGAAGCTCGAGAAGCTCCTCGAGCCGCGGGAGGCGACGCTTCCGGAGTGGGTCGTCGACTACCGGACCAGCGACGATGAACTGGGTGATAGCACCATGGTCGACGTTCGCCGACTAAAGTCCGGCACCGTCGTCGTACTCGAAGAGATCGATCGGCTCCGGAATCGGGATCACGAGACCAAAGACATCAACTGGGTCACCACAAAGATCGTCAGGGGCAAACTGCTCGATCACTTCGGGCTGGTCTACCGGCATTGGCTGGCGGAACGCCGCATCACGGTGGACGGCGAGGCCTCGATCCCGGTCGACCCGCTCTTCCTCATGCCGAATGGGCGGCTCTACGCCGAGACGCCGGTGATGGCGAAGTCGGTCTACAGCTATGCGTTCGAGGTTCCGAGCGCCAGCGGCGAATCGGGCGTCATCCGCATTAGGGCGGCTTACCTGCCACCGAACTTCCAGTGGCTGAATCCCGATGACACCAGTAAGAGGCCTCGGAACAATAAGCGCCAGAAGATCATGAAGGCGCAAAACGGGCTGCTGATCTGCCGCGAGGGCCGTCAGATCGACTGCGTGATGCCACCGTGGACGCGTTTTCAAGTCTACGACTACAACGTCAAGATCGAGGTGGACTTCGACGCGGTGCTGGATGAGTTTTTCGGGGTTACTACCTCGAAACAGCAGATCGTAGTGGCGGACTCGATGTGGGAGAGGCTGCAGCAGACGGGGAAGGAGGCAGGCGGCCTCGCCGGCCTGATCAAGGACCTGCGAAAGAAGTACAAGGACGAGGTGGCTGTGCTGGAAACGAACTTGGAGATCGAGCAGGCGCCGGATCAGCCTCGCCCCAGCGAGGTCGCGATGGAACAAGCGGAGAAGTTCCGGATCCGCAGGCCCACGCCCACCCCGGAGAAAGTCGCCGAGGCTAAGAAGAACGTTGACGACCTGATCGAGAAGATCGCGAAGAAGACGGGAAAGCCGAAGGAGAAGGCCGCGGAAAAGGTCCGCGCGGAAATCGACGCCCGTCCCTGGCACATCGCCTTCGACGCCGCAGCCGAGGGGCCTTTCTACTGGCCGAAGCGGCTCGGCGCCCAGAAGCAGGTGGTGATCAACACGGCGCACCCGTTCTACACGAAGCTGTACAACCGCGCGCCCGGTGTGAAGTCGGCGCTGGAGGTCCTGATCTTCGTCCTGGCCGACGGCGAGATCGACGCCGAAGGTGATCGCGAGAAGTTTTACCAAAGCGAGAGGGTGCATCACTGGTCGAAGATGCTGAAGGACGCCCTCGAAAAGCTGGTGGATGATGATGTGGTCGCGGACAGCATCTCGGCGCAGCAGGAGGCCGGGGAAGCAGAAGCGGCGGACAGCGCCACCTGAGCATCACTGCAACCGCGTCGGCGCGGCCAGGCCGGTTTTCCACGGCCTGGCCGTTTCCGAGCTGTGGGCTCCGACGCAGCGCCTGAGGGAGAGGAAGAAGATGGGTAGCAACGACGGCTCGATAATCGCGCTCGACCGGTTCATTCAATCGACCCGCGACAGCGGCTACAAGAGCACCGCGAGCGCAGTGGCAGAACTGGTGGACAACGCGCTGCAGTCCGGCGCCACGACGGTCGAGATCAGGATCGAGGGCGACCCTGAGAGGGGCGCAAGGCCTACCAGGGTCGTCGTCGCCGACAACGGTTCCGGCATGGATGCCCCAACCCTGCGGCAGGCATTGCGCTTCGGCGGCAGCAGCCGCTTCAACGACCGCGGGGGACTGGGACGCTTCGGCATGGGCCTCCCGAACGCCTCCCTCAGCCAAGCGAAGCGCTTGGATGTGTACTCCTGGACCCGCAAGGGGCGAGTCCTGATGTCCTACCTCGACGTGGACGAGATCGTCGCGGGCGCGATGGTAGAGGTTCCGGATCCGGTTAGTACCCCCCTGCCGGACGGCGTGGAGGCCGTGAGCGAATCCGGAACGGTGGTGGTCTGGCAGGTCTGCGATCGGCTGGACAACCGGCGTATCTCGACCACGGTGCGTAAGTTGCAAGACCATCTGGGCCGCATGTTCCGGTACTTCATCTGGGACGGCGTTCGAATTGCAGTCAACGGCCGGGCGACTGCCCCGCAGGATCCCCTGTTTCTGCGGGGCGATGACGCGGGGGCGAGCGTATTTCAGGAGCCGCTCAGGCTCGAGGTGTACGCCAACCCTAGTCGGGCCGACAGCCCGATCGGCGCGGTCCGCATCACCTTCACCGAACTCCCCGTGCTCGCCTGGCAGGAGCTTTCCAACGACGAGAAGCGCCGGCGGGGAATCTCCAATGGCGCCGGCGTATCCATCGTACGCGGGCGTCGGGAAGTGGATGTCGGCTGGCACTTCATGGGCCTGAAGCGCCGCGAGAACTATGACGACTGGTGGCGCTGCGAGATCGCGTTCGACCCCGTACTGGACGAGGCGTTCGGCATCACCCATACCAAGCAACAAGTTCGCCCTACCGATCACCTCATCGAAGCCCTTCAGCCGCAGGTCGAGACGCTTGCAAAGGTGCTGAACAGCCGGGTGCGGCAGGCGCACATGCACGTCAAGGCTGGCAAGGCGACCGCCTCCGCCGAAACCATCGCCGAGCGCCAGGACCCCGGCCTGAAGCCCATCCCGCGGCAAAGTGTTCTTGCACAGGACAAGCGCGCGATTCGCGATCTTGCTCGACGGAACCCGTTGGTTAAGAGCGTCCAGGCGCAAAAATTGGACGACGCCGTTTACTACCGGCTGATCGAAGACGCAGGGCGGGGGTCGGACTTCTTCAGCCCTGTAGTTGGCGATGGCATGGTGCTAGGCGCCTTGAACCCAAAGCACCGCTTCTTCACGGAGATGTACCGCCCCCTGACTGAAGCCGATGGCCCGGAAGCGGTCCGCGCTGCTCGCGCATTGCAGCTCATGCTGTTGTCGGCGGCACGCGCCGAGGCCCTGTTTACCCGCAAGGAAGAGCAAGCAGCCGTGGCGCAGTTCAGGAAAGAATGGAGCGACATTCTCGAGGTGATGCTGAAGGGTAGTCGCTAGGTAAGCTGCATGGACTTTGTTCTCACCCCCACGGCGGTACGAGACGCAAAGTCCAGGGCTCGGCTACAGAGTCTGGTCGTGACGCTGGCCGCCCTGCCGCGCGCGGAGGGTGGGACCCCCGAGGAAACAGAAGCCGAGGCCGCGCGGATCGTGTTCAACGCCCGCCTGTCCGAACTACCTTCGGTCGATCAGGTTCGGGTGGAGGCCGCTGGCAATCTTCTGATCGACTTGGCGAAGTCCGGCTGGACGCTACGGATTAGCGGCAACGAGACTCTCGGTACGCGCCCCGAACTCGAGGGGGATGTTCGGACCACGCGCCGCGCACAACTGGCCAATCGCCGGCTAGAGCAGTTGCGGGAACCTGCCGTGAGGGAGTTCGTCGCCCGCATGGAGAGCGGTCACCCTTTCGCCGGGCGAATGATCTCGGTATTCGATCTCATGCGTGATGGCCGGGATTTGGCTCGCGGACTCACCGACGCGCTTGCTGCGTCCGATCCGGAGTCAGCGCTGCAAGCTTGTGTCAAACCATACCTACAGTTCATCGAGACCGGCGCGAAGTGCCCGCACAGTGGATTCCTGCTGCAGGACATCTGGCGCTACTTCAGGCATACGTGGTCGAGCGCCTACGAGAGCATCCCCGGGCGATCCATCCAGTTCCTGGTCCGAGATGGCGCGGCCCCCTTTCACCCGGTCATGGGTATCGCTTCTATCGCGAGTGCCGCATCCGTTCAGCCAGCTCGCGACGAGCAGATAGGCTGGACACGAGAGGCGCTACTCCGTGAGGCTCGGGAGAAACCGAGTACGGAGCTTGCGGACTGGGTTGTCGAGACGATCGAGGCTGCGCTCGAAGGGATTTATCGCCAGGACCTTGTCGAGGAGAAGGTACTTCCAGCCCGCCTCCCGGCCTTGATCGAGTCCGACGTCATCGCCACCCTCGTCAAGGCTGGCGAAGTCGCCAAAGAGCGGCATGTAAAGCAGTCCTCCCGCCTGGAGCACAAGAGCAGCGACTCCGAACCCGTTGATGAGGAAGGTCTGGCAAGGCTCGCTCGTACCGATCTCTACCGTTGGAAGCGCACGAGTGATCTCGCCGCAATCCTGGAAATACGGAACGTCGTCAACGCAGCATATGAAGGACATCGAGGCAAGAGTCGCCTGGAGGCGTTGCTCGCAAACTCGGCCGGAAGAAAAGCATTCGAAAAGCTTGTCCGACGAGCACGCTCGATTTCGGTAGGAACGGCCATCGCAGACCTGAATGTCTGCGGCGCGATCGCGCCTTACAACGAAATTCTAGCTGGCAAACTTGTGGCGATGCTGGCGGTGTCCCCGCAAACGGTGTTTGAGTACCGTCGACGCTATCATGGCAAGGCTAGTTGGATCGCTTCGCGCATGGCGGGCCGTGCCGTCGTGCGAAGCGCAAATCTCGTATTCGTTGGCACCACAAGCCTGTATGGCACCCGTCCCAGCCAGTACGACCGGGCGGGATTTCCTGCCAGCCTCGTTGGCGGAAAGGATGGCTATTGGGTCCGCTACCGCTACCTAAGCGATACGGCCGGAGTGGGTACGGCGCAGTTTAGTGCTGCAACCAAGTCTGCACTGCAGAAGCTTCTCGCGCGGGAGTCGAATCAGAGCGAGAACATCAAGTTCATTTTTGGAGAGGGTGCAAATCCCAAACTTCGATTGCTGCGCGAGGGAATCGTAGCGCTCGGCATTCGAGGCCCGACTACAGGCGGTCAGGGTGCCGATAGTCTGCTTACGCACGGTATGCGTAAGGCGGCGTACGGTGTGTGGCTTGTCGACAATCTCCGTGACTATCTTCTCGGATTCGCTGCCCGTCCTTGTTACGCATTCAAGTTGGACGACGTACGTACGAGTACGGAAAGGATCGGATCGTGGTGGATTAGCCGCTGGGTACGCAAGCGCCTGGAGAAGCCCGAGGCGCTGCAAAGGGTGGCCGCAGAGACGCTGGTACGGCCTGTGCGTCATCGTGCGCGCGTGACGCTTCCGGAAGCTGATGCCGCGCAACTGAGGTTGCTATATTGACTACCACTTGGGGCGGCGACACCGTCGCGGATAGGAAAAAGGGTGGGAAAAAAATCCTGCACGCCGCGAGTTCGATATCGACACCGCCCGAGCCGCTACCACGCTTCGTTTAACACGCTCCGGGACATTGCCGTGATCAACCGCAGGATGGATTTGCTCCAAATCTGCTCCAGCGCAAATGAAAACGCCGGTGATAGTATGTGATCCGCAGTGATAGCAAGTAACTGATTACGTAGTTATACTGTGGTAAGGCTTGGAGCAAGAAAGCGAACTTTTTGGCCTTTTAATCCGTTGGTCGGCGGTTCGAATCCGCCACGGCCTACCA
>Ga0194121_10008450_pt1 | contig 13029 bp, 14 predicted proteins | sample TA2MahCa50mmetaG_FD_148609 | JGI IMG/M metagenome (GOLD analysis project Ga0194121, IMG submission 148609) | Freshwater microbial communities from Lake Tanganyika, Tanzania - TA2015020 Mahale Deep Cast 50m | ecosystem: Environmental > Aquatic > Freshwater > Lake | place: Tanzania: Lake... | reverse complement strand
TTTCCGCACCAGACGAGCCCGATTTTGAAACCCTCTCCCAGGCGCGCCTTCCAGCGCACGACTTCCTCGGGGGGCGCCATGATGTAGGGGATGGCGGCGGGGATGGTGTCCACCGTGGTGCGCATGACCAGCGGCAAGCTGGCCAGCGGGGCCTGCAAATCGGCGTCCGGCACCGCTTTGCCGTCGACCAGCAAGATGTCGGCGCCGGGCGTGCCTTCAAGCAGGCGCCGCAGTTGCGGGGGGCAGAGCAACTGGATCTGGCCCACTCGCGAGCGCACTATCGGCAGGTAGCGCACGAATTGCAGCGTGTCGCCAAATCCCTGCTCGTACACCACGAGCAATTTCTTGTCGGGCTGCGGCGCGGCGTTCCACTCCGGAATCTTGAACGGCGTGGGGCGCACGATGCCGGCCGCAAAGCGCCATCGCCAGTGGATCCATCCTTCCTCGTAGCGGCCGGCTTACAGCATCAGCAGGGACAGGTTCCAGTGCGCCAGCGCGTTGTCCGGATCTTCCTCCAGCGCCTTGCGAAAATGAATTTCCGCTTCCTCGAGCCGGCTCTCCAGCACGTACAGGCTGGCCAGGTTGGTTTGCGCGGGGACGTGCCTGGGATCGAGCTTCACTGCCTGGAGAAATTCCTGCTCGGCGTCGGCGCGGCGATCTGCACCCACCAGCGCGATGCCCAGCAGGCTGTGCACGGTGGCCTCGCGTGGCGCCAGCGCGGCCGCCCGGGTGAGGCACTTCACGGCCAGCAGCGGATGGCCGTTTCCCACCATGGCCTGCGACAAAGGGACCAGATCGGCCGCGCGCGCCGAGGCCAGACGTAGGCGCGCTCGAAATGCCGCTCGGCCTTCTCGTCGTTGCCCAGCGCGTTGTACGACACCGCCAGCAAGGACTGTATCTGTGGATTTTGCGGATCGCTGCGCGCCGCCTTTTGCATGAATTCCACTGATTCCTTGCGCTTGCCCAGGTTCCACAGCGCCATGCCAAGCCAGCGCAGCGCCTGCGCGTCACGCGGATTGGAGTTCACCAGGGTACGGCACAACCGGACGCACTCTTCGAAATCGCCGGCGCCGTAGGCGCCCTGCGCCGCCTCGATGCCCCGCGCCACGTCAGTTACCGACGTCGAGCAGCTTGTACGTGCTGCCGTTGTAGCGGTACAGGAAAAAATCTCCGCTGTTGGGAGTGAACACGATGAAAATATCCGGGTAGCGCGCGTCGGTCTTGCGGATGTAGAGGCCGGTCTTCATCCCCCCGGTCTGGGCGGCCAGGTTGTTGTTCTCGGGATGAAATTCGTGGTCCACCGACTTCTCACGAAACACCGTCCGCCACTGGCCTCCGCGCTTTTCTTGAACGGCCAGCGCGACGGATTTCCCTTTACGCGGATTGGGGTTGCTCGAGTAGATCACCACGCGCTCGGCCACCCGGTCTGCGTCCACGTCCCCGATCCGGGAATAGAGAATATAATCACGCGCGCTCGCGGGCGACGTGAGGACGAGCGTAAGACCGAGGAGGAAAAGAGCGATACGCATGGCGGGCCTTTCTGGCCCTGCAGGGCCGGGCCCTTTCGGCAGGACATCGCAATCGCCGCAGAAGTGTGGGCGGCAATGACCAGACGCATCCTCGTCGGGCTCTTGACGTGGTTTCTACTTGCCCTGCCGGTGGCGGCTGAGACGCCGCCCGAAGTGGTGGAGCAGCTTTCCGGGTCACGCGACGCGCGTGAGGCCGCGGCACGCCTTCCGGGGACCCGGTCGGGGATCTGGCAAGCGCTCTGGCAATGAGCAAGAAACGCGCCGGCGCCAGCGACGAGGCACGCGCCCTGGCCGAAATGGCCCGCGGGCCGCTGGATGGGGACGCGCTGGAGAAAATCCGCCGCGCCCTGGGCAGCGCGCAGCACGTGGTGGTGGCGCGCGCCGCGAAAATCATTCGGGAGGGCGCCCTGAACGGCTTCGAAAGCGACCTGCTGGAGGCATTCGAGCGGTTTCGCATGCTTTCCGCGAAAGAGGATCCGGGGTGTCTTGCGAAGCTTGCCCTGATCGAAGCGCTCGACTTTGGGAATTGTCGCGACGCGCAGCCTTTCCTGATCGCGGCGCAAATCGTGCAGCCGGAGCCGGTGTGGGGCGGGCGGTCCGACAGCGCCGGGCCGGTGCGCGCGCGGGCGCTGCTGGCGCTGGCCAACCTGGGGTTCGAGGACCTCGTGCTGCTGGCAGCCGATAAAATGGGGGACGGCGACCCCGCTGTGCGGCAGGCCGCGGCGGATGCGCTGGCGCACTGCGGCGCGCGGGCCGGGGCGGCGGTGCTGCTCATGGCGGCGCAGCGCGAGCGGGACGCTCCCCCGGTGCTGCTGGCCTGTTTTGCCGGGCTGCTGGCGCTGGCTCCGGACTGGGGGCTTCCCCACCTGCGCAAGACCCTGGAAGGCCACGATGGGGCGCAGCGCGAGCTGGCCGCCATCGCGCTCGGGGAATCACGGCGCGACGACGCGCTCGACCTGCTGGTGGAATTCGCCGAGCAGACGCCGCTGGCCCGCGAGCGCGCGCAGACGTTTCGGGCCATCGCGATGCACCGCAGCGAGCGGGCGCTGGAATATCTGCTGAAGGTCATTCTTGAGGGGCGCGCCGGTGACGCCGTGGCCGCCGTCAAGGCGCTGGGCGATCAACGCGAGGACGCGCGCATCGCCGCACGGGTGCGGCAGGCGGCCGAGAAGCGCTCGGAAGCAACGGTGAGCGCGGCGTTCGAGGAAACCTTCGAAGCGTAACGCTGCTGGCGCTCCGGCCGCGCCGAAGGGTTGCTCTCCACCACGGCGAAGTCCATCCGTTACAATCGCCGTGCATCGCCTGAACGGAGGGGCTGGCAAATGGGTGAAGCCGAAGAAAGCACGACGCTGGACCTGGTGCTGCGCGTGCCAGGTGACCTGGCGGGTCTCACTCTGCCGGAAGGCGTCGATCGTCGGCTTCAGGCACTGTTGGAAAAGCAGGATGGCGGCGAAACGCTGAGCGACGACGAACGCGCGGAAGCCGAAGGGCTGGTCGACCTCTCCGATCTGCTTTCGCTCCTGCGACTGAGGGCGCGAGGCGCCGATTCCGTCAGCGCGTGACCTCTGGATATGTGCCCGTGTCGCTGCAGCGACGCGTCAGGCAGCGCGCAACTCAGCGCTGTGAGTATTGCCGGCTTTCCCAGGCTGGCCAGGAAGCCACTTTTCACATCGATCACGTGCGGCCACGCAGGGACGGTGGGGGAACAAGAGCGGAAAATCTTGCCCTGGCCTGTGTATCATGCTCTTTGCGGAAGGCCGGCACATCGCGTTGGAGCGCAAAACTGGCTGGAAGGTACACGCTGACGAGGCAGACGCGTCAAGATTCTACATCGGGATATGATCTTTTGAGCGAGTTACCAACTCGCGGTGAAACGCTGGGAACAGGCCCAGAAGCAGGCCGTTAAAACTATTGTGGCGTCGGCTGTGCCGACACCTCTATTCCCAGAGCGGCTTTCCGCTTTCCGCGTCGTGCGGAGCCCAGGCCAGGGCCAGCAGGCGCACCGAGATGTTGGCCTTCTTCGGCTTGACCGCGGTAGTCTCGAACACCTCTGTGGAGGGGTCGACGCGCGCCTCCACGGCCGCGAGATCCGCCTGGAACTGGAACTGCAGGTCGTCCCGGCGGGCGCTGGCCACCTGCAGGTTCTGCTCGGCGCGGCGCACATCGGACGCCTGGGTGGCGCTGCGACCCACGCCCCGCGCGGCCGATACGCCCGCGCTCACCATGCTGGTGCGGCGGCCCATGAACGAGCCCAGCAGGCTGCCGCCGATCTGCAGCGCCGTGGACAACATGGAATCGCGGGACTGGGCCTCTTCCCGCTGCACCGCATGCTCGGCGCGGCGCACGCCGTCCTCGGCGGTGGTCAATTTGGAGGCATAGGCACGGCGCAGCTTCTCCTTTTCCGCGTCGCGCTGCTCGCGCGCGACCTGTAGGAGGCGGATGCGAAAGGCTCGCTCGTCCTCGCCCGGCCTGGAAGTCTGCTTCAGCGATGGGCTGGTGAACAGCTCCAGTTGTTGCGTGGCATAAATCCAGCCGGCGAAGTCCCTCGACCACGCCGCGTATTTCTTGACGTTTGCCGCGGCGGACGGGAGCGGCGCAAACCCGGCGCCGTCCAACGGTTCGCTCTCCAGGTCACAGGCCGCGGTTTGCAGAGCCTGCGCGCGCTCCCACTCTACCGCGAGCGGACCGTCGACGACATCCACCGCGGCGCGGATATCGTGGCTTGAGTCGACGCCGCGCTTTGCGTCGACAAATTGCACGTCGGCCTCGCCGAAAAGCATGGGACGGTAAATCACGCGGCGGGCCAATCCGCGGGCCGCAAGGAAATATTGGGGAATTGCGGAGTCCACCACGGGACGGGAGGCCGCCGGCGCTGGAAGCGTGGAAGGCGCTGGCACGGTTGGCGCGAACCCGCCCAGCTGCTTGAGCTGCGCGCGGGTCAGCGGGCCGGCCAGGTACGACAGGGTCCAACGCGTCTCGAAAACGACGTCCTCATCCTCGTGCACGTTGTGCAGCAGAAATTTCCGGCTGCCCAGCCCGGCCAGGACCGATTCCATTTTCGCGCGGTCGAACGCGCGGCCCGCGGAGGCACCCTCCAGCCCCTCCATCACGCGCTGCTTGTCCCGCTCAGTCTGCAGGCGTCCGATGAACCACGTGCCAGTGTTGGACAATCCCTTGTAATCGAGATCCACCGGATTTTGCGTGGCCAGTAAAACCCCCAGGCCAAAGGCGCGCGCCTGCTTGAGAAGGGTGAGAAGCGGCGGCTTTGACGGGGGATTTGCGACCGGCGGAAAATAGCCGGCAATCTCGTCCATGAACAGCAGCGCGCGCAGGCTTGCGCTCCCCGACTGGCGGCGCATCCATCCCACGACATTGGACAAGAGGAGGCTCACGAAGAACATCCGCTCCGCGTCGCCCAGGTGGGCAATGCTGAAAATCGCCGCGCGGGGCCGGCCGGACTCGGTGTACAAAATGCGGTCGATGTCGAGCGGCTCTCCCTCCGACCAGGCCGCGAAGGAAGGCGAGGCCAGCAGGTTGTTGAGCCGCATGGCGAGCTCGGAGCGCTCTTTGGGCGGGAAGAACGTGTCGACGTCCATGACGCCGACGCGGGTCACCGGGGGTTTTTGAATTTCCGAGATAATGCCGCCGAGGTCCAGCGAACGGCCCGCCTGCCACGCATTTTGCACGATGGTGGAGAGCAGAATGTGTTCGCGGCTTTGCAAAGGATCCGCCTCGATGCCCAGCAAGCCGAGCAGCGCGCTCACGCTGGCGTGGATGCGCTCGCGCCGGGATTCCTCATCTTCGTCCGCGGAGGGCGCGTCGAAGGGCCGCATGATCGACACCGGGCGCCCCGACCTGCTGCCCGGCGTGTACAGGCGAAATTCCGCGGCGTCGCGCAAGCGCTGGATGCGGGCGCCGTCCTGCCCCCACGCCGCGAGGCCGTCCCGCCAGCGCTGCGCGGTCTCGGCGGGCTGCTGCGTCCAGGGCGCGAAATCCTCGGGACGCAGTTGCGGAAAATTGAGCAGCAGGTTTCCCAGATCGCCCTTGGGATCGACGGCGATCACCGGAATCGAGTCAATGAGCGCCTCTTCGATGAGCCCGACGCACAGGCCGGTCTTGCCGCTGCCGGTCATGCCGATGCACACGCCGTGGGTGACCAGATCACTGGAGTCGTAGAGCACGGGCTGGCCGTCGTCGACCGCCCGTCCCAGGTAGAACAAGCCGAGTTTCTCGAAATCCTGCATGGCGGCGGCTTCGCGCGGGACGGCTAATTTCCCCGCCGCGCCGTGAGGACGATGAGCATGCCGAGCGGGAGGGTGGCGCCCAGCAGCCAGGGGTAGATGTAGAAAAACAGGGACAGGACGGGGAAATTGGGGGTGAGCTCCACGACCTGCACGGTGACTTCCGCGGGCGGCGGGCCGAGCTGGACGTGGCCGTGGTAGCCCGAGCGCAGAAGGTCGACGCGGGGCGCCTCGCCGGCCGCCATCGCCCGCTCGAGTTGCTTCCGGAACGTGTCCGTGTAAGAGACGAGCAGCGGCGTGCGGCCCAGGAACTTCGGCTTGTCGCCTCCCAGGCGGAGATAGGCGCGGGCGTGCAGCGGACGGGTGGTCAGGATGAGGCCGCTGACCCCGGGAAACTGGGCGGCCTCTCCCCGGCATTGACCGATCTCGTGCTCGACGTCGCGCTCCTCGCCAACGACCTGGGTCACCTGGATGACGATGAGAGCGGCGAGCAGCAATACGAGGACAAGGCGCGCGGGCACGGCGGCAGCTTCGGAGGCGGTCATCCCCCGTCCTGCGAATGAAGCCGCATGCCTCCCCTGCTGCGCGCCTTTCTCCTCTGCCACGAGGTCCGCCAGTCGCCCCGCGGCACCGACCTGCTGGGCGTCTTCAACCGCATCAACGCGCCCTCATTCCCGGTGGAAGGCCGCGCCTACGTGCACGTGGTGTGGTCGAACCTGGAGCCCGGTGAGCACCAGATGAGCATCGGCCTGATCGGGCCGCGCGCCACCGTCGGCCAGTGGGACGTGAAAGTAGTCAAGACCTCGCCCGAGCGCGACGACTGGATGTACACCCAGGCCGTGCAGCTCCATTTCCCCGAGCGCCAGGACTGGATTTTCCAGATCTCCCTCGACGGCGAGCCGTACGGAAACTTCTACCTCGCGGTGGACGAGAAGACCCGGTGACCTCGGCCGCGACGCGGCCAAAAGGTCCTAGGGACTGGCAGTGCACGAAGGCGACGGGAGCGAATTCAAATCAATATTCCCCAGGTATTGCACGATAACCGTGCCGCCATTCTGGCCGGCCTCCCGCGAGATATTACAGTGCGAGGCGTTGTTCGTGCAGAACGGGCCGATCAAAGGCGTTGGCGAGCCGGTGAAAAACGGCGGCGAAGGGACACAATTCTGCGGCGTTGCGGTGCAATTGCTCAGCCCATAGGGATAGACGCCCGGCAGGCAGCAGTTGTCATCCACGCCGGAAACGGCATCCACGAATGAGTTCGCAAAGCTGGTGATGTTGTTCGGGTCCACGTTGTCGGTCCACGGCGGACCGGAGCTGCACTGCACGTTGATGTACGTGTTCGCTCCCTGGTTGCAGGAGATGTCCAGCGTCTCGTTGTTGTTGGCACCGTTGTTGATGTTGCACTCGAAGTAGTTGACCCCGTTGGGAAACAAGTTGAAGGCGCCCGGGCAATAAGGCTCCTGCGGTGGAGACGCCTCGGCCTCGGTTTCGAAGGCCACCACCAGTCCCAACAGGACGTTCGAAGCATCCGAATTATTGGTGATTTCCACGATGTCGTTCGGGTTCAGCAAAAGGTATGCCACCGCGGGATCCGCCGTGCTCTGAGTGAGCGTCGGGCTGGGGCTGCCGCTGGGAGTCGGGGAAACATAGGTCACCGTAAGGTCGCTGAACTGCGTGGGATTGGTGCCCAGCTTCACGACCATCTGCGTCGCGTTGTTGCCGCTGTTCTGCACCTGCAGCGTGGTCACGTTGCTGGGAGTGGTGGTCACCTCCACCAGGCTGTTCGCGGTCACCTGCACCGGCATCGACGAGGACCCCAGCAGCTTTCCGTCGGTGGCGCGATACTCCGTATTGAGCCGGACGACTGTGATGGGCACGCCGGAAAGCACGTGGCTCTGGGCACGTGGCAGGGTGACCGGCCCGTAGATCACCGTGCCGCTCGGATCGAGCCCGTAGTAGACGAACTGAGTCGCCTTGTTTCCCACGAATGCGCGGCGGGCGGCGCCGGGCAAGAGGCTGTGGTTGACGAGGATGGTGCCGGTGGGCGTCGTCGTGGTCGTCCCCCCGGATGACTGCACGAGCGTGTTCGAGCCGCATCCAAGTAACAGGCCAGCCAGCAGGATGCTGGCGAAAAGCGTGGAGGTGCGGAAGGCGTGGCGAGGCATGAAGCTCCCCCTTTTCAGGCACTGCCTGATGCAGCCAGACCAGGCGCGGCGCCTCCTCGATGGTGGTTTCCCCATCGCGCATCAGCGCCAGCGCCACCTCGGCCAGCGGCGTCATGCCCTCTTCGACGGCGGCGGTCTTCAATACTTCCGCGGAGGCGCCGCTCCCAATCAAGGGCGGTTCACGTCGAGCACTTCGCTGGTCCGCCAGTGTACGGCAACGGCGACCGCTCGACAATGAACAAGAAGTTTACGAGAAGCGGACGGCCCCTTTCGGGGCCGTCTCTGGCTACTTCTTCTTGCCGCCCTTCGGCTTCTTGACTTCCTTCTTCTGTTTGAGCTCTTTACCCACGGCGATGCGCTCCTCTTTCTCGTAAAGAATACCCCGATGAATTCCGGCCCGGCGCCGGTCATTCCTCCTGATTGCAGGCAAATTTTCCGGGCCGCGCAACGAGATCGCCGGAATCGGCGTCAATCCGACACCCCTTGCCTCCCTTGACGTCCCTGAAGAAGGCGGGCGCGCTCGCTCTCCTGGTCGGCGGCGGCGGCGTGGCCGCCGGCAACCTGAACGTGGGGACGGTGCTGCTCACCAGCGGAGGAATGCCGGTGTTCCAGGAGAACCGAAGGGCATGCATACCTGCGTGTCCCTCCCTCTTGTGGGCCTGACCATCATCCGCATGGGCGGCGGCTGGCGCATCGATCGGGTGGATCGCATCAAGTTACAGGATTGGGAGGCGTCGTGAACAAGCGCGCCCTTAAGTTGGTGTCCGAACTGAAGACCGTCCGCTGGCTGTACGCGCGCGGCGACCACGCCGAGGCGCTGGCCCTGACCAACCGGCTTTTCGAACAGACGCGCGGCGTCCGCGGCCTGGCCCAGGTGGTGAACGCCTACTACGACATGGGGAACATCGAGCACTACGAGCGTGGTCTGCAGAGGCTGCTGCAATCCGCGCCCGACGATCCCGAGCTGCTGCTGGCGCTGGCCGGCGCGTACTTGCACAACGTGCGGCCGGCCCTGGCGCGGATGACCTTCCAGCGCTTCCTGGACTGCTGGCCGCGCCACGCGCGGTTCGCGGATGTGGAGCGCGAGGCACGCAGCCTGGATCGCGACCTCGGGGAGTATTTCCAGTCACTGCGACTCCACGGCGCGGATCGGCTGGAGCTGGCCGCCATGCACGAAGAGACGCTCGCGCTGCTGGAGCGGGGGATGGTCGCGCCCGCCCGCATCCTTTCTGATTCCCTGCTGGAGCGCGCGCCGGACTTCGTCCCCGCGCTGAACAACGCCAGCCAGATGCACTGGATGGAGGGGCGGGCGGATCGCGCCATCGAGGCCGCGCGGCGAGTGCTGGCGCTGGATGCGGACAACGTGCACGCGCTGGGAAATCTGGCGCGCTTTCTGCACGAGGGCGGGGAGATCAAGCAATCGGAGTCGATGCTGGAGCGGCTCCGCGCGCTGGAAGGCGGAGGGGAAGTGCACCGCCTCAAGCTGGCGGAGACTTTAAGGCATCTAGGCCTCGCGAACCTTTGAGACAGCGCGGCGTCGCCACGCGCGGCGCCCGGGAGTGGCGACTGAGGAACGGGTGGCGGACTGCCCGCACTCAAAGACCTTGAAACGGAACGCGCAGACCTCCAGCGAGCACTGGTAGGAAACCCACGAGCCGCTCGAAGGGACAGGATCGTGCGAGACCCGCATTGCCTCGCCGCATCTCGGGCACAACTGGACGACCATGCTGTCGCCCCCCAACTTCTTCATCACTTTTCTCCGGACCGTGAATGGGTAATGTGGCCGCCCCCGTGACAGCGCGCATTCCTGGTTCCGACTCCTTTGCCGCCAGTATAGTGAGCCATCCGGTGGAAAATGTTGCCATTTTGTTGCCGGTTGTCGCGCATTCGCAGGGGATGCTTTGTGGATGCCAGAAGCGCGCGGCCCTGTGTTTCGCCGTCCGGCCCGGATCGTCGTGGTCAGCATGCTCGTCTACGTGGCGATCTTTTCAGTATTGTGCGTGCTCCGCCTCATCACGGCGAAGCACGGCGACCCCGACTTCGGGATCTTCGAGCAGGCCTTCTGGACCACCACCCACCAGGGCATGCTCTTGTCCAACACCTACGAGGGCGGCAGCCATTTCCGGATTCACAATTCCCCGGTGTTCCTGCTGCTGGTGCCCGCCTATTGGGCCGTCCCGACACTGGCCAGCCTGCTGGTGGCGCAGACCATCGCCATGGCGGCCGGCGCATGGGCGGTGTTTCTGCTGGCACGCCAGGCGTTTTCCAGGGAAGCGGAGCCCGCCGCGGCAATGCTTGCGGTTGCCTACCTGCTTTATCATCCAATGCATGGAGTCAATTACGATCAGTTCAACGAGCTGGCGTTCGCCACCGCGCCGATCATTTTTGCGTTTTATCACCTGTACGGACGGCGCTACGGCTGGTTCTGGGTATTCTCGCTGCTGGCGCTGGCCACGAAAGAGGACATGTCGTTTCTGGTGGGCATGCTGGGTCTTTACGCGGCGGCGGTGAGCTATCCGGATCGTCGGGGGATGCTCAGCGGCCTGGGGCTGGCGTGCTTCGCGGGGGTGTGGCTGTGGTTTTCCATGCAGGTGGTCTTTCCGTATTTTCGCGGCCCCCAGCCGTGGCCCTATTTCACGCTGTACTACGGCCACCTGGGAAACAGCATGGGCGAAGCCGTGCGGACCATCTTGACGCGGCCGGACATCGTGCTGCCCTTGCTGATCCGCAAAAAAACGGTTCTGCTGTTTCTCGAGCTGGTGGCGCCGCTGGCCTTTTTTCCGCTGCGGGCGCCGGGCGTGCTGCTGGTGGGCGGACCGACCTGGCTGGTGTTCACGCTCTCCTCGTTCCAGGGGACGACGAATACCGGATCGCGGTATATGGCGCCGCTGGTGGCGGTGCTGTTCGTGGCGCTGGTCCTCGGGATGCGGGGGATGACGGGAAACCTAAACCGCATCGCCCGCTGGCCGCTCATCCTGTCGTTGCTTTTCATGCTGGCCATCGACAACACGCCGGTGCGGCTGCCGTTCAAGAATATCCCCGTGGTGACCGACCACGTGCGCGAGCGCTGGCGGCTCGCCGCCATGGTACCGGAGGACGCCTCGGTGAGCACGCAGGGAGATTTCTACGCGCTGCTGGCGCGCCGTTTGGACGTGTCGCCGGAGTACCTGCCAGACAAGGATTACATCCTGGTGGACGACAGCGCGCAGTTCAAGCTGTGGTACGACCACGCGCACTTTCCGGAGCACCTGCCGCGATTACTCAATGAGGGGCGCTATACGCTGGTGGCGTCGTCCGGCGGCGCCCGGCTCTATAAGAAAACGTCTCAGTAAGGCGAATCGAACGTCTCGGTCTGGTCGCTGGTATACATTTTCTTGTACCAGGTGTTGGTTTTTTGATCGCCGCCGTCCTTGCTGCGCCAGGTGATCTTGCACACGATGGTCTGGCCCACCGGGGCGTCGTCGCAGTCCAATTCATAATAGGAGTCGCCCAGGTCGCTGTACCAGTAGTTGTTCCAGTGCTTGGAGCCATAGCCGCCCCACACCCATGCCTCGATCTTATATACCCACCAGCGGTGGTATCCGTCGTCGTAGGCGTCCGCCACGATGCGAAAGGTGCCGCGGGGATTTTGCGGGGGAGGCGGCGGCGCGTTGCGGGGCGCAGCCTGCCCGGCGCCGCCGCTGGGGCGGGCGCTGGTGGTGAGGTCGAGCGCGGACAGGCCAATTTTTGCGGAATAGCTGCCGCCGGCCGGAATGGAAACCTTGCCGATCGCCTCCTTGTACCCGAGGCTCGTGGCGTAAAGAACGTGGTCGCCGGGCGAGACGCCGGCAATGGAAAAAGACCCGTCGGATTTTGAGTTCGCCTGCTGCCCGCTGTCAAGCTGCACGGTAGCGGCTTGCAGGGGGTTGCCGGCCTCGTCGTGCACAATCCCCAGAAGGGCGCCCGGAGCAGCGGCCACGAGGAGCAGTGGGGTCGCGTTGCTCGCCATGCCCGCGGCCCACACGACGACGTTTCCAGAAGTGGCGGTGGTCGGCACGCGCACCTGGATGCGCTTGTCGCTCCACAGGAGAATGTTCTTGCCGGGAATTTGCGCGCCGTTGATGGTGACGCCGCCGACCCGGGTGCCAAACTGGCGGCCCTTGATTTCGACGACCTGCCCCGGGGAGAGCGAGGTCGGGGTGAGGCTGGCCACGGCGGGCAGCGGAGCGGGCGTGCCGCCCACCACTTTCAAGCGGACCGGCTGCATGGCGAACACCCAGGTGGTCGAGCGCGGCTGCACCGTCGCGCTGGGAGTGAGCAGGTTGAAGGGCTGATTTCCGCGGAACGCGTTGGGGGATATCCACCCGTCGGGCCCGGCCGCCCGCACGAACGGATGGATTGCGCCGCCGCGCACGGCGCTCACCCTCGAGAGGGGCAGCGGCTGGGGCAGCGGGCACCCGAGAAGATTCCAGCCGCCGTGCAGGGCCAGCGATCGACCGGGCACGCGCACCAGGGATCCCCACACGCGGATGGTGGCGGGCGCGTCGCAATACGCGAGGTATCCCATGCGCGTATCCAGGTGCGATACGTCTCCGAGCGGGTCGATCGGATAATAGAGACCCGAGCGAAACTGGTAGAGCATGCGCGTGAAGCCCGAGGTGCCGTCGACGCGGGTGAGAGGGAACGAGATGGCGCTCCACCCGGCGGCAAGCGGGTAAGTGAGAACGACGTCCTTCTTGTCGGGAGCGGCCTCGCCCCGCGTCTCGCCGCTCAGGGGCGGAGGCGGCTCGGCGGGCGGATTGGGCGGCGCGGACGGGTCAAAAGTCGGGTCCTGCGCGGCCGCGGGCGCGATGAACGACAGTATCAATAGGACGAGAAGAAGACAGCGACGGGCAAGCATGCCCCGAAGAGTACGCCAGCCGCGCCGCCGTCCCTGTTCGCGAGCCGAACCGCAGGGCACCGATTGGCCCCACCAGTCGGTGATGATTGTTCGACCCACGGAAAAATTCGACCCACGGAAAAATTCGACCCACGGAAAAATTCGACCCACGGAAAAATGACAGGGGAGCCAGAGGCTCCCCTAAAGAGAGGGGATGTTTTGGGGGTTTCGATGTC
>Ga0194121_10008436_pt1 | contig 13039 bp, 15 predicted proteins | sample TA2MahCa50mmetaG_FD_148609 | JGI IMG/M metagenome (GOLD analysis project Ga0194121, IMG submission 148609) | Freshwater microbial communities from Lake Tanganyika, Tanzania - TA2015020 Mahale Deep Cast 50m | ecosystem: Environmental > Aquatic > Freshwater > Lake | place: Tanzania: Lake... | reverse complement strand
CTTATAAAGGGTATTTTTTAAATTCTTGTTAAATTCTTAGGTTACCTAATTAAGATTCCTTGCATTTTATGTAAAAAGTAGAATCTCTATATTTAGGTATTCGAAGCCGTCATCGGTATAGCTTTTAAGGAAATTAAATTGAGATCTAGACGGAAATTTATTCAAACCTTGAGCCTTGCTAGCGCAGCAAGTCTTCTTCCCCTTCACTACAATCCATCGACCGCCATGCCTAAGCAAAAAATTATTCACCAAGTTTACTTCTGGCTACACCAAGAGTCGGATATAAAAGAATTCCTTACTGATGCAGTTCCCATGCTAGGGCGCTGCAAAGATGTAATACAGTTTTATCAGGGTGTTCCTGCGTCTACCGAAAAAAGAGAGGTGGTAGACCATAGTTTTCACGCCTCTTGTACCTTATTTTTTGACTCTTTGGAGGGCCAAGCGGCCTACCAACATGATCCTATCCATCTGGAATTTATCGCTCGGTACAGTAAATTTTGGAAAACAGTCAAAGTATATGATATAGCATTGTAAAACAAGAAGTAGATTTACACGTTAAAATAAAAAATACCCTTATGAGAAAACTGATTTGGATTAGTGCATGGTTGTGGATAGGCTTGTGGTCCTGTACACCTGCGGAAGAGCCAACGGGAACTCCGGACAAACCGGTGGTAGATGAGGTCAAGAAAGCGATTGTAGATGTGATGCGGGAATGGTATTTCTGGAACGGACAGCTTCCCACTACGGTTGATTTGACAAAATATGCATCTAACGAAGCCTTGCTTGACGGCATCATTTACAAGCCCATTGACCGTTTCTCTTACATTACTACCCAAGAAGCTTTTAATAATTCCTTTGTGGGGCGAAATGCAGGTCATGGATTTGGGTTTGCCTTTACATCAGACGAGAGGCTTTTTGTTTCCTTTGTTTTTGATGAGGCCCCTGCTGGAAAAGACGGTTGGAAAAGAGGATGGGAAATTATTCAAATCAACGATAAGCCCATTGCCGATTACAAATTGCCCACAGGAGGCTATGATTTTAAATTAGGAAATCCTGATCCCGGTATCATCAATAAGTTTACTTTCAAACTCCCGGACGGAAGTACCACCACCCGTACCAATATCAAAGCGGAATACCAATCCAATTCTGTTCTAGATCAGCGAGTGCTTCAGGTGGATAATAAAAAGGTGGGTTACTGGGCCTACCAAAGTTTCAAAGCCACTGCAGGACTTAGTCCTACACGCAGTGCTGAGGTACAAACGAGCATGGAATTCTTTCAAAATCAAGGAGTCCAAGAGTTGATTATTGACCTTCGTTACAATGGGGGTGGATCCGTCGCTGTAGCCGAACAAATTTGCAATTACCTGATTCAATCTTCCAACAATGGTAGACTGATGTATACCAATAAGTTGAATGATCTGAAAACTGCTCAGAATACGTCGAAGAACTTTACTAAAATCGGCAGCATCAACTTGACTCGTGTGATTTTTCTGACCTCACGCAGTTCAGCCTCTGCCTCAGAATTGATCATCAATGCCTTGGATCCATACATGGATGTGGTCTTGATTGGAGACAATACTTTTGGAAAGCCGGTGGGATCCTTTCCGCTGTCTAGTTACAACCGTATCCTGCAGACCAACAATGTGGAAGTAGTCCCCATCACCTTTGCCATTGCCAATGCGGCTGGAAAAGCAGAATATTTTGAAGGATTCCCTGCCGATTTTAAAGTAGGAGATAGCCCTCAATTTCCCTGGGGCGATGTAAAAGACCTACGTCTTGCCGCTGCCATACAGTACATCCGTACTGGCACTGTGGGCAATAGGATGAAAGACACCTACTACAAGCCTAGTTGGGAAATCATCGATGCTTTCAAAGGCTTGCAGCAAGAATTTCCTGTTTTCTAAATCGGAAAATACCCCAACAAAAAAGAGCTCGAGTACTTCGAGCTCTTTTTTGTTGTCCTTCCTTTTAGTCTATTTGCCATGCCGTTGCTTGAGTACCTCGACCACCTCATCCAATTCATAGCCTTTGGCCTCCAAAAGAACTAAGTAGTGAAACAATAGATCTGCAGCCTCACCTAAAAAAAGTTCTTTATTGGAATCTTTAGCTTCAATCACCAATTCCACCGCCTCTTCTCCTAGTTTCTGTGCCAATTTATTAATTCCTTTTGCCAAAAGACCGGAAGTATAGGAGCCCTCGATAGGATTTGTTTTACGGTCTTTGATGATCGCACGAAGCTGGTCAATAAATCCCGTTTGAGAATTGTTGACTTCAGCAAAGCAAGTGTCTGTTCCTGTGTGGCAAATAGGCCCAAATGGCTTGGCTTTGATGAGGATAGCATCCCCATCGCAGTCCTCCTGCATGCTGACTACTTTTAAAAAATTGCCTGAAGTTTCTCCCTTGGTCCAAAGTTTATTTTTGCTACGCGAGAAAAAGGTAACCCTTCCTGATTCTTTCGTCTTGGCAAGGGACACTTCGTTCATATAGCCTAGCATCAGTACCTTTCCACTTAATTCATCCTGCACCACTGCTGGTACGAGACCTTTCATTTTTTTAAAATTTATGTTCATTTTCAAATTTTATTAACTAAATTAAAGAAATACAATGGAAATAAATTGATATAAAACGAACCTGCCTGCTGCAGGCAGGCAAGCTCGGTGAAATAGGTCAACCCGCTAGTCAATCTATTCTATTTCACAAAGCAAAGCGGAGTGTATTTCCATTTTATTTCTACCGTATTTCCCTTCCCTACTTTATTTCCGTACTACTACGCCTTCACCACTCAAATACATTTTCAATTCAGGAATCCCAATTTCCTTAAAGTGAAAAATACTAGCTGCTAAGGCTGCATCTGCTTTTCCACTGGTAAAAACCTCCTTGAAATGCAGCATGCTACCCGCACCACCTGAAGCAATTACTGGAATCGATAAAGACTCCGAAATGCCTGCAGTTAGGTCTAGGGCAAAGCCTCCCTTGGTTCCGTCATGATCCATGGAGGTAAGCAAAATCTCTCCAGCTCCTCGATCTGCCAATTCCATCGCCCAGGACTTCGTTTGCAAGATAGTTGATTTTCTTCCTCCGTGGGTATGTACCCAATCTATTCCTGCTACTCGCCGGGTATCTATGGCTACTACTACACACTGAGATCCAAAAGCTTTTGCCATCTCGTTGATGAGGCTAGGCTGATTCACTGCGGCCGAATTGATAGAAATCTTATCAGCTCCTGCAGCCAATAGCACCTGTACATCTTCTAAGGAAGTAATCCCCCCTCCTACAGTAAAAGGAATGGTGATCTCTTTGGCCACCTCAGTAACCAATTTTGCCAAGGTTTTTCGCTTGTCTACTGTAGCTGTAATGTCTAAAAACACCAATTCATCTGCTCCTTGCGCTGAATAGAGCTTCGCCAAAGCTACAGGATCACCTGCATCTCGGAGCTCCACAAAATTCACCCCCTTGACCGTGCGGCCGTCTTTAATATCTAAACAAGGAATGATGCGTTTGGTAAGCATATATAGGTTAAATAGTTGTATAAAATTAGGTGATTATTCATGAATCTAGTTGGAGATTAAAAACGAACTTGAATCCTAGGAAGGATGATCCAAAGTCCTTGGTATTGGGTCCATCGCAACTTTGCTCAAGGAGAAACAAAATGAGTGAGCTCTTCCAAACTCACCTTTCCCTCGTAATAGGCCTTTCCCACAACGATTCCATAGACTCCTAATTTTTGCAAGTCCTCTAGGTCCTTCACAGAAGACACCCCTCCACTGGCGATTAATTTGAGCTCTGGAAATTCCTGCAGAATTTCACGATAAAGAGCAAAGGAAGGCCCTTGAAGCAAACCATCTTTTGCTACATCGGTGCAAATTACTTCCCTCACTCCCCATTGCACATATTTTTTTAGAAATGGAATCAATTCCTCAGCAGAAGTTTCCTCCCATCCAGAGACAGCAATTTTCCTTTCCTTTACATCGGCACCCAGGATGATCTTCTCGGCTCCATGGGTAGTTAGCCAATGTTGAAAAAGACTTGGATTTTTCACGGCAATACTCCCCCCAGTGACCTGCTTGGCACCCAATGCGAAAGCTTTTTCAAGTTCTTGATCCGATTGTACCCCTCCTCCAAAGTCTACCAGCAGGGAGGTTCCCTGACAAATTTTGGCTAAAACCTCCCCATTTATGATTTTTTTGGCTTTGGCGCCATCCAAATCTACCAAGTGCAGTCGCTTGAGGCCTGCCCCTTCAAAGCGCTTGGCCATCTCCAAAGGATCCTCGTGGTACTCAGTTTTACGATAATAATCACCTTGGCTCAGGCGAACGCATTTGCCCTCAATAAGATCTATAGCCGGAATTACATGCATGATTTTAATGCTTAGGAGCTAAGGAATAAATTAACGTACCCTCCAGATATGTAATAAATTAAGTGGAAGGTAATGCTAAGAAATTTTCTAACAGCTTTTCTCCCAGAATACTACTTTTTTCGGGATGGGCCTGTACAGCCCAAAAATTGTCTCGATTCAAAATAGCGGTAAAGTCCTGAATGTAGGAAGTCGTCGCAAGCGTATGCTCTCCCAATTCTGCATAGTAGCTATGCACATAGTACAGGTACCTGACATCTGGCAAATGGTTGAGTAATGGATTTTCTTTTATGTTTTTGATTTTATTCCATCCTACATGGGGCACTTTTTCCCATGCAGCGGGAATAAATCGCTTGACCTTGATGGGAAATATGCCCAAGCAGTCTGTATCGTTCTCCTCAGAGTGAGCGCATAGGAGTTGCAAACCCAAGCACACCCCTAAAAAGGGCTGCTTGATTTCCCGAATTACCTTATCCAAATTACGATTCTTCAGGTAGGACATGGCAGAACTCGCTTCCCCCTGCCCAGGAAAAATCACCCGATCGGCAGAAAGGATTTTTTCCTGATCGTCGGTGAGTTCGGCTTCTACCCCCAAACGCTCTAGGGCATAAAGTACGGATTGGACGTTGCCTGAATTGTATTGGATTAAAACTACTTTCATGGACTAAGGAAGAACTCCTCCCTTTCAAGATGGGCTCCTTTCAACTCGTTTAATTTTTATTTTCCATCTGCATCAGTTCCTCCAGAACGATTTCTATTTCTGGAAGGGAGGCAAACAACTGTTCGTAATTTTCAATGACCCAATACTTATCCTGGAAATGATCCTTCCAATAGGCCGTGTTCATGATGTGGCGCACTTCGTAAGGATAATGCTTGGGTTCTTCCGTCAAAGAATAGGAGGTTTCTCCAGCGGAACTCAAAATTCCTGCTCCATAGACTCGAAGTTGTCCATTTTCACGAATGAGGCCAAACTCAATGGTAAACCAATAGATCCTACTGAGCAACTGTATGGCCCAAGGATTTTGGATGTGTTTGAGGGCCAGAATGCTCAATTTTTCAAGAAAATCTACATAGGGTTGATTGGTCAGCAAAGGTAGGTGGGCAAAGGCATCGTGAAACATGTCTGGCTCTTCCAAGTAGTCCAACTGCTCCATTTTGCGCAACCACGTGGAGGAGGGAAAACGCTTGTTGCTCAGCAAGCCAAAAAACAAGTCGTCGTCAATCAATCCAGGGACCACCTGTACCTGCCATCCAGTAGTCTTTCGGAGGATCTCGTTTAGTTCCTCAAAATTCGCAATTCTATCTGAAGTAAATTTTACTGTTTTCATCCCCTCCAAATAGGCTTTGGAGGCCGTATGCAGCAAGTTTGGCATTTGCCTTTCAAAAAGAATCTTCCATACCTTGGCATCTTCTTCTGTGTAGGCCGCGTAGTCTTGACGCAACTCTTTTAATCTCGGGTCAGAAAAGACCCACTCTTTGGGTTTTTCATTCATGGTATTTGGGTTTATAGGGTCTGTATCCCCACTTTTTTGGTAGCACTCCACACTCTTTTCAGTGGATATCTGGTGATGCGCAGGACTAAGTTACGCAGTGATTTGCCCTCAAGCAACTCCAGTTATACGAAGCCTATGCGCGAAAAGATATATCCTCATCCCCGTACTTCTGAAAGAAAGTTTTTGATATCCTGCTTCAGCTCCTTGGAATCTTTGATTTTCTTAATAAAGGCCGATCCCATGATCGCTCCATTGCTATATCGAGAGGCAAGTTGGAAGGTAGCAGCATCTGAAATCCCAAAGCCAATGAGTCTGGGATGATTCAAATTCATGGCAGCGATACGCTCAAAGTACTGCTCTTGCTCTTCAGAAATCGCTGATTTTGCCCCAGTAATGGCATGGGAAGAGACCATGTAAATAAAGCCCTGAGAATAGCGGTCTATCTCTCGAATTCGGGCTTCTGAGGTTTGGGGAGAGATTAAGAAAATATTGAAAAGGCCGTACCTCTCAAAAATTTCTTTGTACTCTTCCAAATAATGACTCATGGGAAGATCTGGAAGTATCAATCCATCGATACCTACTTCTTTACATTTTTTGCAAAACTCCTCTACCCCAAACTGGATGATTGGATTGAGGTAGCCCATGAGGATAACAGGGACATGGATTTTGGCTCGGAAGCCCAGCAATTGAGAAAATAATTTTTTTATGCTCATTCCATTTTCCAGGGCTATGGCATTGCTTTCCTGTATGGTTGGCCCATCTGCAATGGGATCAGAATAGGGTAGACCTATTTCAATCAGGTCAGCGCCCCCCTCCTGAATGGCTTCCAACACGGGTAGCGTGTCCTCCAACTTGGGAAATCCGGCAGTAACGTAGATGGAAAGGAGGTCTTTATTCTTGTTTTGAAACAAATAATTGATTCGATTCATCGGATTTTGTAGGCTACTTTTTAGTAAAGAATGAGATCATTACAAGTAAAGTTGTGTTCTTATCAGGAAGCAAGTATTAGTAATTTCCCCATTGGATATAAGTTTCCAAATCTTTATCTCCCCTTCCAGATAGGTTGATCACAATAAGATCGCTTGGGCGATAGGAAATTTGATGAAGTGCATGGATGGCGTGGGCCGTTTCGATAGCAGGGATAATCCCTTCCGTTCGACTTAAAAGAATGCCTGCCTGCATTGCATTCTCATCCTCCACAGCCACAAATTCTGCTCTACCAATATCATGAAGGTGGGCATGGACTGGACCTATTCCCGGATAATCCAATCCTGCGGATATGGAATGCGGTTCGACTACTTGCCCATCCTCGGTCTGCATCAGCAAGGTCTTAGATCCATGCAAAATGCCAGGTGTACCCAAAACCGAAGTAGCTGCTGACTTTCCCGAATGTATTCCCAATCCCGCTGCTTCTGCCGCGATGAGCCTGACCGAGGGCTGGTTGTAATAATGGTAAAACGCACCGGCTGCATTGGATCCTCCCCCCACGCAAGCAATCACGAGATCCGGATTTTCTCTACCTTCCTTGGCTAGCAATTGTCGTTTTATCTCCTCTGAAATCACCGATTGAAAGCGGGCCACCATCTCGGGGTATGGATGCGGACCTACCACGGATCCGATGATGTAATGGGTACCCACGGGATCGGTAATCCAAGCCCGCATGGCCTCGTTGGTGGCATCTTTTAGGGTTTTCGAGCCTGACACAGCCGGAACTACCTTGGCACCTAGGATACGCATGCGCTCCACATTGGGACGCTGGCGCTTGATGTCTAGTTCGCCCATGTAGATGGTGCAGTCCATTCCCATCAATGCACATACCGTAGCCGTGGCCACTCCATGCTGCCCTGCTCCAGTCTCGGCAATGATGCGCTTTTTGCCTAGTTTCTTTGCCAAAATGATCTGCCCTACGGTATTGTTGACCTTGTGAGCTCCCGTATGGCAGAGGTCTTCTCGCTTGAGGTAAATCTTGGCACCAAAACTCTCAGATAGCCTAGCAGCAAAATAAAGCGGGGTAGGGCGACCTACAAAGTCGCGAAGTAGCCCCTGAAATTCTTCTTGAAAGTCCGAACGGGAGACAATGGTCTCCCAATTTTCTCGAAGCTCTTCCACGTTGGGATACAGCATTTCAGGGACATAGGCCCCGCCAAACTTTCCATAAAACCCTCTTTCGTCAACTTGTATCATCCTTTTTCCTTTAATGGTCTCCAAAGAGACATTAGCTTTTCAATTTTTCTTTAAATGCTTTTAAGTCCGCTATTTTTTTTACCCCTGGGGCAAATTCAAAACCTGAGTTGACATCTACCCCTAGCAACTGAGGGAATTTTTGGCTCAAAGCCACTAGCTCATCGGCATGGGCCAAAGTCAGGCCTCCTCCCAGCACAAAGCCCGTTTCAAAAGGGTAAGACTCTAGAAGTTTCCAATCAAAGGTCTTTCCTGAGCCACCCTTGCTTTTTGTGTCCGTATCAAAAAGAAAACGATCCACATAGGGAACAAAGGCCTCCCATGCTTTCCAGTCTATCTCTCCTCCTACCGGTATCACCTTCCAAATTTTAAGTTCAGCCAATTCCTGGAGTCGCTGTATCTCGTCTAAGGACTCTCCACCATGCAGCTGCAAAGCCGAGAGTCCAAACAAATAGCTTTTACGCAGGATAGCTGTTTCTTTTTCCCCCACAAATACCCCTACCTTCTTCAAAGGTAACTCCTTGATCCATGCGGCATCCTCCTCTGACACTACTCGGGGAGAAGGGGGATAGAAGATCAATCCCATCCAATCGGGTGCTACCTCCTCGACCAAGTGCAGGCAGTTGGTCCTCTCCCGCATCCCACAAACTTTAATTTCCATATCCTGCTTTTCCCACTCTGTTTTCTCCCATCAATCGGGAATATTCTTCCATGAATTCTGCCGCTGCTCTTTCGGGGCTAAGAGTTTTCATGAAATTTTCTCCAATCAGGAAGCCATCGAATCCCACCTTTCGGAATGCCACCAAGGTACTGGGATCGGAGATGCCACTTTCTGAAATTTTGACTACCTGCTTTGGGATCCTGTCTACCAGCTCCAGGGAAGTATCCACGGATACCTCAAAGGTTTTTAAATTCCGATTATTCACCCCCACCACATCCAAAGGCTCACAAAACGATTGCTCCAACTCTTCCAAATTATGCACTTCCAAAAGTACCTCTAGACCCAGACTTTGAGCAAAAGTGGCCAAGGAGTTTACCTTTTCAGGACTTAAGGCGGCAGCAATTAGTAAAATACAGTCGGCTCCCATGGATTTGGCTTCTAGGATTTGGTATTCGTCTACCACAAAATCCTTTCTCAAGATAGGGATAGTGACCTGCCCCCGGGCTAGTTCAAGGTCTGCTGTGCTACCTCCAAAATAGAATTGGTCGGTTAAAATGGATAAAGCAGAAGCACCAGCCTGCTCGTAGCCCTTGCTCACTACCTCCACGGAGGAGGTGCCGTTGATTAGCCCCTTAGAGGGAGATTTTCGTTTAAACTCGGTAATGATGCCTGACTTGGTAGGATTTAGTAGGAAAGTTTTCAAAGAAAAGGTGGGCCTGGAAAAAAAATTACTTTTTTCCAAATCAGCGACAGTCCGCAGTTTTTTTCTCTCCTCCACTTCCAAATACTTGTCAACAATGATTTTTTCTAGGGTATTCATCAGAAACAGCTTAATTGAAGGATACGGAGGTTTGGGGTTGGATCAATCCTTTAAAGACCCGAAGGGCCTTGCCACTCTGTAAGGTTTCTTGTGCAAGGGCAATCGCGTCTTCAAAGCCCAAGTCTTCACGGGAAGTCACCAAGGCAGCAGCAGCATTGGCGATCACCACCTGATTTTGACCTGGGCTACCTTCTCCTCGAAGCACCTGCTCAAAGATACGTGCAGACTCGGCAATGCTAGCTCCTCCAAGAATACTTTCTGGGGAGAGCGTGTCTAGGCCTAAAGACTGAGGATGGTAGAGTTTTTCTCCTTCTTGGGTAATCATTTTAAAGGGGCCAGTAAGGGAAATCTCATCGTAACCGTCTAGGGCATGAAGGATAGCAAACCTGCTATCGGTTTCTTGGTAGAGGTAGCCGTAGAGCCTGGCCAATTCTAAACTAAACACGCCCACGAGTTGCTTTTTTGGAAAACTTGGATTGACCATAGGTCCGAGCATATTGAAGAAGGTCTTCACTCCGAGCTCCTTCCGGATAGGCGCCACACTTTTCATGGCAGGGTGAAATAGCGGGGCATGCAAGAAACATAGTCCTACTTGATCCAAACTGCGCCGCAGTTGGTCCGGATCTGCGCTAAACTCGTATCCAAAATAGGAGAGCAAATTGGATGATCCACAGATGGAAGATACTCCCGTATTGCCATGCTTGGCCACCGCTTGCCCTGCTCCTGCCACAATAAAAGAGGAGAGCGTAGAAATATTGAAGGTATCCTTTCCGTCTCCCCCCGTACCACAGAGGTCCATAGCATCGTATTCGGAGAGGTCAACCGGAACGCAAAGTTCGAGCATGGCCTCCCGAAACCCTCGAAGTTCCTCCACGGTGATGCTTCGCATCAGGTAGACAGTCATAAAGGCTGCTACTTGGCTGCTGGGATAGGAACCCAAAGCCAAGTTTTTCAAAACCTCTTTGGCCTGCTGTTGGGTGAGCGTTTTATGGGCGATCAGGTGATTTAAAATTTCTTTCATGGTATGGTAGAGATCGTTTAGGATTGAAGCCAATTTTGAATAAGCTTGGCCCCATGCTCAGTGAGGATACTTTCTGGGTGAAATTGCACTCCCCGCAGGTCAAAATTCTTGTGCCGTATGGCCATAATGTATTGGTCTGCAGTCCTAGCTATAATCTCCAATTCCTCTGGAAGCGTAACTTCTTCAATGACCCAGGAGTGGTACCTTCCCACTTCAAACTGGGTAGGAAGTCCCTCAAAGAGTACATCAGGAACGGCAGTTAGTGTAGCCGCAACCCCATGATGAACCTCGGCCAAGTTGTGAAGTTTGCCCCCAAAAGCTTCTCCTATGGCTTGGTGACCTAGGCAAATCCCAAGGATGGATTTACTGGAAGCATAGCGCTGGATCACTTGAGGCATCAGTCCAGCCTCAGCCGGGATCCCTGGTCCTGGGGAAAGTAGAATTTTGTCATATGCCTTTACTTCTTCCAAAGGAAAGGCATCGTTTCTAAGGATATCCAATTCCTCTCCATAGCCTAGCCTTCGGATCAGGTAGGCCAGGTTGTAGGTAAAGGAATCGTAATTGTCTAGAAGCAATATTCTCATAGGACTATCCTTAAATCTGTTCTGCTGTCTGCAAAGCGACACGCAAGGCTTCCAGCTTGTTGGCTACTTCTTGCAATTCGGAAGAAACATCGCTTTTGGCCACTACCCCTGCACCTGCTTGGAAACGCAAGCTATTGTTTTGAGAGACGAAAGATCGAATGATGATGGCATGGTTAAAATCTCCATTGAATCCCAGGTACCCTATGGCCCCTCCGTAAAATTGACGACTTACCTTTTCGAGTGCATCGATCAATTCCATAGCACGGTACTTTGGAGCACCCGAGAGGGTCCCTGCGGGAAAGGTATCGGCGACTAACTGCAGCGGGTTGGCTCCCTCTGGGAGAACACCGGTCACCTTAGATACCAAATGGATTACATGGGAATAGTATTGTACCTCCTTAAAGACTTCTACTTCCACCAAATCTGAGGAGCGGGATAAGTCATTTCTAGCCAAATCTACCAGCATCACGTGTTCGGCATTTTCTTTGGGATCGTCGTAGAGTTTACGAGCCAAGGCGGCATCTTCTACATCGTTGCCCGTCCGTCGGAAAGTTCCTGCGATGGGATACAGGGTCGCTTTCCTGTTTTTCACCACAATTTGAGCTTCTGGAGAACTTCCAAATACCTTGAAAGAACCGTAATCAAAATAAAACAGGTACGGAGAAGGATTGACTGAGCGCAGGGCACGGTACACATTAAACTCGTCTCCTTTGAAGGCTGTGGTAAAGCGACGAGAGAGAACCAGCTGAAAAACATCCCCTCGAAGACAATGCTTTTGAGCCTGGGACAATAAATCCAAAAACTCCTGGTCACTGTAGTTGGAAACCTCCTCCCCTACTTTTTTAAAACCATAAGAAGGAATGTTTTTGTTGTGCAGCAGGGTCTCGATCTCATCGAGAAAGGAGGATAAAGGGGCGTCCTCAGGAAGGTGTTCGAAAAGGTGAAGTTCGTTTTTGTAGTGATCCACCACGATGATGTTTTGATACATGGCATAGTACATCATGGGGATTTCTGAGACTTGGGTAGTTTGAAGCTTGATGTCTTCAAACCAAGCTACTGTATCGTACTGGGTGTAACCAAAAAGACCATTGCTACTAAACTTGAAAGCATCCGAAACCGGCCGAAAGGCATTGCCAAATCTCTGCAAGCAGTCCATCAAGGGCTGTGAAGCACCTACTTCGTAGCAATTTTCTTCTCCATTGGGCATTTTTTCAGTGACTTTGCCTGAAGAAAAAGAAAAAGAAGCCAGGGGATTGAAGCAGATATAGGAGTAGCTATTGTCTTGGCCACGATAATCCGAAGACTCCAACAGTATGGGATTGGCAAAGCGATCGCGAACCTGCAAGTAGATACTCACTGGGGTGATGGTATCTGCTAATTTTTTACGGTATTCGGTGCGTATGGGAAAATTTTGTGTCATAAAGCGGAAATAAAGGCATGAAAAAAGGCTTACCGGGAAATACAGTAAGCCTTTTGGAGTATGATTTGCGCAATAATTAGGCAAGGGCTTTCTGAGCTTTCCCGAGGAAAGAGTAGAAATGCCACCACCACTTGTTATTTGCGTTTGTTTTCATTGCTTGAACACAAATTTAGAAAGCCTTTGGAATTAGCAATGCATCCCATCCATTTTTTTGATTTTTTATTTGTTACAAGGCTGGGTGTCTAGGTAAAATAATACAGGGCCCAAGTGGTAATTGCCATCAAGATGGAGGAGGAAATTCGGACTGCGTTTTTAGGCTGACGAAAATCTAACCACACCCACAAACTGAGAAGAGCTGCCAGCAAAGATACGCTGCTAGGCTGCACCCCAAAGTAAAAGATCAGCAGCAACATCAATCCTTGGGAAATTAAAAAATAGGTTAAACGCTTAAAATCGATGGGATTTTTGAAAAATTCTTGTTCACGTTTTGCCCGCAAACCAAGGC
>Ga0194121_10008435_pt1 | contig 13040 bp, 9 predicted proteins | sample TA2MahCa50mmetaG_FD_148609 | JGI IMG/M metagenome (GOLD analysis project Ga0194121, IMG submission 148609) | Freshwater microbial communities from Lake Tanganyika, Tanzania - TA2015020 Mahale Deep Cast 50m | ecosystem: Environmental > Aquatic > Freshwater > Lake | place: Tanzania: Lake... | reverse complement strand
TTCAGAAGTAAACGCAGCCGCCGGTGCGCGACCTGGCACCTCATCTTTCACCTTCGACGAGAGCGGCCGCGATGTCGTTGCCACCTTCAATGTCACATTTATCTCCGAGTCTCGTCAACAGTGGCCTGAGGATGCAAAAAAGGCATTTATGCGGGCGACAAAAATCTGGTCTTATCTATTTCCCTCGCCAGTTCCGATAAATGTTGAAGCCTATTGGTCTCCACTTGAACCAGGAATTCTTGGCAGCGCGCGCCCAGGTGGCGCCCGTGGCGGCGGCTACTTTCAAGACTTCAAGGGCGCACCCGAGAAAAAGCTTTGGTATCCGGCGGCACTGGCAAATGCAATCAACTCTGATAAGAAAGATCTTGACGATGTCAATCCCGAAATCACAGCCCGTTTTAATTCCAATTCTCTCTATGTGAATTGGTATTTTGGATTAGATGCCAAGCCAGCTGTTCGACAATTCGACTTTGTTACTGCTGTACTACATGAACTCGGTCATGGACTGGGGCTTATAAGCCAAGAAACTTACAACGAGAGATTAAAAACTTTTAGCAATAATAATCCTACGATTTTCTCTGGTTTCGTGGCGAACAGCGCTGGTCGTCGCTTGTCAGATATTCCAAGCACCGATAGCAATTTCGAATCATATGTAACCAGCGATCTCTTTTGGGTCGGAGAGAAGGGCAAAAGCGCTAATCAAAATTCTCAAATAAAGCTCTTTACTCCCGATGAATATAAATCTGGCTCCTCGGTGAGCCATTTGGATGACAATATCTATCCAAAGAGTATGCCCGATGGATTGATGAGTTCTTCCATCAGCACCCAGCAGGCAATACATGATCCAGGACCAATTGCACTAGCAATGTTTGAAGATATGCGGGGCAAAACCCCTGATCGAGCGCTCTCAAAAGTTCAGAACCTTCGCGGAGTCGCTGGAAATAAATCAGTAACGCTCTTCTTCGAAGCTCCAGAAGAATCAATGCGGCAAGAGATTACCGATTACAAAATAAATATCTACCCAGGTGATCGAGTGGTGAATGCAAAAAGTTCACCAGTGACCATCGATAAATTAGATGCAGGACTCCCCTACTTTTTTGGGGTGAGCCCAACTTCTCAGACGCTCTCAGGCCCTGAGGAAAAGACTTCGATAATCGTCCCCGAAAGTACCTGGAACCTGACAACTATCGACCAAGGTAGCGATGGTCAACATCTGGCACAGGGGACCTTCAAAGGAAACCCGGCAATCGTCTACACCGATAGTAAGAACGGCGATCTCTATCTATCACTTTGGAACGGAAAGAAATGGAATCGGAGCACAATTGATGGCAATTCCAGTAAAGGTGGTCGTCGAACTAACAACCTCAACGGTGCGATTTCGCTATGTACCACTGGAACTGGGAAAAGTGAGAGATTAAATATTTTCTATACCGATATGGTTGAGAAAGATTTACTCCGCGCGACATTTGATGGGGCGAAGTTCATCTTTGAGACCGTCGATGGAAATGGTGAATACATTCAAGATTACCGCGAGGAAATTCGAGTTCGAACCGCAAGTAATGTCTCCGTTTCCAATGCATGTGTGGCGACTCCACTTGGATTACAAGTTTTTTATCGTGACGACAGTCAAGGAATCTTGCTAGGCGCTACTCTCAATAAGAAGAGTTGGCAGTATGAGATTGTTGATGGCGATTCACTACTTGATGGACGAACTGAGGGAGATGTTGCATTCCAACTCTCTGCTGTCTCTGTAGGGAAGAAAGTCCATGTTCTATACGACTCAGTGATTGCCGCACCCAACAAAGTTGTATCTCAAGGGGACGTCCGATATGCCACCCGAAGTTCGACATCGCCCGGAGATTGGCAGTACACCACGTTGGATTTAGGGCGACGTCAATCACCAATTGCGGGATTTGATGTCGCACTCAAGGCAAGCGGTGAAAAATTACTTGCAGCTTGGTTAGCAACTTCCATTACATCTCCATTGAAAGCAGATCGAATCCGGTGGATGGACTTAAACAATCCTGAATCGCTTCTTGAAGAGAAACTCAATGTTGCGCCAAAGGGACCAATAGCAATAAGTGATGACTTGGTGATTTATGGCTGCGAGGATCGCTTATGTAACTTCGATTTACTGACCCGTAAAAGTAAATTAGTTAGTGACGCATCTACTGCAAAAACCTCAGAATTGGCCTGGATAACGTGGAAAAAAGGAACTTACGCAATCGCGAATATCTCTGGCAAGCTCTCGCTCTTGAAACGCCCTGAGTTTTGAGGAGAGGTAAAAGGTGCTTTTACTTCGCGTTGCGTCGCTGAATGCGGGTCTTCTTCAGAAGTTTCTTATGCTTCTTCTTCGCCATACGCTTACGGCGCTTTTTTACTACTGAACCCACGTCACGCTCCCGTTACTAGTCTTCATCACGTACAGGGTGAAGGGTACCTCAGAATTAGCTATCGGAAAGACACCCGAAATTCGCCGGCAGGCGTCGCAGTGAGTATGGCGCAACCCTTAGCGAGAGTAGTTCCCAGCGCGATCAAGTCCTGGCTCGGAATCCGAGCGCCCTTTGATTGCTTCCCCTTTGAGTCCACCATGTATACACGTACCTCTGATGTGGTGCTCTCTACTGCGATGCACTTTCCATTAGCTAAAGCCTGAATGGTATTTGGGAATCTCGTAGTCCACGAGACTGCTCCTTTGGTCGAGAATGAAGTGACTACTCCCTCTCGGAGAGATCCACTGCGAGATGTTCCGGAAACCAAGAGGTTGCCACTTGCGAAATCCCAACTACGGGTTGCGCCTTTGCCGCTGCTGCGAAGGACTTTGGTGAGCGCACCATTTGATTGTGAAATCGTCAGAATCACTCCATCAACTTTTCCTGCCACAGCTCGACCGGCAAGGGTCTCTGCGCTACTTCCCACAACTGTAATCGTGCTCGCCGAGTTGACAACGACCCTCTTGAAAGAGGTTTTTTTACCGCCAAAAGTGAGTGGATTTACCGAGCCATTCGACTTGAAAAGATAAAGCCCACCGCGGCTTTCATTAGCAGCGCTCGATTCATTTCCCACAACAAAGTAATTAGTGCTCTTTGTTGAAATTGAAGTTGCAATTGAAATCGGAATAAAATCTCGTGAGTTCTCTGTATTAAAAGCGTTAATTAACTTTCCAGAGTTATCGATTCGAGTAAGAAAGATATTCTTGATATTCTCTCGTAACGGTTTGCTCGTTTCTGGAATTACATTGTCAGGATTGACTAGGGGCACAGTCCGAGCTGGTGATGGACTAAGTGATGGGCTGGGTGCGGCAGTTGGAGGTGCTGAAGTCTCTGTCGGAGAGGGAGTTGGCTCTGCCTGAATGTTCCTAGTTATTGATAATTGATTCTGTGAAACGCCTGCCAGTACAACGCCCTCTCCATCTACGGCGAGCGCGGTTATAAATCCCGCACCACCGCCTCCTTCAATTATGGGAAAAATACGCCAGAGTTGCTCACCTTTTTCGGTGTACTGCGCTACCCAACTTTTCTCATCGCCATCAATTCCGGCGATGACCCAATTCTCTTTATTTCGAGAGAATCCAATAATTTCGCTCGCATCGGAAATTTGAAAACTAGTGCTGAGATCAAGGAGTGGAAGTTTTTGAACTGCGTAAACAAAAGGAATCGAGAATGTACCTGTCGAAATGAGCAGTGAGAGTAGCGTTGCTTTTGCAATCTTGGACTTGATTTTCATCCTTCTGCAAGTTCACGCGATCTATCTCGCGCAGCTTTCAACGCCTTAGAAAATAACTCTTGCAATCCGCCCTCGTTGAGCGTTGTTAACGCTGCTGCAGTTGTTCCATTTGGACTTGTGACGTTGGCTCGTAGCGTCCCTGCATCGGCTCCCGATTGTGCGAGCATCTGCCCTGCGCCAATCAATGTCTGAATAGTCAACTCGGTGGCTACCTCTTTGCTTAGCCCTAATTCCATTCCTGCTGCAGTCATCGCCTCGACGATGCGAAAGAAATATGCCGGACCAGATCCACTCACTGCTGTCACAGCATCTTGAAGGGGCTCATCGACTCGAATTACTTTTCCAGTTCCTGCAAGGAGTTGTTCCACCCGATCTAAGTCAGCGCTGGTGGTGCGCGAACCAGATGAGATCGCTGCCATGCCAGCGCCAACGAGTGCAGGGGTATTTGGCATCACCCGAACCACGGGATTTGGAATCATCGATTCGATGAGCGTTGTTGGTTTACCAGCGATGATGGAGATCACCAGCGCTTGCGGAGGTAATTGTGAGCCGTAGCTTGCAAGGGTGCTGGCAAGGTCATTGGGTTTGACTACGAGAAAGCAGGTCGTAACGTCGGCTAAATCCGCCAATTTCACCACGCCATATCGAGAGACAAGTTCATCTGCTCTTTCACTTCGCTTCTCGATGATGCCGATATCGCCAGGGTTATGGCCAGCCTTCACCATGCCTGCGATGATTGCCTCGCCCATCGCACCTGCGCCGATGATTGCTATTGAACCCATGTGTTAAAGCCTAGCGTCAGATACCTCTATTGTTCTTCCTTGTGCCTGAGATAAAGCCTGATTTTCCCCGTGAATGGGTTGAGTTCGTTGACCCTGCCGACCCTGATGGCCTTGATCGCTTTCGTTGCGATATCACATGGCTTACCTCAAGTTGGAGTTGTATCTATGGCAATGGTTGCCAGGGCATTTACGCACAAACACCACATGATGGATGTTGCTCCGAAGGTGCGATGTACTCCGATAAAGAAGATGAGCAACGCGTTTTGAAATACGCCGCGGAGTTAAAGCGAAGCGAGTGGCAGTTTTTTGATCAAGCACAACCAAAGCGTAAAGGCGGAAAGCTCAACGTCAGTGAAGTTGATGAAGATAACGAACGTAAAACTCGGAATATCGAGAATGGTTGTATCTTTCTCAATCGCAAAGGATATGAAGCTCCGGGTTTTACTGGACAGATGGGTTGCGTCCTGCACCACTTAGCGATTCGTGAAGATGTGCACTTTGTCGAGACTAAGCCCGATGTCTGTTGGCAACTTCCGATTCGTCGCTCCTTTGAAAAAGTCGATCTAGGAGATGATGAAGAGCGTCGCGTTACTCTCATTGGTGAATATGAGCGGCGCAGTTGGGGCCCAGGTGGCGTCGAATTCGATTGGTATTGCACCAGCAACACTGAAGCACATGTTGGAAAAGAGCCGGTTTATCTCTCTAACGCCTACGAGTTGATAAAACTGATGGGAACCAAGGCTTACACGATTCTCAAAGAGATTTGTGATGCTCGCATGGAGGCCCGTCGCCTAGCCTCACCAAAGTTGCTACCACTACTTCAGATTCATCCTGCAACGTTGGCTGCGGAGAAGTCTAAATAATTTCTGCGAGTAAATTCTCTACTTTTAACTTTATCTGATCGCGTATCTGGCGAACAATCTCAATCTCTTTGCCAGCAGGATCCTCAAGCACCCAATCTTCATATCGCTTCCCTGGATAGAAAGGGCAGGTATCACCGCACCCCATCGTGATCACCACATCAGATTCTTGAACTGCCTCAGTGGTGAGTATCTTGGGTTGGTTATTTGCAATATCGATACTAACTTCAGACATCACTTGCACAGCGATTGGGTTGATTGAATCTTTTGGCGCTGATCCTGCCGAAAGAACTCTGACCTCCCCGCCAGAAAGTGATTGCATAAACCCCGCTGCCATCTGAGAGCGACCTGCATTATGCACGCAGACAAATAGCACTGTCAGTTGACTGCTCACCCTAAAATTATGAAGTAGATATAGGCTGGGCGCTATGGCAAAGGCACCTGCGCGCGATCCATTTCGCTGCTCCGAGTGTGGATGGAGCACAACCAAGTGGGTCGGCAGATGCGGTGAATGTCAGGCGTGGGGCAGCGTTGAAGAGAGCGGTCCGTTAACGCCACGAAAAATTTCTTTAGTGCCGGGAGTGGTCGCAGCCCCAGCAACTCCTATTGGTGAGATCAGTCTTGCCGCTGCACAATCGCGCTCTAGTGGCGTCGCTGAACTTGATCGTACATTAGGTGGCGGATTGGTTCCTGGAGGCGTGCTTCTGCTTGCAGGTGAACCTGGCGTCGGAAAATCTACGCTCCTACTCACCGTCGCTGCCGAGAGCGCACGGAATGGATTAACGAGCCTTTATCTCACCGGCGAAGAGTCTGCGGCACAAGTTCGCTTACGCGCCGAACGTTTGAAAGCGATTGATCCATCCCTCTGGTTAGCTGCCGAGACTGATTTGAGCGCTTTAATTTCTCATGTAGATCGAGTCAAACCTGATCTATTGATCATTGATTCGATTCAAACGATTGCAAGTAGCGCCCTTGATAGCGCACCAGGGAGCATGACTCAGGTTCGAGAAGTCGCTAACACTGCAATTCGGATTGCAAAAGAGCGCGGCATCACGGTAATCCTCGTTGGCCATGTCACCAAAGATGGTTCGATTGCTGGGCCTCGTCTACTCGAACATCTCGTCGATGTCGTGCTCAACTTCGAAGGTGATCGCCATTCACGCTTACGTCTCGTTCGCGCCGTGAAGAATCGTTTTGGTGCTACTGATGAAGTGGGTTGCTTTGATCTTCATGATGGCGGCATCACTGGCGTCGCCGATCCCACTGGCCTATTCACTACTCGCCATGCGCAACCAGTCCCAGGCACCTGTCTCACTGTCGCCCTAGAGGGTAGGCGCGCGTTAGTCGCTGAAATTCAAGCTCTCGTGGGCGCTGAGAAAGATCGCGATTATGGAAATGCCAGGCGGGTCACAAGTGGTCTTGATTCAGCCCGATGTGCGATGACCCTTGCCGTTCTTGAATTGCGAAGTGGAGTCAATCTTGCAGGGCGCGATATTTATGTAGCAACAGTTGGCGGCATGAAACTTGTCGAGCCATCAGTAGATCTGGCGCTAGCGCTTGCTGTTGCATCTGCAGCGGTCAACCTTGCTCTTCCTTCAGATTTGATTGCTATAGGTGAAGTCGGTTTAGCAGGCGAGATTCGCCGGGTGAATGGTTTACAGCAACGCGCGCAAGAGGCTTTTCGACTCGGCTTTAAAAAGGCAATTCTTCCTGCAGGAAGTGATGTCAAAGTCTCAGGTATGGATATCGTCGAGGTTCATCGCCTCGATCAAGCGCTGGAAAAGGTCAAACTTCTCCCTAACGCTAAGAAGTAATCTCAATGGAGCAGGTTCTTGATTGGTATCAGGAGAATAAGCGTGCTCTTCCTTGGCGTAACACCTCTCCATGGGGAGTTTTGGTTAGTGAATTTATGTTGCAACAAACTCCGGTGCAAAGAGTTCTTCCACAGTGGCACCGCTGGATGGAGCTCTGGCCCACGCCAGCAGATCTCGCTGCTGCATCGCTAAGCGATGCCCTCCGCGAGTGGGGTCGATTGGGCTATCCAAGAAGGGCGAAGCGATTACATCAATGTGCGCAAGTGATTGTTACCAATCACGGCGGCGAAGTCCCCGCATCCCTTAACGAATTACGTGCGCTACCTGGAATCGGTGAATACACCGCTGCTGCTATCCGAGCATTTGCATTTAAGGAATCTGAAGTGGTGCTCGATATCAATATTAGAAGGCTCTACGCACGATGTTGGTCTGGCATCGCTACCCCAACAAATGCGCCCAATAACTCCGAACGTGAATTAGCAAAAAATCTGATTCCGGTTGGCGATGATGGCAGGTGGGCTGCAGCAACGATGGAGCTAGGAGCGCTCATCTGTAAAGCGAGAACACCGCTCTGTTCGCACTGCCCGCTCGCTGATATCTGCACCTGGCGCGCACTGGGCTATCCGCAAAGTGAGGTCGAGAAGCGAACAAGTGCGCAATGGCAGGGAAGTGATCGTCAATGTCGAGGCGTCATCATGAACGCACTCCGTGAAGCGCCTGAAGTGAGAAAGCAGGAGTTAGCAAAACTCTGGGGCGATCGATCGCAGTATGAAAAAGCAATTGCCTCGCTCCTTGATGATGGACTCATCGAAAAGCGAGGCAGTAACTATGCTTTGGCGCGTTAGCTAGTCGGCGCTTCTTGGAGATCCTCTGGCGTATCTGGAGTGGATGAGATTGCAGTGGATTTAAAGGTGAATTTTGCGTCAGCGCCCTCACCTTCAGTATCAATCAGAATCAATTGACCAGCGCCAATCTCACCAAAGAGAATCTTCTCGGAGAGCACATCTTCAATCTCTCGTTGAATAGTTCGTCGAAGTGGACGAGCGCCAAACGCCGCGTCATATCCCTTGGTGGCGAGCAATTGCTTTGCCGCCGGGGTGAGTTCGATACCCATCTCCTTATCCTTCAAGCGCGAATCGACACCCGTGATCATCAGATCGACGATTTGAATGATCTCGCTCTGCGTCAACTGATGGAAGACGATGATGTCATCGATACGGTTGAGGAATTCAGGGCGGAAGTGTGACTTCAATTCATCGGTAACCTTTGCGCGCATCCGATCATACGATGAGAGCGCATCTCCGCTATTTGCAAAGCCAAGGTTTACTGGCTTCGATGCATCCCGAGTTCCCAAGTTGGTAGTCATGATGATGACCGTATTCTTGAAGTCAACGACGCGACCCTGTGCATCGGTGAGGCGTCCATCTTCAAGTACTTGTAGGAGCGAATTGAAGATATCTGGGTGAGCCTTTTCGATTTCATCGAAGAGCACCACTGAGAATGGACGACGTCGCACCTTCTCGGTGAGCTGTCCACCCTCGTCATAACCAACATATCCAGGAGGTGAGCCGAAGAGGCGCGAAACGGTATGGCGCTCTGCATACTCACTCATATCAAGTTGGATTAGCGCGCTCTCATCACCAAAGAGGAATTGTGCGAGCGTGCGCGATAGCTCAGTCTTACCCACGCCAGAAGGTCCAGCGAAGATAAATGAACCACCAGGTCGCTTTGGATCTTTAAGTCCTGCGCGCGAGCGACGAATCGCTTGCGAAAGCGCCTTGATTGCTTGCTCTTGGCCGATGACTCGCTTATGTAGTTCATCTTCCATCTTGATGAGGCGTGCCGTCTCTTCTTCCGTCAACTTCACAACTGGAATTCCAGTGGAGAATGCGAGTACTTCGGCGATGAGCTCTTCATCGACAACTGAGACCTGATCGAGGTCGCCAGCTTTCCATGTCTTTTCACGCTCGACTTTCTCCAGAATCAAAGTCTTCTCTTTGTCGCGAAGCGCAGCAGCCTTCTCGAAATCTTGGCCATCGATTGCCGACTCCTTCTCGCGACGGACATTGGCGATTCGATCATCGAATTCACGAAGATCTGGTGGGGCGGTCATCCGACGAATGCGGAGCCTTGATCCCGCCTCATCAATCAAATCGATTGCCTTATCCGGCAAGAAACGATCAGAGATATAGCGATTAGCAAGATTTGCTGCGGCGGCGAGCGCACCATCGGAGATCGAGACATGGTGGTGAGTTTCGTAGCGATCGCGAAGTCCTTTGAGAATCTCGATTGTCTGAGCAACTGTGGGCTCAGAGACTTGGATTGGCTGGAAACGACGTTCCAAAGCGGCATCTTTCTCAAGATGCTTCCGATATTCATCAAGAGTAGTTGCGCCAATAGTTTGGAGTTCACCTCGGGCGAGCATCGGCTTCAAGATGCTTGCTGCATCGATTGCCCCTTCAGCAGCACCAGCGCCAACGAGAGTATGAATCTCATCGATGAAGAGGATGATGTCGCCACGAGTACGAATCTCTTTGAGAACCTTCTTCAAGCGCTCTTCAAAGTCTCCGCGATAACGGCTACCTGCTACGAGTGCGCCCAAATCAAGAGAGTAAAGCTGCTTATCTTTCAACGTCTCTGGAACGTGGTTCTTCACGATTGCTTGTGCTAAACCTTCGACTACGGCAGTCTTACCAACGCCAGGTTCACCAATGAGAACTGGATTATTTTTAGTTCGTCGTGAGAGGACCTGCATCACACGTTCAATTTCGCGCTCTCGTCCAATTACCGGATCAAGTTTTCCTTCACGCGCTGCTGCAGTGAGATTACGTCCGAATTGATCGAGTACGAGCGAGGTTGATTGAGTCCCCTCGGCAGGACCACTAGCCACTGCCTCTTTACCTTGATAGCCAGAGAGTAATTGGATGACTTGTTGACGAACTCGATTGAGATCAGCGCCAAGCTTTACTAGCACTTGCGCAGCAACGCCTTCACCTTCGCGGATAAGGCCAAGAAGAATATGTTCGGTGCCGATGTAGTTATGTCCAAGTTGGAGCGCCTCACGGAGCGAGAGTTCAAGAACTTTTTTGGCCCGTGGCGTAAATGGGATGTGTCCACTTGGCGCTTGCTGCCCTTGACCGATGATCTCTTCGACCTGAGCGCGCACTGCCTCAAGCGAGATACCGAGGGATTCCATCGCCTTAGCAGCAACGCCCTCACCCTCATGGATTAGGCCGAGCAGGATGTGCTCAGTGCCGATGTAATTGTGGTTGAGCATGCGAGCTTCCTCTTGCGCCAAGACGACAACGCGGCGGGCCCGATCGGTAAAACGCTCAAACATGATGCTCCTTCTATCTACTGTTCTATCTACTGTTCTATCTATTGTTCTATCTACTGCTCCGGTCACAACCTACCCAAGCCTATTGGCGAGGTGGGGCTGCTACATCTCGATATAACGCCCGAAGGGGGCTACTTATGCCCGAATGGCAACGCCACTAGATTTGGTGAGAATCTCCCCTGATTTCGCTACTGCTAGCCCCTGCCCCTCCGGGAGCCCATAGAGAAGTCCGGCTCGCTCCGGAAAGCGCCCCTGGAAGTGCACTAAGGCTTCAAACTCACCCAGCGCGAGCCCTGGGCTCCACGCGCCGCCAAGGGTAAATCCAGCGCCGAGCACCATCGCTCCTGCGCTCGCACCGTAGATCACGCCACGTTCGAAGAGGGCAAGCAACTCCCGCTTATGCGCTGTTAATTCGGTGAGAAGTTTGAGAGGTGAACCGCCAGGAAGAATTAGCGCATCAACGCTCTTAAATTCTTCTGGAACTACTTCGATTAATTCGATTCCATAAAGTGCAAAATATCCTGAGGCGAATGCAACGGTCGCTACTTGATCACGAACGCTTGTACTAGCGCCAGGAAATATTCCTACGCGAGCCTGGCTGATTGCATTAATAAAGTGTTGATCAAACTCTGCCGAATCAGAGTGGAATTCATTGCCACCGTGAAGAAAGAGCGTCTGGCTAATCAAAGGCGGTTAGAGAACTTTCAGCATGCGCGTATTGCCAAGCGTGTTGGGTTTAACCGATTCAAGATCGAGGAACTCAGCGATACCTTCATCATAAGAACGTAAGAGTTCTTGATAGACGTCAGGAGCTACTGGTGTTCCTTCGATAGGTGCAAAGCCATGCTTAGCGAAGAAATCAGTTTCAAAGGTGAGGCAGAATAACCGCTTCACACCAATCTCGATTGCGCGCGTGATTATTCGATCAAGAATCATGTGGCCGATTCCTTGCTTCCGTAACCCCTCCTGAACTGCCATCGTGCGCACCTCAGCAAGGTCCTCCCAGAGAATATGAAGCGCACCGCACCCCACTACCTCTACATTTAATTCAGCAACGGTAAATTCTTGAACATCTTCATAGAGTGTGACCGTCTCTTTTGAGAGCAACCTACGTTGTAACGCATACTCATCAATCATCTCTCGGATACGTTTGATGTCAGAGGTTTTTGCAGGACGAATTATCGGATTCATGTTTTCAGCTTTTCATCGTTTCATCACTCCGGCTTTACGAGTGGAAAGAGAATCGTCTCGCGAATCCCAAGGCCGGTCAGAGCCATAAGTAAACGATCAACGCCCATTCCCATGCCAGCCGTTGGTGGCATTCCAACTTCCAACGCTCGTAAGAAATCTTCATCAGTGACCATCGCCTCGAGGTCGCCCTTAGCCCCAAGTTGTGCTTGCGCGACCAATCGCTCACGTTGCACAACGGGATCGACCAACTCTGAGTATCCAGTCGCTAATTCAAAGCCATCGACATATAAATCCCACTTTTCGACCACACCTGGAATCTCCCGGTGGCTACGGACTAGTGGTGAGGTATCGACGGGATAGCCCATGACAAATGTTGGTTCAGTGAAAGTCTTGATAACTAGATGTTCAAAGAGTTCTTCAATTAATTTCCCATGAATCCACTTGGGATCAACGCTTAAGCCAACTTTCTTCGCTAATTCAACGAGTTTCTCAACTGGAGTGCTCGCAGAAATCTCTTCACCGAGCGCTTGGGAGACCGATTCGAAGAGCGAGACTTCATCCCACTGCCCACCAAGATCGCTCTCGCGTCCATCGAAATGTTTGACGGTTGTTGAGCCTGAGATTGCGCGGGCGGCCTCTTGGACCAAACCACGGGTCAACTCCATGCCATCTCGCCAATCACCATAAGCCTGATACGACTCGATCATTGCAAACTCTGGAGAGTGGCTGGAATCTGCACCTTCATTTCTAAAGTTGCGATTAATCTCAAAGACGCGCTCGATCCCGCCAACTAGACAACGTTTCAAATACAACTCAGGTGCAATTCTCAAGAAGAGCTCCATGTCATAAGCGTTGATGTGAGTTTTGAATGGACGAGCAGCAGCACCGCCGTGAAGAACTTGCAACATAGGCGTCTCAACTTCGATAAATTCACGCGCTGCAAACGAATCGCGAAGTGATGTCATTACCGCTGGTCGAAGACGCGCAATGGTGCGCGCTTCGGGGCGAACAATCAAATCGACATAACGTTGTCGAACTCTCGTCTCTTCTGAGAGCGGTTTATGTTCTACTGGCAATGGACGGAGGGCCTTTGCCGCCATCTGCCAACTTCTGGCAAGTACCGAGAGTTCTCCTCGCTTCGATGTAATGATCTCTCCAGTCACGCTGACAAGATCACCGAGATCGACAAAAGATTTCCACTGATCAAGAATTTCCGCGCCCACCTGGTCGAGTGAGAACATCGCTTGCAGTTCAGTTCCATCACCCTCGCGTAGCGTGGCAAAGGCTAATTTTCCGGTATCGCGCTTGAAGATCACTCGCCCGGTTACGC
>Ga0194121_10008430_pt1 | contig 13044 bp, 12 predicted proteins | sample TA2MahCa50mmetaG_FD_148609 | JGI IMG/M metagenome (GOLD analysis project Ga0194121, IMG submission 148609) | Freshwater microbial communities from Lake Tanganyika, Tanzania - TA2015020 Mahale Deep Cast 50m | ecosystem: Environmental > Aquatic > Freshwater > Lake | place: Tanzania: Lake... | reverse complement strand
CACGATTTTAGTGACACGACCACTCACGTATTCGGCACCAAATTTTTCCGCTTGTTTACGGGCATTAGCCACTAAATCAGGACCCTGCACACCCTCCGGAAAACCAGGAAAATTCTCCACGCTCGTGGTGTAGGATAATTGATCGAGCTTCTCACCCGCAATCACCAATGGACGAAGGGAAGCACGAGCAGTATACACAGCAGCCGTGTGAGCAGAAATACCACCACCCACAATAATCACATCACGCAGAGAAGAAGCCATAGTATGATTGAGCGGGAAAACAAATTATATAGGTTGCGCCTACAAGAAAGAAAAAGCGATTAATTCGCCTCAATAACCTCGCGCGCGAGGGAACGATAATCATTAACAAACGACTTAGTCTCCTGAATGAATGAGGATAAGTCATTCTTGAGCGAAACGACCTCACCCCCCAGTGAAACCGAAGTAGGAGCGGATGCCAAACGCACGGATAATTGAACGGATTTATTTTGAAGAGACGATTGAGTGGACTCAAGGGCGCGCATGCGAGAACTAAAATCAGGAACCGATGACTTGTCTTTGAGAGACAAATACTTTGAACGCAAACGCAAAAGCGTTTCGTCAAATTGAGCTAACACGTAATCGGTGCGCTGGTACAAGACGGTGAGCGAGTTAAGGGTAGAGAGCAACACACGCTGACGCTGCTGACTAAGTTGAGCCAAGAGCAATTCTTTCTCTGACGCGGGAGCATTCAAGAGACGTGCACGCAACGAATCATAGTTTTCACGCTGACGCTGACGAGAAGACTCCGCCACCGTATACGTGGCCTGAATTTCTTTCAGGGGTTTTTTTACCGCAATAGAAACAGGAATAACATCCACGGGAGAAACAACCGTATAGGTGACAGGAACAGATGAATCAAAACGCGTCGTGTTTTCCGTAGAAAAACCCCACGCGGAAAAGGAAAAAAGGAAGAAGAAACCGAGTATGAGGATAAAGGAAGAAGATTTCATACAACTACTGGTGCAACGGATGTTTTTAACCATTCTTTACAAAAAAAAAGGATAATACTTTATGAAGAATGAAAGGCAAGGTAGACCATGCATCACCCGTGGAAAATAGGATTTTTACTGATGGCAGGAATAGTGCTTTTTCCAAGTGTAAACGCAGCCACGATTAGTGGGACCGTGTATGACGGATTAACGCTGGAAGTGAAAGAGAATAGCATCATTACCATCGACACTACCCCTGCTCAAACCAAAGTGAGCAAGGATGGATCGTATTCATTTGACGCGGGGGAAGGAACCTACACGCTCGTGGCAGAATATCAGGAAAATGGAATTATGCTACAGCGAGCGGAGAATCCAATAACAATTCTCGAAGGAGGGACGTATACCATTGACTTGATTATGCTCCCCGAATTAGGAGACGTGCCGAATGAACCATTACCCAACGAGGAAAAACCACTCACGATATGGGACCAATTGCTCGCGGGACCCGTGATTTGGCTCGTGCTGCTCGGAATTGTTTTAGGAGTGGGGGGATATGCGATTGTGAACACGCGCGTACACGTGTGGAAAGCAAAAAAAAGCACGCACAATACGGAAAAAAATGAAAACGAAAAAAGCAAACAAGAAAACGAAAATAAAAAAAACACGCAAGGGGAGAATACTGAAAAAAATCATTCCGCGGCGGAAGAAAAAGTTGAATTAGACAATTATGCAAAAGAAATGATACAACATTTGAAGAGGGGAGGAAATAGGTTAACGCAAAAAGAACTACGAGAAAAAGTAACGATTGGCGAAGCAAAAGTTTCACTCGTTGTGAGTGAATTGGAGAGCGAAAAAATAATCAAAAAAATAAAAAAAGGAAGAGCAAACATACTGATACTAACCGAAAAAGGAATACGCCTCGCGGAAGAAAACAATCCCGCACGAAGCCGCGAAGAAGAAAATACTCCCACTACTTAACACGCGAGAGATTTTCTTTTTCAGCCTGCTTCTTAACCGCCACCGCAATACGCGACGCGACCGTACGATCCGATAACGGAGGGAGAATCTTCTCAGGAGTGGGAGAAGAAACCATTTCCGCAAGAGTCTGGGCAGCAGCCATCTGCATCCTCTTACTTATGCGCGTTGAACGAGCATCCATGGCCCCGCGAAAAATACCAGGAAACGCAAGAGCATTATTGGTTTGGTTGGGAAAATCACTCCGGCCAGTAGCAATAATAAATGCACCGGCTTTTTTAGCAACAGCCGGCATGATTTCGGGAGTAGGATTAGCCAACGCAAAAATAATAGGTTTTTTAGACATGGAAGAAATCCACTCACTTTTCAACGCACCCGCGACGGAGACGCCAATGAACACGTCCGCGTCTACTAATGCATCTTTCAACTCACCCTTCAATTTACGCGGATTCGTTTTCGCAGCAAGAGAGGATTTCTCGGAATCCAAGTCTTTTCTACCCACATAAATAATTCCTTTCGTGTCGCACAAAATAACCTCTTTCACACGCGAAAAGCCGTGTGGAACGTTGATACCTAAAAGCATTTTAGCAACGGCATTTCCTGCAGCACCCGCTCCATTAATGCACACGCGCAACGAGGAAAAAGGCTTGTTTACGACTTTGGCAGCGTTCAATAATCCCGCATACACGACAATGGCAGTGCCGTGCTGATCATCATGAAAAACAGGAATGCCCAAATCTTGCAACGCGGCTTCTATACGAAAACACTTGGGGGCGACAAAATCTTCCAAATTAATCGCACCAAAAACAGGAGCAATGAGGCGAATGGTTTCAATAATTTTTTTCTCATCCTGCGTGTCTAAACAAATGGGAAATGCGTCAATGCCACCCAACTCTTTGAATAAGACACACTTTCCCTCCATGACAGGAATAGCACCCAACGCACCCAAATTTCCCAAACCCAAGACTTTGGAACCATCACTAATCACGGCCAGTGAATTTTTTTTGAGCGTGAGATCGAATGCTTGTTCGGGGTGATTAAAAACATCCAGGCTCACTTGCGCCACGCCCGGAGTGTATGCGATGGATAAATCGCGCGACGTTTTGACAGGAACTTTACTATACGTCCCCAGTTTCCCACCCGCTTTGCGGTGCACATCTACGGATACTTCACCAATTGTTTTTGCCATGAGACCACGTCCTTGGGAGTTAATGACTCAGGCAGGAAGTGAGCTGGATAAGGATTAAAAACAAGCAATCTGAGGTTTTTAGAGGGAGGAAGACGCATGCCAGAAAAGAAAGAAACCAAAAAGAAGGAAAAAAAAGAAAGTCACCAGTGTGAATTCTGCTAATTGACGAAAAAAAAGTGATGAAAAAAAGGACGGAGGGTCTGCCATGATGGAATATATCATTTTTGGGGCAGCCCTATTCGTATTAGTACAAACGAGCCGATGGACGATTGACTCGAGTATACGATTGTCCGACCATTTTGGAATTTCAAAACTAGCATTTGGATTCGTGGTAGTAGCCGTATTTGTTTCCCTCCCGGACTTGATGGTGGGAACGATTTCCGCGCTCGCGGGAAAACCGGCCCTGGGAGTCGGAGGCGCGTTGGGGAGCACAGTAGCCAATATTTGCTTAGTAATTGGAGTGGCAACCGCGTTTAGAAAAGTAAAAATTACACGGAAACATGTTTTGGACAGCGCAGAAATGCTCCTGTTGATTTCACTCATCCCACTCACACTATTAGTTAACACCACCGCCCACACGGGAGAAGGACTCATATTATTGAGCGTGTTCTTGTTTTACGTATTTTTTGTCATGAAAGAAAAACTCCCCGCACCCAAGGACGAAATCGTCCGACAAAAAGACGTGGGAAAAATCAGTGTGACATTCGCGATTGGAATGATGGGAGTACTCATCAGCTCCCACTACCTCGTGGATGCAGCCATTAAGATTGCGATGCAATTACACATCGATGAAGGAATCATCGGACTCACCCTCGTATCATTTGGAACAACGTTACCAGAACTTATCATTAATTTTACCGCCGTGAGAAGAGGAGAAGTATCATTAGCGATTGGAGAAATACTCGGCAGCAGCGTAATGAACTTGACACTCGTATTAGGAAGCGTATTTGCATTCTCTAAAGATGCGATTGCATTTTCACCATTCATTTTGCCCGTAGTATTCATTGTGATGGCCAACTCCATGCTCGTGTATTACTTCATCAAACACGGAGGCGTGGGACGCGTACAAGGAATTATTTTCCTGAGCATGTACGTGTTATTTTTGTTCCTGCAAGTGGCCGTGCAAATTATTCAATAAAACAAACTTTTGAAAAAAGTTTGATCAAAACCCTGCAAAAAAAACTTTTGAAAACCAGGCAAACCATTGGTTTGCTGGCATGACAAACCTCTTGGGTTTGCCATGAAGTTTGATCAAAAAACATTAATGATTGCAAAAAGCAGACTATAACAAGCCCATCATGGCTTTCAAATCTTCCGAGGGCTGCCAGACCGGATCAAACGTTACTTTCACGTCAACGGTTTCAACACCAGGAATTTTACGAACAGCCAACTTGACCATTTCAATCAACATGGGACCATACGGACAAGCGGGAGTGGTAAGGGTCATAGTAACGGAGACGTTTCCCTTAGTAATTTGGATACCATAAACGAGTTCAAGAGTGATAATATCCATGTGCAACTCAGGATCTTCCACTTGCTTCAAGACTTCACGCACCTGCGCTTCCGTGACGTGAGTATTAACCGCCCCGCGCGTGGAGAGAGGAGTCATGGATTCCACCAACGGTGATTTTTCAACGGGCTTCATGCAGACACCTCCGCGTTAATGAATGAATCAAAGCCATGCTTCTCAATATGCTCGGCTAATTCAAAACCACCCGACTTGACAATTTTTCCATTCACCAAAATATGCACGCGCGAGGGTTTAACATACTGAAGAATACGATTGTAATGCGTAATGAGAAGCACACCCATTTTGGTTGAGCGTGCGATAGTAGAAATTCCTTCCCCCAATACTTTCAACGCATCCACATCCGTACCGGAATCAGTTTCATCCAACACCGCAAATTGGGGTTGAAGCATAGCTAATTGGAGAATCTCACAACGCTTCTTTTCCCCGCCAGAAAAACCCTCATTCAAATAACGATTCACAAGTTTTTGATCCACTTTTAACAAAGACATTTTCTCTTTCAACAATTTAGCAAAATCAGCAATTTTTACCGGCGTTGAGAGACGGGCATTCATTGCCGTACGGAGAAAATTAGACACGGTAACACCCGAGACTTCGGCAGGGTATTGGAATGAAAGAAAGAGACCCGCACGCGAACGCTCATGAGGCTTCATCGCCAGCAAATCTTTACCATGGAAACGAACACTGCCACGTGTAACATGGTAACTCGGGTGGCCCGCTAATACATATGCCAGAGTGGATTTCCCACTCCCATTCGGACCCATAAGTGCGACAATGTCACCCTGATTAATATCTAATGATACCCCGGAAAGAATTTCCTTGCGAGAAGATTTTTCCCCCACTTCCACGTGTAAATCGCGTATCTCAATGTCCGCCATGCTTTTTTCCCCCTGCGTGATATTTTTGATAAATCTGACAGGCATTCTTGACCGTGTCCAAGGACAACATGGCACACTTCAAGCGAGAAGGACCCAAGGTGACGCCCAGCAATTCCTGCACCGTATCACGAGACAGGGCATTAATTTGATCAATCGTTTTACCTTTAATTTCATCCGAAAGCAAAGAAGCAGAAGCAATGGAAATAGCACAACCTTGACCCGAAAAACGAACATCCTTCACCACGCCCTTCTCATCCATGTTCAATTGGAAAGACAATTGGTCCCCACACACGGGATTCAATTCCTTGTGAGAAACCGAACACGTTTTCCATTCCCCAAAATTACGCGGATGCTTGTAATGATCGAGAATGTGCTCCCGATACATGCCTTCCCCTGCAAAATCACGTTGATCCGTTACTGCATTCATATTCAATCATCACACACATCATTTGAAAATAGTTTGAGCCTTACGCACACCCTCAACTAAGGCATCAATGTCTGATTTTTCCGTGTACACCGCAAACGAGGCACGTGCCGAAGCAGGAATATTTAACGCCGTCATGAGGGGCATGGCACAATGATGACCCGCACGAATAGCAACCCCATCTTCGTTTAACAAGGAAGACAAATCATGCGCATGAACATGTTTAACATTGAACGCAAGCACGCCCGCACGTTGCTCCGGAGACGAAGGACCGTATATGGTAATGTTTCCTAACGAAGAAAGACCATTCATGGCATGAGCCATTATTTTTTTCTCATGCGAAAAAATATCCTCCAATGGATACGCACGCAAAAAATCAACGGCCGCACCCAAACCAATGCCTTCCACAATAGGAGGAGTGCCAGGCTCAAACTTCCAGGGAAGATCATTCCATGTGGACTTGTTAAGCGTCACTTCACGGACCATGTCCCCACCATAATACGCAGGTTCGAGTGATGAAAAAAGATCCTCACGACCGTAAAGCACACCAGAGGCAGTGGGGCCGTACATTTTATGACCGGAAAAAGAAAGAAAATCAACCCCCATCTTTTTCACGTTAATAGGAAGACGTGCCACCGACTGAGCAGCATCAACGCTCAACAACGCGTTGTGATCATGCACAAGTTTGCTTATTTTTTTGAGAGGAGAAATAAAACCCAACACGTTCGACACATGAGTAAGGGAAACAACTTTTGTTTTTTTGGAAATCATTTTCTCTAATTTTTCCCAGTGTAATTCTCCCGTGCGCGAATCATATGGAATGAATGAAAGTTTGAGACCTTTTTGCTGAGCCAATTGCTGCCAGGGAACCAAATTAGAATGATGCTCCGCTTGAGAGACAATAATTTCATCCCCACGCGAAAACGTTTGCGTAAGCATGCGCGAGAGCATATTGAATGAATCAGTTGTTCCGCGGGTGAACACTATTTCACGCAGGGAAGAAGCACCAATAAAATCCGCCACATTTTCATGAGCATGCTCATATGCAACCGTGGCTTCTTCGGAAAGCGTGTGAATACCCCGATGAACATTGGCATACGATTTTTTGTAAAACGAATCCATCGCCGACAATACGGAAGATGGTTTTTGAGTGGTGGCACCATTATCTAAGTAGACTAATGGATGACCACGCATCTTTCGGGAAAGAATAGGAAACAGGTTACGCGTACGCGAACCATTACTTGAAGCTGAAGCGCGCGTCTTCATACCATCACCTGCGGGGGAGAAACTAATAAGGATTCCTCCACGTTTAACGAGGAAAGGCCTAGTTTACGCAAAATACGCGAACGGGACTCGGAAATGATTTCCGCAGAAGGAAAGCGCGAAAGGGCATGGTCGAGAAAGCCATAAATGTAGAGCGCCCGTGCCACCGAATCATCGAGACCGCGGGAAGAAAGATAGAATAATTTTGACGCGTCTAAACGAGACACCGTAGCAGCGTGAGAACACTGAATGTCGGAACCCTCAATTTCGAGCATAGGAACAGGGTCGGCCTCCGCAGTGGGTGAGAGAACAAGCACATCGGCACGCTGTTCCCCGTGAGAATGAGGAGCATCCTTCGTCATGCGAATAAGACCCTTGTACACGTTCTTTGATTCACCATCGAGGACGCCGCGCGAAAGCAACGTGCTCTTGGTCTGAGGATGCGTGTGAATGGCGCGCGCATCCAAATCAAAAATTTGAGCATTATTCTGAACGTGAACACAAACATTTTGAGACGAGGCATTTTCACCAACTAAGAAAGAAGAAACATCACTCTTGACGAATGAGGAGCCTAACTCGGACCAAAACCAATCCACGCGAGCATTCGTTGAAACGCGCGAACGCTTAAATGAGACACGCTCAACGGTTGAAGAAAAAGACTGAATACTCGAATACGCGACATGCGCGTTTTCTTCCGCAAAAATCTCCACAACGGAAGAACGATAATTTACGCCCGTTTTCTGCAAATCCTTCTCCAAGTGAACAAATGAAACGCGAGAGTTTTTTCCCACAAAAATAAAAACGTGCTCAAAAATACTTTTACCAGGAACAATAGCAATGGGACTCGTCGCATGAGTGTTCTCGGGAACCACCATCACTAGGACATTTTTGACATTCGAAAGATGAAATAATTCGAGCTTGCTTTCAGACGAGAGAAGGGAACCAATAAGGGAATCCACGAAGGGAAAAGCAGCGGATGCGGTGGAATAATCCATCACCGAAATGCCGGACTCCACGCGCTCATTGAGCGCAAAAATAGGATCGTGCGATGCAGCGGTGGAAATTTGAGCATAATCAAAGGGTTTGATGGAAGAAGAAATGTCCAAACCATACGTAAATGAAACGTCTTTTAATGAAGGAAAAGACTTTTGCGCCAGCTGCTGACGATTACGCCAGGAAACGGATTGAGAAGAAGGGGATTTTTTCATAACCATCACGCGGAATGCGACTCCATTTCTAAAGCAATCAGACGATTCAACTCCACCGCATATTCGAGAGGGAGTTCTTTGACAATATTTTCAATAAAACCCTGCACAATCAACTGCATGGCTTGCTCTTCATCCAAGCCACGGGACATTAAATAAAACAATTGAGAGGAATCAATCTTACCCACCGTGGCTTCATGAGCGACATCGGTTTGAGAATTAAGAATTTTCATAAACGGATACGTGTTCGAGACGCTCAACAAGTCCATTTGCAGCGCATCACACTTCACGGAGACTTTACACTCATCCGCGGACTTGTTCACTTTCACGTGACCGCGAAACGTGTTCACTCCACCATCTTTGGAAATAGACTTGGCACGAATAATAGAAGTTGTGCGTGGAGCGAGGTGATAGACCTTTGCACCAGTATCTTGGAACTGATTTTTCCCCGCAACGGCAATAGAAATATGATCGGCTTTCGCACCTTCACCTTTCAACACGGAACACGGATACAGCATGGTTACCCCCGAGCCGGTCTGAGCAGAAACCCACTCCATGAGAGAATTTTCATCCACCATGGCACGCTTCGTGTTCAAATTATAGGTGTTTTTAGACCAATTTTCTACACTTGAATAACGCATACGCGCATTCTTCTTGACAAAAATCTCCACGCATCCCGCGTGCAAGGAATTAGCACTATATTGCGGTGCGGAGCAATTGTGCACGGTTACGCCAGCCGCAACATAGGTATGCAAGTCTTCCACACTAATATCATAGACAGGAATATCTCTAACTTCCTTCTTTGTTATGCGCTTGATAGGAACATATAGAAAATCATCATCGATATAGAACATGGAAGCACGATTCTTACCATTCATTTTATTTGAAACGGGAATTCCAACCATTTCTCCAAAACGAGACATATACTCGCCGGTGACACCCACCGTATACATTGGCTTTCGGGGACTAACGCGTTTCTGTTTATTCAAAAATGCAGGAATTTTGACGCGCAGCAAAATCTCACGAGCTTGTCTAGCGAGCTTTTCTGAAGTCGTACTAATACGGAAAGTTTCCTTGTAGCCGCTTTTGTGTTGTTTACTGTAAAAGTTTCCGTCTCCGTGAAAAAGACTTGATAATAGCTGCTTTTGCTTTTCAGGATCTTCGAGCATTGCCCAATGAGGAATCACCTTGTTGGGGGCGCCTTTTCCAAATTCTTTGAATACTTGCGCCAAATCAACCGAACTCACAACAACATTCGTCCCATGATTATTGGGAGTTTGTGTCTCGATTGCTTTCTCATACCCAAACACTGTTTTCAAAAGTTGTTTAACGTCCTCAATATAGGCACGTTCATTTTCGTTAAAAGAAAAATTGACATAATGATCGCCTTCGTTTCCCGAAACACTGCCTTCCGCTAAATAATAACCAATTAAGCGGAAAAAATCCTTTGATAAAGGAACGTTTATTTCATATTTTTTGGGCTTGTGACGACCAACCCCGTGTGTTATGCTATATTTTCGAGTTGAATTAGAGATAATTGTTTTGTTAATTGGAATCGTCAAATAGTCTAATTTATTTAGATACTTTGGAATCATCCATGATTTTTTCCATTGCTTGTTCCTGTCGCGTTTTTTCAAACGTTTTACTGACAAAATGGGGTGTCCGGCAGTAACTTCCATCCTTTGAGTGGAGTCACCATATGTTTCAATAGTGTAAAGGTCGCCAGAATAAGGAATAACTTGGGTATTATACACATTCTTGTATTCACCCGAGTCAGTCATAACCTTGTCGCCGATTTTTATATCTTCGATGGGTTTGTAATCAGGGTTTGATTGAACTAGTGTCCCTTTGGTAAAACAACCTTCAATGTAGTGCAATTGCGCACCTTCCTCAACAATAATGAGGGTGTGTTCAAATTGCCCCCCGCGCTTAGCGTTCATGCGAAAATATGCTTGCAAAGGAAGGTCCACGTGAACGTGTTTAGGAACGTAAATGAATGTCCCCCCACTCCACACGGCAGCATGCAACATGATGAACTTGTGATCCGTGACGGGAATACATTTAGTCATGAAGTATTCTTTGACTAAATCAGGATATTTGTGCAGTGCCACATCCATGTCTTCAAAAATAACCCCCTTGGCGGCGAGGTCGTCGCGGATTTTATGATAAACCACATCACTATCGTATTGCGCCCCCGCCCCCGCGAGATATTTTTGTTCGGCTTGAGGAATACCAAGTCTGTCGAACGTTTTTTTGATTTCAGAAGGAACATCATCCCAATTGGTGGCATTTCCTTTCGCATCGGGACGAGCGTAATAAATAATATCATCAAACTTCAACGCGGACAAATCAGGACCCCACTCCGGAACGGGAGTGTCGAGAAATGCGTGCAAGCCGCGCAGACGAATGTCTAACATCCAAGAGGGTTCATTTTTTTGTTTGGAAATTTCACGAACGAGTTTTTCACTTAAACCGGGAGTTGCTTTATAGGTGTGTGATTCCGTGTCCGCGTGATCAAATACATCACGATCTAATTCGACTAATGTTTTGGCCGCATCACGAGCGGATTGCTCGAGAACGGACGGATCAACCACCGAATACGGAAGAGGCATTAGTCATCACGCCCCTCATGCAACGTGGAAAGCGTGTGCGTACGCGATTTGTCAACCAAAAAATGCGTGCACGCAGAACAATGATATTTCGTGTAAATCCCATCAAAAATTTCCGTAAACTCATGCGCGAGCTTGTCGAGAATCTTCTGTCCATTCTCGGTGAGCATGTACACTTTCTTGTCACGATCTCCCATTTCGGAGATGCGGATCCAATCATTTTTTTCAAAACGCGCGAGAAGAGGATAGAGTGTTCCCGGCGTGAGAGGAGTTGAACGGTGTTTGGAGAGGTCTTGTATCAATGCATACCCGTGCATGTTCTTTTGAGAAAGGTACCAGAGGACTTGCAATTCCAACATACTGATAGAAGATATATCGGCCATCGTAGTATACTCGTTTGAGTGGATTTATAATAGTTTACGATGGTTAAGAATGGTCAATAATAGCCATATAACCCGTTTTATGAACAAAATAAGCCATTTTCCCATGTTGAGCGGAGGGGTATTTTATACTCCAAAAAGGTGGGGGTGGCATGGCCGAATACTTGAATTATATCGGAGGAAAATGGACACGCTCAACGAGCGGAAAAACATTTGATTCCCTCAACCCCGCCACGGGAAAAAGTATTGGAAAATTTCAAGCAGGGAATGAGAAAGACGTGGAAAAAGCCATTGATGCGGCCGAAAAGACGCTCAACGAATGGAAAAACACCCCCGCTCCCAAAAGAGGAGAATACTTACTGGAAATCGCACGCATACTTAGAAAAAATAAAGAAAAACTCGCCGAAAACATGAGCGAAGAAATGGGAAAAATAATGAAAGAAACACGCGGAGATGTGCAAGAAGCGATTGATATTTTTGAATACATGGCCGGAGAAGGACGCAGACTGTATGGACACACCACGCCGAGCGAACTCCAACACAAAATGGCATTCACGCAACGAAAACCAGTAGGAGTCGTAGGACTCATCACCCCATGGAATTTTCCCATGGCAATCCCTGCGTGGAAAATTTCCCCCGCACTCATCGGAGGAAACACCATCGTGTTCAAACCCTCTTCGGATACGCCACGCACAGCCATTCAACTCGTGGAAATAATCGAAGAAGCAGGCGTTCCCGCGGGAGTGGTGAACATGGTCACGGGAGACGCACAATACGTAGGAAATACCCTGGTCAAAAGTCCACGCATACGAGGATTATCATTCACCGGAAGCAGAGAAACGGGAGAATGGATTACACAACACGCGGGAGTAAAAAAAATTGGACTCGAATTAGGAGGAAAGAATGCGATTATTGTAATGGATGATGCGGACTTAGAACTCGCAACGAATGGAATCATTTGGGGAGCATTTGGAACGACGGGACAACGGTGCACGGCCTGTTCACGCGTCATCGTGCACGAAAAAGTAGCGAAAGCATTGGAAGAAATGCTCGTAAAAAAAACACTCAAACTAAAAGTAGGAGACGGACGAAACAAAAACACAGACGTGGGACCACTCATCAATGAAAAAGCCGTGGAAAAATCAATCCGTTATGCAAGCATTGGAAGAAAAGAAGGAAAGTTGTTGTGCGGAGGAAAACCACTCGATACCGCAGGATATTTTTTCGAACCCACCATTTTTACTCAGGTAAAAGCACGCGCAACCATTGCCCAAGAAGAAATATTCGGACCCATTCTGAGCATAATTGCGGTGAAAAATCTTAACGAAGCTATTCGAGTGTGCAATAGTGTAGAATACGGATTGAGCTCGAGCATTTACACGAACGATTTAACGAATGCCATGCACGCGATTGACCAAATAGAAGCAGGAATCACGTACGTCAATTCTTCAACCATTGGAGCCGAAGTGCACCTTCCATTCGGAGGAATCAAAAAAACAGGAAATGGGACGCGAGAAGCAGGAATCGAAGGCATCCACGAATTCACGGAAACAAAAACAGTATACATTGATTACTCGGGAAAATTACAGAAAGCGCAGGGAATTGACTAGTGAATTTTAAAA
>Ga0194121_10008427_pt1 | contig 13050 bp, 12 predicted proteins | sample TA2MahCa50mmetaG_FD_148609 | JGI IMG/M metagenome (GOLD analysis project Ga0194121, IMG submission 148609) | Freshwater microbial communities from Lake Tanganyika, Tanzania - TA2015020 Mahale Deep Cast 50m | ecosystem: Environmental > Aquatic > Freshwater > Lake | place: Tanzania: Lake... | reverse complement strand
GGGTAGTTTACGAGCCGCGTACGTCCAGTCGGCTGCGTGCCGACCGAAAACTATTTTGCGAGGTCGCGGAAGGGTGACTTCGAGTCGATGCCGGGTTCCTTCGGGAGGCCGAGCACGCGTTCGCCGACGATGTTGCGCATGACCTCGTCGGAGCCGCCGGCGATGCGCAGGCCGGGTGTGCCGAGAATGAGTTGGTTCCAGGCGTATGTGCCCCACTCGCCGGTGTCGACGACGATCTTGGGGCCGAGAACCTCCGAGAGGAACGCGCAGAGTCGCAGTTGGTTGTCGGTGAGGGCCATCTTTGCCGTCGACATCTCCGGTCCGGGTGTTTGTCCCGCGCGGATCTTTGCCATCGCACGCTGGTTGTTGTACGACGCGACGCGGTAGTGCGCGTAGAGATCGGCGAGCTTGTCGCGAACGATCGGGTCTTTGTCGAGGCCGTAATGGCGCACCATGGCATACACCCGGGTGAGGGGATCGGGGCCGCCTCCGCCGCCACCGATTGCGGCGCGCTCGTTCATGAGGGTGGTGAGTGCGACGTTCCAGCCGTTGTTCACGTCGCCGAGACGATTGTCATCACGTACGCGCACCTCGGTGAAGAACACCTCGTTGAAACTGGCACCACCAGTCATCTGACGCAGCGGACGAATCTCGATACCGGGTGCCTTCATGTCGACGATGAATCCGGTGAGACCCTTGTGCTTTGGTTGGTCGGCATCGGTGCGGCAGATGATTTCGCCGATGTCGCTGTAGTGCGCACCAGATGTCCACACCTTCTGGCCGGTGATGATCCATTCCTCGCCGTCGCGGATCGCCTTCGTTTGCAGTGACGCAAGGTCGCTGCCTGCGCCGGGCTCGGAGAACAACTGACATGCAACGATGTCGGCGCGCCACATTTTCTTCAGGTACGCATCCTTGGCCTCGGCCGAAGCGTGCGCGAGGATCGTCGGGGCGACCATGCCGAGGCCGATCTGGAAAAAGCCCTGGTTCGGCACCTTGTACTCGGACTCGAGACGGTTGAAGATGCGCTCGTGGGCGGGCGTGAGACCCGCCCCGCCGTACTCGGTCGGCCCGGTGATCCAGCCGAAGCCGGCGTCGAACTTTTTGCGGCGCCACGCCTTGGATTCTGCGAGCAGCTCGAGTTCCTGCTGGCGGGTGCGCTCTTCAAAAACGTTGACCTTGTCGGAGCCCTCACCCCAGACGAAGGTCTTCTCGGCCTCTTTGCGGTCCAGGTGGGCGTCGAGGAACCTCGTCGCCGCGGTTGTGAACTCCTCTAGTGACATGTCGGGAGAGTACATTCTCGGGCGTGGGTCAGCCAGTTGCGGTGCTCGAAGGTCCGGCGGGAAAGTTGGGAATGGTTCGCTTCGAGGCGAACCGCAGTTTCACGGGTATGGGCCACGAGCGTTTCTCCTCGGCTGATCAGGCCAAGGGTTCGCGTCCCGCGGCCGTTGTCGCCCAGCGGATGTTCGCCACCGGCCAGGTGTCGGCGGTACACGTGTACGGCAACGTCATCACGGTCGAGCTCGCCAAGGGTGCCGGTGCGCAGGGCCTCGAGCAAGTGGTGCGCGATCTGTACCAGTACTGGAAGCCCGGCATGGAGCCGCCCGCATTCCAAGACCTCGTCGCAGTCGAGGAAACCGCCGCACCGGCTGCCCCCGACGGGGGAGACAGCCCGGCGCTCAGCGAGGCCGCCAAGCGCGTGCCCCCGCACCTCCTCGAGCGCTCACGGGCTGCCAGGGCCCGCCTCGGCAAATAGAGCCGACCACCCGGGGCCGCAGAAAGCCCGAAAAAATCGGTATTTTCGTGTTCGCTCGGTCATCCATTGCGAGATGCGAGGTTCTACAGTTACCTGCGCGAGCGCCGCCGGAAAGTGTTTTCCCCCGGTTTTTTCCTCCCAGTTTGCGACAAGAAGGCAGCCCATGAGCGAAGAACTCACTTTGCATGAAGCAGCTGACCTGCTCGACGTGCACTACATGACCGCATACCGCTACGTGCGGTTGGGCCTGTTGGCAGCGGTGAAGTCGGGTAAGACCTGGCGCGTGCGGCGCGACGACATCGAAGCCTTCCGTGATGGTGCGTCGTCGCGCGAACCGTTGAACCCCGAGGAGTCGAAGAAGAAGAGTGCGCCATGGTCCGAGCGTCTCGAGCTGCGTCTCTTGGCCGGTGACTCGCGTGGCGCATGGGGAGTGGTCGAAGCCGCACTCACGGCGGGCGCCGACCTCGACGAGATCTACACCGACGTCGTCAGCCCGGCACTCGTCAGCATCGGCGACAAGTGGTCGCGCGGTGAACTGGAGATCTACCTCGAGCACCGCGCGAGTGCGATTGTTGCGCGCATCATGGGCCGCCTTGGGCCACGTTTTGCGCGCCGGGGCCGCACCCGTGGCGCGATTTTGGTTGGTGCCCCCGAGGGAGAGCACCACTCGTTGCCGGTGTCGATGGTTGCCGACCTCATTCGTCAGAGTGGCTGGGAGGTCTACGACCTCGGTGCCGACCTGCCGGCTGATTCGTTCGCCGTTGCGGCGCGCCACACGGTCGACCTCACTGCCGTGTGTGTCAGCGTGACATCCCAGGGCGCGCTGACGAAGGCGGTCGATGCAATCAATGCCGTGCGCGAAGTCGTGCACCCGTCGGTACAGATCTACGTTGGTGGCCGTGCGGTCACCTCGGCCGAGCAGGCCGAAGCGCTCGGTGCCGATGGGTGGGCGTCATCTGCGGGCAACCTCGTCGCATTGATGAACGAGCTGCCGTCGCGTACGCCGCTCGACAACAGCGCCGAGTACTTCGGCGACAACCGCAACGTCGGCTGAGCCCGGAAGCGGGCGAACATACGTTCGCTACAGTGACGGTGTGTCGTCACCCGCACCACCGAGGCAAATTCCCGCCGGCGTTCTCGCCGCCGCCAACGTCACCACTCTCTCTCGCGCGGTTCTAAAGCGTGACCGTTCGATTCCGGTTGCGGCTCGCATCGCAGACGCACTGCGCGCCGTGGGCCTTGCGGGTGGTTTGCCACGGGGGTCGGTGTGCGCCGTCATCGGTGCGTCCCCGGTTGCGCTCACCGCGTCGTTGTTGGCCGAGGCCAACGCGTCGGGGGCGTGGGTTGCGTGGTGTGCGGCGACGGCACCCAATACTCGGGCACTTTTCGATGCGGGTTGGCAACTCGACCGCGTGGTGTGCGTCGACCCGCAACGCGACTGGGTGGCGTGCATGAACGCGTGCATCGGTGAATTCGAACTCGTCGTCACGCAGATTCCATCGACCGTCGCACCAGCCGAGGTGCGGCGCATGTCGACGGCGGTGTCACGGAGCAACGGTGTCGTCGTTGTCATCGGAGGGGAAGCACAACGGTCCGTGTCGGCTGACCTTGAGTTTCGTGTCGAGCGATGCAACTGGTCGGGTGTCGACGACGGCCATCTGTCGGCGCAGGACATGCGGGTGATCCTCGGTGGTCGTCGTGTCCCCGACCCGTGCCCGTTGCGGGTCGTATACGGTTCATCATGAGCCGCACGCGTGTAGCGGTCGTTGTGTCGCCCCGCGACGACGGCCGTGAACTGCACCGTCTCGCCCAGGCACTCGACGGGGTGACCCCGATGATCGAGGTGGTCGATGAGCGTGCGTTGCTTCTTGCGATGCATGGGCCCACCAGGTACTTCGGTGGCGAGCAGGCCGTCGTCGAGCGCATCGTTGCGGTAGCCGAATCGGTGGGTGTGTGTGATGTGTGCGTGGGGGTGGGGTCGAGCCGCCTCGCTGCACGAGTTGCCGCCGACCACGAGGGTGGTTGCATCGTTCCCGCATCGCGCCACCGTGACTTTCTTGCCGCACTGCCGGTGTCGGTGCTCCAGAACCATGCACACGTCGACCCCGATGTCGTTTCCTTGTTGTTCCGCCTCGGCCTGGGCACGCTCGGTGCCGTCGCGGGGGTCGAGCGATCCGTGCTGGCCGATCGGTTCGGCCCCAACGGCGACGATGTTTACGCTCTCGCAACGGGTGACGATTTGCATCCGGTGTGTGCCGAGCCGCTGCCCACGCAGTGCTTCGTCGAAGCACACCACGACACGGCCCTCAACGATGCATCGGCTGTGGTTTTTGCCGCATCTTTGCTCGCCGACGAGATGGTCGGCCAGCTCGAGCCGCGCGGCTTGGTCGCCTGTCGTGTCATTGCCGTGTTCACGACGGAACACGACGAGTCGTGTTCGCGTGTGTGGTATCACCCGCACGGCTTCACCGCCCCCATGCTCACCGAGCGTTTGCGTTGGCAGGTCGAGAAATGGCTCGACGACAGCCTCACCGCCGGTGTCGCACACGTGTCGATTGACGTGCAAACAGTCGAAGCACGTCATGCCACCCAGTTGGGCCTGTGGGGGGAGCACGGTGAGGCCGACCGTGCGGCGTGGGCCGCGGTCGCGCGCCTCGTCGCAATCGCAGGTGATGCGGTGCGTGTTCCCGAATGGCGTGGTGGCCGCGACCCGATGAACCAGTTTGCTCTCGTGCCCGCGGGTCGTGTCGAGATTCGTGACCCCGCAGCGGCGCGTCAGCGCGTCACGCCGGGTGAGGTGCATCCCCGTACGTGGACGGGCGAAATTGCGGGCATCGTGCCCACCGTGCCCGTTGATCCGCGTCGGTCGGTTGACGTCGTCGACGCCGATGGCCAGCGTGTCGTCGTCACGGGCCGCCACATGTTTTCCTCACAGCCCGAATTCGTCGTCGATGGTGTGCGGCGTCACCGCGTCATTGCATGTTTCGGGCCGTGGCCCGTTGAAGAGCGCTGGTGGGATGCAACCCGTCGTCGGCGCATCGCCCGGATGCAGTGTCTTGTCGACATCGACAACCGGCAGTCAGGGTGGCTGTTGGTATCGGAAAACAGGTCGTGGTGGGTGGTCGGGGTGTACGACTGAAATACTGGCGACCATGTCGGTCGATGCACTGCTACGGATCGTGCGTGGTCACGTTGCCATCGACGACCGCGAGCGCGAGTCACTGCGGGTCTTTTGCGAGACGGTGGTGGGCCTCGACGACCCGTGCAACGAACACGCCGGTCCCGTGCACGTCACCGCTTCGGCCTTGGTGGTGGCAACACGTGGCACGGTGTTGCACCTCCACAAACGGCTGAACATGTGGTTGCAGCCCGGGGGACACATCGAACACGGTGAAGACCCGCCGACCGCCGCACTGCGCGAAGCAGCCGAAGAGACGGGCCTCGTCGTCGCACACCCCGCTGCGGGACCGTTGTTCTTCCATGTCGATGTGCATCCCGGCCCGCGCGGGCACACGCACCTGGACTTGCGTTACCTGCTGTTCGCCGACGGGTCGTGTGACCCGGCACCGGCCGCGGGGGAGAGCCCGCACGTGCGGTGGTTCGCCTGGGACGAGGCGGCCACCGTGGCCGATGCGGGGCTGGTCGGGGCGGTGGTGCGGGCCCGGGAACTGGTCGCCGGCCCGGTCTGAAGCGAACATATGTTCGCTATTGTGGGGCTCCATGGGGGGTCCTGATTCTGCATCTGATTTGGCGACCGGCGAGGCTCCCGGGTCGTACGGGTTTCACGCACCGCGCGTGTCGTGGACCGATCTCGAACGGCGTCTGTCCGATGCGCCACGTGCATCGCGGTCGGAGGCGCCGAACGGTGGTGGTGACGGACCTGCCTTCGGGGCCAAGCGCGCACCCTACGTGGCGCCCGAGAACCTGCGTTATGCGCCGGCCGCCACTGCCTACGCCGAACTGCACTGCCTGTCGCACTATTCGTTTCTCACCGGCGCATCGTCGCCCGAACACCTCGTGCAGGCCGCGGTTGCGCTGGGTCTGCACGCCGCGTCGATCACCGATCGCAACGGCTTCTACGGCGTCGTGCGTTTTGCCGAGGCGGCACGCGAGTTCGGCCTGCCCACCGTGTTCGGTGCGGAGCTCGACCCGGTGGTCGGCGGTGGCATCGTGGTTCTTGCCCGCCACCCCGTTGGCTACGCGCGTCTCGCGCAGGCTCTCACCACCGCGCAACTGGCGGGCTCGAAGGGGAGCCCCGTGTATTCGCTGGGCGACCTTGCCGCGGGTCGCGGCGATTGGTGGGTTCTCACCGGTGGCGCCGACGGGTCCGTCGCGCGCCAGCTGATCACCCACGGGCCAACCGCGGCCGAACACGTGTTGCGTCAGATCACCGACGTGTTCGGCGTCGACCGTGTGGCCGTCGAGTTGGTGCACCATGGCGACCCGCTCGACACCGCGCGCAATGATGCGCTCGTACGTATCGCCGATCGGGTGGGCGTGGTGTGCGTGGCGACGAATCATGTTCACTACGCATCGACGGCACAGTTCCCGCTGGCCACTGCGATGGCGGCTATCCGCAGGCGCAGTTCGCTCGATGACGTCGATCATTTGTTGCCGCACGCGGCCAGTGCGTTCATGCGTTCGGGGGCCGAGCAGCAACGGATGCTCGCGCGCTATCCGGGTGTGGTGGCACGCAGCGCCGACATCGCCGCCGACTGTGCTTTCGACCTGTCGCTCGTCGCACCGAGGCTGCCACCCTTCCCGTGTCCGGGGGGATCAAGCGAGATTGCCTACCTGCGTCACCTGGTCATCCAGGGTGCGACACGCCGCTACGGGCCGTCGCCGACATCGGCCGACGACACGTTGTCGTTGCGGGCCCGCGCATGGTCGGTGGTGCGCCACGAACTCGATGTCATCGAAACACTGGGCTTTGCCGGCTACTTCCTCGTCGTGTGGGACATCGTCGAGTTCTGCAACCGCAACGACATTTTCTGTCAGGGTCGTGGAAGCGCGGCGAACAGTGTCGTGTGTTACTCGCTCGGTATCACCAAGGCCGATGCGGTGGCGCTGGGTCTTTTGTTCGAGCGGTTTCTTTCACCCGAACGTGACGGCCCGCCCGACATCGACATCGACATCGAAAGTGGCCGTCGCGAGGAAGTCATTCAGTACGTGTACCAGCGCTACGGACGCACCCATGCGGCGCAGGTCGCCAACGTCATCACACGCACCCATGCGGCGCAGGTCGCCAACGTCATCACCTACCGCATGCGTTCCGCCGTGCGCGACGCCGCAAAGGCACTTGCACGCGATGGCATCGACCCCGACCAGCCACCCGACGACGTTGCGGCACTGGCCGCACAGTTGCTCGACCACCCGCGCCATCTCGGCATTCATTCGGGGGGCATGGTCATCTGCGACCGGCCCGTTAGCCACGTGTGTCCCGTCGAGTGGGCGACCATGCAGAACCGCAGTGTGCTGCAGTGGGACAAAGACGACTGCGCCGCGGCGGGTCTGGTGAAATTCGACCTGCTGGGTCTTGGCATGTTGTCGGCGTTGCACAACGCCGTCGACTTCATCACCCGGCACCGCGGTGCACCTCTCGATCTTGCCGGCCTGCCACAGGAGGACGACGTGTACGCGATGCTGTGCCGCGCCGACACCGTGGGTGTCTTCCAAGTCGAGTCGCGTGCACAAATGGCCACGCTGCCGCGCCTCAAGCCGCGGCGTTTCTACGACCTCGTCGTCGAGGTGGCGCTCATCCGACCCGGGCCCATTCAGGGTGGGTCGGTGCACCCCTACATCCGTCGCCGCAACGGCGAAGAGCCCGTCACGTACCTGCATCCGCTGCTCGAGAACTCCCTCGGCAAAACGCTCGGTGTGCCCCTGTTCCAGGAACAACTCATGCAGATGGCGATCGACGTCGCGGGTTTCAGTGCCGCCGAGGCCGACCAGTTGCGTCAGGCCATGGGCTCGAAGCGGTCACGGGCGCGCATGGAGCGTTTGCGTGAGCGTCTGTACGAGGGCATGGCGCAGCGCGGCATCGCGGGGGCAACCGCCGACGTCATCTTCGACAAGATGCAGGCCTTTGCCAACTACGGATTCCCCGAAAGCCACTCGGTCAGCTTTGCGTATCTCGTGTATGCCTCGGCCTACATCAAGTTCCACGAGCCCGCCATTTTCTGTGCGGCGTTGCTGAACGCGCAGCCGATGGGTTTCTGGTCGCCGCACTCGCTCACGCGTGACGCGCGTCGTCACGGTGTGGTGGTGAACAAGCCCTGCATCAACACCTCGTCGGCGTTGGCCTCGCTCGAAACCGATGCATCATCGACCAGCGGGCTCGCCGTGCGGTTGGGGTTGTCGTCGGTGCGGGGCATCGGTCGCGGGCTCGCCGACGACATAGCCAACAGTGTCGTGTCGCGGGGTCGGTATGCCGACATGGAAGACCTCGTGCGTCGCGTGCCGGCGTTGAACGCCGCACAACTCGAGTCGTTGGCCACGGCGGGTGCGTTCGTGGTGTTCGGTGGCGGGCGGCGGGATGCGCTGTGGGCGGCCGGGGCGGTGGCGCAGTCACGGCCCGATCGGCTCGCTGGCATCACCACCGGCGCGCGTTCACCCGTTCTGCCGGGCATGGCGCCCGTCGAAGAGGCGATCGCCGACCTGTGGGCCACGGGTATCGCCCCGAACGGTCACCCCACCATTTTCCTGCGCACCAAGTTGGCTGAACTCGGCGTGCACACCGCCACGGAACTGCCGTCGTTGCCCGACGCGTCGCGTGTTCTCGTGGCGGGTGTCGTCACGCACAGGCAGCGACCCATGACGGCGGGTGGTGCCACGTTCATCAACCTCGAAGACGAGACGGGTCTCATCAACGTGGTGTGTTCGAAGGGGTGTTGGGCGCGGTTCCGTCTCGTCGCGCGTGACGCGCCCGCTCTTCTCGTGCGCGGCCGCATGCAGAACAGCGAGGGCGTGGTGAACATCGTCGTTCCCGCGGGTTTGGCCTCGCGCGACTTTCACTGACGATATGTCAGGCGTGGGGAGTACTGCGCTGCATGATCCGCCACGGTTCGGCAGGCGGGCCGTTCATCGCCACCTCGTGCACCAACCTCGGCAGGTGCGGCGGAGCAAAAAACGTGGTCTCGGGTTCTAGAAGCAATTCGTCGAGCGACCACCACCGCAGGTCGACCAGGTGCTCGGCGCGCAGTTGTTCGGTCGTCAGTGCCGGCGACGGATCGAAACGCCGGGTGCGCACCAGGTAGGCGTGGTCGCGCTGGCCGTCCCACAGGCCGTCGACGAAGGGAATGACGTGCGTGCGAGTCCACAACAGCGGGCCGATCACCTCGGGGGTCAGGCCGACCTCTTCGCGAAGTTCGCGCAGCAGTCCGACGTCGTGTGATTCACCCGGATCCAAACCACCGCCGGGCAGCACCCACACCGACCGCAGGGGAAACGCGAGGTGGGCAAGAAGAACGTGGTGGTCGTCGTCGATGAGCAGGGCACGCACCGCTTCGCGGATGCGCAGACCCGCCAGTTCGACACACGACGCGTCGTCCGACATGGCGTTAGTCGAAGTCGGTGGTGGCGATGCGTTGCGCGTTGTACACCGGCGCCTTGGCGTCGATCCGGTACTTCATCGTTTCGGCACCCGAGATGCCGTGCTGGGCGAACTTGTTGCGCATGTTGAAGTAGTTCTCGTGCAGGAAGTGCGCTGCAAGCGAAGGCGCGTCGGTCCAAAGTTCGTACACCGTGATGGTGCCCGGCTCGCACGGGTCGGCCGAAAACACGTAGGCCTCGCAGCCCGGTTCCCCGTCGCGGGTGGCCTGCTGCAGCGGCTTGGAATCCTCGAGCAGCGCTGCGCGCTTGGCGGGGTCGATGAAAATACGTCCTGCGATGATGATCATGGTGTCTCCTCCGATGCTCTTTTCTACTCGCTCGGCCGTTGGTTCAAACCATCGTTGAACGCACGGTAGGCCTCGTAGATGTCCTTGCAGACGTCGCAGAGGGGTAGTTGCTTGGGGTCGCGAGAGGGGACCCACACGTGACCGCACAGTGCCTCGAGGGGCGTGCCGTAGATGCGCGCCTCGAGAACCTTGGCCGCCGCCGACTCGCCCGGCTCGGTCTTGACGATGTGCGCCACGGCCGGCTCGCCGGTTTCGAGGACGTGCTCGGTCTCGGGCTCGACACGCGCGGGAAGCGTCGTGAGGGGACCGTTCGCCATGTCAATCGACATGCGATCATTCAACCACGGGGCCACTAACCTCGAGGCATGCCGTTGTACGAATACCGTTGCCCGTCGTGTGATGCCGTATTCGAATTGCGGCGACCGATGAGCGAAGCCTCGTTGCCGACACCGTGTTCGTGTGGTGCCGAGGCCAAGCGCCGGCTGTCGGTGTTCGCGTCGGTCGGTGCCGGACCGGGCGCGGATCCCGTGCCTGCGCCGGTGATGCAGCGCGGTTGCGGCGGCGGCTGCGCCTGCCACTGACGGTTGTCGACGGCGACCGATGATTCTCGTCGACGGGTGCCACTGGTGGTTCCGCGACCGCAAGTGGTGCCACATGGTCAGCGACACGTCGTACGACGAACTGCACGAGATCGCCGCGGCATTGGGTATTCCGCGCCGAGGATTCCAAGGTGACCACTACGACCTACCCGAGGAGTACCGCGACCGCGCGATCGCGTTGGGTGCGACCGCCGTCGGTAGCAGGGAGTTGTTGACCAGGTTGCGTGACGCGGGTTTGCGTCTCAGCCCGGCCCGGCGGCGTGCCGCGGGAACCACACCGTCCCCTGGCCTGCGTACCGGGCACCGGCCGTGGCAAAGCCGCGCACGCACCAGTCGATGAGGAGGATCCCGGCTCGGTCGCATACGTCGGCCATGGCCAGCCACCTCTGGGTGTCGTTTGGCGATGCGTGGGAGTCGGGTTCGACCGTCATCACGTAACAGCCAGAGGCGAGGGGATGGGTCGAGGCAACCGACACGACGTGGTGGCCAAGGCTGCGGCCCGCGGTGGTGGGGTCGTCACGGAGGTTGATGAAGCCGTCGCAGGAGTGCAGGCCGACACCGTGACGCGATGCGTCGACCAGCAGGACGACGTCGCAGGAGTGCAGGCCGACACCGTGACGCGATGCGTCGACCAGCAGGACGAGGTGTTGCCGCCGAAAGGGTCGCCGCACCGTGAGGGAAAACACGCTGAGGGCCTGGGCGGTCGAGGCGATGGTGTCGAGGTAGGGACGTGGAACGTCGACGAGGGTGAGGCTCTGGGTACTCATCGCGCGCAGCGTAATTTGGGGGTGCGACGCGTCAGAGGGAGGCGCGAGCGATGGCAAACGCAACGACGGCGATCGTGATCGGTGCCGCGTATTTCATCCAGGGACCGACGCCACGACCATGCCGCGGCACCAGAACCGCGCCGCATGCCGCGCCACCAACCAAGCCACCGATGTGGCCGCCGATCGAGATACCCGGAATCGTCACCGTGATCAACAGGTTGATGAGGAGCGTCATGCCCAAACCTGTCTGGAACGGATTGATGCCGCGTTGCCGCATGCCGACCACGGCGAGGCCCATGAGTCCGAACACCGCGCCCGATGCACCACCCGACAGCGCCCACGGGGAGGCGACGAGCGCCCCCGTGCTGCCGGCGATGAGTGACGCCATGTAGGCAAGCGCGTAGGGGACGCGACCAAGTTCGGCCTCGAGCAACGACCCCAACTGCCAGAGGAGGAACATGTTCATCCCGATGTGGAACAGACCGAAGTGCACGAAACCCGCCGTGACGAGGCGGTACCACTCGTCGTTGTAGAGGAAGCCCTTGTAGAGGCCGAGGCTGATCGTGTTCTCCGACAGCGCGCCACCACCGCCGAGGTTGATACCGCCGACGTTGGTGAAGACGAAAACAACCACGTTGATCGCAATCAGGGCCCTGGTGACGAGCAGCGGCTGCGCGGCGTTCCAGTAGGTGACGCGCGTGCGTACCGACGGTCGGTCACGGCGCAGGCAGTCGAGGCATTTCGATCCGACGTCGGCCTGTACCAGACAGTCGGCGCAGGCGGGTCGACCGCAGCGTGTGCAGCTGCGGCCGGTTGGCCGGTCGGGGTGGCGGACGCAGTTCGGAATTGGTGGGGGAGGAAGGTTCATCAGGGGGCTTGTTCGGCGACCGCGCGATTGGCGAGGTCCCGATTTGCGAGATACCAGGCGACCGTCGACTCGAGACCCTTGCGGAAATCCGTCTGCGCAGTCCAACCGAGCGCGTGTTCGGCATTCTTCGCATCGATCCGACGACGCGGCTGGCCATCGGGTTTGGTCGAATCCCACACGAGGTCACCTGTGAAGCCGACAACCCGCGCGATGGTCTCGACGGTTTCGCGGATCGTGATCTCCCGGTTCGTACCGAGGTTCAAGGGCTCGGGCGATTCGTGGACTTCGGTGGCGAGGACGATCGCTGCCGCCGCATCGTCGACATAGAGGTATTCGCGGCTCGCGGTTCCCGTGCCCCACACGTGCACCTTGTCGGCGCCGGTCTCGCGTGCCTCGACGCATTTCTTGATGAGCGCGGGAATCACGTGCGAGACGTCGGGGTGGAACTTGTCGCCGGGACCGAAGAGATTCGTCGGAATGAGGTACGCGAACTTCTGGCCGTACTGCGCGGCGTTCACCTTGGCGTGGATGAGAAGCGCCTTCTTCGCGATGCCGTACGGCGCATTCGTCTCCTCGGGGTAGCCGTCCCAGAACGAGGACTCGCGGAACGGCACGGGCGTGAACTTCGGGTACGAACACACCGTGCCGACAAGCACGGTCTTTTCGGTGTTCGCCGCGCGGCACGCCTCGATGACGTGCGTGCCCATCATCAGATTGTCGAGATAAAGCGGTGCGGGAGCGGCCTGGTTGTAGCCGATGCCCCCGACGCGGGCGGCGAGGTGAATCACGTGGGTGGGCCTGTGGGCCGCAAGCATCGCCTCGGCGCGGCCGGGCTGCGTGAGGTCGAAGTCGGCCTTGCGTGGAGCGGCGACGTCGGCACCGCGTTCGCGCAGGAGACGCACCACGACGCGGCCAAGGAAACCGTTGCCACCGGTGACGAGCACCCGGCGCGACTTCCAGAATTCGCTCATGCCCACTGATGGTAGGGCGTGTGCAGGCACAATGGGGGGGTGCGCGTCGCCATCACATTGGAACAGTGCTGGCATGACGTGCCCGGTGGTACGGGTGTGTACGGCGTCGAAATCGCCCGTGAACTCGCCGCACTGCCGGGCCTCGAAGTGATCGGCGTGGCGGGCCGCCACCGGGGTCCCGCGACGCCGGG
>Ga0194121_10008425_pt1 | contig 13055 bp, 8 predicted proteins | sample TA2MahCa50mmetaG_FD_148609 | JGI IMG/M metagenome (GOLD analysis project Ga0194121, IMG submission 148609) | Freshwater microbial communities from Lake Tanganyika, Tanzania - TA2015020 Mahale Deep Cast 50m | ecosystem: Environmental > Aquatic > Freshwater > Lake | place: Tanzania: Lake... | reverse complement strand
GTCCGGGTCTCTGCTGGCGCGCGCGAAGAAATTCGCGAGCTGGATGGCGCCCTCTTTGTCACTGGCCATCGCGCTGAATAATTTCGCGACGGCTTCACCTCCACCGGGCGCGTCCGTGATCAAGAGCAGCGTCCCCACGGTGCGGGTGGGCGTTGCCTCGACCATGTTGGCCAGCGTGGCGGCAAACGCCCGCGACGCCTCCGGATTGCCCGCCGTGGAGTGCATCAAGTCCATCAATTTTCGCGGGCCGTCGGGACCGGTGACCACGGTTTCCAGAACGTCCGCGACCCGCTTCGCGCCATCCGGACTTGCCGACGCGGACGCCATGCCGTCGAGGTCCTCAAGGCGCGCGCGGCCGGACGCGAGGTTCTTGTACGCCTCGCCCACCACGTCTTCAACCTCGGATCTGGAGAGCATGCGCGCCGCCGGGTTTACCCGCGGCGTCATGTCGGTGGCCGCCCGCGGCTCGGCCAGACCGGCTTCCGGGCCGCCGCGGAGCAGCCGCATTTCCGGCGTGTCTCTGGTAAACGGCTTCACTTCCGCGGGGGACGCGTCGCCGCCGTCGCGCTGCCGCGCCACCGTGCTGAGCACCTTCTGCAGCAGCTCGTCGGGGGCGTCCGCGCTTGCGCCGCTCTGCACCGCCTTGTCGTACACCTGTTGATCCTTCGCGTCCACGGAGCCGTCGCGATTCAGGTCTACCATATTGGACGATACGGTCACGGTGTCAAGCGGAGCGGGCGGGCGGGCGGGCGTCGACTGCTGGCCGGTAATGGGATTTCCCACCACGTCCGCGCTCGTCTGGTGGCTGGCCGGCATGTTTTCCGGAAACACGCTGGTCGGTGGGGAACTGGTCGGCGAATAGCCACTTGTGGTGGACGACGAATAACCCGACGGCCGGTAAGCATCGCCGGCATCGTAGACCGGCCGCGTGCTCTTAAACGACGAATAACCCGACAGCGGGTAAGCATCGCCGGCATCGTAGACCGGCCGCGTGCTCTTGTCTGTCCGACCGGCGGCATCCAGCAGGCCGTCGCGCGTTCCAGGATTCGGCTGGCGATGGCGGTCGGTCCCGGACCCCTGCACGCCGGCTGAATAATTCCGCTCCGCGCCGGCCCGCCGTGTCAGGTAGTTTTGCAGGGCCGCGCGCTTGATCGGATCATTTTGGAACCCCCGGAACCGGTTGAGCGTGCCGGGCGCCATCCCGTTCTCGCGCTCGAACTGCCCCAGGTCCAGGTTGTTGACGTACTGCCTGTCATTGGGCAAGGTCGAATTGGCGTCGCGCCGCACGAGATTGGCCATGCCCGGATCGTGGGCCCGCAGGCGGGAACGCTCCTCGGGACCGGCCTGAAAGAGGCTCTGGTAACAGGCATAATATTCGTCGCGGTTGGCCACCGCATGACGCGCTTTATCCGCGGCCTCCTTTTCGGAATATCCCTGCTTCGCGTAGAGATCCTGGAACAGTGCCCGCGTCACGCGGCGCTCCTGCGGAGAGCCGGCCGCCTGCTGGTACGACTTGTTCAGCTCGATGCCGAAATAGAGCTGGGTATCTTTCTTCTCGGTGCCGCGCGAGGACAACCGATAATCGGCCTGCGGATGGGTAAATTCGTGACCGATGATCTCGCTCTGAACGCGCTGGCCGCGGCGCAGCAGGTTGGTGGAGAACATCAGCCGGTTGTTGTCGGAGTTGTAGGCCGCGACTTCCTTCTCGGCATCCGTGTGGCGATGGTCTTGCGGCCCTCGGTGGTCGGACTCCAGGTGCCTTCGCCGGACCGCCTGGTCCTTGTGCTTCTCATCGGTGAGCACGAACTTGTCGAGGAACCTGGCCTCACGGTCGCTCAGGCCCATGCCCTCGTCGAGCACCTTGTCGCGCAGCGCGTTCTTGTCTTGCCGCGAGGAGACATAGCGATCGTCGATCTTGCGCATCAAGGTCAGAGCGCGATCGCGCTGACTTTCCGGCGTCTCCTTCAGGTAATTCCGGTAAAAGCGCTGATCGGCAGGCTTCAGATCGTTGAACCATTTCTCGGCGTTGCGCTTCTCGCGGCGCGACATGCTGTCCGGCATTTCCGGGAGCCCCTTGCCGTCACGCTCGCGGGGGCAAGCCGCCTGGCGGGGCTGCGTCCCCGCGCCGTGCGTATCCGGCTGGTAGTGGCGGTCCCGCTCGCGGCTCTCGGTGGGCCGGAAATTGTCCGTCAGCGCGCGGCGATGGCTGCTTTCCTCGCTGCGGCTGCGCGCGCCCTTCTCATCCCGGTGATCGTGGGACACCTGCACGCCGTCCGCGCGGCGAAAGGGATTGGCGTCGGGCTGGCGATCCTGCAGCGGCCGCTGCCGCATGTTCTCGTCGCGCGCCGTCGGCTGCACCGGCGGCCTGGGCCGCGGGTGGTCCAGCGACCTGATGAACTCGACGAAGCGCCCCTTCTCCTCGCTCACGATTCCACCCCCGAAATCGCCGATTCGATCTCGTTGTCGAGCATCTCTCCCCAGGCATCGACAACGATTTTCATGACGGTGCGCTCCGGCGCGTCAAATTCCTCGGAAATTCGACGGCCGGCCTCCTCCAGGGCGAGCGTGGCTTCTGACAGCGTGCCGGTGCCGGCCCCCTCGCCAAGAATATCTGCCACCTCAACGAGCTGGGCCAGGCCGTGACTCAGCGCGGAGTCGACCTGCGCGCGAGAAGCCCAGCACACCACGTCCGCCGTGCTGCGCGCGGCAACCGCGCGCGCGCACTCGGCCACGAAGCGCGCGAAGGGCGTCGTGGACTCGGCAAGGGCCTGGGCGCAATGGCCCAGCCGCACTTCCGCCTTCATCTGCTCGGGATCGGTCAGCGCCAGAAGTCCCGAACAGAGCGCGCACACGCTCCGATCCCGCGCGAGATGCGCAAGGCTGCCCAGCGCTTCCCGCGAGCAATCCCGAAGGACGTCGAGCGCGGCATCCGGCGCGTCGTACAGGCGCTCTTCCATCCGCTGGAGCGCCGAGAAGCCGGCCGCGTCACGGCTCCCGGGGACTTCCTCGGCCGGCAGCTCGCCGCGCGCCGCGGAAGCCACCAACGGGTCGGCATCCTCCGCCAGGCGGGTGATCAGCGGCCGCGCCCAGTCCTCCTCCGGAAAACGCGCGCGCAGCTCGTCGGCCACCAGCGCGCGGAAGTATGGCTCGGGCGCCGCGGCAAGCAGCTCCCAGGCGGTGCCGGTCTCTTCGTCAGGGGCCATTTCCACCAGCGCGCCAACGAAGGCGCCACGGACGAGAGGCGAGGTATCGTCCGCGAGACGCGCCAGCATCTTGGGAGGACGCGGCGTCCATTTCGAAAGCGAGGCCGCCGCCGCCGCGCGGACCGCGTCGCACGCGTCAAAGAGGCAATCCACCAGGAGCGCGCGAGCGGCCTCGTCGGGCAAGCCGGGCAGAAGCGCCATCACGGATTCGAGCAGTACGGGGTCGGGATGATCGACGCTGCTCCGCAAGGCGGCGTCCACGAAAGCGCGGGCGTCTTCGGAGCCCTCACGGGCCAGCGCCCCGAGGGCCGTTACTCCGCGCAGCCGCAGCTCGGGCAGAGGACTTTCGAGCAGCTCGAAAAGCAGCGCGTGGGCGGCGGCTTCACCGCCTGCCCGCGCGCCCAGGAGCCGGCACGCGGGCTCCCAGACGGCCACGGCGCGGTGGCGTGTCAGACCGCGAAGATCCTCCAGCTGAGTCGGCGACAGCGCCTCCGAGCAAGCCTCCAACAGGCCCAGGGTGGACGCGTCGTGGTCGGTCAGCACGTTCCCTCCTCCCGGTCCGGGTCCGCCTAAAAAGCGCCGCGCACCTGCCCGTGCAAGGCCTCCAGGGCCTCGACCGCCGCGTTGACGGAGGCCCCCGATCCGCTGGAAAGGTACTCTCCCACGTTCGCCAGCACGCTGTCCATGTGGTCAAAAATGCCGCTCGTGGCCTCCAGCATGGCCGAGGCCTGCTGCTTGATGGCCTCGTGAACTTGCAAGGAGGCCACTTGCTGGCGGGCCATCACCATGTGCTCGGTGAGCGCGCGGTGGTAGACGGTCAGCTCGCCACGGCGTTCCGCGCCGCCCTGGATCTCGCGCAGCAGGGTGAGGAGCGAGGCAAAGCCGGGGTTGGTGACGTCCACCGGCAAGTTGTCGACCGAGGCGGCTTCGGCCACCACCTCGTCCATCAGGTCTTCGGAATGCGCAAACTGGTCGGAAACGGCGCTCACCTCTCAATCACTCCCAGCCTCTGGAGTGTTCGACCCTTGAAAAGCGGCGCCCTCTTGCGATCCGGACAACGGAAAGCCCTGCGGAACCCCGCTCCTCTCTCCCATCGTATCTCGAGGGAAAGCCGACGGCAGGTGAACATCTTGTAAAAACGTCGCATGTTTATGACCCGGATGTGAAATCTTCTAGTACCCGGACAGAATCTTCTCGGCGAGGCGGCAGGCGGCGTACAGCGCCCAGCGCTTCTGCAGCGGGGAGGATTCGTCGAACGACAGCGTGTGCACGGCGTAGCGCAGCTGCCCGATCCAGAGCTGGCGGGGATCGCTGTCCTCGCGAAGCAGCCCCGGGTAGAACGCGCGGAGCACGCGGACGGTGCCCCAGGCACGTCGCAGCACCTCGGGCGCCGCACGCCAGTCGTCCAGCGGCGCGCCCAGGTCGGCTACCCGCAGCAGCCGGTCGGTGAACGCAAGCGCGGCTTCCAGATCGGACTCGCTTTCCAGGGGCGTGAAAATGTAGAGCAGGTCATTCTCCAGCTTGACGAGGTCACGGAGCACGTGCCCGCGATGGGTGTGGAAGAAGTCGATGAGCCACACGGTGCCGGTCGCGTCGAGGACGATGTTGGCCCCGTTCAGGTCGCCGTGCACGTAGGCGAAGGAGTGGGTCTCGGAGGGGGGCCGCGTCACCTCGCTGAGATCGCGGTAAAAGGCGGCGACGTTGCGCGCCTTGCGCCCGCCGGGGAACTCCAGAATCTCCGCGGCGCTGCCTACCCTGGACTCGACCCGCGGCGCGTAAGACGGATCAAAACCGTAATAGGCCAGCAAATCCACCCGCTCCGGCGTGGCGGCGGCGTAAAGACGGCCAAGCTGATCCTCGAAAACCACCCGCAAGATGCGCTCGATCTCATCCGTCCCGAGGCCGGAGGCATACTTCCGCTGAAACGTGGTGGACTCGCCGCGCCCCATCGCCGCGTAGCGATATTTGATCGCGCCGCGATCCCCGGCATCGGCGAAATCCGCGATGCGTGGAGCGCTGTTTCCCAACACCGCCTCGATGCGCTCGAAGGCCGCGCGCTCGGCGCCAATCGCATGCTGCGGGCCGATCTTCACCACGTGCGGCACCTGCTCGTGGCCGTGCAGATCGACCCCGTGCGCCATGAGGACCGCGTTTCCGGAAAATCCCCCGCCGAGCGCGTGCAGGCGCGCGGTCCGGCAATCGCGGAACAGATAGCGCACCAGGGCTGCATCGGCGGGCGACAGATCCGGCGCGCCCTCCAGGCCCGGATGCTCGGCGTGGGTGGCCGGCAGGGGTACTTCGGCGGCGTCCCCGGTCAGCCACTCGGTGAAGGATGCCACCGACTCGAAAACCGCCACGTGCAGCAGCTTGCGCATCTGATCGAGGGCCAGGAAATGCTGCGCGCGGGACGAGCTGGCGGTGAGCGCGGAGCAGACGCCAATTTCCAGCTCAGGACGGCGCGTGCGCAAATCGTAGGCCAGAAACGACACCTTGGCCTCGGTCCAAACCCCGACAATGCCGACGCGCTGAGGACGGAGGCGGACCAGGGTGCCCTCCAGGCCGGTGCCCAGAAAGTCATTGAGCCCACGGGAATTGACAATGGATGCGCGGCGCGGGTCCTGCACGTCAAAGCAGAAGGCGGCGCCCCAGGAGTCGGCAAGGCAGTGATCGCCGTAGTAGCCGAGGTGCTCGCGCTGGTGGGCGTCGCGCGCATCGTGCCAGTCGCGGATGTGGACCAGTCCCAGCGCGTCCTCCCGCTGGCCGTAAGCCCACGCCATGAAGCGCGCCACCGGGCCCTCGGCGGGCCGCTCGCCCATCAATCGGCGAGCCTCCTCGTACCCGACGTGCAGCATGTTGGGCAACGCCTCATGGCGGCCGATTGGCTTCACGAAATCGTTCTGCAAACACTGGGTGATCAGGACGGCCGGCGGCATGGCGAATCCTCTCAGAAGGTCGCGCTTCCACTCAGCACCAGCGCGTGCCCGGCGCGGGTGCAAAAGACCAGCATGAGCGCAAGTGTCCACGGAGCGCGGCGCATGGAAGTGCGTTCAACCGAGGCCGCCCGGAACCATTCCGCACCCCAAAGGGGGATCCGCGCGCGGGGGCAAAGAGGCGGCCGCATGACCCGCTTTTCCATCGCGCTCCACGAATCCGGCCCGCTGGCCACCATCAGCGGGATCCGGCTGGCCGATGAGGTTGGCGTCGGGGCCGTCTGGCTGACCAGCGGCAGCGCCGAGCAGATGACCATCCTCGCGGCCGCCGCGGTGCAGACGAGACGGGTCGGGCTGGGCACCGCCGTCGTCCCCACCTATCCCCGCCACCCGCTGGTGCTCGCCCAGCAGGCGGCCGTGCTGCACGCGCTCGCCCCCGGACGATTCCGACTTGGCGTGGGCCCCTCCCACCAGCCCCTGATGGAGGACATGTACGGGCTTCCTTTCCAGCGCCCGCTCTCCCATCTGAAGGAATACGTGGCGGTGCTGCGCCAGGCGCTGGGAGAGGGGAAGGCGGACTTCCAGGGCGAGCACTTCCGCGTGAAGATGCCGGCCGCCGCCGCGCCGGTCCCCATCCTGGTGTCCGCGCTGCGCGAGCGGTCGTTTGCGCTGGCCGGGGAGATCTCGGAGGGGGGCATCGCGTGGATCTGCCCGGCCCCCTATCTCCGCGAGAGAGCACTTCCGGCGCTGCAGGAAGGCGCGCGACGCGCGGGTCGACCGCGCCCGCCCCTGATCGCGCACGCATTCCTGTGCGTGACCCCCGACCAGGCGCTGGCCCGCGAGGACGCCCGCAAGCGCTTGCAGATGTATCCGAAGCTGCCCTTCTACGCGGCGATGCTGCGCGCCAGCGGGGATGAAGAGGCCGGCCAGGGCGCCGTCACCGACCGCCTCATCGACGCCGTCGTGGCATGCGGGGACGCTTCCCGATGCGCCGACTGGCTGCGGAAGTTCGCCGAGACCTCGGGCGCCGATGAGGTCATCGCCTCCCTGATGTCGGTCGGCGAGAGCCGGGTGGCCGACCTGGAAGCGGGGATGCGCGTGGTGGCGGCGCTGTCAGCTCAATAGTTCTGCAGTTGCTCCCACTCCAGGGACAGCGCCTGGCGGCTCTCACGGTTGATGCGCATGGCCTCGACGATGCGCGTGTTGCCTTCCCAGATCTGCACGAGGCCCAGTTCCAGGTGGCCGGGATCTTGATCCTGGGTGAACTGCCACAATTCACCCAGCCCGGCCTCGAAGGATTGCACGCCGGACAGGCCCATCTCGATCTCTTCGGCGCCGTCCTGCCAGTAGTGGCACTCCTCGATGGTGTCCATGATGCCGCGCGCCTTCTGGGCAAGCGTGGCGGACGTCTGCTCGAGCCAGCACGCAAAGTCCTCCAGGTGCATGGCGCCCGCCTGGAGTTGCTCGACTGCGTTTCGTATTTCCTTGTAGCGCCCTGTCGAGGCCTCCGCGTTGGCGGCCACGGCCCCGAGCCTGGCATTGCAGGCCTGGCAGAACTCTTCCCCCTCGGGGTTGAGGTAGCTGCAATCCTGGCACTGCACGCCGGGCGCTTCCTGCTGGTCGGAAATGGTATTCACCCCGTGTATAAACCGCGTGGCGTTTTGTGCCTGTCTGAGTTCAGGAGATTCGGGGGGCGCACATGTTGTCCCTCCCTCAGGGGAAACACACTGAGGTCCGTGGAACTCCACGCGCCCGCTTGAAGGAGGCCTCTGATGTCCCAGACCCACGCCTATACGAACCGCCTGATCCACGAGACTTCCCCCTACCTGCGCCAGCACGCCCACAATCCCGTCGACTGGTACCCCTGGGGCGACGAGGCGCTGCAACGGGCGAAAGCAGAGAACAAGCCGATTCTGCTCAGCATCGGGTATGCGGCGTGCCACTGGTGCCACGTGATGGAGCGCGAGTCGTTCGAGGACCCAGCCACCGCCGCGGAGATGAACGCGGGCTTCGTGTGCATCAAGGTGGACCGCGAGGAGCGGCCCGACGTGGACAGCATCTACATGCAGGCCACCCAGCTGATGACCGGCCACGGCGGCTGGCCGATGACCGTCTTCCTCACGCCTGAGTGCGTGCCATATTACGCCGGCACCTACTTCCCGCCTGAGCCACGCCACGGGATGCCCTCGTTCCGCCAGCTCCTGGAAAGCATGGCCGATGCCTTCAAGAACCGCCGCGGCGACGTCGAGGAGAATGCGCGCCGCATGCACGAGGCGCTGCAAAAGATGGCGGACGCGCGCGGCGCCGAGCACTCCCTGGACCGCACCACGCTGGACACCGCCGCCACCCGCCTGGGCGAGCGCTTCGACGCGCGGCACGGCGGCTTTGGCAACGCGCCCAAGTTTCCCCAGCCCATGAACATGTCATTCCTGCTGCGCCACTACAAGCGCACGCGCAACGCGAAGTCCCTGGGGATGGTTACCTTGACGCTGCGCAAGATGATGCGCGGGGGGATTTACGACCACCTGGGGGGCGGCTTCGCGCGCTACTCGGTCGACGAGTACTGGCTGGTGCCGCACTTCGAGAAAATGCTGTACGACAACGCCCTGCTGGCCGGCGTGCTGGTGGAGGCCTGGCAGGCCAGCGGGGACGACGACTTCAAACGGGTGGCCGGCGAGACCATCGACTACGTATTGCGCGACATGACCGGCCCGGAGGGTGGATTTTACGCCACCGAGGACGCCGACAGCGAGGGCGAGGAAGGCAAATTCTACGTGTGGAAGCCGGCCGAGCTGGCCCGCCTGCTGGGCGAGCAAACCGCGAAGCTGGTGTGCGATTATTACGACGTGGGGCCGCACGGGAATTTCGAGCACGGCAATTCGATTCTCAATATTCCCAACGACCCGGACGTGGTGGCGGCGCGCAACGGAATGAAGCTGTCCGAGCTGGAGCCAGTTGTGGCCCAGGCCCGCGAGAGGATGCTCTGGGCCCGCTCCAAGCGCGTGCGGCCGGGCCGCGACGAGAAAATCATCACCGCCTGGAACGGCTTGATGCTGGAGGCCATCGCGAAGGCGGCTGCCGCGTTCCGCCGGGAGGATTACCTGGAGGCGGCGCGGCGCAACGCGGCCTTCGTCCTGGAAAAACTGTCGCGCCGTGAGGGCGGACACCTGCGCCTCTTACGCGTGCACAAGGACGGCGCAAGCAAGCTGAATGCCTACCTTGAGGATTACGGCGCCCTGGCCAACGGGCTGCTCAGCCTGTATGAAGCCAGTCTTGAGGCCGGCTGGTACGAGGCCGCGCGAGATCTGGCGGCGTCCATGCTCGACCTCTTCGAAGACGAGCACGGCGGGTTCTTCTTCACCTCGAAAGATCACGAGCAATTGATTACCCGAGTGAAAGACGACTACGACAACGCGACGCCGGCCGGCACGTCGCTGGCGGTAATGGCGCTGCTGCGCCTCTGGGCCTTCACCGGTGAGGACCGCTGGCGCCTGCCCGCGGAGCGCGTGCTGCGCCAGATGAAGGAATACATGGTGAAGGCGCCCGGCGGTTTCGGAATGCTACTCTGCGGCCTGGATTTCGCGCTGGCCGATCCGCTGGAAATTGTGCTGGTCGGTGAGGATGAGGCGATGCGGGCGGCCACCTTCCGCCCGTTTCTTCCAAACAAAGTGGTGGCCGGCGGCGAGGCGGATATTCCCCTTCTGCAGGGCAAGACGCTGGTCGACGGAAAACCCGCGGCCTACGTCTGCCAGCGCTTCACCTGCCAGGCCCCGGCGCTGACGGCGGAGGCGCTGGCAAGGCAACTAGAGTAACCGGTCACACTTCCGCGGCGGCGGCTTCCCATTCTTCGGTGAGCGCCGCGATCTCGCGCTCGACCTGGTCGTGGCGGGCCTTTACCTGGGCGCTTCCTTTCGGGTCCCGGTAGAACAGCGGATCGGCCAGGCGGACGCGGAGTTTTTCCAACTCTTCCTCCAGCGCGAACAACCTGGCTTCCAGCGCCTCAATTTTCCACTTTACCGTGCGCTTCTGCTTCACTGGAACGACCGGCCTGCCATTGGGGACAGGCGCGGACTTCTTCGGAGCGGGTGCAACCTCTGCTTTGCGAACGACCACCGTGCGCGCCAGGCGATCCTCGTCCGCCTTCACGCGGGCCCGGTACTCGCTGTAATTGCCCAGGTGCAGCGTGCCCCGGCGGTCGTGCAGCGCGAGCACCTTGTTGGCCAGTCCGTCCATGAAATGGCGATCGTGGGAAATGAAGACGATGCTGCCCTCGTAATCCTGCAGCGCGTCGAGCAGGTTTTCTCGGGCGCTCAAGTCGAGGTGGTTGGTGGGCTCGTCGAGAAACAGCACGTTCGATGGCTGCACGATGCAGCGCGCCAGCGCCACGCGGCTGCGCTCTCCGCCGCTGAGCACCGCAATGCGCTTGTACACGTCGTCCCCGGTGAACAACAGGCAGCCCAGAATCGTGCGGATGTGCGTCTGGTCCATCGCGGCCGGGGCCGCCGCGGACAACTCTTCCAGCACGGTCAGGTTGGGGTTGAGCGCCTCCGCCTGGTGCTGCGCGTAATAGACCGGCGTGAGCCGAAATCCAGGATTGACCGTTCCTCTATCGGCCATTTCGATGCCCGCCAGGATGCGCAGGAGCGTCGATTTCCCCGCCCCGTTGGGGCCCACCAGCGCAATGCGGTCGTCGCGCTCGACCTTCAGTGAAATATCCTCCAGCACCTGGATGGGAGGATACGCCTTCCAGATGCCTTTGGCCACGATAGTGTCGCGGCCGCTGGTGCCGGCCGGCGCGAAGGACACCTTCATGCGCCGGCTGTCCTCTTCCGGCGAGTCGATGCGCTCCCTCCGCAGGACCATCTTCTCGCGGCTCTTCACCCGCGTCGCAAGGGTGGCCTTGTAGCGGAATCGATCGATGAAACGCTGGTCGTGCTCCAATTTCTTCTGTTGATTTTGGTAGGCGGCAACCTGGGCCTCGTAGCGGCGCTCCGCCTCCTCCAGATAATAGGTGTAGTTTCCCCGAAAATCTTCGAACTCTCCGCTTTTCAGCTCGATGACACGGTTGATGGCCCGATCCAGGAACGTGCGATCGTGCGACACCAGGACCACGGTCCCCGGATACGAGGCGAGATACTCCTCCAGCCATTCCACCGCGGCCAGATCCAGGTGGTTGGTGGGCTCATCGAGCAGCAGCAAGGTGGGCGCGGAAAGCAGCAGGCGCGCCATGGCGCCGCGCATCTGCCATCCGCCGCTGAACTCGCGGCAGGGTCGATCGAGGTCCTCGGCGCGAAAGCCCATCCCCGAGAGCACCGTGCGGATGCGCGCGTCCACCAGGTGCCCCTCGGCGTGCTCGTACTCAGCCTGCAGCTGCGCGTATCGATTGAAGCAAGCGTCCAGCTCGCCGCCCTTCGCGTCGGCCATCTCGTTTTCCAAGGCGCGCAGCTCGTCCTCGATCTCGAAGACGCGCGCGAACACCTGCTCCATCTCCTTGTAGAGGGTGCGATCCGGCGCGAGCTGGCCCTCCTGCCCGAGCAGGCCCACGCGAGCACCCGGCGCCAGCACCACCGTCCCCGAATCGGCGGGAAGCAGTCCCGCCAGGATCTTCAGGAAGGTGGTCTTGCCGGTGCCGTTGCGGCCGACGAGCCCGACGCGGTGGCCAGGGGCGAGCGACAGGTTGACTTCGTCGAGGACGACCTGCCCGCCAAACGCCTTGGAAAGCTGATGGACCGTAATCACCCGAAGATTCTAGCATACCCGGTAAAGCGTCGGCAGCGGCTCGGCGGGAGAAGCCGCGGTGCTGCCGCGTCAGATCGGCTCAGCGCGCCCCGCGGCGTACTTCCAGATGCGCACGGATTCGAGCGTGACGAGGCCTTCGTCGACGTTTTCGTCGACCACCGGTAGAAAATCGCGGATGCGCTCCTCGGTGTCGACAATCTCAATGAGCAGCGGCAGATCACTGGACAGGTCCACCACTTTCGCGGCGTGCATTGCGGAATTCTTGCCAAATCCCATGGCGCCGCGCAGCACCGTCGCGCCGGCCAGGCCGCGCTCGCGGGCCGCGCGCACCAGGGCCTCATAAAGAGGCACGCCGCTTGCTGAATGGACGTCGGAGTCCCCAATAAAAATTCTCAACACGGCGCCTTGCTCGAAAAGCTCCATGGCAGTCGCTCCTTCCGCCGGGACTTTTTCGAACATGATGGTTTCGCTCGCGCCGGCCCGGTAGTAAATCACCTGTGCAGGCTCGCGCGTCACGATGCCCTTTGGGAACCGGGTGGTCACATCGGCCAGCAAGCGATCCACCGCGGCCGTGGTGTCAACCACCTGGACCATCACCGGCATCTCGTTGGACAGGCTCCACCAGCGCTGCACCAGCAGCGGGCCGCCCAGCAGAAATCCGTGGAAGCCTTTGAACACCGTGGCGCCGGAGCATCCCAAATGGCGGGCGCGCTCAACAATCCGCTCGTGAAGGGGGCGATATCCCACGTGAACCAAATTCGTCAGGTAGAATCGACAGGCTTCGTGCGCCGCTTCCAGGGCCACGCTAGAGCCAGCGCCGCGCGGCGACCACGCCGAGCTGCACCGCGACCAGGCTGAGCACCACGCTGAGCACCATGTTGACCAACGCGCTGCCCCACTGCGCGTCCTGGCCCAGCTCCAACGACTCGAACGCAAAGGTCGAGAACGTGGTATATCCGCCTAGAAATCCGATGCAGATGAAGTTCCGCCACTCGGCCGAGTGCGGCACGAGCCGCTCGGTGAGAAACGTGACGGCCAGTCCCAGCAAGAACGAGCCGGTCACGTTGATGAACATGGTGCCGATGGGAAAACGCACGCCCAGTGCTGAGTTCATCCAGAACGCCACGATGAAGCGCGCGTTTGCCCCGAGAAATCCCCCCAGGCCCACGTACAGATATGGCAA
>Ga0194121_10008421_pt1 | contig 13060 bp, 10 predicted proteins | sample TA2MahCa50mmetaG_FD_148609 | JGI IMG/M metagenome (GOLD analysis project Ga0194121, IMG submission 148609) | Freshwater microbial communities from Lake Tanganyika, Tanzania - TA2015020 Mahale Deep Cast 50m | ecosystem: Environmental > Aquatic > Freshwater > Lake | place: Tanzania: Lake... | reverse complement strand
GGCGTGCGCGGCGTGCGCGGCGTGCGCGGCGTGCGCGGCGTGCGCGGCGTACGCGGGGGACGCGGGGGACGCGGGGGACGCGGGGCGCGCATGGTGCGCGGGGTCCACGGAGTGCACAGGGTTCGGTGCGAGCGCGGTGTGCGCGGCGTGACGTATCATTTCCCCCTGGCGGAGATTCGTGACGCCGATTCGTTCGCAATGGAACGGCTCTTAGGTCGTGTCGATCCAGGCGAGCACGCGCTCGTCGATGCGGATGAGCCCGCTGCGCTGCCAGCCGACGCGTAGCAACCAGCACCGGGGGCGACACGTCACGCGCGGCCAATGGGCCATGATTTCGACGAGCGCCGGTCGCGAGCGGACGTGCGCCGGCGCGGAAGCCACGCCGGAGTTTCTGAGGTCACGCCCTGCGAACCCGTCGAACCACGGCCCCGACGAGAATGGATCGATGCCTCGTCCGAACGCCCCATGTCGGCGCGCGTTGTGAAGCACGTACGCGAGTGCGCGCCGCACCTCTGTGGGTGAGCGAAGCTCGCGTACGTGATAGCGATCGGGGAAGACTTGGCCTCTGCGACCCCACAGGCGATTCAGATGCCTGGCGAGGCGCACGAAGAGACCCTTCGTGCCACGCGTCAGCGCCCCCTGGTTGGAGACCTCAACGAGCATGTGGAAGTGATTCGATTGCACCGAGTACTCGATCAACCGGAATCCGAACCTGTCGGAGCCGTCGCGTAGGATCGCAACCAACAGCGCGAGAGTGCGCCTCTGGCGCAGGCTCGGCAGGCCGGACCGCACTCGGGTCGTGATATGGAGGGGAAATCGCGCGCACCGCTCCGGGCGCGCGAGGTGCGTGTGCAGGGCGCGCGAACCACTTGGCTTGCGGCCAGCACCGGCGCGTCGGCCGCCCCAGTTGTGCCCCTCGAAGGGCAACTCGATCCTTGGCGCAGCGTCGGCGCGCGTTCTCCCGCGTCTGTACGAACCTGCTCGCGTGCGGCGTCCTGCCGCGGCTCGAGACGCGGAGCGCGCGGCCGACTTGGTAGTGGAGTGCCGGTGCATCGCTCGCGACGACGTCGAGCCGAGAAGAACAGAGTCGTGCAACGAGTGGCAGAGCGAGTGCGGCATCATCGTCTTGGATGCGCGGCGAGGCGGACGGTGGCAGGAAGATCCGGAATTCCGTCGACTGAGCCCTGAAGGACGTGGGCAATGTCCGCCGAATCAACTTCGCCCATGACCGGCGAACGGCCGAAGCACGCCCGCCGATTTCGTGGCTTCCTCGAACCGCCGTCTTGATTCGGCGAACATCGTTGCATCGAGGAGATGCGCGACGTCGCTTGGCGATTCGTCGTGATGCTGGCGATCCGAGCCTAGCGCTTGGCGGAGCGCAAGGCGTGCTCACGGCGAGAGAACGGCTGCCGGCGATCTCTAGTGTCCAGTACCTGAAACCCGCATTCGAAATGGGATGCTCGCCGGAGTGCTGGCAATGCACCGTGACGACGCGTATCTCGCTGCGATACTTGGAGGAGCGGCAATGCCGCCCGAGCTTCGAGAGCGCCGAGTTCGAATGCGGATTTCTGGTACAGGCCGCTAGCAGCCCGTTGAACAAGTCGCTACTGCGGCGCAGCACGCGCTCGCGCTGCGGCGTCGAGCTCGTCGGGCCGTGCTCAGCGGCCAGAAAGGCCGCCTGCGCCGGCCCTCTGTCGCTCTCCTTGCATCACGAACGCGTGCTGCGCCTCGCGACGCGACTTGTTCAACGGACTGCTAGCCGGGTGCACGCGGCTGCGCTGGTAGCATGCGGGCGATGCGGCCCATTCGCCCGCTCTCGTGCCTGCTGCGCGTGGCCCTGTTCGTGGCGGTGACCGGCGTCGCGCTGCTGGGTGTCGAGGCGTGGGCGCGCCTCGCCAATCCGTTCGGGATCTGCCTGTACCGCGACAACATCCGCTACGTGAACGAGGCCATCGAGCTGCCGTCCGGCGCTCAGCAGCCGCTGGGCCGCTTGTTCGAGCACCGCAAGCACCTGGCTCTCGAATTCAGCGAGTTCACGCTGCACACCGACGCGCACGGCCTGCGCCTGGCGGACGCGGGCGCGGCACCGAGCGTGCCGCGTCCGCAGTCCGCGGATCGTCCATTGCGCGCGCTGTTCCTGGGCGATTCAGTCACCTTCGCCTGGGGCGTCGAGGAGCGCGACGGTTGGGTGCGCGTGGTCGAGCGCACGACACGAGCACATGACGGCCGCGCGCTCGAGTGCCTGAACGCCGGGCACCCGAAGTACAACACGATCCAGGAAGCTGACTGGCTCGCCGTGCACGGCGACGCGCTCGAGCCGGACGCGGTCGTGCTGACCTACGTCGTCAACGACATCGAGGATCAGTACGGGACCTACCTCAAGTTGATGGAGCAGGCCGCAGCCGCCGCGGCCGCCGATCCGGGCCCGCTCGCGCGCATCGGCACGAGCTTGCGCGAGACGTTCTTCGGCCTCCATGGGCTCGTGACGATCGCCGGCGTGCAGCGCGAGTTGTCGCGCGCGGCCGGCCGCGCGAATCCTCCGGTCGAGGCGCTGCCGGAGTACGCCAACGGCTGGCCGGCATCGCAGGCGGCGCTGGAGCGCGTGCGCGAGTGGTGCGCGCAGCGCCGTCTGCCTCTGCTCGTGCTCGACGCGACTGTGCCGCGCATCAGCGCGTTGCGCGCCTGGTGCGATCAGAACGCGATCCCGTATGCAGACGTCTGCTTCAGCCCGGCCGAATGGGCGCGCGGTGTCGTGATCTCGAAGGCTGACGGCCATTTCAACGCGCTCGGCAATTCGATCATCGCGCGCAAGGCGGCCGCCGCGCTGCATCGGGCGGGAATCGCGGCGCCGGAGTGAACGGTCCTTCCAGGCGGGCTTCGGGCAGCGGTACTGCACCTACTCGTGCCGGCGAGTGCCGCGCACGGCACGGCTGATGCTTCGTGCGCGAGCCCGTCGCGGCGCGCTCAGCAGTTCTCGTACTTCCAGTTCCTGCGCTTGCCCTCGGCGAGCCACTCGAGCGTCGTCGCCAGGCGCTTCGCGCGCGTCGAGTTCTGCTTCGCTTCGCTGATCCACTCGTTGTAGTCGCGTTGCGCGCTCGGCAGGAACGCCTCGTAGGTCTTGCGCGCCTTCGCGTTCTTCGCGAGCGCCGCCTTCAGGTCCGCCGGCGTCGGAATCGGCGCGCGCTTGCCGCGCTTCGACAACGGCGCCTTGGCGCCTTCGTCGTTCAGCTTCATCGCGCGCTTGACGAGCTGTTTCAAAACGACCTTGGCAGGCAGATCGCGAACGGACTTCAGGCAACCGAAGCTGCCCATCGCCTCCTTCCACTTCGGGTCGCGCGGGTCCAGCAGCAGCTCGTGTTTCCAGAAGCCGAACACGGCGTGCTGCTTGAACGCGGCCATCCCGCAGAACATGCCCTTGTAGTCGAAGTGGGGCATGCCCCACTTGATCTGCTCGGTCACGTCCGGACAGCCGCTGTGCACGACCTCGCGGATGTGCTCGAGGATCGGGCGAGCGAAGGGTGCCGCCTTCTGGATGTAGACATCGACACGCGGATCGCGGGTTCCCATGCAGTTCTGTTGTGATCTGTCGTGGAGGCACTCGCGGCGGGCAGCGAGGGCACCTACCCGCGGCGCGTACTCTCAAGATACTGTGCGATCGCCACCTCGGCCTCAGGCCCGCCGATAGTGGTCGACTTCGCGGTAGCGCCGCGCGACCAGGTGGAACACGAGCGCGGCAACCAACGCGAATGCGGCGAAGAAGAACATCTGGAATGCGATCGTGCTGATCCCGGAGCGCTCGATCGTGCCCAGCACGACGTCGTTCTTGACGCTGACGTTGACGATCAGCACCCACAAGTTCCCGATCGTCACGGCCAGGCTCCAGAAGCTCATGATCGCGCCCTTCATCGACGCCGGCGCCTGGCTGTAGGCGAACTCGAGCCCGGTTGCCGAGACCAGCACCTCGCCGGCGGTCAGCAGCACGTACGGCAGCACCTGCCAGGCGATCGAGATGGCTTCTCCGCCGTCGATCACGAGCTGCATCAGGCCCACGACGATCCACGACACGCCGGCGAGCGCGATCCCCAACCCCATCCGCCCGAGCTGACTGGGCTCCTTGCCGCGCCTGCGCAGCCACGGATACACGATCAGGTTGTTGAACGGGATGATCAGCATGACCAGCGCGGGATTCAGCGCCTGCATCTGCGCCGGACTGAACCAGGACGGCTTCGTCATCGCGTCGGCTTGGAACACCCACGTCGAGGCCTTCTGATCGAACAACGACCAGAACGGCGTCACGAGCGCGAAGATCACGAGCACGCGCAGGACCGAACGCACGCCGTCGACGGCCACATCGGGGTGCCTGCCGCGCGCATCCTCGAGTTGGATCCACGCCCCCAGGCCCACGCCCGACAACACGAGCACGAGCGCGAGACACAGCCCGATCACGAGCTTCCAGCCGAGCAGCGGGATCATCGCGACCGACGCAACCGCCAGCACGCACCCGGCAATGGCGATCACGAGTCCGGGCGTGGCTCCTCCGCGCGCCGTCAGCGCCGTGTGAACCACCCGCGTGAACGAGTTCGGATCGGGCGGCGCCGGAGGCACCTTCACGTAGCGCTTGCGCCCCATCCAGAAGAACACGGTCGCGAACAGCATCAGCACGCCCGGGATGCCGAACGCAACCGAGGCCGCGGGCCAGCCCCACCACTCGGCCGGCCCCGCGCCCTGCAACAGCTTCGGCATGAAGAGCGAAGCGAAGAACGAACCGAAGTTGATGATCCAGTAGAAGGCGTCGAAAGCGACCTTCGCCAAGTGCTTGTTCGACTGATCGAACTGGTCCCCCATGAAGGACGAGACAAGCGGCTTGATGCCGCCCGATCCGAGCGCGATCAGGAACAACCCGGTGTAGAAGCCCTTGGGCTCGTCCTCGTAGATCGCGAGAAACGCGTGTCCGAGGCAGTAGACCAGCGACACCCACAGGATCGTCGCGTACTTGCCGAAATAGCGGTCCGAGATCCATCCCCCCAGCAGCGGGAAGAAGTACACGCCGGCCACGAACACGTGGAAGATCTCCTTCGCCTCGCCTTGCGCTTCCGCCGTGGGCAGCGTCGCGAAGAACGTCGAGGCAAGGAACACCGTCAGGATGTTGCGCATCCCGTAGAAGCTGAAGCGCTCGCAGCCCTCGTTCGCGATGATGAACGGGATCTGCCGCGGCATGCGGGCCGGAGGTGTCGAGCTCATGACCTCACACGGTAGCGCCGACCGCGACTGGATTCCCAGTGTGGGCGACACGATGAGCGGCGTTGCCGGGAAGGCAACGAACGCACCGCGACGGGACTCCGCCGCGTCCAATGACGCAACTACGCGCCCGCGAGCGGCTGGTCAGTTGCCGTAGGTCAGGATCAGACCGTTGCTCGCCGTCACCAGGTTCGGCGCACCGACGTCGATCGCGAAGCCCTGGTGGTAGAACGTCCCGCCGATCAACCCGGCGTCGACATTGACCGGGATCGTGAACGAACCGCCTCCCACGGCCCCAGCCGTTCCCGCGCTGGGCACCTTGACCAGAACCCAGCCGGGCAGGGCGAGGTCGACCCACAACGTCGCGTCGGCCACCGGGAAGCCGGGCTGCGCGGTCGAACCGGATCCGACGAGCAGGAAGTTCGGCGCGCCGCCGAGCGTTCCGCGCAGCCGGACCTGCGGGGTCTCACCGGGGCGGAACGGGCCCTTGGCGCCGAGCGTCGGGCGCATTCCGCCGCTGCCCGCGTTGGCCGTGCCGTACTGCAGGCGCGCGCCGTCTTGCGGCGCGGTCCAGCGCGTGGCGAGCGTGACCTTGTTTCCAATCAGATCCAGATCGCCGTCGCCATCGACGTCGTCGATCAGCGTCGGATCCGCGAGCTGCGCGAGCGGCGGCAGCCAGCCGGCTCCGCCCGGAGCGCGGCGCAGGATCCACACGCTCGGAACAGTCTCCGGCCAGATGTTGTAGAGCGCGCGATAGAGGACGAGATCGAGCTGCCCGTCGCCGTCGATATCGCGCGCCCAGGCGCGGCGCGCGTGCGGGTAGCTCGTGCCGTAGGTGCTGACGTACATCTGCGGCAGCACCTCTTTCGTGAACGCTCCCAGTCCGTTGTTCCACAGTACGATCGAGTCCGACGAGTAGACGCTCACGTACTCGGCGGTCGTGATGTCGAGATCGCCGTCACCGTCCAGATCCGCCACGGCGGGTTGATCGATCTGCTTCACCTGATAGTTACCGATGATCACCCAAGCCCCCCAGCTCGCGCCGGTCTGCGCCGGGAAGAAGCCGAGCTTCGACGAATTCGACGTCAACAGATCCGCCTTGCCGTCTCCGTTGAAGTCGCCAACATCGACGACGGTGTGCCCGCCGACCGCGCCCCACAGCGTCAGGTACCCGCTGCCGTTGTTCAGCCACAGCCTGCTGTCCGATGACCAGCCGGGCCGGTTCGTCGCCAGGTCGAGGTCGCCGTCGTTGTCGACGTCGGCCACGCGTCCGAGCGCCGGATCGTGGGGCTTGGGCGGTGCGCACAGGAGGCACTCGCCCAGATTGAAGTTGATGCCCGGGGCACCGGCGTTCCCGACGTCTTCCCAGCCGCCACCGCCATTGCCCTTCAGCATGCGCATCGACTGGAACACGGTTCCGTTCGACATGGCGACGATCAGATCGTCGATGCCGTCGCCATCGAAATCGCCGTTGAAGCCGGGCCCGTCGTACTGCATGCCCGCTGGCGTGCCGCTGATGACGGCGGAGCTGGCGAACGTCTTTCCATCGCCGCGGTTCAAGTACTGCACGTTGGTGCCGGCGACGTAGTCGATGTCACCATCGCTCTCGGCGTCGAATGCGCTCTGCGGCGATGGCGTCGGCACCGCAGAAGAAGAAGGCAGACCAAGATCGAGGACGGGATCGGCGGTGATGGCGCCGCGCGCGTAGTAGACGCAACGTCCCGCGACGAGATCGGTATCGCCGTCGTGATCGAGGTCGACGGCGCCGGCCAGATGGTGGCTGCCCAGGCCCTGGATGCGGAACGACGGCGCGAAGGTCCCGTCGCCCGCATTGATCGCGATCTCGAAATGCGAGTTCGCCGTATTGAAGACCTCGGTCGGGCCGCCGCTGCCGCAGCACACGCCGTCGAGGTCACCATCGCGGTCGATGTCGGCCAGGCCGGTGGCCGGCCCGCCCACGACCGCCGGCTCGAGCGACCAGCTCGCGGGGCCGGTGCGGCGGAGCACGCGGTAGTTGGTCATGCCGAACACGACGATGTCCGAGTCGCCATCGCCGTCGATGTCTCCGTAGGCCGGCATCGCCTTCGTCGTGTAGCCGTGCGAGAAGCCCGTCCCGCGCGACAGGTTGCCACCCACCGCCGTGACCATCAGGCTCGTGCCAGCGTTGTTGACGATCAGATCCGCCACTCCATCGCCATCCACCTCGCCGGTCATCATGTGATCGACGCTTGGCCCCACCGGCATCGAGGCGCCGGGCGCGAAGCCGCCCGCCGCTCCCTGATTGACATGGAGTCTCAGCTCGTCGTCGCCCGGCCAGCTGTCTTGTACCAGCGCGAGGTCGGGCCAGCCGTCCCCGGTGAAATCGCCGGCGGCGAGTCCGCGCGACTGAAAGACCGTATCGCTGATCACGATCACCGTCGGGGCAGCCGCTCCATTCGAGAGGAACACGCGTACCTCGGAGGCGATCGCGAGCGCCCAGTCGTCGCGCCCGTCGAGGTTGAAATCGGCGACTGCCGAGGCCGATGCGCTACCTATGTCGAACGTGCCGAACACGGTTGCGGTCCAGGGCTGCGTAACGAGGCGCCCCGTCTGATCATTCAAGTAGGCGCGCACCTTCGCCTCGCCGTAGTAGTTGTCCTTCCAGTACCAACCGACCGCATCGGCATAGCCGTCATTGTTGAGATCGAGCGTGCGCTCGAAGCGGTGCATGCCGTCCACGACGATGAGCGGCGTGTCGAAGTACGTGGCGCTCTCCTGGGCGAGAGGGGCGGTGACGGGTGCTAGAACGGCGAGCAGGATCGACCCGGCGAGGGAGACCGGGGCGCGGCGCGAACGGTGGAGCGGAGAGGCCAGCATGCGAGTACGACTCCTTCGGATGCGAATCTCGGGCGCGTGCGCGGGGCCGTGCGGCTGGGCCAGCGAGGGCGGCCCCTGCGCCCTCGAACCGTAGCACGGGGCGGCCGCTCGGGGCCCGAATTCCGGCGGACCCGGCGCTCACCCGCCGCGCGCCGGAGCCAGTTTCGGATCGTCCAGATCGAGGCGATAGAGGATCTGATTGTAGTCGTAGCGGGGCGTCTGACGAGGCTCGCCCGAGAAACTGTGCGTGTAGGTGCCTTCAAACAACAAGACGGGCGAATCTGCCGGAGTGAATTCCGGGTGAAGCCGCGGGTTGTAGAAAGTGAGTTTCCGATGGCTGAGCACCTTCACCGCTCTTCCCCACGGGCCGAATGGAGACGCCGCCTCCGCATACCAGAGCTCACCGAGCGGTGAGGGATCGCCCCCCATCTCACAAAAGACCGTCACCCACGTTCCCCGGTACTCATTCCAGGCGATCGAGCCCCGGTGCGGCTTCACGGTGCGCCCATCGCTCCCTGTCAGAGACTTGGGCGAGTCGATCGACTCCCATCGTCTCCGGTCGCGCCAGCCCTCGAAAGTCGCCGGCATGCGGATCGAGGGAAAGGGATCTCCGAAAAGCAACCAGCGCCCGCCCTCTTCATCCATCCAGAAAGATGGATGTCCCACCGGCTGTAGCTTCGGCTCCGCCCCGCCGTCCTTCTTGTCCCACAACACCTCGACAGACTCGAAATTTTCCGTCACGTCATTCCAAACACACAAGCCGACCCGATAGGCGTTCATCGGCGGCTCGATTTTCGAATAGCAACCGACGAGCCGCTCGGCACCCTTCTCATCCGGCAAGCTGACGTAACCACTGATCCATGTCGGCCCCGGGTCGTCAGCGAAGAGGTTTGCGACATTGCGGACGCGCCCCCCCTCGTCGCGGAAATAGTCGAGCGCGAGGCGCAAGGGCGGCTCGAAGGTGGCGAGCGGCCGCACCGCCGTCGTGGCGCTCGTCATGTGGAAGAGTCCCAGCGGATAGCGCGGCACATTCGTGTCGCCCCAGGCCCAGAACATCCGTCCGCGATGGACCGTGTTCTGCACGCTGTCGGATCCGAGGACTCCGCTCTCCGTCCATCCCGCCTCTTCCCCGAGCTTCCCGCTCTCAGCGAAAAGCCCCCCGCCGGTGATCCGACCGAGCCGCTTCGCGATGATCTTCCGAGACACCTTCACCTCCAGCTTCCCGCCGGGCTCCGGCGTGAAGCGAACTCCCCGCATTCCGAAGCCATCGGCCCGGGCCTCGTAGCCGTCCGACTCGAGATGGAGCCAGGTCTCGACGCCCATCAGCTCGGGCAAGTCGAAGGCGACGACCCCGGCATTGTCGGTAAGAAAGGAAATCTGGTGCGTCGTCCGCAACTCGACGAGCGGGACGGGCCAGCCGTTCTCCTCATCCACCACGCGGATTCGGTGGGGCTCCAGAGCGCCAAGTCCCGGCAGCAGACCCAAGAGGGTCAAGTGAACGATCCAAGAGGGTCTCATGAGTCACATGGAGAGAACACGAAAGCCAAGGCCCCCGCCAGCAAGAGCCGGCGGATGGGACTGCCATGCAGACGACCTTTGGCGCGATCATGCCTTGGGTTCGGCTCGTTGGGGAGTTGCGGCGGGTGGAGAGTGCCCTGGCGATCGGTCGTGCGCGAAGGCCAGCTCGCGAACGTCGAGGCCGCGGGGCAGCAAGGTCACTTCGTGGTTGCGGCCTACGGGCCCGACTACGCGCCATCGTCAATCGCCGCGATGGCCGGCGTGCTCCTGCCGGGCGCGCCGATCAAACTCGTCCCACTCGGCCGGTTAGTGGGGGCGCCCGCCGAGTCTCGAATCGCCGATCGGATCGGCTGGCCGAGGCAGGCGCACGACGGCGCGCGCTAACGCGGCACGCCCGGATCGAGCCGGCGCAGCTCACGCAGCAGGACCGCCGCCGCGAGCGTGTTGCCGAGTTCGCTGTAGTGGCCGTCCGCCAGGTAGTGCGTGTTCAGCCGGCCTGGCGTCAGCGCCTTGAAGTCGGGGATCAGCTCGACGAGGTCGATGCCGAGCTCGCGCAGCATCGGCGCGAGCCACTCGTCGCACAGCGGCGTGCGTCCGATCACCGCCTCGTTGCGCACCGGCAGGTACACGACGACGAGCCGCTGCCCGCGCTCTCGCGAAAGGTCGCGCAACTGCTCGAACACCGCGCGCGCGAGCGGCGCGAACGGCATGTCCCGGAACGCGACCGGCGCCGCGGGCGCGGACGCGGGCTTCGACCTGCCGGAGATCCAGCGGTACAGCGCCGACGCCTTCCACAAGCTCATCCCACCGCTGAACGTCTCGGGGCGCACGAAGTAGTTCGGCACCGGCACGTTCGTGACGACCAGCCGGCCTTCGTGCAGCTCGAGCTGCGGCTTGGGGCTCTCGGTCGCCTTCTCGAGTGCGACCATCCGATAGAAGTCGCCATCGATGACCGCCACGAGCAGCGTGTCGATCTCGAACTTGACGCCGTCGCGCCGGTACCACAGGTACGCCTGATCCAGGCCGAAACCGCCCAGGCCCATGCAGATCGCCTCGAGCCCCGGGCAAGCCTGCTCGAGGCGCGCAGGGTAGCTCTCGTCGTCCGCGACGCCGTAGCCCATCGTGAACGAGTCGCCGAGGCACAGCACGCGGTACGTGCCCGCGGGCTTGCCGAGCGCGTGCTCGCGCGTGCCGCGCAGCCGCTGCGAATTCGTGTTCAGGTCGATGCCCGGCCCGTAGACGTTCGGCGCGCGCCAATTCGGCTTGTTCATCCAGCCGAGGTCCGGGTCGTACTCGCAGTGAAACTGTTCGCGCAGCACGATCGGCGTGCGCGAGGCCTTCCAGGCGAGCGACAGGCTGCCGATGCCCTCGGCCGCGAGCCACGCGACTGGCAGCATGCACAGCGCAAGCGTGGCGCGCAGTAGAAGGGGCTTCATCCGACTCACTCTATACGCGTCGCTCGGCCGGTTCGATCCTGCCGAGGCGTCCAACGTCCTGCACTTCGGGGACCATGTCCCCGATCCGTAGTGCCGCCGGAGAGCTCGGCAAGGCGCAGGCACCCGCTGCGGCTTCGATTCGCAACGCGAGGCGGCCGACAGGGGCCCGGATCCCGGCGCGCGACGCCTACGCCGGCGGCCGCCGCTCGAACCACTCGCGCATGTCGGGCGCCAGCGGGCTGACGACCTCGACGCGGCGGCCGGACTTGGGACTCGTGAACACCAGCCGGTGCGCGTGCAGCGCCTGGCGCGGCAGGTCCAACGCCGCGCGGTCCTGCTCGGTGAGCTCGCCGGCGAGATCGCGCAGGAAGATGCCCTCGTCCTCGCCGTAGAGCTTGTCCCCGACGAGCGGATGCCCGATCGCCGCCATGTGCACGCGGATCTGGTGCTGGCGACCGGTGTGCAGCCGGCACAGCACGAGCGCGCAGTCCTTGCGCCGCTCGAGCACGCGATAGCCGGTGCGCGACTCCATCCCGTCCTCGCGCACCGTCATCTTGATCATCACGGCGCTCGCGCGCGCCGACCCGAGCGGCAGATCGACCAGCCCCTCGTCGCGATCGGGTTGCCCGCGCACGAGCGCGAGGTAATCCTTCTCGACCTCGCGGTCTTCGAACTGCGCCATCACGCGCGGATGCCAATCGGGGTCCTTCGCCAGGAGCACGATCCCGCTGGTCTCGCGATCGAGCCGGTGGCATAGCCGGATCGGGACGCGCTCGTCGTCGTGCCGGCGGTAGCGCGCATGCACGCGCTGGATCAGCGTGCCGGTCAGGTAGCGCCCCGACGGATGCACCGCCATCAATGGCGGCTTGTCGATCGCGAGCACTTCGTCGTCCTCGTACAGGATGGAAAGGTCGCCGGGTGCGCTGGTGGTCGCCTCCAGGCGCGAGGCCTCCGGGATCAGAACTCGCACGCGCGCGCCGTGGCGCAGGTAGCGGCCCGGGCGCCGCTCGACGGCGAATGGCACGTCCTCCGCGCGCTGCTCGGGGCCGGGCGCGGACACGAGCACGTGCTCGTCCCGGATCAGCTGCTGGATCGACGAGCGCGAGCGCCAGTCGAGGTGGTGCGCGAGGAACGCGTCGAGCCGGAGCTCGAGTTCCTCGACCGCGCAGCGGAAGTCACTGGCGCGCACGACCAACTCGACGTGCTCAGGCGTCTTCGAGAGGTCGCGATCTTTGGGAAGCAGGCTCACAGGAACGGGGCCCGACTCGAGACCGGCGCTTGGCGGTGCGAGGCCCGCTTCGATTTTGGCGCGCTGGCATGAAATGAGCCCGCCTCGGTTCCATCACTTCGTTCGGCGAAGCGACGGAATCGAGGCGGGCTCATTTCATGCCGAGCCGCCGGATTCGAGGCGGGCTCGGCACCGATCAATACAGCGGGGCCTTCTCGCGGATCGGGCGGCGGCCGCCGCGCAGGATCGTTCGGATGCGCTCGCGGCGCTCCCGGCGGCGCTTGTCCGAGCGCTTCTCGTACCAGGTGTTGGCACGCGCGCGACGGAAGATGCCGCTGGAGTTGCACTGGCGCTTGAAGCGCTTGAGAGCCGCTTCGAGCGACTCGTGAGGACGAACTTGGACCTTGACGGGCATGCGGAAAATGTCCCTGGACGAAAAGGGCCGAGCAGTATGCCTCCCGGACCCGTGCCTGCCAAGGATCCGCCGGGCCGGCGTGCGCAACTCCTGATGCTGGAATCCCCCGCGGGCTCCTGCGATCCTCGCGCGCATGGCCGCCGCGTCCGCCTCTTCGCCGCAGGACCCCGGGTTCCCTGGCGGCGACCCGGAGGCCGCGCAGCAGGTGCTGCAGGGCACGATCGAGCTGGTCACCTTTCACTCGAAGGAGACGCTGTACTCGGTTCTAAAGATCGCTCCTGAAAAAGGTTACGAGGATCCAGAGCCGTTTTCCGGCGACCTGTTCGGTGCACGGGTCGCCGCCGTGGGTCCGCTGCCCGAACCCCTCGA